>Ga0182027_10005767_pt1 | contig 18707 bp, 13 predicted proteins | sample 712E1DmetaG_FD_121300 | JGI IMG/M metagenome (GOLD analysis project Ga0182027, IMG submission 121300) | Permafrost microbial communities from Stordalen Mire, Sweden - 712E1D metaG (Illumina Assembly) | ecosystem: Environmental > Terrestrial > Soil > Wetlands > Permafrost | place: Sweden...
CACGATGACTGCCTTGAACGACCGCCGCGCATATAGCCGTAGACCGCACCGCCCTCGGCTTCTCCTGATTCTGCTTGGCCTGGTCCTGATTGGGCCCGGCCTTGCCTTCCAGACGTCGCCCCCGCCAGTCAGAGCCGATTCGCTGACCGACGCCGTCGCGGAGCAGCAGCGCCTGGCGAAGCTGATTGCCGACCAGAAAGCGCAGCTGGCCAAGCTGTCGGCCCAGCAGACCTCGCTCAAGAGCCAGATCGGGGTGACCCAGCAGAACCTGACCGGCGTGCTGACTTCGATCGATGAGGCCCAGGCACAGATAACTGCCCTCCAGACCGAGATGATCGGCGTGAAGGCTCGGTTCGACGACCTGGTGATCCAGCAGGGCGATCTGTCGACCAAACTGGTGCGGCTGCAGGCCCAGCAGAATGCCAAGCAGTTCGAACTCGACGCTCGCCAGGAGGTCCTTGCCACCCGCCTGGCGGGCGCCTACGAGACCGACCAGACGCCGCTGCTGCAGCAGATCCTGACCGCCCATTCTCTGACCGAGGCGTTGTCGGACGTCTCGTACTACGGCGACATGGCGCACGCCGACAAGGCCCTGGCGGATCAGATCCGCGAGGACCAGCAGACTCTGGCTCAGATGCGGCTGAACGTCGACATGGCGAGCGAGGCCGACGCAATGCTGGAGGATCAGGTCGCCGTGCAGCGAGCGTCCCTCGCCGACGAACAGGGCAAGGTGAAGGCGCAGCAGGATCAGCTGACGGCCCTCAAGGCTCAACTCCAAAAGCAGCTGGCCGATCAGCAGGCCGCCGAGGCGAAGATCGAGAAGAACGCCGCATCCCTGGACGCCGCGATCAGGTCCAACGGTCAGGCGATGGACGACCTGGGCAACAAGATCGACGATCTGATCGCCAAGGGGGGCTTCGTCGCCAAGATCCCGTCCCAGTACAGTGGCACGCTGCATTGGCCCATGGGCGGGGTGATCACACAGGAATTCGGCTGCACCGGAGTGGCCTCCGAGCCGCGCGTCGGCAGCTGCGCCCACTTCCACCAGGGCATCGACATAGCGGCCCCGTGCCTGACCCCCGTCTACGCTGCGGGACCGGGCGTGGTCGTCTTCGCCGGCTACAACCCATACGATGCGCCGCCGCAGGCGTGGCTGGTGATCATTGCCCACTCCACGAGCATGGTCACCTGGTATGCCCACATGACGGGCAAGGCACCGGCCGGCATCGTCGTCGGGGCGCCCGTGGTGGCCGGCCAGCTCGTCGGGACGGAGAACACTACCGGCCACTCCTCGGGCTGCCACCTGCACTGGGCCGTGAGGGTCAACGGCAACTTCCTCAACCCGAGGATGTTCCTGTAGGCGAGAGCCGCCAGAGCGTCTGTCGGGCTACGCCGCCACCCTCCACTCGGACCTGGCGGCGGGGTGCTAGCATCGCCATAGCTCGGCCAGACCCGAGCCCGAAGCGAGAGGACGCCCGATGAAGCGAACTCTGGCCGTGATACTCGCCGGCGGCGAAGGCGAGAGGCTCTCGATCCTCTCGTCGTTACGGGCCAAGCCAGCCGTCCCATTCGGCGGCAAGTACCGCATCATCGACTTCGCGCTCTCCAACTGCGTCAACTCGGACATCGACAACGTCGTCGTCCTGACCCAGTACAACCCCCGCTCGCTCAACGACCACATCGGCATGGGCCGGCCCTGGGACCTGGACCGCAACTACGGCGGCGTCCGGATGCTCCAGCCGTACATCGCCCGCGGCCGTGTCGCGGAGTGGTATCGCGGCACCGCCGACGCCGTGCTGCAGAACCTCAACGTCATCGAGCAGGCCCCCGGCGACACTGTCCTCGTGCTGGCGGGCGATCACATCTACAAGATGGACTACCAGCCCTTCGTGGCCGCTCACCGCCGCCACCGCGCCGACGTCACGATCGCCGTCCGGCGAGTGCCGCTCGCGGACGCGTCCCGAATGGGCATCCTCGCCCTCGACGAAACGGATCACGTCGTCGAGTGGGCCGAGAAGCCACGCCAGCCCAAGTCCGACCTGGCCAGCATGGGCGTCTATGTCTTCTCCAAGCGGGCCCTGCGCCAATGGCTGACCGACACCAGGTCGGACTTCGGTCATGACGTGATACCGGCCATGATCGAGGGCGGAGCGCGTGTCTATGGCTACCGCTTCGATGGCTACTGGCAGGACGTTGGAACCGTTCAGTCCTACTGGGAAGCCAATCTGGCTCTGCTCGCCGATGCCCCGGAGCTGGACCTATACGACCGCGAGTGGGTCATCCACACCAGGTCCGAGGAACGTGCGCCGGCCAAGATCGGGTCCACGGCGCAGGTCCATCGCAGCCTGATCAGCCATGGCTGCGTGATAAATGGCTCGGTCGTGAACTCTGTGCTGTCGCCCGGCGTCGTTGTTGATGTGGGCGCGGTCGTCAGAGACTCGATCATTCTCTTCGACTCGGTCATCCGGCCGGGAGCCGTGGTCGATCGGTCCATCCTCGACAAGGACGTGGCCGTTGGCCCCGGAGCGATCATCGGAGAGGGGACGGACTTCGACGTCGTCAATCGCCGCGAACCGGGGCGGCTCAACACCGGCATCACTGTAGTGGGCAAGAGGGCGGTCATTCCGCGGGGCGTCCGAATCGGCCGGAACGTTCTGGTCGGCGAGGGCGTGCGGGCGGCCGACTTCGTGTCGAGGGTCATCCGCAGCGGCTCGACGGTGGAGCGCCCTCGCGAGCGCCAGCCGCGGCCAGGGACGCGGGCCCGGGTCACCGACTCGTCCGATGGGCGGGAGGCTCCGACCGGCGTTCTCGATCCGACCGCATCTGGCTCAGATGCCGGCCGGGGCTCTGGGGGTTTGCGCGCCTCCGGGGAGACGAGCGACTGAGGCGGATGTCGGTTTCGAGTACCGCCTGGCATAGGCACACGCGGCTACCGGTGCGCGCAGCCGGTCGAGTCTGATCGGTCGACCGTAGGTGGATCACGGCACAGGGCACTTCCGTTCGAGCACCGCCGGCCTGGCGCTGTTGCTGGTGGCGACGGCCTCGCTGTGGCAAGTGGTCACGCCGCCCCTGGCCGCTGCCTCCCAGGACCACCTGAGCTACATTTCCGCCTCGACGTGGATCGCCGATCCGACGAACGGTCGGGTCCAGGTCACGGCCGTCATCACGGCCACGTCCATTACCGCCAACTCCGGCGATCGCCTCTACTACTACGACAGAATCCAGCTCACCCTGCCGCAACGGGCGGTCCACATCACGGCCACGACCGCCCGCGGCGATGCGCTCGACACGACGATCGATTCGACAACCGCATCGAGCGTGATAGTGAGCGTCGGCCTCGACCAGCGCCTCTACTCGGGCCAGAGCGAGTCGTTCGCCCTCTCCTTCGACCTGGTCGACAGCGGCGGCTCGACCGACCGCACCTTCCGAATCGGGAAGAACCTGATGTCGTTCCCGGTGGCCGCATTCGGCAGCCCCAACACCCCGGGCAGCTCGGTCACCGTGGAGTTTCCGCCCTACTTCACCGTCACCGAGGACGTGGGCAACCTGACCCGGTCGGTCTACGGTTCGGGTGAGGTCGTCTTTTCGTCGGGCATTCTCGAAGCCCCAACCCAGCTCCTGGCCCTGTTCACCGCCGTGCAGCCCGTCGCCGACAGCGACATGAGGGTGCGCTACGTCAGGATCGGGCCCTTGTTCGTCGGTCTGAGGTACTGGGTTGACGACATCGGCTGGGCGGACGAGGTCGAGCGAGTTCTCCGGGCGGGTTACCCGGTTCTGCGCGACTTGATCGGCCTGGGCGATCCCACCAATACGACACTCACGGTCGTGGAGGCGTCGACCCAGCAGATGGGAGGATTCGGCGGCTCATACGACCCGGACACCGGTGAGGTCCAGGTCGGGTACCTGGCCTTGCCGTTCGTGATCCTGCACGAGACGGCTCACATGTGGTTCAACAGCCGCCTGGTCAGCGATCGCTGGGTCCAGGAGGGATTCGCCTCGTACTACGCAGTTCAAGCGGCCGACCTCCTGGGGTACTCCGCGCAGGGCGTCCCGGTACTGACGCCCGGGCTCCGCCTCGCGGCCATCCCTCTCAACGACTGGCTGGAGCCCGGGGAGCCGAGCTCGGCACTCGACAAATACCTCTACGGCGCCACGCTCGACGTGGCGGGGCAGATCGCAGACCTCGCGGGCGCGGATGGGCTGAGGCGCGTCTGGGTGGCCGCCAGCGCCGACAGGTCCGCCTTCCAGCCTCTCCACTCGGCCCAAATCGAGTCGCCGGCCGAACCGGCCACCGATTGGCGTCGACTCCTCGATCTGCTCGAGCAGTCGACCGGCCGATCCTTCGAGCCCATCTGGCGGCTGTGGGTGCTGACTCCAGCCCAGACCGGCTTGCTCCAACAACGCGACACCACTCTGGCTGCGTATGCGAGCGCCAGGACGACGGCCGGTGCCTGGGATCTGCCGCCCGAGATCCGTCGCGCGCTCGACACGTGGCAGTACGGGCGGGCCATGGCACTCATCGACCAGGCTCTGGGAGTGCTCGTTCAACGGGACCAGATCGCTATGGAGGCCGCGACGGAGCACACCACGGCACCAGCCACGCTCAAAGTCGTGTTCGAACGGTCGGGGTTGTCGGCCGCGACCGCGGAGATCAACAACGAGCTCTCGGTCATAGATGAGCTGTCCGCCGCGCGCCGGGCCGGAACACAGAGCGGCGGCGCTGCCGGAGTCCTGGGTCTGATTGGAGCCGACCCGCAGGCGGACCTGAGCGCGGCCCGTGGCGCCTTCGCCCAGGGCGACCTCAGTCGGGCCATGTCCCTCGCGACCAGCGCTCGCGCTGCCTGGCAGAGCGCCGACACGGCCGGGCAGGTCCGCATCATGGGCAGCCTCGCGGTTCTGGTTGGGATTGGGCTTCTGCTCTTCCTGCTCGTTTGGACCCGCCGCGGCCGCTCGAGAAGCGGTGTCGGATCGGCTGTAGCCGCAGGCGCGTCCGAGGCCGGCCTGGTGGTCATGGCCCGGTCCGCGGGCCGGTCGACCAGCCGCGCCGCCACCGCCAGCAACGCGCCAGTGGCGGACTCGCCACGACCGGCGCCACATGCCCTCGCCGAGGCCGCTGCGCAGGACGGCCCAACGCAAGATGGAAGTCCCGGGTCGGTGGACGCAGACGCCGTAGCGGTGGCCAACGGCGTGGCCGCGGAATCCGATGAGTCGGCCTACGACCTCCTGCAGCGCGGCTCGGCCTTGCTTCGTGCCCGCCACAACGCGCAGGCGGCCGTGGTGCTGGAGCGCGCGGCCCGGCTCGAGGCGAGCAAGGGCTCGATTCTCGAGGCGTTGGGCAGGGCCTACTACAACAGCGGCCAGCATGCCCGCGCTGCCGAGACGTTCGCGGCGCTGCTCGAGATCGACCCGTCCGCGCACTACGCCCACTTCGCCCTGGGCCTCAGCTTCGTCCGGCTCGGCCGCGATCACGAGGCGAGAACCCACCTGCGAATGGCCGTCGCCCTCGCTCCGGCGAGTGACACTTATCGACGAGCTCTAGAGAAGATCGAGGCGGCTCAGGTCAGCTGACCGGGCGAGCTAGCCGCCGCGAGACTCGAGACGGCGGGCGAGCCAGAGGATGCCTGCGATGGACTTGGCGTCCTCGATGACGCCGGCCTCAACCGCCGCCACGGCATCGCGCCAGTGGAGTCGCGAGAGCCGGAGATCCTCGTCCTCGTCGGGCGTCAGGCGATCGGCGTCGGCGGATCGCAGGTCCGTGGCGAGGAAGAGTGTCAGGTACTCGGTGGAGAAGCCGGGGGCGCTCCAGAAGCCGCCCATCCGCTCCATCGAACCGGCCCGAAAGCCGGTCTCCTCCTCGAGTTCGCGGTGGGCGGCAAGGGTCGCGTCCTCTACCACGCCATCGTGGATCTCGAGGGTGCCGGCCGGCAGCTCGAGCATTGCCCCGCCGCACGGAACGCGGTACTGGGTCACGAGCAGGATGTGGCCATCATCGTCGAGCGGGGCGATCACCACCGCGCCGGGGTGAACGACGATGTCCCGAACCGTCTCAGAGCCGTCGCCGCGGACGAAGCGGTCGACCTCGAAGCCCACATAGCGGCCGGCATGCAGCCGGCGGCGATCGACGACCCGCTCCTCGAGGATCGCGTCCGCCTCGCGCAGGTCGTCGAGGAGCGCATCCATTGCCGGCTGCCCGGTCGGAACACGATTGGGTCTGCGCAGGGCGGGTGACTCGGGCATGCGGAACTCCTTAAACGCATCAGCGCCCCGGCCGAGGCCGAGGCGCTGATGAACTGAGTCGCGAGAACTAGGCCGTGACGGGCCCGAACGGAAGCGCAAAGTTGGTGTCCGGGTCGAAGAGCTGGACACGATCGAGCGGGATGCGCAGCTCAAGCATGTCGCCGGGGCGAACCCGGAACGAGGAGTCGATGAGAGCCACGATGTCGCGGCCCGCGCCGGAGGCGTGGATCAGCTCTTCGTTGCCCAGGTACTCGACGACCTCGGCCTTGGCGTTCACGACGGCCGAGCCGCCGCTGATCGGGCCAAGAACGAGATGCTCGGGGCGGAAGCCGATGATCAGCTGTCGGCCGGACGCGCCGACCGACTCGCGGAATTGCGGCGGGAGCGGAGCCGAGATGCTCGAGCCCTGGAGGGCGTTGGCCTCGTTGCCGCTGGTGAACTCGACAGTGGCGAAGTTCATCGCCGGGCTGCCGATGAAGCCGGCCACGAAGCGGTTGATCGGCCGGTCGTACAGTTCCTGCGGGGTGCCGACCTGCTGCAGGCGGCCTTCGTTCATGACCGCGATTCGAGTGCCCATCGTCATGGCCTCGATCTGGTCATGGGTCACGTACACGAACGTGGTGTTGAGGCGCTGGTGCAGGCGGAGGATGTTCGCTCGGGTCTCGACGCGCAGCTTGGCGTCGAGGTTGGAGAGCGGCTCGTCCATGAGGAAGACTTCCGGCTCGCGCACGATGGCTCGCCCGAGGGCGACGCGCTGGCGCTGGCCGCCGGAGAGCTCGCGCGGCTTCCGGTCGAGGTAGCGGGTCAGGTCGAGGATCGCGGCCGCTTCCTTGACTCGGGCGTCGATCTGGACTCGCGGGATGTGGCGGAGCTTGAGGCCGAAGGCCAGGTTGTCGCGGATGGTCATGTGCGGATAGAGCGCGTAGCTCTGGAAGACCATCGCGATGTCGCGATCCTTCGGGGGAACATCGTTGATGATCCGCTCGCCGATGCGCAGCGTGCCATCGGTGATCTCCTCGAGACCGGCGATCATGCGCAGGCTCGTGGTCTTTCCGCAGCCGGACGGGCCGACGAGGACCATGAACTCGGCGTCGCGGATGTCGAGGTTGAGGTCGTCAACGGCGACGACGTCGCCATAGCGCTTGCTAACGTTCTCGAAGGTAACAGTTGCCATTGGGCGAGGCTCCATGGTTCTAGTAGGCCGAACTCGGGGATGCTAGCAGCCCGTATTCGCTCCGACTCCGGGTGCCGGGCCTGAGGTCTCCTAAACGTTTAGTAGCAAGAACGGACGGCGAGGTCGCCCGAACGGTCTCTACCTGGGCCCTGGCCAGGCGAAACCCCACATGCGCATTCAGATTCACTTCAGCGTCGTGGCATACAACACAATCCACGTAAGCGAAACCAAGAGTCCCTCACTGGAGCGCAACGATGAGCGCAAACGAGCCGCGCGACCCTCACCAGGCAGCCGATGGCGCGCCATTGTGGCGCCCGGAGGTCGGCGCAGACGAGCCGGCGAAAGTGCCTGGAGAGACGCCAGAATCGGCCTCGACAGTTCCGACCAGCTATCCAGCTGTCCCGGCTCCGCCACCTTCGCCATGGGCCTCCCCGGCCACGGCGTGGACGACACCGCCCCCGCCTCCGGGCGAGCGGCCCGGGTACCCGACGCCCGGCTACGGCTGGCCCGGCTACGGCGCCCCTCAATTCGGCGTGCCTCAGGCGCCGTACCAGCCCTGGGCCACGCCACTCCTTCCGCCGGCGCCGGTCTCCGGCCCGCCGAAGCAGCACAGTGCCGCCCGACGCCTCGGGGTCCTCATGGTGGCCGTAGCCATGCTGTCCGCGTCGCTCTCGGCGGTTGGCACCTACGTGGCGGTGTCCCTGGCAGCGAAGCCCGCGGCCGCAGTCACCGCGTCGACCACCCAGACGGGCGACGCGCAGCTGATCAGCCTGACCCAGACAGACGCGATCATTCGTGTCGCGAACGCGGTCAAGCCCTCAGTCGTGACGATCACGTCGGACGCTGCGTCGGGCGTGTCTCCGTTCGCCGTTCCCTCGACCGGTGTCGGGTCCGGGTTCATCGTGAGCGCCGACGGCCTGATCCTGACGAACAACCACGTCATCAAGGGCGCAGCGACGTTGACGGTCACGCTCGATGACACCCGCCAGCTGGCGGCCACTGTGGTCACGACCGACGCCACGCACGATCTGGCTCTCATCAAGGTCGACGCCACCGGCCTGACCGCGGTCACGCTCGGTGACTCGAGCACTATCCAGGTTGGCCAGCTGGCGATCGCCATCGGCAGCCCGCTCGGCACGTTCACCGACTCCGTGACGCAGGGCATCGTCTCCGGCACCGACCGCAGCATCACCGTGGGCGATCAGGCCTCGCGAAGTGAGGAGAACCTGTCGGGGCTCATCCAGACGGATGCGGCAATCAACCCCGGCAATAGCGGCGGGCCCCTGCTCGATGCCAACGGGTCGGTCGTGGGCATCATCACCGCGAGCGCCAGCAACGCCCAGGACATGGGCTTTGCCATCCCTATCAACCAGGCCAAGCAGATGATCGCGCAGGCCACCAAGTAGCGCCATTCGCGCACCCAGGCCCGCGCCCGGCGCGCGTTTGGTGTCGGCTCGAACGGAACGGGCGGCCCAACAGGGCCTCTTCAGGGTAGTTTCAGGCGTTCGGCACATACATCCAACGGGGCGTTCCTACCTTGGCTCCGCCAATGGTGAAGGTACACGGCGAGACACCGAGAGGTTTGAATATATGAAGATCAGGTTGGCCGCGATCGCGTTGATCCTGCTGGGCGTCGGGGCCGTCGTTCTGGCTGTGGTCGGTCCCACATTCGGCTCTTCGTCGAGCTCGAAGTATCTGACTTCGACCGTTACCACAGGCACGGTCAGCTCCCAGTCCGTGGCAACTGGCACTGTCGCAGCCAGCACGGTCTACGGCTTCAAGTTCGGAGTGACGCCCGACATCGTCAGCTCCGTGGCCACCACGTCCGGCGGCGGCGGTTCCACAGGCAACAACAGTTCGAACAGCGCGCAGGGTGGCTCGTCGTTGATCTGGCCGGTCCAGACCGTCCTGGTTACCGTGGGCGAGAAGGTGACCAAGGGCACCTCTCTTGCGACCGCCGACGCAACTGCCGCCAACCTCCAGCTCACCTCGGCGCAGGCAACCCTGGCGTCGGCTCAGGCCAAACTGACCGCGGATGCCGACAAGGACGCAAGCATCGTCCTCAACGATCAGGCTCAGGTCGCCTCGGCTCAAGCCACGGTCAATGCCGACCAGGCGATCGTCAATGCGGCCACGCTCATGGCTCCGGCCGACGGTCTGATAATCGCCGTCAACCTGTTGCCCGGCGTGAACGCCCCGAGCGGATATGCAATCGAGGAATCGGTTGGGCCGATGGTGGCCACATCCGGTTTTGCCGAGTCGGACATCGCCAATCTCAAGGTCGGGCAGAGCGCGACAGTGTCCATCACCGGTGCGAAGGTATCCGTGCCCGGAACGCTGACCCAGATCGTTCCGGTGGCGTCCTCCTCTGGAGCCGGCAGCAGCGTCGCGACGTATGCGGTGACTGTGACGCTGACCAGCCCACCTGACACCGTTCTGGCGGGCATGACCGCGAGCGTCACCGTGACGACCGCCTCCGTCGACAACGCCACGCGCGTCGCGGCGACCGCCCTCCAGGGCTCGGCCACGGCCGGATACACGGTCCAGGTCATGAACAGTGACGGCACCATCACCGTCAAGACGGTATCGGTCGGTCTCGTCACCACCTCCTACGCGCAGATCACGGCTGGTCTCACCTCCGGCGACACGGTCGTCACGGGCACGTCCACGACCAGGACCGGCACGACCACGACCGGCAACGGCGGTGTCAACGTGCAGTCACTGACCGGCGGTGGCGGCTTCAGCGGGTTCGGGCGATGAACGCCGCACCGGACGAGCCAATCATCGAACTCTTGGGTGTCAGCCGCGTCTACGACACGGGCAAGGTCCAGGTCCCGGCCCTTCTGGACGTGAACCTCGACGTCGCCAACGGCGAGTTCCTGGCGATCATCGGCCCGTCGGGCTCGGGCAAGTCCACGATGATGAACATCCTGGGCTGTCTGGATCGGCCGACGGCTGGACAGTATGTCCTCGACGGTCAGCCGGTCGACGAGCTCGACGACGACGGCCTGGCCCTGGTACGCAGCCGCTCCATCGGCTTCGTCTTCCAGAGCTACAACCTGTTGCCCCGCACGAGCGCCCTCCTCAACGTGGCGACGCCCCTGATGTATCAGGGCGTAGGCAAGAAGGAACGTCTGCACCGGGCTCAGGCTGCGCTGGAGCGTCTCGGTCTCGGCGACCGAATGAGCCACGAGCCATCTGAACTCTCCGGTGGCCAACAGCAGCGCGTGGGCATCGCCCGCGCCCTGGTCACCGAACCGGCCCTGATCCTGGCCGATGAGCCGACCGGCAACCTGGACAGCCATTCTGGCGCCGAGGTTCTGGATCTCTTCCGCGATCTCCATGCTCTTGGCCGGACGATCGTTCTGATCACCCACGACTCCGACGTGGCCACGGCCGCGGACAGAGCGGTCCACCTGCGCGATGGACAGCTCCAGGAGGCGGTGCTCGCATGAAGATCACCGACCTGGTCGGCCTGGCACTCTCGCGCCTGAGCACCGGCAAGATGCGGACGGCCCTGACGATGCTCGGCATCATCATCGGCGTCGCGTCGGTGGTGGCCCTCGTCAGCGTCGCCCAGGGTGCTACCAAGGGCATCAGCGATCGACTCCAGTCGCTCGGCACGAACCTCGTAACCGTCAGCCCCGGAGCCACTCGAACCGGGGCGACGCGAGGTGCAATCGGCTCGGCGACCACTCTCACGCTGGACGACGCGCAATCGCTGGTCGCGCTAGACAACGTCCAGGCGGTGGCGCCCGAGTTGAGCACCAGCAAGCTCATAGTCGCGGGGTCGCTCAACGAAACGACGCGGGTCATCGGCACGACGCCGGGCTACCTGCCCGTCTTTGCATATGACGTCTGGGTCGGCTCGTTCCTCAATCAGGCATCGGTCGACAACAATCTGCGCGTGGCCGTGATCGGGGCAACGACGGCCGACAACCTGAGTCTGACCTCGAGCTCCATCGGCTCGACCATATATATCGCCGGTCTGCCCTTCGACCTGGTCGGGATCCTGCAGCCGAAGGGCGGCTCCACGACCGCCGACGACCAGGTCATGATCCCGCTCTCGACGGCTCACGAACTCTTCGTCGGCAGCAGCAGCGTCTCGGCCATCGGCCTTTCCGCCACGAGCCAGGACGCCATATCGACCGTCTCGGCAGAGATAACGACCACGCTCGAGCAGCGCCACGGCATCACCAACGGCGTGGATGACTTCTCGATCGCGACTCAGGCCCAGCTGCTTGGAACGGTCAGCTCGGTCAGCGACGTGCTGACCTTCCTACTGGCCGGCATCGCCTCGATCTCGCTGCTCGTCGGTGGGATCGGGATCATGAACATCATGCTTGTCTCGGTTCGCGAGCGAACGCGCGAGATCGGCATCCGCAAGGCCATCGGCGCTCGCGGCCGCGATATCCTCTCGCAGTTCCTCGTGGAGGCCCTCGCCCTCTCACTGGCGGGCGGCCTTATCGGTATCGCAGTCGGCGTCGTGGCCTCATTCGGCATTGGCGCCTACGCCGGCTGGGGATTCGTCTTCAGCCCGGTGACCGTGGCCGTCGCCGTCGGCTTCAGTCTCATCGTCGGGATCGTCTTCGGTGTCTGGCCTGCCAGTCAGGCCGCCCGTCTCGATCCTGTAGTAGCTCTTCGATACGAGTAGGGAACCTCAAGGAATGAAAGGGGAAAACGAATGACAGTATCGCCCCGGCCTACGAGGCAGCGAACCGAGCCGACCAAGCAGGATCGATCGACGATGATCCTGCTCCTCATCGCCGCCCTCGTGGCGGTCGGCGGAATCGGCTTCGCATTTGGCCATCTGACGGCCTCGACCGCTGCAGCGGCGAATCCGCTGGCGAGCGGCGGGCGCGGCGGCTTCGGACGCAACCTCGCGTCGCTGGCTCCCGGCCAGACGTTCGACACGAGCCAATTCGGCGCCAACGGCGGCTTTGGCGGCCGGAGCGCCCTCGGCAGCGTCGCCGGCGGGGTCACGGGCACGGTCCAGTCGGTCACCGACTCCGAGATCACGATCCAGGAGGCCAACGGCACCAGCGTCACGATCGACCTGTCCGGGAATACCACCTACCACAGCGCGGCCCCGGCCAGCGCCACCGACGTCAAGGTCGGCACGAGCGTGACCGTCCAGATCGACACCAGCGCCCTGGCGAGCGAGTCACCCAATCCGAACGCATCGGGAGCCCTCGGCGGCCGTACTCTATCCGCCAAGGATGTCCTGATCACCAACCCGTAGGAGCCAGACGTGCACCTGCTTGTCGTCGAGGACGACGCTCGCCTCAGCCGCCTCCTAAAGCGGCTCCTGACCCAGGATCGGCACGTCGTCGAGACGGCGCTCACGGCCGAAGAAGGACTGGAGGCCGCGACCTCCAGCCTCGAGCTCGATGCCATCATCCTGGACGTCGGTCTGCCCGATAAGTCGGGTTTTGAGGTGGCGCGGACGCTCCGCAAGAAGGGCTCGCAGGTGCCGATCCTCATGCTCACGGCCCGCGATTCGGTCAGCGACCGAGTCGAGGGTCTCGATGCCGGCGCGGACGACTACCTCGTGAAGCCGTTCGCTTACGAGGAGCTGCTGGCTCGACTGCGGGCACTCGGCCGGCGTCCGCCGACTCGCAAGTCGACGGCGCTCAAGGCCGGGCCGATCGAGCTCGACGAGACGACCCGCCGGGTCACGGTCTCGGGCAAGTCCGTGGATCTCAGCCAGCGCGAGTTCTCTATCCTCGAGTGCCTTCTCCGCCGGCCGGGCCAGGTTCTGTCGCGCGATCAGCTGCTCGACTACGCCTGGCCGTACGGCGTGGCGCTCACGCCCAATACGGTCGAGGCCTACATCCACCTCCTGCGCGAGAAGCTAGGCGACGACGCGGCGAACCACGTCGAGACCGTCCGCGGCGTCGGTTACCGGCTCCGAACCGGCTGATCGATGAAGCTCCCTCGCCCATCCCTGTCGCGGCCGTGGCGGTGGCGGTTGCCCAAGGGCAGCGGTGGCGTTGTCGCTGCGGCTTCGCAGCCGCGCAGCGGACACGACGACGACATGAGGCTGCTCAGGCGGACGCGTGTGCGTCTGATGGCCGTCAGCGGCCTGGTCACACTGCTGATTCTTGTCGTGCTCGAGGGCGCCGTCTACGCGACTGTCTCGAACAGGATCGAGACTGCGGCTCTCGAACAACTCACCACGATATCCAAGACCGGCGACATCCGCGGCGGCAGCAGCGATGACTACACGTTCGCCCCTACCGGACCGAGAGCCGGCGTCTATCCCATCCTGGTCGATCCGCTGGGCAGCGTCATTCCGAATCTACATATGGGCCCGGTTCCGGACGGACTGCCGGACAAGGCCGGCCTGGCCGCCGTTGTCAAGCTCGGTGACTCGGACACCCGCGATATCACCCTGCCGGACGGAACCCCTTGCCGGGTAATGACCTACTTCTCCCTGGGCGCGCCCGCCGACAAGGTTCAGCTCGTCCAGAACCGGACGGGTGAAGTTAGCCTCCTGAACATTCTGGGAACTGTGCTGCTAGCCGGTGGCCTCCTGGCGCTGCTGGCCGCGCTCCTGGGCGGGTATCTGTATGCGGGCCGCGCCCTCGTCCCGATCAGGGCCTCCATCGACCGCAGGCAGGCGGCGCTCCAGCGGCAGCGTGAGTTCGCCGCGAATGCGAGTCACGAGTTGAGGACGCCATTGACCGTGATCGGGGCGAGCGTCGAGGATCTCAAACGGAACCCGCGCAGCAAGGTCCAGGACGTCGGTGAGGCCCTGGGCGATATCGACGCCGAAGTGCGGCACATGACCGCCCTGGTCGAGGACATGCTGTTGCTGGCCCGGACGGACTCGGGAGTCGTCCAGGTGGACCGAGTCTCGCTCGACCTCAGCGACGTGGCTGTCGAAGCCGTATCGGTCCTGACGACACTGGGCCAGGAGCGTGGCGTCAAGGTCATGCTCGATCCGTTGCCGGCACCGATCAGCGGCGATCCGCTTCGCCTCCGCCAGCTCGTCACGATCCTGACCGACAACGCCATTCGCCACAGCTCGAGCGGGTCGACGGTCACGGTCTGGGTGCGACCTGAGCCAGCGGGCGCGTTGCTGCAGGTGGACGACCAGGGGCCGGGCGTAAGGCCCGACGATCTGCCACGGCTCTTCGAGCGGTTCTGGCGGGCCGATGACGCGCCGGCCGGCGGCACGGGGCTCGGACTGGCCATCGCCAAGTGGATCGTCGAGCAACACGCCGGGACAATAGGTGTCTTCAACAGGCCTCAAGGCGGAGCCAGCTTCTGGGCCCGACTGCCCAACGTTCCGGTTCCGGGATCGGCTGCGGATCCCGGCCCGTGGACGGCGCCGATGGGGTGGGGGACGGTTGGCGCACCCGACGAGCCGCCCGGTCCCGAGGCGTGGGGCCGGCCTCAGACGATGGCCACTCCCGAGCCGCCCGCCTCGGAGCCGCCCACCTCGGAGCCGCCGGCTGGCTAGCCGAGCAGCAGGCGAGCTTCCGCCAGCAGGCCCACGCCGATGATCGTCAGCCGGAGTGCGGGCGCCGGCAGCCTCCGCCCGACCCTCGCCCCGACCTGACCGCCCACGATGGAACCGATGGCGATCAGCAGCACCAGGTCCCAATGGACCGGCGCAACGGCGATGAACAGAAGTCCGGCCACGCCGTTGATCAAGGCCGCCAGCACATTCTTGAGACCGTTGAGGCGCTGGATGTCGTCGGCCACGAAGATCGTCAGCAGGGCGATCATGATGATGCCCATGCCCGCGCCGAAATAGCCGCCGTAGATGGCCGTGGCGTAGAAGAGCGCCGCGAGCGGCCATGAGCGGTGAGACTCGGCGTGGCGGTGGCTCGCCAGAGCCTTCGACAGCCGTGGCCCCGCGGCGACGAGGATCAGGGCCACGGCGATCAGGACCGGCACCACGGCCGCGAACGCGCCCGGGAATGCGAGCAGCAGCAAAGCTCCGGTGAGTCCGCCGGCGCCGGAGGCGAGGCCGAGCCTGACCGCTCGCGACCGCTGGCCGACGAGCTCGCGACGGTAACCCACGGCCCCGCTGATCGAGCCCGGCACCAGGCCGACGGTATTGGAGACGTTGGCATCGAGCGGGGCGAAGCCAAACGCCAGGAGCGTCGGGAAGGTGATCAGCGAGCCCGAGCCAACGATCGTGTTGATCGTCCCGGCAGCCAGACCCGCGCAGAGAATCGCGCCGGCCTCGAGAGGCGTCATCGGCGCTGGCAGGCGAGTCTTTTCACGCAGCGATCGTAACGGACGGCGCTACTCGGGGGCAGATTCCGACGGTTGCCGCGTCAGCCGTAGAAGTCGATGACGACCCGACAGCCCCGGGAAACCCAGATTCCCACCCCGGCCCGGTGGAAGTACCCATTCATGATGTTCGCGTAGTGCCCGCCGCGATACCCGGATTCGTCCTGGAAGAAAAGTTCGATGGAGATCATCCCGCTGGCACCGGAGCTGCCAGGCGAGGCGATGTTCTCGCCCCATGAAGCGCTCGGATAGCCCGCGGCCGAGAGCCTGCTGTGCGTCGTCGTGCCGCCGAGGGTATGGGTGAGCACGCCCGCGTCTGCCAGGGCCTTGGCGTAGGGTCTCGACACCTTCGCGGCGATGCCCTCGTCGAACGCCAGCGCGTCCCTGGCCGGCAGGGTGTGGTGGGTGGCAGTGGAGCAATCCCCGCCCGACGTAACCCAGCCGCCGGTCCGGGTGCAGTTCATCAAGCTCAGGTAGTACTGCTCGGACCCACTCCACTCGGTGGTTCCTATGCCGCTGCCACTGAACGGGATCCTGGTGGTGGTGGCGTAGATACGCTGCTTGGGCTGGGAGACCGTGAAGGTGATGCCCGCAACCTTGGTCATGGCCAGACCGCCCGCCGAGCGCGCCGAGGCCTCGACCCTGACGGAAACCCTGGCGCCCACGTAGAAAGAGCTCCTCGGCGTGAAGACCAGCGTCGTAGCGTCGTCGGTCCAGGACGTGGAGCCCAGAACTGCCCGCCCACTGACCGTCACCGACAGCGCCGCCGCGGCCGACTTCTCGTCCATCGCCAGAGAGAACTGGACCGAGATCGGCTGGTTCGTGTCGTACGTGATGGTCCCGTCTTGCGGGCTGAATTTGACGACCGAAGGCGTCTGGAGGGTCTTGATCTCGAGCGTCGTCAGCGCCTGGAGAGTTGCGCCGGCGGCGTCGGTGCCGCCGTCGGAGAGGCTCACCGTGTAGTCCGTGTCGGTCGCAAGCGCCTTTTTCGGTGTGACCGTGAAGACCTGCGACGTGGCGTCGGTCGGATCGTCGCCGACTACGGAGAGGTCGACTCGCGGGCTGATGCCCACTCTCAGCATGACCGTGGCCAGCTTGACCGGTCGGGTGAACGTGATCTGGAAGGCGGTGGTGGGCGCGATTCGGTCGCCGACCACGCGAGTGGCCGTGATCGTGCCCGCCGTCGGCGATCCGGATTGGAACGATGAGTGAACCGGCGCGGCCAGGCTCAGTCCCTCCTGATCGGCGGCCTCCGGGGAGACGTCGACGGTGTATTGCGTATACGGCGCCCAGTAGGGCTGCGGCTCGATCGAGAGCACCTGCGCGGTGGCATCCCAGAGGAGCCTGACGTCGATCTGGGGCGTGATCGTCAGGGCCGAGGCGACCGTGCCCTCGTTCATTGGCTTGGTGAACTGAACCTGGAACGGCACGTCGAGCGGGAGGTTGCTCTCGGAGCGATGGCCGTCGGCCTGGGGCGCGAGCGCGGCAAATGTCGGCAGCGACTGCCCGGCGACCGTCTTGGCCGGCAAGCCGATCAGCAGCCCGGCCACCAACACTGCGATCGAGCCCGCGACCATTGCCAACTGCAGCGTGGCCGTTCCGCGCAGCCTCGATGCGGCGCGGGAAACGACCCGCATTGGAAGCGCAAGCGCAGTGGCTGCGAGGTTCCGCAATCTGTGCCGGTCTCCTGTTCGGGGAGCGTGCAGCCCCATGGCGGATAGGCCTCGGCAGGTTACCACCGGCCCGCTGACACAGGCAAATCCCGCGCGGTCGGGAGTTGGGGTGGCCTACGGGGGTCGAACCCGTAACCTGCGGATCCACAGTCACAAGGTTCTGAGCACGAATCTGCCCAAAGTGGAGCGATCGGTGGAGTGATTGCGGGAAGCGCTGAGTGGGACTTCGCCCGGCTAGCGCTTCGCTCGAATCGCCCTTTCGATGCCGCCGGCAACCTCCGCCGAGCGGCCCTCGACCAGATGGCCGTAGATGTCCGATGTGACGCTTATCGAACTGTGCCCGAGGTACCGCTTGACGTCGTCTAGCGTCGCGCCAGACGTCAGCATGATCGACGCCGCTGAGTGCCGCAGGTCGTGGATCCGGATGCGGCGCAAGCCGGCCTTCTCAAGGAAGTCGTGGAACAACCGATCGACGTTGCGCGGATCAAGCAGCGTGCCGTTCGAGCTCGTGAAGACGTAGGACTCGACATTGCGCGGCTGCGCTGCAACCTCGGCCTTGCGCTTAGTGAGGGCGGCCGCCACGGTCGGGGCGAGTGCGAGCGTCCGCCAGCCCGATTCAGTCTTCGGCTCGACTCGTTGCAAGCGTTTCTCGCCGGGCGAGCGGACGAGTTTCCGGACCTGACGCACTGATCCTGAGACCCGCATGGTTCGATCCGTGAGATCGAGGTCTGGCCAGCGGAGCCCGAGCGCCTCGCCGAGCCGGATCCCCGTTCCGATGAGCACCATCCAGAGCGCGCCGTTCTTATCGCGTCGGGCTGCCGCCATGAAGCGCTTGACTTCGAGTGGCCTGAGAATGTCGAGCTCGGGGCGCACCGATCGCGGCTTGTCGACCTGCGCCGCGACATTGCGGGCGACCAGACCATCGTCAAGGGCCTGCTTCAAGGCCATGCGAAGGACCGTCAGGTTCAGCGCGACGGACCGCGGCGAGAGATGCTCTTCGAGCAGCCGACGTGAGTGTCGGCGGACATCGTTGGGTGTCAGCTTGACCAGGGCGATGCTGCCGATCGAGCGGTTGAGATGCCGGACGTGGAGGTCGTAGCTAACGTAAGTCGAGGGGCGCACGGTCGGCGGGCGCTTGCTTTCGAGCCAGGTCTCGAGATGGCGAGCCAGCGACAACTTGCTCTCATAGGCTGGAATGCCCAAGCGCCGTTCGGCGAGGTAGTTATTCCGTCGTTCCGTTGCCGACTCTTCCGAGGAGGCGTACAGGCGTTTGGGAGCCTGACCCGGCACGAGAGCGACCGCGACCCACTGTCCGTCGCTCCGCTGGTAGACGCTGCCCGCCCCGTAGATTGACCGCTTGCGCCTGGTACCCA
>Ga0182027_10005768_pt1 | contig 18706 bp, 32 predicted proteins | sample 712E1DmetaG_FD_121300 | JGI IMG/M metagenome (GOLD analysis project Ga0182027, IMG submission 121300) | Permafrost microbial communities from Stordalen Mire, Sweden - 712E1D metaG (Illumina Assembly) | ecosystem: Environmental > Terrestrial > Soil > Wetlands > Permafrost | place: Sweden...
AGATTGTCTGTTGTCCGAGAAGCCCTGCTGTGACCGTCGCCATCTTGCTCCGGTGTCCGTCCGCTGTGCTTGGTTCGATCTCGTTGTGGATGAATCGCCGCCGAACCTGACCATCACCGACAGGCAAAACGCTTGTGATCCAGAACGCTCGCGGCCCGCGCACTGTCAGGTCAAGATTCTTCTGCCCTGAGGTTGTCATGTGCGTGAAAGAACTCGCCTCGTCCAACTCCGCGAACGCCTTCAATGCGTCGTATTGCTTTGAGTCTCTGATCTCCGTCACGCAGATAATCTTATTGCGAAACGTGTCAGGATTCATCAAGTCAGTCTTACCGTTCGCTTCAGGCACACGCATTGCGTAATACAACGCCTTCGGCGTGATGCTCGCATAGAGAATCTTATGTTGATCCGGCAACAGCGCAGTTATGTTGTTAATCAGATCATTCTTACCGCTGCCTGAATCCCCGGTTGTCGCGAAGTGCAACAGCCCTGAACGGCTTGAGTAAGACGCGCGCAACGCACCTCTGAGCAACACCTGCCGCAGCCTGCAATCGTTTGCGTGATACTCGCCAACAAGGTTCGAGCAATACGACAAGAACTTGTTTTGGATCAGCAGCCGGTAAGCCTCAACGAAGATCATCATCTCATACTTACCGACAGGCCGTCCGACAAGCTCTTGAATCAGCTCAACGCCTTCGTTCAGCCGAGCTTTTAAGGGCGAGCGACCGTCAAGAACCGGATACGGTGTCGACGCAGATCGACGCACCGGCGCGTAATCGCCTGGCATCACGTATTCAACCTGCGCCGTTGGCTTTGAGAGTCCGAACATGCTCACGGCCCCCTCGGCTTCCTTTGCCTCTTTGCGATTTCGCCATTCTCCGGCAACTGACAAAGGATCATCGTCATTCGTGTAAAAAAGTCGGTGAATTTTGCCAGCTCCTTTTGCGAATATCCTTCAAAAAGCCGCATGATTATGCCTCCTCCGGTTCTGCGTCTGCCTCAATGTGCGTGCAGTATCTGCCCTTCTTGACCGGCTCATACTTGTGAATACGAATCACCTTGTTACGGGAGTCGTGCTCACTCTCAAATTCCTTGCCGAAGTCTATGCCCGTTGTTTCGATTTCCACAACGCCGCGTGTGAATTTGGCATCGAAGAATCCGCTCCCTGGCGGCAGGATGTGAGTGACCGGGCCGCCGATCATCACCTTAACGACGTTCAGCTTCAGCTCCTTTTTCACCTCAAGCAGTAGCTCATAGAGGTGTTTGATCGTCGTCGTTATGTCGTGGCCCATAACGTATTGCGTTCCGAGGATATACGAACCGCAAGCCCGCCACACGATTCGGCCTTGCGCGGGAATTACCTCGTCAAGCGCGCACTCCGCGATGATCTTGTCCGCTAAGGCTTTGCTTACTTTCGGCTGTCTGACCATCAACTCCCTTACGGCGAAGCTGCACTCGATCCGTGCCTCTCCGAGGTTGACCGGCTTACCATTGGGCCAGCGTTTTGAGCCGTCCTTTTTGGTTTCAGTTGAGTCCTCATGCCTGCCGTAAGTGTGAAACGTCCCAATGAGAATTTCGTCGCCCCACGTCAAGTTAGCTAATTGCTTGAGCGGAATGTTACGGCTGACACCGATCATCTTTGCTTCGCGCAAGAAGTTCGGGTAGTCCTTACCGTGATACATCAACCAATTCCGCTTGACCTGAGAGCCGTCAAGGTTTCCCTGTTTTATCGCGTCGGTCATCGTCCCTCTACCTCCGCCTTGACCTTGCGCTTTTTCTGCTCGGATTCGATTAGAACCGGCTCCGGCATCGTATCAGGATCGCACCGTCTAACGTATTCGACAACTGCTTCCTGTCCGCACGGCGTAACGATGTTGATCCATTCAATTACGTTCTCCATTTCAAGAGCTTCGACAATGACTTGTCGCGCCTCCTCGCCACGCGCACGTTCTTTGCGCGAAGGATCAGGACACGGCTGAGCGTGAGCCAGCACAGCTCGTAGCTGCGCGTGTGGTGCACTATCAATGCCGAATATCTGCATGTGCTCGGTAAATTTCATTTTGAAGTCACCTCCTTTTGGACAACTTCTGCTACAATATCCTCAAGGCGGTCAACTGTTAGGCCGAGCTTTGAGTCCGGCGCACCCCACTGCTGCCAATCCCACTTGTCATACTGCTTGAAAATTCGCCATTGGATTTTTGTTTTGTCGGATAAAATAAAGTAGCCGCGCAGTGAATCTCGCGTCGCGTTCCACTGCCGCCACTCGGTTTCGATTTTGTTTGCCATTTTTCCCTCCTTTCACTTTTTGACATTGATTCCAATGCCCTCCGAGGACTCTAACCCTACGGAGTAAAGCATAGAAAAGGGTGCTGAACGCACCCACTTGAAGCCGATCTCACACATAACGCGTGACATGCACGATCTCTGACGTTTGCTTGTCAAGGTGAAACGTCTGCTCCTTTAGGTCTGAAAGCTGAAGCCACGCCACACTGAACGCTATACAGCCGTCTAGCTTCGGCTCCCTGGGCCTGATCGTGATGTAGCTGTATTGCGCGTGACGCGCGTGCTCCTTGATCCAGCCCTCTATGACGGTGTAGCGTTTGCCAAGCCGCTCTTGCATTTCCTTTTCCATTTCTATTATGCCTCCATTATTTTAGGTTTAGAGCCCCTAGCATTACGCCGATTGACTCTCTACTGCTCACGATGGAACGCTCTTTAATCGGAGCGCCATCCGTCGGATTGTAGACCTGAACCTTACCGCGCACGTCGGCGTGGCCGCTGACGATTCGGATTAGCTTGCGCCGTTCCGTAAATTCATACAGCGGCCACGATTCGAGCGATTCAGTTTGGGACACGAACACAAACCATTCGTGCCAATACTTACCGCCGCGTTTGTATCGGAGTTTCATACCTCGACTTCCCTTTTGCCGTCAAGTCAAGCGCGAAGGTGAACCAGCCGCACACGTTGTAGCCCTTAGAATCGACGTGCGCCTCTCGATGATATTTGATTACCTTTGCCATTTTTCCTCACAGGTTTGCGACGGGGCAGCTCTTGACCGAGGATCATTACGACTCTTGCTTGCATAGCCGTATGCCCTGCCTGAATAGCCACGATATAAATTCATCACTACCGTAGCCGATTTGTCCGACTTCCGCATTGCCGTCCTTCACACCATAGAACATCGTGATCGACACTTCGTCTCCGCCGGATCGTGCCGTCGCAATGGTATCTTGAAGCTCCTCGTATGCCCAATCCGGCATGTCAAGCTCCTCAGCCATCACGACCAAATTCTCAAGGTCAGCGACGCCGAAGCAGTAGGTGTCAGTTTTGAAGTAGTCGTGCCTCATGCTTCCACCAGCTCAGGATCTTCGCACTCGCACAGATCACACAGCCCTATCTCGCCGCAGCTCATACACATTGAGCTGGCGAAGTTCAGTGCGTCCCTCTTTTGCTCTGCCTCAAATTTTGTTATGCTCTGCTTCGCGCAGTTCAGACACGCGCACCGATCACACAGATAGGTGCGGAGTTTGAAGTCACTCAACAGATAGACACAGTTGTTTCCCATTTTGCCCTCCTTAATCAACGCTCTGCCCGCGTTCCTTGCGAAGTTCATAGCTTGCGCGATGAAGTTCCAATGCAAGAAATTCGCGGTTCGTTATCAGGTCGTCCAGCACGTCAGCCATTGACCATTTTTTCCAATAGCCATCAAGCACGACCTTTTTCCCATTAGTGGATTTGAGCTTGAGCCTTGTTTCGTTGTGGTCGTCGCGCTTTTTCGTAAGATACTGATATACGCGCTCACTGACCTTGACATTTCGCTGCGTCATACACCGCCTCCTTTTCCAGCGCAAGCTTGTTTCTCAACGCCTCGCCTTCGCACGCCGAGCAATTTCTCCACTCGTTTCGATCTGAGCAGCGCCATCCAAACGTCGGCGCTCCTTTTTGGTTGCACATTCTAGCCGGTCGAACCATTTCTCAACACTTCCCTAGCTTTTTGAAGCTCCATTTTGAAAACCTCGTCGGACGTTTCTTGTGTTCCGACGAGAATGACCCACAGCTCGAACGCCATATCATCAGTGCAAAGGCCCGCGAATTGAGCCTTGTAGTCCTCAAAGCTTTGCATTTTAGCCCCCTAGCATGTGGTTGTAGCTCATTAGGAATACGATCCCTATTACGAGCCACCACGGAATCTCGCCCTTGATCCAATCGGCTGTTTCTTTTTTCATTATGCCTCCACAGCACAGACGCTCGCCTTGAGAACATCAACAAGCGTTTGTCCTTGTGGTTCGACAATCTCAGGCGCAGCAGGCGAATAAACCTTGCCTTGTGCCTTTGTTTCAAGCAGCTTGCTCAGGTCAAATGCAAACGAGTCGATATATTTTGACAGATCAAGTTCTGTTACTGTTGCTTGGTCGATGATTTGTCGTGCTAGTTTCAGCTCCTCGTCGGATATGCTTACTTCATCAGCGGCGACCTCTGAAATGTCTCTCACTTCTGACTCGTAATTCAGTGTCGAAAGCAAAAAACCACTCTCGAACGGCTCAATGCAAACGACATGCTCGCGCTCCTTGAATGTCATTGTCCCGATCGCGATTCGTCCGCACTGCCTCAAGGCTTCCCTAAGCAAAAAGAACGCTTTTGTCTCGCCCTTTTTGTCAGCGCCGAGGTAATAATGTCCGTTAAAATAAACTGAGCTGATTTCGTGGGCGCTCACAAACTCGCGAATCTTGATCGCTGCGCTTTTTTCAGGTCGGATCGACTTTACTTCATCGTCAGTTATCGTGACCGTTGATCCGTCAATCGTTTGACCTCTCACGATCTGCTCTTTTAGTAGCTCCTCGCCACAGATTGAGCATACCCTTTTTTGCTTCACGCTGCCGCCATCAGCCTCATGATACAAATGCAGGCCCGTCCCGTTTGTTTCAGTAGCCTTATAGACTTTTACGTCTATACTGACCAATCCAAACGAGACCTTTGCGTTTTTTATAGCTCTCATAATTTTCCCTTTTTGATTTAGTGCTTCAATTCCGCCCTCGTCAATCACGGCGAGAGACGTAAGAAAGAAGCGAGCGGTTTTACTACCACTCTATTATATAAGCTCAATACTATTTAGCTCTATGCCTCAATCGCTGCCTCAGATTCAATACCGGCATTTTGCTTTGATTCGTGCAAAAACATCGCCGCGTAAACGTGCTTACAATTCCCTTTGCGTCGCAAGTTGATCGCATAATCCATACAATCGCACGTCCCTTCATATTCGCTTATGAGGCCAACATTATGCGTGTCGCCTTTTGAATTGGTGACGACAAATCCGTTCTCCAAATTGCCTTCCACTTTTGTCGGATCGCCTTCGGAGGGTGAAATTGTCAATTCATAGATCTTACGACCTTTGAACTCGCGCCTCTCGACCGGATCTGCTTGCTTGAGCCAAGCCCGTTCCTCTTTTGTGAGTTTCATGCTGGCCCTCAATCAATGTAGCAGAATCCCCTTAGCGATTCGCAGTTCCGACGTAGCGAGCAGGTTATACACCGCCCACAGCAAAACATTGAGCTTATTTCTGTCGGATGATATTCGCGGCCCCTGAATTTGATAAACTCAGGTTCATATTCGATTTCGCTTTCAGCTAACATTATTTTCCCTCTTTTTCAGTTTTCAAAATAGGCTTCGATAATGAAAAACGGGCATATCAGATCGCCGTCGTAAGCTGCTTGAGCGATTGACTCAAAGTAAGCGCAGCTCTCGCATTTTTCATTATCACAGCTCGCACAAAACGAACAGCGACCATTTTTCCAATGATCGCAGCCTGTCAAGCATTTCGGAACCATAACTCTACAATTCCGCTAATGCAGTTTTGATTCGATCCGCGCGTGAAGCTCGGATTCGACTTTTCATCCTTCGATCGAAGTCAAACGCGATTTTTGAGCGGATCGACCTTCGGATGGTCGGATCGACCTTTTCAAACGCGTTAATTTCGTCGGATGCGGTTTTTAGGTTTCCCATTTTTGCCTCCGTTTTTTCGGGCAATCGACCCCCCCGCCCTTAGCTTCCACTGCAACTTAGGCAGCACACGCTAAACGCGGCGCTTTACATTATCCGGTATTGCTTCCCCTCCTCACGGCCCCACGCGTCAATTTTCTTTTGCACTTTTGTTTTAAGTGCTTGAAGTTCTAAAAGGCTAAAGTCCGTTAAGTCAATGTCGTTAAAGCTCATATCTTCCTCCAAATAGAAAAATGGGCGGCTTTATGCCGCTACCGCTATCCTTTCAAGTTCAACAGTTCCGTCTATCGCGTCAATGATGTATTGCGAAGCCCGTATAATCTCCTCGCCAACCTTCGCGAAGCACTCAAGGGCGTGTTCTTTGTCAATCGTGTTTAACCAGCTTACGACATAGCCAACCGAATAAACGCTTGAGTCTATTCCGTAATTCTCACACACTGTAAACGCTACGGCTTCCGCTAAAATCTCTTTCAGTTGTCTATCGTTGCCGCTAGTGTGAAACGTTGCATGAGTTATCTCATGAATCAGCGTTTTAAGCTCGTCGTTGCCGGTCAACGTGTCGCTTATCATTATCTCGTTTGTCGAATAATCGGTATAGCCACGCGCAGCGGTTTTAGTGTCCCCGTTTGAAACGGGCATTGGGCTTATCTGTCGTAATCGTGAGATAAGCCACGCTGTTTTATCGCTTATTGAATCCAGCGGGTTTACTATTGCAGGAAGTGCTAGCCCGTCCGTTTGTGATATGTCAAAGACATAAACAACACGGAACCCACGAAGCATTTTAACAAACTTATCGCTTTCAGCGTCGTTTGCTTCGACCTTGATCTTCTTAAATGTCGGCGCTAGTATCTGAAAGCCGTGCTCACCTTTCCGCACATAGCGGTTTACTTTTTGCCAATCACGAAAGCCCCTAAAATCTGAGCCTTTCGGGCATTGACAATAAAGACCAATCGTATTTAAGAAGCTAAAGCCGTGTCCCCTACTTTTAAGGACGGCTTCAAGTTGTCCCGATTCAAAAACGTCTTTAATTCCGTTTTTCATCCGTTCAACAGCTTTTGCACGATTGGCTTTTGCTTCCTCAACCTGCTTTTGTGTTAGCTGCTTTTTGTACATTTTACCATTTTTCCCGTTTTAGTGTGCGGGGCAAACGCCCGAAATCGCATTTCAATAAAACGAGAGCCCGAAAGGCTCACAAGTCATTATTTTGTATTTTATCTTCAACAAGGTTTTTTCTGCGTTCGTGTTCGACTACTTCAGACAGAAACGTTTTAATGTGCAATAAGGGGCCTTTTAGGGCTTTCGCGTCTGTTGGCATCGTTTCTAGTAACTCCGCCCGTCTGATACGTTCGAGGGCTTCGGGCTCGGCTTTTCCTAAGCTGGAATCAACATAATACCGATAGGTAAAGCTCTCTTTTCGCGCGTTTTTGGTCTTTTTGACTTTTTTCTCGCGAACCGTAAAAAGCCCGAAACACCTATTCCAGCTTAGATTAGCGTCCATATCTTCAGACGTTAAAACAAGCTTATACGTGTACGTCGTGCTTCCATCGTTGTCGTCGCAAAAAGACAAGCGCCCGAAATATTCAAAGACCGTTTTAAACAGGTCTGCTTCATATGCCCAGTTTTCGCTCTCGGTCTGTTGGTAATCGAGTTTTGAACCCCACAGACCCTTGTCGATTACTTCATAAACTAAATCTTGCATAATAACCCCTTTTTTCCCTAAAGGCCCAAATAAGCCCTAAATTCTCTTTTCCGTGCTTGAACGTCCGTTAATTGCGCAAGTAAGTCTGCTTCCTCAGCATTAAGCCTTGAAAGGACTTCTTGAACGGTTTCGCCCATAATCTCCGCGATTGACTCACTGGCCATAATTCAGCCCGCCAAAGTCGTCGCATTGATGTTGTTTTCGTATGCCACTGAATACAGCATATTAAACGCTTCTTCATACCTACGAACCAGTTCAAGCTTAGAAACTTGTTTTAACGCTTCTTTAGCTCCCATATTGTCCACTTTTCCCAAATTGTCCCTAAAAGCCAAAGATTGACTTAAAGAGAATCCAAAAAGAAAAAATGGCCGTTTAATGGCTCCGAGTTTTCGTCATTCCGCTTCCAGTGCTCACCTTCGACAAAGACCGACTATTACAGCCATTAGGCTTTCGTCCCTTACTCAGACGGCCCGCAACACGAACGACATTAAACGACGTTCCACACTTACCAAGACTTGTTAAACGCATTATCTCAGCCCCCAAAACACCAACGCAAGAAGCACAAGATCAACAACTAACGCGATAAGCACAGTTCTAGGGCTCAACATAGTGAGATATTCAATCATCTTTAATGCCCCCACGCAGTGCTTAACAACTGACAAAACACTGCCCCCGCATTAGACGTGCTCAAACCGTGCATAAGACAGTAGTTAAGAACGATTTGATACAGCAAGGTGACATGATCCACAAAGAAGTATACCATAGTGATCCCTTACTCCATCAAAACAACACCAATACGCTTCATTATACGAAGGTGTCTTAGTCTACACTCACGGCATTGATAAGACGCTTGAGCCTTACCCTTTCCCTTGTTTTGCTTAGCCATTTTTCAATCCTTCCCTTTTTGTTGTTACTCTGCCCTCTAGTCTACTATTAGACTCTCATTAGACAATACTACTATTAGGTCAATAGTATTTAGCTATTGTCTATCTATGAGTATATCTAAAGACATACATAAGTAAGTAGTTAAAAACCCTTGAGTCAATACTCCGATATACTGAAAAGGACAGCCGCCCCAAAAACTTTTAAGGCCATCAAAACGAAAAAAGAAGGCCGTCAAGGCTTTCTTTTCAATTGTGAATAAGCAACCCCTTGATAGTAATGCTTAAGGCACTCTTTGTAAAGAATTACTTTTTGCTTTTGTCTTTAGTCTATCATCTAACATACTAACAAACCAACAAAGAGACCAACCAACCAACCAAGAACCGACCCAACCAACCGAGATAAGATCAACTCAACCAACCCAACCCCGACAGATCAACCCAACCCAACCCCGATACAACAAGGCCGCCCTATCTCGATTAATATAATAATAGATATATACTAATAAGTTATTTCGGGTGTCTCTAGGCCCGACATTCCGAGCAGCCCAAGAGCCCGACCACTCAGGAAACGGGGACTTCTTTGGCTTTGTTTTTGCCATTCCTTACATTTGGATACTCCGCAGACCGAATGGCTCGCTTAGTGAGCCTCTAGGCGTTTATAATTATGAAAAAGTTTTAAAAAAAAAGCATACTATCACTATCCACGGTGCGAACGCCCAATGGGGGTGGCCTTATATATAAACCTTTCTGTTTTTTCCAGTTTTTAAAACGATCTAGGCCATTTGATGCCGATTTCCTTGATGATATGGGTATCTTTTTTCAATAGCCTTTTATATTACGCTTACTTATATGCGAAGCTTGGTAAGATGGTTCTGGAAAAAGAGCCCGAAGAACCCTGCTCCTCTGCATCTGCGACACCAGAAGAGAACGATCTGTGGGAACGACAGCCTGGCGAATCTACGCAGGACTATCATCTTTTTACGCTTTACCGTGATTTTGGGCCTACTCGCAATATCAAGAAGATTTATGATCGCTATCACGCGAAAGAATTTGAGTTCAAATACGCGACGCTGATGATAAAATCGCGGCGCTATAAATGGTTAGACAGGGCCGAGGCGTATGATGATTTCCTTTCGACTGAAGAGTTGAAAGAGAATAAGGCCCTCATTATGCAGTTCCGTAAGAAGGTTACTAAGCGGGCGATGAAGCTGATGGATAAGGCGTGGAAGGACATGGAGAAGGATGATGGGGGGCTCACTCAGAAGGAATCCAGAGAGCGATACAAATTGGGATTCGAGACGTTCAGGCAGACGCACGGTTTGGATAAAGAAGAGAAGGTCGAGCACGCGGGGAGTATCACGATGGTGTTTGATAAGGAATTGGAGGACGTATGACAACGTGGCTTAGCATTTTGCTGATCGTGGGGGGTATGTTAATCATATTCGATGGCGTGCTGAGTGCGTGGCTTCCGACTAATCATCATAGTTTTGGGTTCGATTTAGAACGTTACGGACGCGCTGCGCTTGGCGCGTTGTTGGTGATTGCAGGGATGATACAACTTTGAGCGTTTACTATACAGGAATCAAAATGATCTGCAAGAATTGCGGGGAAAAAGAAGCTGAGGAACCTTTTGGGTGGTGCACAGAATGTTTGGATGATCCGACAAACAAGAGTTTCAAAGTTACTACGACGACGAAGATCACTAAGATTAACACAAAGCGAGAATCTGAAAACTAAAAGACCGGGGTTTTTTTTAGAAATTCCACAATGAGGAAAGAAAATGCCGAGAAGTAAGCCAAGTGACGTAGAACATGGAGATAAGGTTTTAGTAGGAGATGCGCCCAAACGGGATAGTGATGAGGCGAAGTCTGACGGAGCGATGGAACGTCCGGGTGGAGCGGAAGAATCGACTGCCCAAAAGGAAGTTCGTGCAGCTCAATCTGAACTTAAAGAAGGCCAAGTCACCAACGTAGCGCAGCCGATAGACCCTACTTTTCCTTCGCGCTACACAGCGATGCTTGCCCAAAACCGCACCCGTAGTCCAACTTCGATTAAAATTGAGGAACAGGCCGAGCAGAAGCAAAAGAAGAACGCGGCCAAGCGGAGCTGATCTCAGTCACAATTAACACAAAAGGAGAATCTGAAAATTAAAACACCGGGGTTTTTGAGAAAAATTGGACAATCAGGCAAATGTGGGCAACTGTGAAGCACTAAATCAAACAACTCCAACAATAGCCTCCGCACGAAAAAATGATGCGGAAATCGAAGCTTTCGAGCTAAAAATGATGCAAATCTTGTCAAATTGCGAAAACTTTCCAGAAATGGGCGGAAAAGTGATTGAAAAAGAGGTTAATCCGAGACTTTTGGCAGGAAAAAGAACGAAAATAAAGCGTTTTTGAAGCGGAAAATCAAAAGGACAACGACACAGCGAACGCAGCGATGTAGCTAGGGAGAAGTCAAATCGTGGTCTCACGACCGAGGCGTTACCGCGAACATCAATCAGAGCACCACGCGGGTGACAATGAGCACTTAATACTTAGTGCGCCTGATCTTTCTGAGGCTTTTATCCCACAGAGCCAAGATTTGGAAGCGCTTCGCAGTGGCGAAGGTTTAGAGCTGGAAAAGGGAAACGGAGAAGAGAAGAAAGTGAAGAGCGGCCCGCTTATGCGAGGCAACAAGGCCGTTCTGAGAAGCTTTCCCCAAAAGTCGTTTCTGAAGCTGTTCAAAGCCTATCAGCGATACCTGGTGGCTCACGGCGGAGGCGGTGCGGGAAAGAGCATAGCGGCCTCGCAGAAGTGTATTTTTTTGGCGTGGAAGTATCCAGGCACGCGGATCATCGTTATTCGAAAGTGGCAGCCGCAACTTCAGGTGACGTGTTTCCGTATGCTGAAGGACATCATTAATGAGAACCACTTTCCCGCTAAAATTAACAACACCACGATGAAGATACAGTTCGGCAATGGGTCTGAAATTCATTGTCTGCCCATCGTGGACACGGCGCGTTCAGAGGCGGCGAGTCGATTAAAGTCGCTGACGGATGTGGACTATATGTGGCTCGAAGAGCCGACCGAGCTCTCGCAAGACGAGTTCGACATGATCGACCTGCGGCTGCGAGGTAGGGAGTTAGAAGGCGGCAGGACACGTCAGATCATCCTCACGTTCAATCCAATCGACAGAAACCACTGGCTACACGATCGTTTCTTCAACGAGGATGACACGCCGATTGCAGATGAGAACACAGTGGTTCAGCATTACACCTACCTTGATAATCAATTCGTGGACGCGGCGTATAAGCGGATGCTTGAGAGCATCCCCGATAAGAATCGCTACAATGTATATACACTAGGGCTTTGGGGCGAGATGGGCGATCTCGTCTACGAGAACTGGCGGCCTTTCGGGGACGCGCCTGGCGAGACTGAAATCGCCAACGTAAACGTTGAAGAGATTATAGGAGGGGCTGACTTCGGGTTCGCTGATCCGTGCGCCTTCACGTTACTAGGCATCAATGACACGGAAAAGAAACTCTACGTGCTCGATGAGGTGTATCAATATGAATCTCTCAACCGAGACTTCGTTGACTCAATTAAGACTTCATTACGACGCTATTTGGGAAGCTTATCCGAGCGCGGCGGCTTCCGTACGCCAATCCATTGCGATAGTTCAGAACCGGGCTTCATCAAAGAAATGAGGGAAGCCGGACTGAACGCGACGCCCGCGCAGAAGAATATTTTAGACGGCATGAACGCGGTGCGTCAATATGAGATCATCATCAATACCGAATGTAAGTCCTTTATGAATGAAATAGCTGGCTACACGCGTCAGAAAGACCCGCGAGGCCACACACTCGAAATGCCGAACCAAAAGGCGGGTTTCGATCACCTTATGGACGCTATGCGTTACGCCGTCTATTCCCACGCCCTGATAAACCGCATGTACACCGGCGTTAAACCCCTGGTGGACGACCTGCCAACTCGTTACACGTATCTGAAGCATTTGAGGTGATACACGATGCCCCAAGAGATCCCTGAAGATAAGAAGGACAACCCGCGAACTGCGATCAAGCAGGATTTGGAAGCCCCTAATCAGAAACAGATTGACGACGAGGAGGACTCCGAAGATACCACATTTCAGGATATGATGGAAGGGAACGATCTCGATCCCGATCCGAACGACGAGGACAGCGAATGAGGTGAGAAAATGGTTGGAGAACCCAAGAAAGAAGAATCGAAGCCTAAGCCTAAACCTAAGATTCCAGAGCCGTATGCGGCAATGGAGGCTAAAACACACCCTGAAGGGTATAGAGAGGAAAAAGGTGAGCTGTAATGCAAGTAACGTATCTCGAAGTTGTAGCGACAATCGCCACGATTGGAATATGGCTATTGGTATTCGGTGTTAAATTATAAAATAAAAGGGACAGACCAAAATGGCAGCCAATTCCAAGCCCAATAGCACGGCAAACCGCCCCCGGGGACGACCGAAAAGTAGTATGGTAGAGATCGGTTTCCCTGGCCTACGGGAGTTTGGCGGCTATGTTATGGAAGAGTGGCTGCCGCAACTGCGGGGCAAGAAAGGGATACGCGCCTACAAGACGATGCTCGGAACCGACGCGACCTGCGCGGCGATGAGCACGGCCTGGAAGATGGCCGTTAAACAAGTCAAGTGGCGCGTAGAGGCGGGCGGCCCTACTGACGCCGATGAGAAAGCCGCTGAACACATCTCCAACTGTCTCTTCAACTGGCTAGACGAAGCCTGGCATGAGAAGATGACCGAGATCACGACCTTCGGTGACTTCGGCTTCTCCGCATTTGAGAAGGTATTCGACAAGAGATCAGACGGCACGGTCTACTGGCGCAAGTGGGCCTTTAGACCGCAAGAAACGATCCTCAAGTGGAATTGGGACATGAACGAGAGTAGTTCCACCTACCTAGAGCTCACCGATATGGTGCAGCAGGTATGGCTGCCCGGATCGAAGCTCGTCTACATCCCCGTTGACAAGTGCGTCATATTCAGCTATAACGCGACCAAAGGCAACCCTGAGGGCATCTCTCTGCTCCGTGGGGTCTATATGGCGTGGTATAACAAGCACAAGCTCGAACTGATTGAATTAATCGGTATCGAACGCAACCTCGCCGGTCTACCCGACGTCAAGATCCCTGCGGAGAACTTCGAGAAGAAGAACGCACCCGTCCTTAACAAGTATCTTGAGATCGCGAAGAAGGTTCACCGAAACGAGGATATGGCGTTCATCACGCCGTCCGACCCCTGGCCCGGCACAAGCATCCCGATGTATAACGTGGGCCTCGTCGGCGGACAACAACTTACCACTCGCGGGACCGGGCTGCCCACCATCCAGCCGATCGCGAGGTATCAGGCAGAAATCGCCCGGGGCTTCCTTGCCGACTTTATGTTGCTGCCCGCAGGTGGCCCCGGAAGTTACGCTCTTTCATCAAACAAATCAAGCTTTTTCGTGATGTTCATAGAGAACATCTGTAATTTCATCGCAGAAGTGATTAACAAACAGGCTATACCTGAGCTCTGCGATCTTAACAACTTTGGCACACTTACCGACTATCCGAAGCTTGTTCACGGTAAGGTCGCTCGACCCGAAATCAGCGACATAGGCAAGCTTCTCGCAAATCTGTTAAAGGCCGGAGCGAGCGTTTTTCCAAACGACCCGCTGCTTAACGCCATCTATGAAGATGCGGGGCTCCCCAAGATCCCTGAATCTGAGGAAAACGAAGAACTAGCAGAGGACGAGGCGATAGAGTCCCCGACTGACGAACCCTCCGAAGATGCCGTACTAGCCGCCCAACTAGCGGCAGCGGCGGCACTGGCGCAGCAAAAGACTGCGGCTCAGTCGGCCACGGCCCCCCCTCAGCAACCGCAACCAGCACCCCTTAGTGTACGCAATCCAGCACGAGCACCGGCCAGCGGTAAGACTCCGCCGCCAGGAACGAAGCCTAGCGGCGCAATACGGAGGAACAGATGACAAGTGAAAACGAATCGGCTGAGACTGAGACCGAGGACAAGCTACTTACAAGGATAGAAGCGGCCCTCTCAAAAGCCTTAGCACCGATTAGTGCTGCGCTGAAAACGCAGACAGTGAACTCAGATGAAATGGAACTTCGATTCTACAAGCAAGCCGCGCAAGTCGAGATGGACTTAGCAAAGCAAAACACGGCGGACAAAGGCACGTCCTGGGATGAAGGCGCTGCAAGAGCGGCGATCAAGAAGTGTGCCTCAAACGCCGACGGCGACGTGGATATGGGCAAATACGGGAGCTTTTTCCTGTTGCCAGCGGACAACATCGCTGGCTGCAAGCTGCCGGTCTATACCTGCGTTGACGGCAAAAAGACGCTCGTTCCCCGCGCGGTGGCTGCTGCAAAACAGCGGCTTAACCAAGTGCAGGGCATCTCAGAGCAAACGCGAGCACGGCTTGCTACCCGACTGAACTCACTGAGTAAATCAGTCGGCTACGAAGAAAACACGATGAAGAAATCAATGGACGAGGATGCAGAGTTAAAGTTCGACTTGTTTACAAGCGACGCTCCCGACCGGCGCAACTTGATTTACGGAATCGTGTATAAGCCCGATGCGATCGACGGTCAAAAGATGTGGGCTCCTCCTGAAGTAATCGAGGAAGGCTCGCACTGGTTTATGAAGAACAGTCAGATGACCGACGCGCAGCATCAGGAACTTACTTCAAAAGACGACGCGAGAATCGTTGAGAATTTCATCACACCGCAGGACATCGAGTTTGGCGGACGGCCAGCACCGAAAGGAAGCTGGTTAATGGCGACCGAGGTGTCAGACCGCGTATTTGCCGCTCAAAAAGCTGGAAAATACACTGGCTACTCTATGAAGGGTCGCCTGCGAGGCGTGTATGGCGAAGCGCCGCCTGGTTACATGGCGAAATCTAACACGGAACTGGACGGAATCTTAAAACTAACCAAGATCCGCCCGACATCGGTTGGATTTGTCACGGAAGAGGCGAGCGGGGAGCCGTTCAGCATTGTGACCTGCAAGGGAACCGCATGTCCCGCAACAACACAGGAGACAGCAATGGACAAAGGAGCAACCGGAGAACTACCGGAACAGTATAAGGCCGTGTTCGAGGCCGAACTTCAGAAGAGCTTGACTGCTCAGAAAGAGGAGTTTGACGCCGCGAATCAGGCCATGCAGAAACAAGTCGAGGAGGCGATGGCGAAGTCAGCGGCGCTCGAAAACCAAAATCTCTTGAGAGAGATGGAGGCAGAAGCGGCGAAGCTGAGTGAGCTGCCAGGGATGGACGGCGCTGCCGAGTGGATGCTCGGCATCAAGCAGAAAGCACCTGACGAATACGCCAAACTCGAAGGAGCGCTCCAGGCAATCAACGTAGGGATGGCGAAGTCGAAATCGCTCTACCGCGAATACGGCGCACAGACGGCAGAACCCGCAAGGGACACGCCCGAAGGCCGGATCGAGGAAATCGCTGAAGCAGCGATGGAAAAGAGCAACGACGCTTCAAAGCCTAAAGCCCGTGTTGATGCGTGGAAGGCAAACCCCGGCGAATACGACAAGCTTCGCAGGAAGATGCTTAGAAAGGAGGACACAGTATGAGCGAACAGCCTCATTTCTTTGTTACCTTGCCAGTTTGGGCCGACTATTCGACCTATCAGTTCTCACCCGTCTACATTTACGCGAACGCGGGCGTGGGCTATGCGAAAATAGCGGGCGCAGCGGCAAGCAACTGCATCGGCGTGCTACAGGATGATCCCAATACAAAGGGTTACGTCGCGCAGGTAATGACCGAGGGAATCTCCAAGGTCAAATACGGCGGTTCCGTAACGGTCGGGGACAACCTCAAGACCGACGGCGCAGGCGGTGTTATCACGGCAAGCGCAGAAGATCCCGTAGTTGGCGTCGCGTGGGAATCTGGAAGTCAAAACGACATCGGTTCGATGTATCTCATCAACGGTGCGAACTCAGGAGTCGCGGGCGCAGCTCCGCTAATCCCGATGATTCCGATCGAGTTGGCGAGCATCACGACCGCAGCCGATCTCGTCACGGCCATACCAGTGCCGGTTGACGGACAGCTTGTGAGCCTGATGGTCTATTGTTCGGCTGCTGACAACAAATCTTCAAAGGCGGCGACAATCTTCCTGAAGAAGAACACGTCAGCGATCACGAACTCAGATACGCCCCTTGCATCTGCAACACTTACGGTAGGCGCAATAGCGAATCCGACAAGCCCAATGACGGCCACGACAGTCACGACCAGCGACACGATCACGATCTCAGCCAAAACTGTTACGAGCTTTGTTGGCTCGACAGGGAGGATTTGGGTAGGTATCTTAACGTCAAACTGAGGTGAACAGCAATGCCACAACCATCAATCTTTGATGAGCACTACAATGCGCCGATGACGGACTACTCAGTCCTAGTCACACAAGCCCCCGATGTTAATTTCATCGCGGACACGGTGTTCCCAACGCAGCCAGTGAACTTCAAGAGTGACCTATACTACGTCTACAGACAGAAAGATTTCCTCAGAGATGAGATGAAAGAGCGCGCAGCCGGAACTGAGTCGCAAGGTTCAGGATACGGCTTCGACAGGGCGGACTACCGCTGCAAGCGATTCGCGCTGCATCACGACATCACTGACGAAGAAGTTGCCAACGAGGACAGCGCACTCGACGCCCACATGGACACGACCGCGTTCCTGACGATGAAGTACCTCATTAAAAAGGAAGTCACGTTCGCCAACACGTTCATGACGACCAGTGTTTGGGGTACTGACATGCTCGGTCAGGCTTATGGCGGAGGCGGCGGCGCAAGCTACGTCAATGCCTATTGGGACGACGAGACCAACTCGACGCCGTTCGAGGACTTGAGAGCCGCAATCCTGAAGGTGCAGCGAAGTGTCGGTTACAGGCCGAACACCATTATCATGGGGCCTGAAACCTTCGTCGCTATTCAGAACCATCCTGACTTCAAGGATCAACTGAAATACACCAGCGCGGACTCAATAACCGAGGACATCGTGGCGCGATACCTGCGCGTTCAGCAGGTGCTCATTCCTGACGCCGTATATAACGAGGCGCATGAAGGGCAGACGGCAGACAACGAGTTTATCTTCTCGAAGTCGTGCCTCGTCGCCTACGTGAACCCGCGCACCGGACTGCGGCAACCCACCTCAGGACTCACCCTGACGTGGACAGGCGCTCCTGGTGTAGGCAACCAAGGACAAATCATGCGAACGATCCCCGCACCGCTGCTCCAAGCAGAGAGGATGGAGATCGAGGCATGGTGGTGTCAGAAGGTAGTAACTCCGGCAATGGGTTACTTCTTCAACAATATCGTCGAGTGAGCGTCAAAGGTGAGTAAACCGTGACGTTTAGTTACGACAGAACCGTACTAAACGACCCAACTGACGAGAGGTTCCCGTTAAGTTGGGTGCGGATTCTCATCGGTGACACTGACTTAGAGGATACCGACAACCAGCTCCTCTCAGATGAGGAGCTGCTTTCTATTATTGGCGACGTAACTGACAAGGATCAGCTCTATGAGCCTGCCGCTGACGCGGCTGACCTTATCGCGACGCATTTCCGCAAGTATCCGGTGACACGCATCGGCGGACTCGCGAACATCGACGCGCGACACGTCGTAGAGCAATACGAGGCATTGGCCGAAAGCCTCAGGGCGCACCTGCAAGGGACGCCAATGATCGCCGTGCCAAGCCTTGAAACGAAGAGGAAAGCGTTCCATACCGACAAGTGGGACGATATGTATTTCTAAAGAATGACGAGGCTTCCAAAGCTGCTCAACCTGCCCGAACGCGTGGTCTTTCAGATTCCACCGAACACTCAGACCGCTTCCGGCGGCTGGACGGATACGTGGAGTGATGCAGTGACCAACGTTCCGGCGATGATAACGCCGGTCTCGACCGGCGAGTTTGCCCTGGACGACAAGATCCAGACGGAGATGATGTATCAGATCATCATTCCGGCAGACACGAAGGGCGTAACGGACGAGCAGCGCATCATTTGGAAAACCAAGACCCTCTACATCACCGGCATCATGCCGGAGATCGCCAATAACGGGATTCAGCTTATCACCGCAAGGGAGCGAAAATACACCGCAGAGGAG
>Ga0182027_10005769_pt1 | contig 18704 bp, 18 predicted proteins | sample 712E1DmetaG_FD_121300 | JGI IMG/M metagenome (GOLD analysis project Ga0182027, IMG submission 121300) | Permafrost microbial communities from Stordalen Mire, Sweden - 712E1D metaG (Illumina Assembly) | ecosystem: Environmental > Terrestrial > Soil > Wetlands > Permafrost | place: Sweden...
GCCGGGACCTCGACCGGCCATAGCTCGTGCACCGCGGCGTCCATGGCTTCGCGGGAAGCCTGAAGGTACTCGGTCCACGCTCCGCCGCGTTCGGGCCGGTCGATCCTGGAAAGGAAGGACGGGATCACCTTGCGCAGCTCGACGAGGATGAGGTCCGCGTACCGGCGGGCCTCGGGCAGCGGGTGCGCCCTCATGCGGAGCAGGAGTTGCTCGTAGCTCTGCCCTGATCCGAAGATCCCGACGTTCGAGAGTGAGCCGGCCGGCAGGAGGCCCCGCAAGGCGTCAAGACAGCGCGCCCGGACCGCCTGCCGGTGGGCGAGCTCGGACACGCCTCCATGCCTTGGGTTCTCGCGGCTGACGAACGACTGGAGCGCCGGAAGGAGCTCCGCATAGGTGTCGAACATGCGGTCCATCTCGCCCACATAGCGGGCACCGAGCGAGGACTCCAGGACGGCCTGATCACGGTGGTAGCGATAGTGCCCGGACGGCAGGCGGCTGTCGTAGGGGATGTAGCGCGTGGACTGCTCGAGATAGGACATGAGCCGCCCCCGCTCGAGGATCTTGGTCAACACGTTCGACGACTGCTCGCAAGCGAGATGGACCCCGCCCAGCTGGGCGACGGAGTCGTCCCCGTACTCGCTGAACACCCTGGCGTAGAGCTCCTCGGCGCGCCGCAGCCCAACCGAGGCGTCGAGGCTCGCGTCACCGGCCACGTCGAGATCTTCGACGAACTCGTCCAGGAAGAGCCGACGCAGGCTCTTGGAGGACCGTGAGTAGCGCGCGAACAAGGCGCCCTTCACGACCTCCGGCAGGTTCACGAGCGCGAACACGGGGCCCTCGAGGTTCGTGAAGTACCTCCCGAGCAGCTCCCGCTCCCCGGCGGTGAACTGCTCAACGCCCGCTATAGACATGCCCAGACGACATTACGGTGCGGGTTGGCCCCCGGCGCGGATGGTCCCGTGCTCGACGGGAATCGTGACCACCGACGACGCAGCGACCACGTCGCGGAGCAGGCGCTCGGCCGCGGCCCGAGCGTTCTTGGCCGTCTCCGGCCGGGCAGCGACCATCGCCACTTGCCGGAGAAGGTCGATGACCTGCTTCACGTTACGGACGAAGTCACCTCCTGACATGAGCGGCGCAGCCTTTCGGCCCCGTTTGCCGGAGCCAGCGTTCGGTTGCAGGACCTGGCGAAGCTCGCGGCCCCTTGCCCAGTCGTAGATGAGGGACGCGAACCCCGAGTCGACGCCTCGCGTCACCGGCAGATGCCCGGTCCTCTCCTCACCCGAGAGCGCCTCCGAGAGCTCCTCGATCGCCTCCAGGCGCCCGGCGACCTTCGCGTTCGGTGCAGGCGACGGAGCATCGTGCTCCCTTCGTGCCTCGTAGCACAAGCCCGAGGCGACCGCGGCCAGGCTGGCCGGATCGAGACCGTCGAGATGGCCCGCCTCCAGCGCCTCGGCAACAAGCAGGTCGGCCTCGTGGTAAAGGCGTGCGAGCCGAGATCCCGCCTCGGTGACCTTCCAGCCGTCGAGATACCCGCGACGCTCGAGTACCCCCAAGACGGAGTCGAGCTCGCCGACAAGATCCTCCTCGCTCAGGAATTGCGCGAACGAGGAACTGACGAGGGTATAGGCAGCCTCACGACTGTGACGGCGGACGAGGTTGACGGCGAGGTTGTAGGTGGGCCGGAACGAGGACGACAACGCCCGCGGGCGACCTCCCGCGATCCGGGCAACGTCTCCGAAGGTGTGGAACGGGGAACACAGGACCGCTGCGTAACCGATCTCGTCTATGCCACGCCTGCCCGCGCGGCCTGTCAGCTGCGTGTACTCGCCCGGCGTCAGCTCCTGGTGCCCCCTGCCGCCGAACTTGGTCACCTCTTCGATCACCACGGACCTCGCCGGCATGTTGATCCCTAGAGCGAGTGTCTCGGTGGCAAAGACGACCTTCACCAGCGCCTCGGCGAAGCATGCCTCCACCGCTTCCCTGAACGGCGGCACCATTCCGGCGTGATGGGCCGCCACGCCTGCCTCGAGGCCGGCTGCGTAGACCGGGTAGCCGAGCACCGCCAGGTCGTCATCGGTCAGCGGATCTACGTAGGACTCGACGATCGCGCGTATCCGGTGTCGCTCTTCGGGCGTGGTCAGGCGCAAACTGGCGTCCAGGCAGTGCCGGACCGACTCGTCGCAGCCGGCCCGTGAGAACACGAAGTAGATCGCCGGCAGGAGCCGTTCACCGGCGAGGCGGTCGACAACTTCGACCCGTCGGGGGCGGTACGGCTGCGCTCGCCCCGAGCGCGATCGGCCCCCGGGCACGGTCGAGCTCCCGGGCACGGTCGAGCTCCCGGCCCCGCCCGGCGGGCCGGGCCGGTTGGCACCCCTTCGGCCGTTTCCCGCACGACTGATGAGGTCGTCGAGCCTGACGGCCTCCGGGTTCGGCCTGCCGTCCACGAAGGTCGGTAACAGGTGAAGGTTCTCTGCGAAGCGGTCCCCCACCACGAACAGGTCCTTCAGCTCGACGGGCCGGTGCGCCTCGATCACGACACCGGTAGTGCCGCGCACCTCGGAGATCCACGCGGCCAGCTGGTCAGCATTCGCCACCGTCGCGGACAAGCACACGAGCGTCACGTTCAAAGGCGCGCCGAGGATGACCTCCTCCCAGACTCCCCCTCGGTAAGGGTCCTGGAGAAAGTGAACCTCGTCCAGCACTACGTAGCGCAGGTGAGCGAGGCGGCCCGGCTCTGCGTGGATCATGTTGCGCAGCACCTCGGTTGTCATGACGACGATCGGTGCCTGACCGTTGATGGAGTTGTCCCCTGTCAACAGGCCGACCCGGTCGGCGCCGTACTTGCGCCGGAAGTCTCCGTACTTCTGGTTCGACAGGGCCTTGATAGGCGTCGTGTAGAACACCTTCGCGCCTTCTCCGAGGGCGAGGTGGACCGCGTACTCGGCCACGACCGTCTTGCCGGAACCTGTCGGTGCGCTGACCAGGACCGACTGGCCCTCGTCGAGGAGGTCGAGCGCATCGAGTTGGAACCGGTCAAGGGGATAAGGATGTTCCGCGACGAACTGTTCGCGGGACGCGACGCGGGCGCCAGGCGCGTTCATGTGCTCCTTCGCGAGCGGCGGGTCATTTGCGCAGCATCTTGCCGATGATGATGGACGCCTCGTAGAACAACAACAAAGGGAGTGCCAGGGCAAGCATCGAGAACGGGTCCGAGCTTGGTGTCACTATCGCTGCGAAAAGCACCATCCCGATGATCGCCCACCGCCGCCACTTGGAGAGCTTCGCCGGGGTGAGCACTCCTGCCATCTCGAGCGCGACGAGCAGGACCGGGAACTCGAAGGTCACACCGAATGCCACCATCAGCAGCAGGATCAGCTGCACGTAGGAATTCGGCGACAAGATGGCGACGATGGTCTTGCTGGGACCGCTCACGTCGAGCAAGAAGCGCATTGCGTGCGGGAAGGTGAGGTACGCCACGAACGCGCCGAGCGCGAACAGGCCGGCCGTGGCGAACGTGAACGGCAGGGCGTATTTCTTCTCGTTCGCCTTCAGGCCCGGGGTGACGAACCGCCAAAGCTGGTAGAGCGTGACGGGCAGGGCTATCAGGAGCCCGCCGTAGGCCGACACGTTGAGACGGAGCGCGAACCCCTGCAGGGGTTGAGTGACATAGAAGGAACACCTGCCGGCTGAGCTCGTATGGGTCACGGCCTGGCAATAAGGCGCCTGCAACACAGCGAGGATCTGGTCGTAGAGCACGTAGGTGATGATGGCTCCGACCGCGATCGCGCAGATGCAGATGATGAGGCGCCGGCGAAGCTCCCCGAGGTGCTCGCCGAGGGTCATGGCGTCCGGTGTCGGGCGCGGGTTCTCTCTTCGGGCGCGAAGCCTGGCAAGCCTCGCCGGTGCGGCCATGGCTCAGTTCATGCTCGGCTCGTCGAACACGAAGACCGTGTCGGCGGAGAGCGAGCCCGACGCGGACGACGACGGCACCGAGGGTGGCCTACGCGTCGATGACGGGTCTTGTCTTCCGAGCAACGGCTGCCAGTTCGATTGAGCCTCCTCCCGCCCGCCCTGCGCGAGCCGGGGTCCTCTGGCCCCTCGCGCCGAGCTCACACCTTCGGCGCCGTAGACCGGTTCGGCAGCCATTTCGTCGACGTCCGAGGCGGCGCTGGCGACCGAGGTGTCCGTCTGCCCAGAGACCAGCCCTGTCAGGTAGCCGGTTATCGCCCGCGACGGGCTTGTCGGGATATTCGGCAGGTCGAGGTCAGGGACTGCGGCGCGAACTTCCTGCTCGAACTTGTCGCGCATGCGGTTCAGCTCGCGCCACATTCCGCCCAGCTGACGCGCTACACCGGGCAACCTCTCGGGCCCGACGACGATGAGCGCGATCACTAGGATCAGGAAGATCTTGGCCGGGTCGAGACCGCCCACGATGCCGATCCTACTGTGCCGCCGGCGCGACAACCGGCCGGGATCGAGTTGTGGTCACGTGCCCAAGGTGCCCCGCGCTTGTTCTGCGGCGGCGGGCGACAGCGAATCTCATGGCCACCGGAGGTTACTCCTTCGCTTTGCCGAGTCCGGGTGCCGCGCCGCCGACCCGGCTAGAACCAGTGGAAGTACGGGTGTCCGAAACGCCACACGATCACGAACACCCTCCCCACCACGAGTGAGGCCGGCAAGGTCCCCCAGACTCGGCTGTCGGCCGAGTCACCGCGACAATCGCCCATCACGAAGTAGTGCGCCGGGGCGATCTTGGTGAGGGGGATGTTCTCCGCGGCTTCGGCGCACAGCCCGGCGAGCGGGGGCAGCCAGGGTTCCTTCAGTGGCTGCCCGTTTATCAGAACCGTGCTGCCGCGAGAGGAGATCGTCTCGCCCGGCATGCCGATCACACGCTTGACGAGGTCCTTGTCCTGGGTGCCGACATCTTTGGGGGGCCGCTTGAAGACCACGATGTCGCCTCGGTGGACCGTGTAGCCCAACTTGATCACGACTATGCGATCGCCGATCTGCAACGTTGGCAGCATCGAGCCCGAGGGGACGTAGAACGCCTGGACGACGAAGGTGCGCAAGCCGCCTGCCACCAGAACGGCGAAGACGACGATGACCATCCATTCGACAATGCGCCGCTTCTGGTTCCGGTTCCGCCTCGAGAGCGAACTGCTGGGGCCAGGCACGTCAACTGCGCGCTCCACCGGCTCTGTGGGACGCACTTGCGACCCACCGGTCGCGACCGTCGGAAACTCAGGCACCAATGGCGCGGAGGGCTCCGCCAAGTTGCCCGCGTCTATAGAGGCCTCGCGCGCGTCTGTCACGACCAGCAGCCTAAATCGACTCGATGAGTCGTTCGACGCGCTCGTCGTGTGAGCGGAACGGGTCCTTCAGCAGAACCGTCCGCTGAGTCTGGTCGTTGAGCTTCAGGTGCACCCAGTCAACTGTGAAATCGCGGCGCTTCTCCTTCGCCCGTTTGATGAACTCGCCTCGAAGCCGGGCCCGGGTGGTCGCCGGAGGTGAGTCCATGGCCTTGGTGATGGCCTCGTCGGTCGTCGTGCGTTCCACGCGACCTTTGGCCTGGAGGAGGTAGAAGACTCCGCGTTTGCAGTCGACGTCGTGGTATTGGAGGTCGAGCAGCGCCACCCTGGGATGCCCGAGGGGAAGCTCGTGGCGCGCTCGATATGCCTCGACCAGGCGATATTTGATCACCCAGTCACACTCGCGATCCAAGCCGAGCGGGTCGATCTCGATAGCCTCGATGCAGTGCCGCCACATCGCCAGAGCGCGCTCCTCAAGGGCCGGCAGACCGCGTCGCTCGTGGTAGCGAAGTGCCCGATCCAGGTACTCGCGCTGGATGTCGAGGGCGCTGAGCTCTCGCCCGTTCGCAAGTCGGACCTCGCGCCGGCAGGTGATGTCATGGCTGATCTCGCGGATGGCCCTGATGGGGTCCTCCAGCGTGAGATCGCGGACCACGATGCTCGGGTCTTCCAGCATGCGCAGCAGGATGCTCGTCGCGCCGACCTTGAGAAACGTTGCGTACTCGCTCATGTTCGAGTCACCGACGATCACGTGCAGCCGCCGGAAGCGCTCAGCGTCCGCGTGCGGCTCGTCGCGCGTGTTGATGATCGGCCGGCTGCGCGTCGTCGCCGAGGAGACCCCCTCCCAGATGTGCTCGGCGCGCTGAGAGAGGCAGAACGTCGCCCCACGAGCGGTCTGGAGCACCTTGCCCGCTCCGGAGTAGATCTGCCGGCTGACGAAGAACGGTATGAGCACCTGGACGAAATGCGAGAAGTCGTCCCGACGGCTGGTGAGGTAGTTCTCATGGCAGCCATAAGAGTTGCCGGCGGAGTCGGTGTTGTTCTTGAACAGGTAGATCACCCCGCGGATGCCTTCTTCGCTCAGGCGGCTCTCTGCCGAGGCGATGAGACCTTCGAGAATCCGCTCACCTGCCTTGTCGTGCGCGACCAAGTCCTCGATCGAGTCACATTCCGGGGTCGCGTACTCGGGGTGGCTGCCCACGTCGAGGTACAGCCTCGCCCCGTTCTCCAGGAAGACGTTGCTCGAACGTCCCCAGCTCACGACGCGCCTGAAGAGGTAGCGAGCCACCTCGTCCGGACTCAGCCGACGCTGGCCGCGCAGGGTGCAAGTGACGCCGTATTCGTTCTCGAGCCCGAAAATCCTGCGGTCCACCTAAGTCCACGGTAGCCTCGAAGCGGATGCCGCCATCCGACCGCATGGTCCACTTGACCACCGTCGTGGGCTCCTTCCACGGCCACGTGCTCGCAGCACGACTGGGATCGGAAGGGATCCCGGTCGAACTGCGGGGCATGAGCGATGGCCCCTATCCCCTTCCTGCGAACGTCCAGGTGTTCGTCCACGCCGACCAGCTCGAGCTTGCGCAGGCGCTTCTGCTCGCCGATGCCGTCGACGCGGCGTTCGATGAGCGCTACGCCGACTTGGGTCCCGAGGACGCAGGTGTGCTGGATCTTCCGCCGATGGATCTTCCCGGCACCGGCCGTTCTCGCAGAGCCCGCACGATTCTCGTCCTCGTCATGGTCGGGCTCGTCCTGGTGGTCGGCGTCGTCGCGTCTTTCCACTGAGCAAGCAGGCGGGCGTCAGCCTCGCGCGCCAAAGTGCCTCCCGCATGTCTTTAGGCGCCAGCAGTGCCCAGCCTCGGCCCAACTAGGCGTCGTCGCCAGGCAGGTCTCCGGTGTCGTCCCCCGAGCGGTCGACGGGGCCCGGCGCGCTCTCGCCCTCGGCGCGTGGCGGCCTCGCCGCAGCGACCTCGGGCGGCTCGCCACGAGCGAGCAGTTCGGTTACCTCGTCATCGGGGACGCGCCGAAAGGCCCGACGCCAAGGCCCATGCTCCAGCACCGCGAGCTCGAGATCATCGGCGCGTAGCGTTCGAGTCGGGCCCGACAGGCTCGCTACGCACGCGACGACTGCCTCGCCCAGGCTCCAGCCCGGGCGGAATTTGGCCGCCATGCGATGGGTGATCGCGTCCGCCTCCCCGCCGAGCACCGTGAAACGTTGCTCGTCTGCCACAGTGCCGTCATAGGCGATGTGGAACAGCTGGTGCGCGGCGCCGACCGGGTCGAGCTCCGCGACGAGGATCTCGACCTCGAGAGGCTTCATCTCGTGGGTGAACACCTGTCCGAGGTACTGGGCGTAGACGTTCGCGAGCGAGCGCGCGTCCACGTCCTCTCGTGAGTAGGCGTAGCCCTTGGTGTCGGCATGGCGCACACCTGCGACCCGTAGCTGGTCGAACTCGTTGTAACGGCCCACTCCAGCGAACGCGACGCGGTCATAGATCTCGCTGATCTTGTGAAGGGTGCTCGAAGGGTTCTCGGCCACGATGAGGACGCCCATGGCATAGGTGGTCCCCACGAGCGCGCGCCCTCTGGCTATCCCCTTCTGGGCGTACTCCGCGCGGTCTTTCATGACCTGCTCGGGCGCCACGTAGTAGGGCATCGTCATCAGGGCGCGCCTCCCTCGCCCCGCTCGCGGCGGCGCTCAAGGACCTTGAGGAAGTACTCGGCGACCTCGGTGTCCTCGAGGCGGCGGTAACCCTCTGCGTCGACGGTTGCGACCACGGGGTAGATCCCCCGGAGCGGGTCCGGCCCCCCGGTGGCGGTGTCCTCGTCGGCCGCTTCGTACAAAGCCGCGACTGCGATCTCGACCGCCTCGTCGCGTCCGAGGCGGTCGCGGAAGCTGAGCTTGACGGTGTTCTTGGCGTCGCGTCCACCAGACCCGGTCGCGTGGAAGTCGGTCTCCTCGAAGCGGCCTCCGGTGACGTCGTAGGTGAAGATCCGTCCTTTCTTCAAGCGCAGGTCGAAACCAGCGAACAGCGGTATGACGACAAGGCCCTGCATGGCCATCTGCAGGTTCGCGCTGACCATCTGCCCCAGCTGGTTCGCTTTGCCCTCGAGGCTCAGGCACGTTCCTTCGACCTTCTCGTAGTGCTCGAGCTGGGTCTGGAAGAGCCGCACCATCTCGATGGCGCTGCCTGCGGCGCCGGAGATCGCGACTGCGGAGTGCCGGTCCGCAGGAAAGACTTTCTCGATGCTGCGGTGAGCGATCATGTTGCCCTCGGTCGCGCGCCGGTCGCCCGCCACGACGACACCGTTGTCGTAGCGCAGCGCCACGACTGTCGTGCCATGAGCGACTCCAGGAATCAGCGTTGCCGCGAAACCTGCAGGCTGGCGACCTGCGGCGCCGACGATCTCCGTGGCCGCGCCGGAGGAGACTTGCGCTCCGGCAGCGCGCGTCCGGCGGAGCAGCTCCACGAAGCTTGGTCCCGGGTCGCTGCCCGAGGGGAAGAGGGGCAAGCTCATGTGGGCCACCTTTGCTGAGACTCTGCTCTGCTCACTCCCCACCTTTTTGGACGTAGTTGCGGACGAACTCCTCCGCGTTGTTCTCGAGGACCTCGTCGATCTCGTCGAGCAGGTCGTCGATCTCGGCCTTAAGCCGGTCGCGTCGCTCTGTGGTCGCCGGCGCCTCGGTTTCGGCCGCAGTCGCCTCACGGCTCGTCGTCGGTCGCTTCTTCAGCTCGCGCTCTGCCATCACCGTTCCTTATGAGCCCAACCGCCTGAGCAGCTCTGCCGGAGTGTCACATCCTTCGAAGAGCGTATCGACATGGAGCGCCGTCCCTTTCAACGGCTCCATCATCGGGACGCGACGCAGTGACTCCTCCCCGATGTCGAACACGATGGAGTCCCAGTTGGCCGCCACGATCGCCGACGAGAACCGCTGCAGGCAGCGGCCGCGGAAATACGCCCGTGTCGTCTCTGGTGGTTCCGTCGTTGCGCGCGCCACCTCTTCATCGTCGGTGAGCCTTTCCATCGCCAAGCGTGCAAACAGCGACTTCGCAGGACGCAGGTCGTGGTACTGGAGGTCGAGCGCAGCGAGTCTCGAGTCGTCCCATTCAAGGTCGTGACGCTCACGGTATGCCTCGATCAGCCGGAGCTTGGCAACCCAGTCGAGCTGGTTCGCCAAAGATCGCGGGTCGCTCTCGAGGGCCTCTAGGACGGTCTCCCAGCGGTCGAGCACACGGCGAGCCACGCCCTCGTCGCCAAGTGCCTCGACGCCGCGTTCGGCGGCGTACTTGCGGGCAAGGTCGTACAGCTCCCACTGCAGCTCGACCGCCGTCAGTCTGTCGCCCGAGGCCAGCTCCACTTTCGTGCGCATCGTCGTGTCGCGCGACACCGAGCGGATGGCCGCAACAGGTGCCGCCAGCCTGAGGTCTCGGCTGGCGAGGAAGTTGTCCTCGATCATCGCCAGCACGAGAGCGGTGACGCCCACCTTGAGGAAGGTGGCGACCTCCGCCAGGTTCGCGTCGCCGACGATCACGTGCAGCCGGCGGTACTTCTGCGGATCGGCATGTGGCTCGTCACGGGTGTTGATGATCGGTCGCTTGAGCGTCGTCTCGAGACCAACCTCCTCCTCGAAGAAGTCGGCGCGCTGACTGAGCTGGAATTGCGTCACCTGGCCCGCGTAGGGGACCTCCTCGCCGATCTTGCCGGCCCCGGCGTAGACCTGACGGGACACGAGGTGCGGAGTGAGCTCGTGGACTATCCGTGAAAAGGGAACGGCTCTGTCGACCAGATAGTTCTCGTGACAGCCGTAGGAGTTGCCCTTGCCGTCCGAGTTGTTCTTGTAGATGACGATCTCCTCGCCCGGAGGCAGGAAACGGTTGGCGGCTTCCATCGAGCGCGTGAGCACCAGCTCCCCCGCCCGGTCGTGGACGACAGCTTCGAGAGGGTTCGAGCATTCGGGCGTCGAGTACTCCGGGTGAGCGTGGTCGACGTAATAACGAGCGCCGTTGGTGAGCACGGCGTTCACGAGGTGCGTCTCGATCTCCGGTGGCATCGAGCCCTCGCGCGCATGGCCGCGAGCGTCGCGACCAGGCGACTCGTCCTCGAAGTCCCATCCGACCCTGCGATCGAGTCGAGCGACGTACGCGTTGATCAAGAGCGTGGACGCCGTCGTCGGGCTCATGTCACCAGCGGTGTCCACGTGCACGCCGTACTCGGTCTCGATACCGCAGACCTTCGTTATCGCCACTCTCGGACGCTACCGCACTGCCTGGCGCGGGCTGCAGCACCGGCGCCAATCCGCAGGTCCCGCCCCTCGAGGTGGCACTCGGCCGCCAGTGCTATGCCGCGGCGGGCCCATGAGCAGCACCGGCGGGCACCGGCGACAGCGCCCACCGGGCTCACAGATACTGTCCGGTACCCACCCGCTCGATCGCACGCCCACCGCGCTCTTCTCCGCCTTGGCCCACGAGCGTGCGAATGTACACGATCCGCTCACCCTTCTTCCCCGAGATCTTTGCCCAGTCATCGGGGTTCGTCGTGTTCGGCAGGTCCTCGCTCTCCTTGTATTCCTGCCTGATCGACTCGATCATGTCCGCAAGGCGGATGCCATGGCCTTCCCCTGAGATCTCGCGCTTGATCGCGAGCTTCTTGGCGCGCCGGACGATGTTCTCGATCATCGCCCCGGACGAGAAGTCCTTGAAGTACAGCGTCTCTTTGTCACCGTTCTGATAGGTGACTTCGAGGAAGCGGTTCTCGTCGTCGGCTCGGTACATCTCGGCCACCGTCTGCTCGATCATGGCGGCCACCGTCTTGTCCGCTTCGCCACCACCGAGGGCGGTCACATCGGCGGCGTCGAGTGGCAGGCTGTTGATGAGGTACCGGGCGAAGACCTGCTGGGCCGCGCTCTCGTCGGGCCTCTCGATCTTGATCTTCACGTCAAGGCGCCCCGGGCGCAGGATCGCCGGATCGATGAGATCCTCACGGTTCGAGGCCCCGATCACGATGACGTTGCGCAGTGCCTCGACCCCGTCGATCTCGGCCAAGAGCTGGGGGACGACCGTCGACTCCATGTCAGAGGAGATCCCACTGCCCCGGGTGCGGAACAGCGAGTCCATCTCGTCGAAGAAGACGATGACCGGCACGCCTTCCTCGGCCTTCTCCCTGGCACGTTGGAAGACGAGCCTGATCTGGCGCTCGGTCTCGCCCACGTACTTGTTCAACAGCTCAGGGCCCTTGATGTTGAGGAAGTAGCTCGTGACCCGGGCGTTGCCCGTGCGCTCACCGACCTTCTTGGCCAGCGAGTTCGCCACTGCCTTCGCGATCAGGGTCTTCCCGCAGCCTGGAGGGCCGTAAAGCAGGATTCCCTTCGGCGCCTGCAGGCGGTACTCCGCGAAGAGCTCCCGATGCAGGTACGGCAGCTCGACTGCGTCGGTGATGGCCTCGATCTGGCTGTCGAGCCCCCCGATGTCGGCGTAGGTGACATCGGGCACCTCTTCGAGCACGACCTCTTCGAGCTCGGGGCGCGGCAACTTCTCGTAGAGCAGCATCGTGCGCGGGTCCAACAGCAGCGAGTCACCCGCGCGCAGCTTGACTCCCGCGAGGTACTCAGAGATCTCGGCCACTTGCTCCTCGTCCGCCCGCCCGACGATCAGCGCGCGGCGGCCGTCTTCGAGCACCTCTAGCACCGAGACGACCTCACCGCCCAGCTCCGGGTCTCGAGCAAGCACGACGTTCAGCGACTCGTTCAGGACGACCTCTTGGCCTTTGCGGAGCTCGTCGACTTCGAGGCCGGGGTGAATCGCGACCCGCATCTTGCGACCGCCCGAGAACACGTCGACGGTCCCGTCGTCATTCCCGCTCAGGTAGGTGCCGTACGCGGAGGGCGGCTGAGTGAGCTTGTCGACCTCCTCGCGCAAGGCGGCGATGTGCTCCTTTGCCTGTTGGAGCGTGAAGGTCAACTTCTCGTTCTGGGACACCGCATGTGCGAGCTGGCCCTTGGTCTCGAGCAACCTCTCCTCGAGCGTGCGCACCCGCCCCGGTGCCTCTTGAAGTCGGCGCCGGAGCTCGGTGATCTCGTCCTCGGCCTGCTCCGCCCGGCGGTGCAGTTCGTCCCGCTCGTCGTCGTCTGGCGGGAACCCGGTGTGTTCGTCGTTGTCCATCGGCATCACCACCTCCTCACACGGCGCGATCTTCGTCCTCCGTCGGGACCCTACACCGGTGTCGCGCGCGTTTGACACCACACGGACACCTCGTTACGTTGCGCCACGTGAGCCGGCGGGCACCCTAAGCTTCACCGGAGACGAGGGAGCGGTCGTGACCCGTTGCAGTCAACAAGCGGCAGGCGTTCCGAGGAGATGAGTGGCTGATGAGGGTGTGGATTGACCAGGACCTCTGCACAGGAGACGGGCTCTGCGAGGAGATCTGTCCCGCCGTGTTCACTCTTCTCGACGACGGCTTGGCCTATGTGAAGCAAGGCGACACCGTCCTCAACGAACCCGGCGGCTCGTCCCAGATGGCGGCAGTTGCTTCTGATCTCGAAGACGCCGTCACCGAAGCCGCCGAAGAGTGCCCTGGGGAGTGCATCTTCATCGTCACCGAGTGACAAGCAGGGCATGTAGCCAAGGGCCGGACGAGCTCAAACGGGCCACTCGCTGCGGGTGGGCCTCCGAGCGACGTGGGCTCGGGTGGCTCAGGCCGCCAACAGGCGCGCGTGGGTGATAAAGCCCGTGTGCGCGACCATCCGGTGGTCGGGACGGACCGAGCGCCCCTCGATGTGCCAGGTGCGCCGCAGGATCTCGAAAGTCTCCGCCATGGCGAATGCGCTGCGCTCCAGCGCTCCGCGCAGTTCTGCCGTCTGGTTGATCGTCGGCAGGTAGGCCAGGAAGATCCCGCCGGGCGCGAGCGCCTTCTCTGCGTGTGTCACCACTTGCCACGGCTCGGCCAGGTCCAGCACGACCCGGTCGAGGCCGTCGGTCTCGATCCCCAGGTAGACGTCGCGCTCCAGTACCGAATAGGGCTGCTCCGGGCCGAGAAACGCCTCTACGTTCGCCCGTGCCCGTTCGGCGAAATCCGGTCTCAGTTCGTAACCGGTGATCACCGCGCCCGCGCGCAGCATCGCCATGGACAGTGCGCCCGAGCCGACACCGGCTTCGAGCACACGCGCGCCCGGGAATATGTCGGCAGCGACGAGGATGGCTCCCAGATCCTTCGGGTAGATCACCTGAGCGCCGCGCGGCATACCGACCACCACATCGGCGAGCGTTGGGCGCAGCACGAGGTACCGCGCGGAGCTCGTGACGCGGCCGTCGCGCTGGTGGGCCTCGACCTCCTCGCCTTCGGACCGGCCGATCACGCTGTCGTGCTCGATAACCCCGGCGTGGGACTGGAACGACCGGCCGGGATGGAGCGTGACGAGATACCGGCGGTCCTTCCGGTCGACAAGCAGGACCCGCTCACCCGCGGCGAGTGCCCGGCCTCGTGCCGGAGGGGCCTCGGGGCTCACGACAGCTCCTCTTCATCCCCTTCCGAGCGACGGCGCACAGCTGACTGGTCGCCGCGGCGCGGTCGCCGATCTCGGCCGGACCGGGCCTGTTTCTTCGCCTTGTGGGCTTCTCTGGCTGCCTCGGCCTGGGCCGCCCTGGCGCTGGCGCGGGCATAGCGGCGGCTCGCTTCGCGTTTGGCTTGCTGCTTCGCCCTGCGTCGCTCGAGCTCGGCAGCCTTCCGGGCGGCCTTCTTCTTGGCACGCCTGCCGCGAGGAGGAGCCGGAACATGGCTCACGATCAGTGACTCCCCGAGCCGGAGCTGCTCGACGCTCACCCGGGGCGACGGCCGCTTGGACAAGAACCGGAGGAGCCACGCGATCGCACCGATCGAGAGCCACACATTGCTGCCCTCGATGAGACCCGACCGGATGCCGCGCCGTACCAGCTGGCGTGCCCAACGATCGAGATATCTACGCACCACAGCCCCGGTCTCGGCCCTGCACCGTCATACGCGACGGATCTCGAGCACCGACGCCCGCCGACTGCCGCGTCGGCGGCCCAGTAGGTAGACGGCCGCCACCGCGATCACTCCGGCCGCCACCAGCGCACCGATCGCCGGAGGGGCGGCGTCGGTCGCCAAGGACTGGGCGTTACTGCCGAGCTCGCGCAGCTTCTGCTCCACATCCGACAGCGATACGCGTCCCGAGTCATCAGTCGCCAGCGGCAACTGTCGGACCAGGCGGACCGTCATCACCCTGCCTCCGTTCGCTTCATTGTCCTACCCTCGTTTCGCCGCGGCACGGCCGCGGGAGCGCAGGAGCACGAACCCAGAACCACCCACGACGACCAGGCCGAGGATCGCAGTGATCGGATAGGGCACCCAGGACCACGTGCCTGCGAAGGCCGTGCCCGTCTCGTTCTGCAGCACGCGAAGAACCCCCAGCAGCAGCAGAACGGTACCGATGCCGAGCAAGGTCGCGGCAGCGCACCCGAACACCAATGTCCGTCCGATTGTCTTGAGGGGGGTGACCGTCTCCTGGATCACGTATCGACGGAGAAGGCCGAACAGCTCGGCTCCCTCCTTCCGTGGATCTGCGTGCTTGCCGTCACCTTTTTCCGACATGAAACCGCAGGCTATCGGGCCGGCCGCCCGGCCGCTAGCTCAGTTGAAGGACCGCGGACCGTTCAGGGCTCCAGCGCAGCCCGAAAGAACTCGCGCAGGTGCTGGAGGCGCCGATCCAACTCACCTTGTCCGAGTGGGTCGGTCTGCAGCAAGGCCTCCAGGAACGGGATGTCGCTGAAATACGTCAGCAGTGCTCCGTAGCCGGTGAGCACGAGCTGGAGGGCGTCATGCGACCGGAACCGGCCCGCTGACATCTCGCGCTCGAAGAAAGCGACCGCTCGTTCGAGCATCGGACGGAGCGTGACACCGAGCTCGCCAGCCATCGCGCCGCCGCCTTCGAGTGCTTCGCGACGGACCAGGCGAACGAATTCGGGGCTCTCCGCGAAGAAACGGAAACCCGTCGTAAGTACGCGGTCCACCTGCTCCCAACCGTCGCGTGGCCGGTCGGTTGCCTCCGCCACCCGGACAAGCCAGTCCGAGAACGAGGCTTCGAGCACCTCGCGGTACAGGGCCTCTTTGGAGGGGAAATGATGCAGCAGGCTTGGGCGCCTGATGCCCACGAGCTCCGCTATGTCATTGAGAGAAGTCCCGTCGAAACCGTGCTCAGCGAAGCACCACAGCGCGGCATCGAGGATCGCCTGGCGTGTCGGCACCCCCGGCTGACGAGCAAGATGAGCGGGGAGGACGGCCAGGGACTCCCCCGGGCCCACCCCGAGCGCGTCCGGCTCACGTGGGCTCGACATCTCTCAAGCCTACCTACCAGACGGTAGGCACTGACTGATAGCCTTCACGAGTGGCAGGACCTCTCCTGGCGGTGCTCGTGGGATTGGTGCTCGGCCAGCTCGCGCTCTTCTGCACGACCATCTACCTGCACCGGGCGCTGTCGCACCGGGCGATCACACTTCGGCCTTCGGTCCGGGCGGTCTTCAGGGTGCTCATCTGGCTCATGACAGGCATCCGACCCCGCCAATGGGTCGCCGTCCACCGCAAGCACCACGCCTTCACCGACGTCGAGGGTGACCCGCACTCACCGGTGCTGCTCGGGTTCTGGAGGGTGCAACTGACCAATGCAGCCCTTTACCGCAAGGTGGCGCGTGACGGGCACACGACCGAGCGGTATGCGAAGGACCTGCCGCCGGACCGCTGGGACAAGCTGCTCTTCGACCACGCCTTCATCGGGCTCGGCATCGGCATCGCGATGCTCTGCCTCGTGCTGGGCTGGCGCATGGGTCTCCTCGCCGCCGCCGTCCACGCGGTGAGCTACCTCGCGCTCAACGCCGCGATCAACGCAGTCGGGCACAGCTTCGGGACCAAGCGCTATCCGAACACGGCTTTCAACAATCAGTGGCTTGCCTTGGTGACCGGCGGTGAGGGCCTGCACAACAACCATCATGCGGCGCCGACCTCGGCAAAGCTGGCACTTGGTCATCACGAGCTCGACCTCGCCTGGTGGGTGGTCCGGCTCATGGTGCTTGCGCGGATGGCGACGGTGCGCCTCACCGAGACCCGTTTCGTTTCGAGGTCATCGCCCTTGACGATCGGCTGACCTCGCGACCGGCCCGCCGTGAATAGGCTTAGGGACAATGCCTGAATCGGAACTGGAACAACTCTGCGTCAACGTCGTCCGTGGCCTCGCGATGGACGCTGTCCAAGGCTCGAACAGCGGTCACCCGGGCACAGCGATGGCGTTGGCACCCCTTGCCCACGTCTTGTTCTCGCGCGTGCTGCGTCACGACCCCGACAGGCCCGAGTGGCCCGATCGCGACCGGTTCATCCTGTCCAACGGGCACGCGTCGATCCTGCTGTACTCGATGCTGCTCCTCAACGGCTACGGGCTCGACATCAAAGACATCGAGCAGTTCCGCCAATGGGGGTCCCGCACTCCCGGTCACCCGGAAGTCCACGCGCTAGCGGGCGTCGAGGTCACGACGGGGCCGCTGGGCCAGGGCTTCGCCAACGGCGTCGGCATGGCCGTCGCCGAGCGCTTCCTGCGCGCGAAATTCGGGCCGGAGGCGATCGATCACCACATCTTCGTGATCTGCGGCGACGGTGACTTGATGGAGGGCGTGAGCCACGAGGCCGCCTCGCTCGCAGGCCACCTCGGGCTGGGCCGGCTCGTTTACGTCTTCGACGACAACCACATCACGATCGACGGGCCCACCGACCTCACGTGCTCCGACAACGTCGTCAAGCGCTTCCAGAGCTATGGATGGCACGTCGAGATCCTGGGCGAAGTGGCAAACGACCTGGACGCCCTCGAGGCGGGCCTGCGCCGGGGCATGGCCGAAGCGGACCGCCCGTCGCTGCTGGTGCTCCGCAGCCACATCGGCTGGCCCTCGCCACATCGCACAGACACCAAGGAGGCCCACGGGGAGCCCCTCGGTGCTGAAGAGGTGCGCCTCACCAAGGCGCTCCTCGGCCTGCCCGTCGACAAGGACTTCTACGTTCCGGACGAGGTCCCAGAGTTCTACGCCGAACGTGCCGGTCGCGGCCGAGCCGCGCGTGAGGCCTGGGAGAAGCGCCAAGCCGTGTCAATCGGCGACCGGGAGCGCTTCGAGGCTTGCCTTCGCGGGCGGGGGCTTCCCGGCTGGTCCGACAGCCTTCCCTCCTTCGAGGCCGGCACCAAGCTGGCCACGCGCAAAGCCATCAACAAGTGCCTGACCGCGACCAGCGGGCAGATCCCGGGCCTCGTCGTCGGCGCCGGCGACCTCACGGGCAACACCGGCACCGACTTGGGAGCCGGCGCCGAGATCCAGTCCCACGGGCATCCCGGAGGCACCCAGGTCCACTTCGGCATCCGCGAGCACGCCATGGCCGCCTCGATGAACGGGATGGCACTGCACGGCGGTGTGCTGCCGGTCGGTGGCACGTTCTTCGTCTTCAGCGACTATGCCCGCCCGGCGGTCCGCCTCGCGGCCCTCTCGCAGGCCCATGTCGTGTACTTCTTCACACACGACTCGGTCGGCCTCGGCGAGGATGGCCCGACGCATCAGCCCATCGAGCAGCTCGCGTCCTTGCGCGCAATGCCGGGACTGCGCGTCATACGCCCGGCGGATGCCAACGAGACTGCTGCAGCGTGGAAGCTCGCCGTCGACTGCGATGGGCCCACGGCGCTGGTGCTGAGCCGCCAGGATCTCCCGGTGCTCGCGGAGACGAGCGTTCTGGCAGCCGAAGGGGTCGGTCACGGCGCCTACGTTCTGCTACCTGGTCGCGACGCCAGCGCGGCACCCGACATCGTGCTCATCGGAACGGGCAGCGAGGTTCAGCTGTGCCTCGGGGCCGCACGACTCCTCGAGCCAGAGGGCATCGCTGCGCGAGTCGTCTCGTTTCCCAGCTGGGAGCTCTTTGCTGCACAAGAGGCGGGCTATCGCGACGATGTCCTGCCGCCTGGCATCCTGCGACTCGCTGTCGAGGCCGGGGCGTCCTTCGGTTGGGAGCGTTACGCGGACGCGTCGGTGTCGATCGACCGCTTCGGCGCTTCGGCACCGGGCTCGCTGAACATGGAGAAGTTCGGCTTCACGGCCGATGACGTCGTCCGGAAGGCCCGCGAGCTCCTCGGGACTCGCGCGAGATAGCGGGGAGAGCTATGACGAGACTGCACGACCTCTACGACCGCGGGGGCCAGAGCCCCTGGCTCGACAATCTGAAGCGCTCTTACCTGACCTCGGGTCGTCTGGCCGAGCTCGTCTCCGCCGGCGTGCGAGGTCTCACCTCGAACCCGACGATCATGGCGAAGGCGATCGCCGCCAGCGAGGACTATGACGAGGCGTTCTCGGCCGCCCTCGCCGC
>Ga0182027_10005770_pt1 | contig 18704 bp, 17 predicted proteins | sample 712E1DmetaG_FD_121300 | JGI IMG/M metagenome (GOLD analysis project Ga0182027, IMG submission 121300) | Permafrost microbial communities from Stordalen Mire, Sweden - 712E1D metaG (Illumina Assembly) | ecosystem: Environmental > Terrestrial > Soil > Wetlands > Permafrost | place: Sweden...
CGCCGCCGGCCTTGACGGCCTGAGCCACCTTGTCGAAGCTCACCAGCGTGCCGCCGAGCTCGATGTTGAAGACCATGACCTTGAGCGTGGGCGACGGGTCGGCCGGCGCGCCGGCGGGCGCGCCGGCGCCGGCGTTCGCCTGCCCGACCAGCAGCAGCGCGACCGCCGTCAGCACGACCACGGCGACCGGTACGGCGGCGAAGCGAGATCTGCCGCGGCGCGCGGGTAGTGCCGGTCCGGGAACTGCCGGCCGGCTGCCCGGGATGCTCTGAGTACGGGTCCGCAGTGCGGGTGCCATGAGTCCCCCTCTGGCCGCGACCGACGGGTCGGCTGATGCCAGCCCATCATACTCGCAGCCGCGGGGCGACGAGCAGCATCCCCGGCGGCATCGGGTGCCGCTCCATGGATGAGCATCGCAGGCAACCATCGGCCTTGCGCGCGGGTATGCTCCCGAGCATGATCGCCGTTGCCCAGCCCAGCCGCCAGCTCATCCGCCAGGCTCGCCTGGCGCAAGCACTCACGGCGGGATGGATGGTCGTCGAGCTGGTCGTGGCCCTGGCCGCCGGGATCGCCGTCCATTCGGTGGCGCTGACCGCCTTCGGCATCGACAGCGGCATCGAGATCTTCACGTCACTCGTCGTCTTGCGGCAGCTGTTGCTGCATACGGATCGCGCCAGCGACGAGGATCTCGACCGTCGCGAGCGGCAGGCTTCGAGGCTTGTGGGCTGGGCGCTCTACGGCCTCATCGTCTACATCGTCGTTTCGTCTGTCGTGAGCCTGGTCGGCGGCAGCCGGCCGGGACCTTCGGCTGTCGGCATCGTGCTCGCTGCGGTGGTACTGGTCGTCATGCCGGTGCTGTGGCGCTGGCGGCTGGCCCTCGCCGGGCGACTGCACAGTCCGGCGCTGCGTGGCGACGCGGCCTGCTCGCTGGTCTGCATCGTCATGGCGGCGACCCTGCTCGTCGGGCTGCTTCTCAACAGCCTCTTCGGCTGGTGGTGGGCCGACCCGCTGGCCGGTCTCACCATGATCTGGTGGATCCGCGGCGGGGCAAACGAAGCTTTGGAGGCCGCTCGTACGGGGCGACGCGACGACGACTGACGCCGGTCCACGCCGAGTGGCTGCGCGAGCACGCCACACTCGCTCTTCGACACCGTCGCACTTGCTCTTCGCGAGGGTCGCACCGATAAGGTTGACGAGGTTGTTCGGTAGGCGAGAGGCGGAGGCTCACATTCATTCGGCGAACAGGCAGGGGCACATTCTTTCGGGGAACGGGCATCAGGCTCGTGAGTGCGATCTCGCTCGCCGCGACATCGGGCAGGCCACGTGACGCCGGACGCAGCGCCGCCGAACGCAGCGCTGCCGGATGCAGCACCGCCGGCCGCCGTCTCGCCGGACGCTCCCGGGCGGCGGCTCGGGTGGAGGCGCCGCCGGCGTGTCCTGGCGGCCGTTCCCGGCCTCGTCGCGCCGCTGCTCATCGTCGCCATCGGGACCGTCACACTCGTCGAGGAGCTGACGTACTACCGCTCGCTGCCACCCGCGCTGCGGGCGCTGCGGCTCGTCGACGGCGACACCCTGTCGGCCGACAGGGAGCTCTGGCTGGGCGCGGCGATCGTCGCCATGGGGCTGATCGTGCTGGCGGCGCCGTTCGTCGTGGCGCTGCCGCGGCGACTGTCGCGCCGGCTCTGCACGGCGGCCGCGGTCGTGGTGCTGGTCCCCTTGGGTCTCCTGGCCGTCCAGGCGCTGCAGGGTCCCGGTCCCGGCGTGGCCGGGAACTGGGCCGGGTACGTCGCCCTCGGCGACGACTTCACAAGCGTCACCGCGAGATGGACCCAACCGGCGTTCCTGCCCAGCGGCGCGCCGACCTCGGCTGCCTTCTGGGTGGGCATCGACGGCGAAGACGACACGCCGGTCGAGCAGATCGGCACCGAGGGTTTCAGCGAGGACGGCCTCGTGTCGTACGACGCCTGGTATGAGATGTATCCGGCCTCCCTGGTACCCATCCCCATGGCCGTGAGCGCCGGCGATACGATCGAGGGCACTGTCCGCAGCGGCGCCTCGCACCGTTTCACGCTGCGGCTCGTCGACGTGACGACCGGCGCCTCGTACACCACCACGCAGACCAGCGTGGAGGCGGCGCGCTCCTCGGCCGAGGTCGTGGCCGAGACGCCGTCCGACGGCGAGATCCGCCTGGCCGACTTTCGCACGGTGCGCTTCAGCGACTGCGCCATCAACGGTCGGCCGATCGACGTGTCGCTCTTCCACAAGTTCGACCTCACGTCGGACCGGCACGTCGTCGAGGCCGTCACGTCGGAGTTGGGCGACCGCGGATCGAGCTTCTCGGTGACGCCGTCGCGGGCGGTGGTAGCGGCGAGCGGCGGCTGGTGGCGCGACCTGGCGGCGAAGCTGACCTTCCGTGGCGTCGCCGCCATCCGGGTGCTGGTCTGTCTGTCGCTCGCCTACACGCCGTGGCTGGGGCTGCTGCGACTCAACCTGCAGCGGCGACCGCGTCGCGGTCGCCGCGTCCGGGCTCTGGCGGTGCTTCCGGGGCTCCTCGCCCCGGCCATCATCGTCGCGCTCGGGGTGGTTGCCTGGAGTCGGGCGTGGACCGACTACTGGTCCGTGCCGTCCGGCCTGCGCGGCCTGCAGATGGCCAGCGGCGGGGCAGCCGGCACCCGGCTGCTCGATGCCGCGGCGATCGTGGGCGTCGGGCTCGCCCTGTGCCTTGCGCCACTGGCGGTGACCGTGCCGCGGCGGCTGCCGACCTGGTGCGGCGTCACCGCCGTGGTCGCGGGGGCGGTCTGCGTGGGACTCATGGTGGGACGCGCACTACCCGCCGGCGTGTACGGGGCCTTCGACCTGGCCCTGTTCATGTCGCTGGCCTACACGCCCGCTCTGGGACTCTGGCGCCTGGGTCGCGAGCGGCGCAGGCGAGCGGCGGCCAGGCTGGAGGCGGCGTAGGACCGGCGTGACCGCGGCCGCCGTCGGCCGGTATGCTTACAGGCGATGACCCTGCCGCCCGACATCGGCCTGCCGAGCCAGATCTACCCCGAGCAGACGCTCGCCGCGGTCTTCGAGCTGCTCGCGCCGCGCGCCGGCCTGGTCGAGATCGACTCGTTCGGCTTGCACACCGTGCTGTCGCCCCGCAATCGTCGCGACGCGGTGGCCAGCGGGCTGCGGTTGACCGTCCACGGTCCCTACGGTTTCGACATCGACCCCGGGAGCCGCGACGAAGCGCTGCGCCGGCAGGCCCTCGCCGTGCATCGGCGGCACATCGAGGCCGCCGCCGAGATGGGCGCGCTGCTGTACGTCGCGCACCCCGACTACGTCGAGCCGCCGGCGCCGCGCGACCCGGCGATCGTCGAGGCCCTGCAGTGCACCATCGCCGACCTCGAGGAGATCCAGCGCGAGGTCGGCGTGCGTGTCGCCATCGAGAACATGCCGGGCGTGGGCTCCTCGCAGTTCACCGGCCCCGGCGACCTGGAGCTGGGCGAGCTGGGGCTCGTGCTCGACTGCGGCCACGCCGCCATCAGCGGCACCCTCGACGCCTTCCTCGACGACCCGCGAGCCCGCCTGGCCCACGTCCATCTGCACAGCAACTTCGGACCGACCGACACCGACGACCCGCACCGGGCGCTGGGCGAGGGCGTGGTCGATGCGGCGGCCGTGCTGGCCGCCGCCCGCGCCGCCGGCGCGACGGTCATCCTCGAGCACTTCGACGAGGCGCCGGCCCTCGCCAGCATCGCCTACCTCGAGGCGCAAGGGCTCGTGTAGGGCGGCGGCTCGCCGGTCGAGGCAGTAGATCGCGCGACGGGGTCGAGACCGGGGTCGCGCGACGGGTCGAGTCGGCGGATCGCGCGGTGGTCTCGTCAGTCGCCGCCGTCCTTGGGATCGTCGGCGCCGGGGCCGAACGGTGGCAACGACGGCTTGCCGGCGATGAGGTCGTAGAACCAGTCTCTGAAGCGGCCCGCCCGTCCGCGCCGGCGGTCCTCGCGCGCCCGGGCGCGCGCCATCGTCTTCGGCCGAGCGGCGTAGCGGGCTCGCGCCCAGGGTGAGTTTGGGCGCGCCAGGCGGACGGCTCCGAAGAACGCCAGGACCGGCACCCAGATTCCTACGAAGCCGGTCCACAGCTTGCCTTTGACGATCGAGATCACGGCGAAGGTCAGGTTGACGAGCGCGACGGTGGTGAGCCACCAGATCGACGACCTGCCGAGATCGGCGCCGACCAGCGGCGGGCCGGTCAGCAGCGAGAGCGCACCAGCGGCCGTGACGACCACCACCGCGTCGACCGAGATGCGACCCTCCTCGAGCCAGTAGACGTCCTCGAGATGCAGGATGAGGGCGAACTCGTCGAGCGTCAGCGCCGTGCCCGCGCCGAAGACGAAGGCGAGCACCTGGAGCGTCAGTCCCGCCGGGGCGAGGGCGAACGTGAGGGCGCCGGTGACCACCATGATGATCACGCCGAAGACCATGTGGTGGATGTGCGTGCCGCCCGGGGTGATGTCGTGGAACCACCACGAGACCTGGGCCCTGATGAGCCGCGTGTTGACACGCACCAGCAGGAAGGTGAGCAGCAGGCCGGCCGTGAAGCCGAGCAGCTCGGCGCGCGTCTGGCCGAACGCGTGATCGCCGAGCGCCCTGATGGCGAGAAGCAGGGTCACATCCATGGTTCGGGGAGCATACGCTACCTGTCATCGGAGTGCGGCCGGGAGAGTCGCCGCGGGGCTGATGCCGGATGGGTGTAGATGTTATTGAAAACGGTTATCATTTCGGGATGCTCATGCGTCGCCGCTCGCAGATCCGCCCCGTCGTGGGCGTCCTCGTCGCCGCCCTCGCGGTCGCCGCTGCGGCGACCGCCCTGGCCGCCTGCGGCTCGACGGCCGGCTCCTCGGGCTCGAGTGGAACGCGCCTCGCGGTCGTGGCCGGCGAGAACTTCTGGGGTGACATCGCCGCCCAGGTCGGCGGCGCCCGGGTGCGGGTCACGTCGCTGATCAGCGATCCCAGCGCCGACCCCCATCTCTACCAGTCCAACGCCGCCGACGCGGCCGCCGTGGCGCGCGCCAGGGTCGTGATCGTAAACGGCGCCGGCTACGACGACTTCATGGGCCGGCTGCTGTCGGCTTCGGGGGGCCACCCGACCGTGGTCACGGCGCAGGACGTCCTGGGCGAGCACGGCGCGAGCGTCAATCCCCACTTCTGGTACGACGTCGCCCGCGTGCCGCTCGTCGCGCAGGCCATCGAGCGGGCGCTCGCGGCCGCCGACCCGGCCGGCGCCACGGCCTATCAGGCGGGCCTGCGGCGCTTCGACGCCTCGCTGGCCCCCGTGCTCGCGGTCGTGGCCAAGATCAAGAGCGCGTACGCCGGGCAACCCGTCGGTTACACGGAGCGCGTGCCGGGTTACCTGCTGGCCGACGCCGGGCTCACCGTGGTGACGCCGCCCGGGTTTGCCACGGCGATCGAGAACGGCAACGACCCGAGCGCGGCCGACACCCAGGCCATGCAGGCGCTGATAGCCGGGCACAAGATGCGTCTGCTGCTCTACAACGCCCAGACCACGAGCGCCGTGACGCAGCACGTGCGCGCGCTCGCCCAGCAGGCGGGCATCGCCGTCGTGGGCGTCACCGAGACCCAGCCGGCGAGCGACCCTTCGTATCAGGCCTGGCAGTTGCGCCAGGCGACCGCCATCCTGCGAGCCCTCGGTGGCTGACGCGGCCCGCGAGCTCTCCGCGAACGGGGCATCGCCCGGTACGCCCGCCGGTACGTCCGCCGCGGCGCCTGTCGGCAGGCCTGTCGGCACGCCCGCCGGCACGCCCGCCGGCACGCCGGCCATCCACATAGAGCACGCCGCGGTCGCCTACGGCGAACGGCGCATCTGGGACGGCCTCGACCTGACCGTGCCGGCCGGCGAGTTCCTGGCGGTGCTGGGCCCCAACGGAGCGGGCAAGACGACGCTGCTCAAAGTCGTGCTCGGGCTCGAACGGCCCTCGGCAGGGACGGTCGAGGTCGAGGGCCATGCGCCGCGTCGCGGCAGCCAGCGCATAGGGTACATCCCGCAGCAGCGGGCCTTCGACCGCGACCTGCCGGTGCGCGGCCGCGACCTGGTGCGGTTCGGCCTCGACGGCCACCGCCCGGGCGTGCTGCTCGCGCGGCGCGAGAGCCGGCGCAGGGTCGACGAGGTGATCGGCGCGGTGGGCGCGACGGCGTTTGCCGGCGCGCCCGTCGGTCGCCTGTCGGGTGGCGAGCAGGAGCGCCTGCGCATCGCCCAGGCGCTGCTCGGCGACCCGGCCATCCTGCTCTGCGACGAACCCCTGCTGAGCCTCGACGTCGCCCATCAGCGCATCATCACGGCGCTCATCGACCAGCGTCGCCGGCAAGCCGGCACGACGGTCGTCTTTGTGACCCACGACATCAACCCGGTGCTGCCCTACGTCGACCGCGTGCTCTACCTGGTCGGCGGTCGCTTCGCGGTCGGCAGTCCGGCCGAGATCCTCACGCGCGAGCGGCTGAGCTCGCTGTACGGCGCCGAGGTCGACGTCGTGCGGGCCGGCGGTCGGGTGGTCGTGGTGAGCCCTGACGACGACGAGTTGAGCGGCGCCGGCGACGGTCACCACCCGCCGGCCGTCTGCCCCCCCGAGACCTGGGAGGGATGATGGCCTTCACGCAGTATCTCGGACTGCCGTTCGCCCAGCATGCGCTCCTGGCGGCGGCGCTGGTGGCCGTCGCCTGCGGGCTCATCGGGCCGTTCGTCATCACGCGCAGCATGGCCTTTGCCGTGCACGGCACCAGCGAACTGGCCTTCACCGGCGCCGCGGCGGGCCTGCTGCTGGCCAACAACGCCGTCGCCGGCGCCCTCGTGGGTGCGGTCGTCGTCGGCGGCCTGATCGGGGCGATGGGCGTGCGCGAGCGCGAGCGCGACTCGTCGATCGGGGTGATCCTGGCGGCCGGCATGGGCCTCGGCGTGCTGCTGCTGAGCTTCTACCACGGCTTCGCCACCGAGGCGACGAACATACTCTTCGGCGACATCTTCGGGGTCAGCAGCGGCCAGCTCCTGCTGCTGGGCGTGATCGCTGTGGGGGTGACGGTGGCCATGACCGTGCTCTACCGCCCGCTGCTGTTCGCCTCGGTCGACCCGGAGGTGGCCGTCGCCCGCGGCGTGCCGGTCCGTCTGCTGGGGATCGTCTTTCTGTTCATCCTGGCGTTCACGGTCACCGAGGCCGCGCAGGTGGTCGGCACGCTGCTCGTGCTGAGTCTCGCCATCACCCCGGCGGCGGCGGCCCACCGCCTCGCCGACAGCCCGCTCGTGGTGGCCGCCCTGGCCGTCGTCTTTGCCCTGGTCTCCGCCGACGGCGGCCTGCTGGCGAGCTTCGAGAGCACCTCGGTCAAGCCGAGTGTGTTCGTGGTCGCCATCAGCTTCGCCATCTACGTCGTGGCGCGGCTCGTGGGCCCGTGGCTCAAGGCGTCGCGTCGCGGCGTCGTGTCCGACGGGGCAGAGACGGCGACGAAGGAGGCCGCCGCATGACCGGTCAGTCGCCGTCCGGGGGGGAGCGTCGCGTCACGCGACAGGGCCGGGCGATCGTCGGGGCCCTGCGCGCCTCGCCGTCGTTTCGCAGCGCCCAGGAGATCCACGCCGAGCTTCGCGCCAGCGGCCAGCAGATCGGCCTGACCACCGTCTACCGCCACCTGCAGCGCCTGGCCGACGAGGGCGAGGTCGACGTGCTGCGCCAGCCCGAGGGCGACGTCATGTACCGCTACTGCCGCAGCGACGAGCACCATCACCACATCGTCTGCCGGGTGTGCGGTCGCAGCGCCGAGACCGACTGTCCCGAGCTGTCGGGCTGGGCCGATCGCGTCGCGGCATCGCTCGGCTACAGCGACGTCAGCCACGCGGTCGAGGTCTTCGGCGTCTGCGCCGCCTGCCGCGCCGAGCCGCGGTAGGCCGGCTCCCGCGCCCTGTCCTACCTGCCGATGGCCACCATCACCATCAACATCGACCCCGTCTTCGCCCACCTCGGACCGCTGACGCTGCGCTGGTACGGCGTGATCATGGCGCTCGCCGTGCTGGTGGGGGCGCTGGTCCTGGCCAGGCAGTTGCCCAAGCGGGGCATCTCGAGCGATCACGTCGTGGGCATGGTGATCATCGCCGTGCCGCTGGGCATCGTGGGTGCCCGGCTGTTCCACATCCTCGACGACTTCGGCTTCTACTGGCATCACCCGGGCCAGCTCTGGACCCTGCAGCTCATCGGTCTCGCCATCTACGGGGTGCTCACCGGCGGCGTGCTGGCGGTCGTGGTGTACTGCCGCTGGAAGAGACTGCCCGTGTGGCGGGTGCTCGACTGTCTCGCTCTGGCCATCCCGGTGGGGCAGATCGTCGGCAAGTGCGCCAACATCATCAACGGCGACACCTGGGGGTACGCCACCAGACTGCCCTGGGGCATCGTCTACAAGAACCCCAACGCGCTGCTGCCGGCGGACCTCCTCGGGGTGCCGACACAGCCCACTCCCGTCTACGAGCAGCTCTGGCTGCTGGTCACGATCGCCATCCTGCTGTGGGCGATGCCGCGTCTGAAGACCGACGGCATGGCGTTCCTGCTCTACCTGGGCCTGTACTCGTTCGGGCGCTTCTTCATCTCGTTCGAACGGGTCAACAACCTGCTCTTCCTCGGCCTGCGCGAGGCGCAGCTCGTTGCCCTGGTGGTGTTCGTGGCCGTCCTGCCGGTGGCCTGGTGGCGGCACCGGCGGGCGACGTGAGCCGTCGCTGCGCTCGCGGCGATCAGGCGATCTGCACGGACCGTTTGGACAGACCCAGAAAGTAGCCGTCGATCGTGGTGACGGGCGGCGTTTGGCCGCCGCCGGCGCCCAGCGTGACGAACAGCGGCACGAAGTGCTCGGTCCTGGGGTGAGCGTAGCGGCTGCCGGGGGCGTCGCGAAAGGCGGCGAGCGCGTCGAGGTCGCCGCCGGCCAGCGTCGTGGCCGCCCACTGGTCGAACTCGCTCGACCAGGCCGGCGGTGGCGCGTCGGTGCGAAAGTCGCGCAGGAACGGCAGGCCGTGGGTGAGAAACCCGCTGCCGATCACCAGCACTCCTTCGTCGCGCAGCGGCCGCAGCCGGGCGCCGAGCTCGAACAGGCGATGAGGCTCGAGGGTGGGCAGCGAGATCTGCAGCACGGGCACGTCGGCCTTGGGATACATGACGAGCAGCGGCACGTAGGCGCCGTGGTCGAGACCGCGCTCGGGCGCGTGGGCGACCTGCTCGCCGGGGGCGAGCAGGTCGCCCACGCGGGCGGCCAGACCGGGCGCCGCCGGCGCCGGGTAGACGGTGCGGTAGTAGCGCTCGGGGAAGCCATAGAAGTCGTAGACCAGGGGCACGCCGGCGCGGGTGGCGCCCAGGGTGGTGGGCGCCGCCTCCCAGTGGGCCGAGACCATGAGGATCGCCGTCGGACGCGGCAGGGCGCCCGCCCAGGCGGCGAGCTGGGCGACCCACAGAGCGTCGTCGACCAGGGGCGGCGCGCCGTGGCCCAGGTAGACGGCCGGCATGCGGCCATCGAGCTGGGCAGCGGCGGCGTGGCGCGCTACCGTCGCGGCGGCGGCGGCGAGATCGGCCGCGGGCGCCGGTCCGCTCGGCTTGAGCTCCTCATCCACGGCTCGACTCCTTGATCGGGGCTGGGCGGGTGGGGCAGAGCTGCGCCGCCCCGCTTTCGGTCTCGGTTGTACCCCGGTTGCGCGCGCGAGCATCACGGGCGCGATGGTCGTCCAGACGATCGATCACGGGCGGGATGGTCGTGCAGGCGATCGATCCGCAAGCGCGGCGGTGGGCGGCGCGGCCGGCAGGGTCACGGTGACCGCGAGACCGCCGCCGGCCGGGCTTTCGGCCACCGCCGCCCCGCCGTGCGCCTGGGCCACCGCGGCGACGATCGCCAGGCCCAGGCCCGAGCCGCCGCTGTGCCGGCTGCGCGAGGTGCCTCGTCGGTAGAAGCGCTCGAACAGCCGCGACAGCTCGTCGGGGCCGATCGCCTCGCCGGCGTTGGCGACGCGCAACAGGGCGCCGTCGGGGCGCCGGCCGACCGCGACGGCGACGACGCCGTCGGCACTGGCGTAGCGCACGGCGTTGCCCACGAGGTTGTCGACCAGGCGCTCGAGCAGAGCCCGGTCGCCCTGGACCGGCGCCGCCTGGAGGTCGAGGGTAAACGAAAGTCCGCGCGCTTCGGCGGCCGGCGTCTGGCGACCGACGACCTCGGCGACGAGCGCCTCCAGCGCGACCGTCTCGGTGTCGACGAGCTGGCCGCTCTCGGCCAGCACGAGGAGCTTGTCGATGATGTCCTCGCTGCGGGCGATCGCGGTCCGCACCGTGGCGGCCATGCGGCGCAGCTCGGTGCTGCTGGCCTGAGGGTCGGCGAGGGTGACCTCGACCTCGGTGCGCATGATCGCCAGCGGCGTGCGCAGTTCGTGCGAGGCGTTGGCGACGAACTCGCGCTGCGCCTGAAACGCCGCCTCGAGGCGCGCCAGCATGGCGTCGAAGGTGTCGGCGAGCTCACGCAGCTCGTCGCTGGGGCCCTGCATGGCGATGCGCTCGTGAAGGGTGCTCGCCGACGCCCGCCGGGCGACGACGGCGATCTCCTGCAGCGGTCGCAGCATGCGACCGGCGATCAGCCAGCCCAAGCCGACCGATACCGCGGCCGCCACGGCGAGAGCCGAGAAGGCGAGGCCGGTGAGGCCGTGGAGGAGCTGCGAGACGACCTGGTCCTGCACCGTGCGCATGAAGGCGGCCACGGTCTCCCGGCCGCCCGTCGGCGAGGGCATGCGGCTCTGAAGGAATGCGGGCGACAGGCCCAGGCGCGCGGCGACGTGGCCGAGGAACTCGCCGGGGTTGTGGACCAGTACCTCGTGCACGAGGAGGTAGCTGACCGCGATCAGCAGAAAGCCGAGGACGAAGAACACGCCGCCGTAGGAGAGCGTCAGGCGCAGCCGCAGGCTGATGGTGCGCCGTCTCACAGCCGGTATCCGGCGCCGGCGACCGTCTCGAGCAGCGGCGGCTCACCGAGCTTGCGGCGCAGCGTCATGATGGTGACCCGCACGACGTTGGAGAACGGGTCGGTGTTCTCGTCCCAGACCTTCTCGAGCAGCTCTTCGCTCGACACGACCGCGCCGCCGGCGGCCAGGAGCGCCTCGAGGACCCCGAACTCCTTGTTGGTCAGGTCGAGCTCAGCGCCCTCGCGCCACGCCCGCCGGCTCGCCGGATCGAGCTCGAGGCCCCCGCGGCGCAGGACGGGCGGCCGCGGCGGGCCCGTGCGCCGGGCGAGGGCCCGCACACGGGCTACGAGCTCCTCGAAGGCGAACGGCTTGCCGAGGTAGTCGTCGGCCCCGAGGTTGAGGCCGGCGACCTTGTCGTGCAGGCCGCGGGCGGCGGTCAGCATGAGGATCCGTGTCGCGGAGCCCGAGCCGGCCAGGCGGCGGCAGACCTCGTCGCCGTGCAGACCCGGCAGGTTGCGGTCGAGCACGACCACGTCGTAAGGGGTGACGAGCGCCTTCTCGAGTCCGCCGGCGCCGTCGAACGAGACGTCGACGGCCATGCCCTCGCGGCGCAGGCCGCGGGCGATGGCCGACGCCAGCGCCTCTTCGTCTTCGATGATCAGCACACGCATGGACCCACCCTCCCGGCGCCGGGTCGCCGACGCCGCCCGCCGAGGCGGCGATCGCCGATCGGTCGTACTCCATTGTCCTCTATTGTCCGCGCGCGTCAGTAAGGGGAGCGTAAGGGCGAGCCTGACTGATGGCGGCCTCGCCGGCGGACGGTCATTTATGCGGAGCTTACCGCCGATAAGGTAGAATGCCCGTCCACCCCCAGGGACTCCCACGACCAGGAGAGAGCTGAACATGGCCTCATTCGCGCGCTGGTGCTACCGGCATCGCCTTATCGTCGTGATCGCCTGGCTCGTGATACTGGCGACAGTGATCGGTGTGGATCGCAGCCTGGGCAACGCCTACTCCAACACCTTCAACCTGCCCGGCACCGAGTCGACCAAGGCGCTCAACCTGCTCAGCGCGGCCTTGCCCAAACAGTCCGGCGACTCGGACTCGATCGTCTGGCACGTGGCCAGCGGGTCGGTCAACGACCCGGCCGTGCGGACCCGCATCACCGCCGTGTTGCAGCTTCTCACCAAGTCCCCGTCGGTCGCCGGGGTGACCAGCCCCTACACGCCGACCGGCGCCGTCCAGGTCAGCCGCGACGGCAAGACGGCCTACGCCACGATCGACTTCACGAAGCTGGCCGCCGAGCTGCCCCGGCAGGACGTCGAGCGCGTCATCTCGCTGACCAAGGCGGCCGGCAGGCCTGGACTCCAGGTCGCCATCGGTGGCCAGGCCATCGAGCAGGCCACCTACACGCCACCCTCCAACAGCGAGGCCATCGGCCTGATCGCCGCGGCCATCATCATCCTCATCGCCTTCGGCTCGCTGCTGGGCATGGCGCTGCCGCTCATCACGGCCGTGGTGGCGCTGGGTACGGCGATCTTCTCGATCGGTCTGCTCTCGCACCTGGCGAGCATCGCCACCATGGCTCCCACCCTGGCCGCCCTCATCGGCCTGGGCGTCGGCATCGACTACTCGCTGTTCATCGTCACCCGCTACCGCGACGGCCTCAAGGCCGGCCTGACGCCTGAAGAGGCAGCGGTGCGCTCTCTCAACACGGCCGGGCGCGCGGTGCTCTTTGCCGGCGGCACCGTGTGCATCGCCCTGCTCGGTCTGCTCGTCCTGCGCCTCAGCTTTCTCAACGGCCTGAGCGTCTCGTCGGCCATGACGGTACTGCTGGCGATGGCCACCGCGGTGACGCTGCTGCCCGCCCTGTTCGGCTTCATGGGCATGCGCGTACTCAGCCGTCGCGAACGGCAGCACCTGGCCGACCACGGAGCGCACGATGTGCACAAGACGGGCTTCTGGGCGCGCTGGTCGGCCTTCGTCGCCCGCCGCCCGCTGATCCTCATGCTCTGCGCGGTCGTGCTTCTGGGCGTTCTCGCGATCCCCTTCTTCTCACTGCGGCAAGGTCTCTCCGATGCCGGCAACGACCCCGCCGGCACGACCACCCGCAAGGCCTACGACATGCTCGCCGCCGCGTTCGGCCCGGGCTTCAACGGGCCGCTCATGCTCGTCGCCCAGACCGGCTCGAGCGCCGACCAGGCGGCGCTGCAGCGCCTCGCCGGCACCCTGGCCAAAGAGCCGGGCGTCGCCGCGGTCGTGCCGTTTCCCAGCCGGCCGGGCGCGAAGGTCGCGATCGTCGAGGTCTTCCCGACCACGGCGCCGCAGGACGCCAAGACCTCGGCGCTGATCACGCACCTGCGCAACGACGTCATCCCGCCCCTCGAGCACGGCACCACGCTGCGGGTCTACGTCGGCGGCGGCACAGCCATTTTCGACGACTTCGCCACCATCATCAGCGGTAAGCTGCCGCTGTTCATCGGCGTGATCATCGGTCTCGGCTTCCTGCTGCTGCTGGTAGCCTTCCGCAGCCTGGTCGTGCCGGCCACGGCCGCGGCGATGAACCTGCTGGCCGCCGGCGCCTCGTTCGGGGTCCTCGTGGTGTTCTTCCAGTGGGGCTGGGGAGCGAAGCTGCTGGGGCTGGGCAAGCCCGGCCCCATCGAAGCCTTCCTGCCGGTGATGATGCTGGCCATCCTGTTCGGTCTGTCGATGGACTACCAGGTCTTCCTGGTGAGTCGCATGCACGAGGAATGGGTCCACACCGGCGACAACGAGCACGCCGTCACCGTCGGGCAGGCGACCACCGGCCGGGTCATCACGGCGGCCGCGGCCATCATGATCAGCGTATTCCTGGCCTTCGTGCTGGGCGGGCAGCGGATCATCGCCGAGTTCGGCATAGGTCTCGCCGCGGCGGTGTTCCTCGATGCCGTCGTCATCCGCACCGTGCTCGTGCCTTCGCTGATGCACCTGTTCGGGCGGGCCAACTGGTGGTTGCCCAAGGCGCTCGACCGGCGGCTGCCGCACCTCTCGGTCGAGCCCGTCGAAGACACGCAGCTCCCGCGCGTCGCGGCCGAGCCGCTCGAGCCCGCCGAGGTCGCCCAGGTCTGACGGCCGGCGCGCCGCCACCGGGACCCATTTACGCGGGCCTTATGGCCGGCGGGGTATGGTGCTCGAACAAGGACCGCGCAGCGCCGCCGCGAGGCGCGCTCTACGACCGGAAGGACCGCCGACCATGACCATGACGCAAGACCGCACCGATGAGCGCCCGGCGCCGCCGAACGGCGTCGAGCCCGTCGTGCTTGCCACCTACGGCCTGACCAAGAGCTTCGGGAACACGTTGGCCGTCGACCACCTCGATCTCACCGTGCGCCGCGGCGACGTGTTCGGCTTTCTCGGCCCCAACGGCGCCGGCAAGACCACGACGATCCGCATGATCGTGGGCCTGATCTACCCGACCAGCGGCTACGCGACGGTGATCGACCACCAGGTGCCGCGCGAAAAGATCGAGGCCCTGCGGCACATCGGCGGCTTTGTCGAGGTGCCGGCTTTCTACGGCAACATGAGCGCCCGGCGCAACCTGCGCCTGATGGGCGGCCTCAACGCCCAGGTCGACGAGAAGCGCATCGCCGAGGTGCTCGACATCGTCGGCCTGAGCGAGCGCGCCGACTCGAAGGTGGGCGACTACTCGCACGGCATGAAGCAGCGCCTGGGCATCGCCAACGCGCTCATCAACTCACCGGAGCTCGTCATTCTCGACGAGCCCACCAGCGGCCTCGACCCGCAGGGCATGAAGGACGTCCGCGAGCTGGTGCGCGAGCTGGGCAAGGACGGCACCACCGTCTTTTTGTCGTCGCACCTGCTCCACGAGGTGGAACAGGTCTGCAACCGGGCCGTGATCATCAACCGCGGCCGGGTGGTGATCGAGGGGCCGGTGAGCGAGCTGCATCCGGAGCACTCGTCGGTGAAGCTGCTCACCTCCGACCAGGGCAAGGCGCGCGACGTCGTGGCCGCCCTGGTGGGCGCTCAGCAGGTGACCGTCGACGAGGAGTACCTGATCGTCGAGGCCAACGACGGCACCGTGCGCGAGATGGTCGGCCGGCTGGTCGCCGCGGGCGTCGGTGTCGACGCCGTCATCCCCGCTCGCGAGCAGGGCCTCGAAGATTTCTTCCTCGGCCTTACGCAGAGCTCCGACGTGGATACCGGCGGGGCCGCCGGTGTGGCGGGAGGTGCGCGATGAAGCTCCTGCGCCGCGAGCTGACCAAGCTCTTCGCCCAGAAGCGCAGCTACGTGGGCTGGGGCGGCCTGCTGGCCGTGCCCCTGCTCATCACTCTCGCGTTCTATCTGAACCGCAACAACCACCACCACGACAACGGCCCCGGCGGCGTCATCAGTCTGGCGTTTCACAACGGCATACTCATGCCGCTCGCGTCGGTCGCCATGCTCTCGGCCTTCCTGTTGCCGCTGCTGGCGGCGATGGTGGGCGCCTATCAGCTCGCCGGCGAGTCCGAGACCGGCACCATCAAGACCTGGTTGATGCACTCCATCAGCCGCGGCGGCGTGCTCGCCTCGAAGTGGGGCATCGCCGTCATCTACGTCGTCATCGGCCTGGCGCTGGTCTTCGTCGGCGGCCTCGCGGCCGGCGCGCTGGCCTTCGGTCTGCACTCCCAGGCGCTGCTCTCGGGCCAGACGGCGAGCGTGACGCATTGGCTCGGCCTGAGCCTGGTGGCGTACCTCTACGTGCTGGTCGGCGTGATCTGCGTCCTGTCGCTCGCTCTGCTGTTTGCCACAGTGACGAACTCGAGCCTCAGCGCCGCCATCGGCGCCCTGGTCGTGTTCATCGTCATGAACGTCCTGGGCGCCTTCAGCTACTTCGACTTCCTCAAGCCCTACCTGTTCACGAGCCACATGGACGCCTGGCAGAGCCTGCTCAGCCAGCCCATATCGTGGCACCCGATCGTCACTGGCCTCATCACCTTTGCCATCTACATCGCGGCCCTCATGGCGGTCGCCTGGTATCTGTTCCGACGCAAAGACATCCTGGTGTAGACGGGGCGTCGCGCGGCCGTCGGTCGCGCTGGCGTTCGCGTCGCAACGCCGTAAGGAGGAAGACATGTCTCGCAAGCCGCTGATCTACGTGCTGGTCGCCGTGTTGGCCGCGGCCGCCATCACCATCGGTGTCGTGGCGAGCCGGGCCCAGGGCAGCACCGCGACCCTGCCGGCCATCGCTCCGGCGCAGCTTCTGGCCAACATGGCCGCGACTCAGCAGACCACGAAGTCCATCAGTGGCGACGTGACCTGGAGCAACGGCCTCATTCCCGGCTCCGAACTGTCGGGCCTGCTCAGCGGCGGCAGCGGCGCGGCGCCCAGCAGCCTGACCGGTCTGCTCATGGGCGGCTCCGGCCGGCTATGGGCGCAGCAAGGCAGCGGTCTGCGGCTCGAGTCGCAGGGCAGCGGCGCCGACTTCGTCGTTGTGGCCGGCAGGAGCGGCGTCTGGAGCTACAGCTCGGCGACCGATACCGCGACCCAGTACGGGCTGCCCGCCGGGGCGCGCGCCGGCACGTCGCCTTCGCCCGTGCCGACCGCGATGGATCCCCTCACGACCATCACGAGGACCTTGCAGAGCTTCGCCACGACGGGCACGCTGAGCGTGAGCGGCCAGACGAGCGTGGCCGGTCGCCAGAGCTACTTGCTCACCGTCACACCCACTTCGAGCATCACGACCCTGGGCTCGCTGCAGGTGGCCGTCGATGGCAAGACGTTCGTGCCGCTGCGCGTGCAGGTCTTCGCCAGGGGCGACACCACGCCGACGCTGTCGGCCGGCTTCACCAGCGTCTCCTACGGCAGCATCGTGGCGAACCTGTTCACGTTCAGCCCGCCGGCCGGAGCGACCGTCCGGCACTCGGCGCTGCCCACGCCGCAAGGCCTGACGGGCGGCATGCACTCCCAGAGCAGGCCGGCAGCCCACGGCGCGCCGCTGACGCTGGCCCAGGCGCGAGTCAAGGCGGCGGCCTCCGGACTCGTCCTGACCGCGCCCGCGCCCGGTTCACTGGCGTCGTCGCTGCCCTTCGCCGGTGCAACCGTCATGCCGTCGACCAAGGGCCAGGGCGACACCGCGATCCTGCGCTACGGAACAGGCTTCGGCTCGGTCGTGCTGGTGGAGTCGCAAGGCGCGGCTGGGGCCACGGCGAACCTGCAGCAGACCCTGGCGGGACTGCCGCACGGCCTGGTCGGCGCGACCACCGTCGCCGGCGTTCCCGGCTACGAGCTCTCGACCAGCCTGTTCAACGTGGTCGCCTGGCAGCAGGGCAAGGTCACGGCAGTGGCCGCCGGCATGGTGCCCCAGGCGACGCTGCGAGCGTTCGTCGCGGCCGTGTGAGCTGGTAGCGGTTCCGCGGCGGGCGGACCGAACGGTCCGCCCGCCGCGGAACATCACCAGCGCTCGTACCTGACGAGCTCCTCGAGCGGCCGACGCCCCGTTGTGGCCGACGGCTTGTCTGCATACCCCAGCGGGGTGAAGGCGATGGGCGCGACGTCGTCGGGCAGGCCCAGCACCTCGCGCGCGGCGGCCGGGTCGAAGGCCGCGATCCAGCAGGTGCCCAGGCCCAGGGCGGTCGCCGCCAGGACGAGATGGTCCATAGCGATGGTCGCGTCGACCTCGTCGTAGGGCTTGTCGTCGGAGCGCCGCCAGGCCTCGCCGGGCACCGCGACGAAGGCCAGCACGAGTGGCGCCTGCACGAACCACGGCCGCCCGTAGATGCGCAGCAGCTCGTCGTGGCGGCCCTTCGTGCGCACCACTACGACGCGAAACGGCTGGCGGTTGGCCGCCGTCGGCGCTTGTCGCGCCGCCTCCAGCACCCGCCCCAGCGTCGCGTCGTCGACGGAGTCGGGCTTGTATCCCCGCACGCTGTAGCGCGCGGCTATCGCCTCGAACACATCCACCTCGTCCTCCTTCGTGTCGGGTGTCGCCGTCCGCGCCTGCCCAGCGGTCACGCCGGCGCGGGCGAGTGTCGCGCTGCCTGGACGGACACGACGCGTCCGTGTCTCAGGGTGACCACCTCGTCGACCAGGTCGAGGCCCTCGGGGCGGTGCGTGATCAGCAAAACGGAGCGCGCGTCGGCCGCGCGCAGCGCGTCGGTGATGAGAGACTCGGCCGTCTCGGGGTCGAGGTGCCCGGTCGGCTCGTCAAGGACGATCACCGGTGCGCCGGCGAGGAACGTGCGCGCCAGGGCGATGCGGCGGCGCTCGCCACCGGAGACCGATTCTCCCTCTTCGCCGACGAAGGTGTCGAGACCCTCCGGCAGGGAGTCAACCCACTCCCAGACTCGAGCCCGCGCCAGCGCCTGCTCGATGTCGGCGTCGCTCGCGTCGGGTCGCGCCAGGCGCACGTTCTCGCGGACGGTCGTCGAGAACAGGTAGGCGTCCTGCGCGTCGAGGGTGACCCTGGAGCGCACGTCGCTTTGGCGCAGGTCGCGCAGGTCGACGCCCGCCAGGGCGACGCGGCCCTCGCTGGGGTCGAGGAACCGCACGAGCAGGGTGGCGATCGTGCTCTTGCCGGCGCCGGACCGACCGACCAGGGCCACGCGGCGCCCGGGAGCGAGGCGCAGATCGACGCCGCTCAGGTCCCAGCTCTCGCCCTCGTCGTAGGCAAAGCCGACGTCCTCGAAGGCCACGTCGGCGCCGGCCGGCAGCGGCGTGGGGTGGGCCGGGTCGGTCACCGCCGGCTCGCGACCGGCGAGGGCCA
>Ga0182027_10005772_pt1 | contig 18700 bp, 12 predicted proteins | sample 712E1DmetaG_FD_121300 | JGI IMG/M metagenome (GOLD analysis project Ga0182027, IMG submission 121300) | Permafrost microbial communities from Stordalen Mire, Sweden - 712E1D metaG (Illumina Assembly) | ecosystem: Environmental > Terrestrial > Soil > Wetlands > Permafrost | place: Sweden...
ATACCGCTGAATGGTTCCTGCGTGGACGTCTGCTCATCTGTTCTCCTCTTCTCAGCCATCTTAGGCTGCGGAAGAACAGAACCTCCACCTAAATCCATGTCCGATTTTCCTGAGCCGGTTCTATGCGCTCACCGAAATCCACCAGTGTCGGGGAGTTAGCCAGGGTTAGCGATCTTTACCCCTGAGCGTTATGTCGGATGGCTGGATCGATGCTTCGACAGAGAGGCATCGATCCAACTCACCATGTTGGCATGAGGGCCGCATCAGCGTTGCAGTTTCAAAGCGAACTGAAGGACACGCGGGGCCTGCGCCTCAGTAATCTGCCCGAAGGCAGGCGAGTTGATGTCGAAAACGGGCGGGATCAGGTTGACATGGTTTGTCACGTTGAAGGCTTCAGCCCGGAACTGCACTCTTGACTTGTCACTCAGCATAAAGCTCTTGTCGAGTGAAGCATCGAGACTCCCATAGGCAGGGCCATCTATGCTGTTTCGCCCCTCGTTGCCGAACTGCCCGGCGTTCGCGACCGGATCGAGTCGCTGGAACTCAGAAGGCGACACCCATTGCGATACCTTGTGCGGCGCTCCGTTATTCGGGTTACCGGCGACGTTGGGGCGGTCTCCGAACATGCCGGAAACTCCGGGGTGCGGCGCCTGCAACGAGACGTTCGCCGAGTCATAGACGGTGAAGGGAGTGCTGGAATTTACGGCTAACAAGGCATTGAATTGCCAACCATCCAGGAGAGTGCGGGACAGACCTGTGAAGCTGCGAGCGAACGGAACGGCGTAGGTCATGCTCCCGGCAAAGCGATGGCGCGAATCGAAGAGCGAGCGTCCGTGTTCAGCGCTCAGATCCTGGTTGTTCTGGGCTATGTCGAGCTCCCCAAGGACGAGCCAGGGAGCGGGACCAGACATGTGAAGGCTTGACGAGTAATCCAGATCCTTGGAAAAGGTGTATGCCAGCGTGTAGTTCAGGTCCGGCGTGCCGCGACGAGTCAGTGAAACCTGTGCGGAGTGGAAGGTTGAGTTTGCATTTCCTTCTACCAGGCCGGCAGTACCCAACGTGCAAGTGCCGCTGGTCAACGTGCAGCCGGAATAGATGCGGCGCCGGCCGGAGTTGGCCAGAGTCGCCCCGGGTTGATAGATCGCGGGATTCGCTTCAACCAACCTCGGCATGCGGGTTCCTTTCGATCCGATGTATCCGATGGAAAGGTTCTGCTTGCCAAGGCTCTGGTCGATGGTAAAGTTCCAGTCCTGCGCATAGGGCGGCAACAGATTGCGATCGATGGTGAAAGTGGAGGCCGGTAGAGCAAACTGGCCGGAAGTAAATGGGTTGCTTACGGTACCGAGCGGGTTGGCGTAGTTGATCGTTCCGGTAAGAGTCCGGACGACCGTCTGTGGGAGCGCGGAGCTGGTGGCACGGAACGGCATGCCCACGCCGTTCAGCAGTTCGTCGAAGAAAATGCCATAGGCTGAACGGATCACCGTGCGGCTATTGCCTAGCGGGTTCCATGCGAAGCCGATACGGGGCGCCCAGTCACTTTTGAAGACGGGGGCAATCGTGTCGGGTACGCCGGAGTCGCCGGGAAACAGAAGGCCGTTTGGAGCGTTAGGGTAAACGGTGGACTGGTGGCCCGGCGCAAACTCCATCATGCGATTGTGGATGTCTCGGAACGGCGTCGTGATCTCGTAACGCACGCCATAGTTCAGCGTAAGCGTCGAGCTGATGCGGTACTCATCTTGTGCGTAGGCACCCAACTCCCAGCCGCGCAGATCACGCGTGAAGTCGCCCCCGGCCTGAGTAAATATATCCGGCTTACCCAGCAGGAAGTTGACCATTGAGTTGTTGGTGTAGCCCTGAACGGTAAAGGAAAAGGTGCCCGATGCGAAGTTCGACTGGTAGCCGTTGAGCTGCGTCCGGCGGAATTGACCACCGTAGCTGGTGACGTGTTTGCCCTGTGTATGTGCCAGGTTCGCGCTGAAGGCGTAGTCGTTCTGGGTGCTGTCGCGTGGGTTGATGATCGGATCGCCCACGTTGGAGTATCCCTGTGTCATGATCAGCGGCGCGCCCGTGGCCGGGGCCCATGTGGAGGCGTATCCAAAGCCAAATGCCTGCGGAGAGAAGCCGGAGAAGCGCTTATCGAGAACGATGTGGCTCTGAAAGAAGCTGACATTCGCGGTCAGCACGGTATTTGGAGAAAAGGTGTGCGTTTCAGTCAATCCGCCCAGGTGTGTGTTGGAGAAGTAGCCAACGGGAAACCCTGGGGCATCGGCGCCGAGTTCCGAATACGGACTGTGGAGTCCCATCGTTGAGTAGCTGTAGCGCGCGTTCAAAACATCCACGCTCCGCAGCAGCCAGTCGGCTTTTGCGCCGCCCTGGTCGCTGGCTAACTGGCTCAGGTTTGTGGATTGGGCCAGGTGCGGATTTTCTGGCGCGTTGGGAATGGGAAAGAACTGGAGGTATTTCGCTGTGATCGCGTTGATTTGACCGGAAAAATTGTTGCCGAGGGAAGTCCGCGTGGAATTCAAGAGAATGGGGGCATCGGCCGAGAAGTCGCCGTTGCGTTCCGCTACCGTCGGCACCACCACGCCATGCGTGATGCCCTGATTATCGCGGAGACCTTCGTAATACGTGAAGAAGTAGGCATGGTTGTGCACCAGGGGGCCGCCGATCGTGCCGCCGTACTGGTTCTGCTTGAGCTCTTCCTTCCGCGGCGCAAAGTAGTTGTTGGCATTGAGCGCGTCGTTGCGTAGGAACTCATACAGCGTTCCGTGGACCTGATTCGTTCCTGAACGGGTGACAATGGTGGTAATGCCACCGCTGGTTCCACCGAACTCAGCCGGCGCGGTCGTGGTCAGAATGCGGAATTCAGCCATCGAGTCGGCTGGCGGCCGGTATGCGTACCCCCCGTCCATGCGGTTGATGTTACGCATGCCATCCACGAGGAAGGTGTTGGACTCCGGACGCATGCCGTTGACTTCATAATTTTGTCCAATTCGCCGGAAGTTGTTCTGCACCGTCAATCCCGCGGAGGTCGGACGTACTCCAGGCTGAAGAATGCCCAGCTGGGAGAAGTTACGCCCGTTGAGCGGTAGATTTGCAATTTCGGTTTCGCTCACCACCGCGCCTTGCGCGATCTCATTGGTTTGCAGTCCAGCGGCCTCAGCGCTTACCTCGACGGTCTGCTTGTCAGTCGCGGGAACAAGCTGTACAGCAATCTCTGACTGGTTTCCAACATCGAGGTGTATCCCCGAGTTGACCCAGGTTGCAAAACCAGGAGACCGTACTTCGACCCGGTAGTCGCCGATGAACAACTCCTGAAACGAGAACTCGCCACGGCTGTCGGTTCGCTCTACGTGCTGCTGGGCTGTGCCGATCGACGTGATCGCGACTTCAGCGCCCGGCACAACAGCCTTGGTTGTATCCGTGACGACGCCTCTCAAAGAGGCGGTTGCGCTTTGACCTGCGGCATTTGGCAGAACCGCTATAGTCAACGCAAGACAAAAAAGCAGAACAATGCGTTTCATAAAAGGCCTCGTGTCCAAAGTCTGGGAACCCTAGTAAGCTACCTCTTGCACGCCTTGCACGCATCGATAGAAAGTTGCACTCAGAGACCGTGCTTTTGGTGGAGGGATGTGCCCATGCACACACGATCCCGATCTTCCGCGCAGGGTGCCGGCCCAACATGGGTCCAATCGGTGCGCCGGGCAGCGTGCGACTGAAAGCGGATTCTTAGTGTCTGAGAAGCCGGCTAAGGTGCGGCGAACTGCCTCTAGCCGAAAGCCCAATGTCTCATTGAGCATGGGTTAAACCTCGTTCAGAGGATCGGTCCTGATAAACGCCGCTGTCGCCGGTAAGGAACCTCGCTTTACGCCAAATCGCAACACCACTTACGAGGCCGGTAGGACCCGCCGCGTAGGCCCTCTCTCCGAGCGATCAGCGGACGACGCGCACCCCAGAAGCCTCCCGCTCCCCGGTCCCTATTCCCTTCCCCCTGACCCCTGATTGAACGCATCCAAAACACCCTCAATTCCGCGCTAAAAACGCGCAAAAATGCATCAAAATGCGCTGTTTTTGAGCCAATTTTGAAGGTTTTGGCCCGGCTGCAACCGGGCATATCAGCGAAATCTGTAGGCCTGTAGCCGGACTTACTTCCACAACACGCTTCCCGACTTCAATCCGTAGCCCTATACCCGGACAAAATGCACGTTTTTGTCCGGGTATAGGAATAGCGGTTTTGCACTTCGCGCATTTGCCGGCCTCGATGCGGATTTGTCGGCCTATAACCCAACTGTCCACTGCTCACTGTCCACTGCCCCTTTTGCTCTACACTCGACGAGAAGGCGAATTTACCCCGAGGTCCCATTCCCTTGAAACGATTCAGTCTCCTTGTCATCGCCGTTTTGGCGTTCCTGCTGTCTGCCCTTGCTCCCACGCTGCGCGCGCAAGCCCCTGCCGCACCAGTTTCTGTTGAGGCCAACCGCAAGGCCCTCAACGCCCTCTTTGAGGACTACTGGCAAGACAACCTCAAGCACTCGCCCGAGTTTGCCTCAACGCTGGGTGACAAGCGCTACAACGACCAGATCTCCGACTACTCCGTGAAAGCCGTGAACGACAAGCTGGCCCGCGAGCAGAACTTCCTGATGCGGTTGGCCGCAATCGAGCCCGCCGGATTGACGGAGCAGGAGAAGACCAGCCGCGATCTGCTGCTGCGCCGCTTTGCAGAGGACGAAGAGGCAGCGGACTTCAAGGAGTGGGAGATGCCCCTGAACCAGATGGGCGGCATCCACACTGCCTGGCCGCAACTGGCGGCTCAGCTCAGCTTCACCACGGTCAAGGACTACGACGACTGGATCGCACGCCTGCACCAGATCCCCAAAGCCTTTGACCAGGTCAGCACCAACATGGTCATCGGCATGGAAGACCATCGCGTGCTGCCCAAATATCTGCTGGAAAAGGCTCTTGCCCAGGTGAAGCAGTTGGCTGGCCAGAAGCCCGAAGACTCGCCGCTGGCGCTGCCCTTAAAGAAGTTTCCCGCCGGCATCACGCCCGCCGAGCAGGAGCGAATCAAAGCGGAGATGCTGGACGCCATCGGCAAAGAAGTGCTGCCCGCCTACCTGCGCTTTGCGCGCTTTCTTGAAGTCAGCTACATTCCCGCCGGACGCGAGCAGCCCGGCATCTCCGCCCTCTCTGACGGCGCAAAGTATTACCAGTTCCTCATCCGCCGCCGCACCACCACGGACCTGACCGCGGAGCAGATTCACCAGATCGGCCTGGATGAAGTAAAGCGCGACGAGGCGGAGATGCTGACCATTGCGAAGAGCCTTGGCTTTGCCGACTTGGCGAGTTTCCGCGCCAGCCTCAAGACCAATCCCAAGCTGAAGCCGGCCTCGGCCGCGGCCCTGCTCGACGCTTATCGCGGCTACCTCGGCCCCATGCAGGCCAAGCTGCCGCAGCTCTTCGGCCGCCTGCCCAAGGCGCCCTTTGAGGTGGTCGCGGTTCCCGAATACGCTGAGAAGACCTCGGCCCCGGCTTATTACGAATCGGGCGCGCCCGACGGCAGCCGCCCTGGCCGCCTCTTCATCGATACATACAACGCCACCGACCGCAACCTCTACGCCGCGGAGGCCATCGCCTACCACGAGGGTCTTCCCGGCCATCATCTGCAAATCTCCATCGCTCAGGAGCTGGACAGCCTGCCCGCATTCCGCAAGCACGGCGGGTACACGGCGTACGTCGAGGGATGGGGGCTCTACTCCGAGCGGCTGGGCAAGGATGTGGGCTTCTATCAGGACCCCTACTCGGATTATGGCCGCCTGGAGGCAGACATCTGGCGCGCCATTCGCCTGGTCGTCGATACCGGCGTCCACTCCCAGCACTGGACCCGCCAGCAGATGGTCGATTTCTTCCACGACCATTCGGCCATCGACGAGACCAGCATCCAGGCCGAAGTGGATCGCTACATCGCGTGGCCCGGCCAGGCTCTGGCCTACAAGATCGGCCAACTCAAGATTCTGCAACTGCGCGACCGGGCCAAGGCCGCTCTGGGCGACAAATTCGATCTGCGCGCCTTCCACGATCAGGTGCTTGATTCGGGCGCCTTGCCGCTTGACGTACTCGACGCGCGCATCGATGCGTGGATCGCGGCGCAGAAGGCGGCCGCTAATTTGCCGCGATGAATCTACCTCACGGGCGTGATACCCTAATCGGTTCCTTCTTGAGAGCCTTGGCAGTTCACATTCTTGCGCCGGACGCCGGTCAAGACCCGTACGCCATGGCTCAAACACGATTGGAGAGAGACCCATGAAATGCTTTCTTGCACTGGCGGTTTTCTGTGCATTTGCCCTTGGCCTGCACGCGCAGGTCGTCGATACAACCGTTTGCGACGTCCTCAAGGATCCGAAGTCGTTTGACGGAAAGACGGTTCGCATCAAAGCCACGGTGGCGGCCGGTTTCGATCAGTTCGTGCTGAAGGGCTCCGGCTGCGGCCACTACGTAAACGCGATCTGGCTCTCCTATCCGGAGGGAAGCAAGACCAAGGCGGGTCCCGTGGCCCTGCTGCAAGTGCAAATGGCGCACAATTTCACTGGAACTGTCCCGGCAATTGCGCGGACGCCGGTGACGCTGGACAAGAGTAAGGACTTCAAGCAGTTCGATTCACTGCTCTCCACTCCGCAAAAGGGCACCGCAATGTGCCTGGGTTGCACCCGGTACGAGGTGAATGCGACCCTTGTAGGCCGACTGGACGGCGTCGACGATGCGGGAGTGCGGCGCGACGCGGCGGGCAAGATTGTAGGGGTCAGCGGTTTTGGAAATCTAAACCTCTACAAAGCGCGCCTGGTGCTGCAATCGGTCTCCGACGTCACTCCGCAGGAGGTCGATTTCACCAAGACCGACCCCATCACCAAGAGCGACACACCGCCCGATACGCCCTATCAAGCCCCACTGGATGCCATTACGGCCGCGCATCATGCGGCGCTTGGCTTCCCCGGCACACCCTTGGGAGCTGAGCTCGAACGGGCGGCGGCGGCCTTCGGCAAGCCCGGCGAGCACAATGGCGTGAACATCGGAACGGGAGCCACCAACGAGGCATCGGCAAAGGACGAGGCGCAGGGCGCGAAGGATTCTCCGGACGGCGTCCTCTTCAATTGCACATTCAACATGAGCCGTTTGCCGGGCATTGCGCTGACCAGGGCTATTATTCACATGGGAGAGCATGTTGCCGATCTGCGCAACCCGCCCGCGGACCTCGCAGGAGCGAATCTTTCCAATCTGGAGTTCCGCGCCTGGGTGAATACAGTGGTGAGCGCTTTCGCCGTCAGTCAGAAGACTCTGACGGCGCCCGGCGGTTATCTGCTTTGGAATTCGGCCTGGGCGGCAGCCGACCGCGAAAAGCTGCTGAACGACACGCTGGAGATGTTCCTTGTGCGCGAAGAGCTTCTCAGCAGATAAGCAGCCATGCTGCTGAAACGCTGACCGGCAGGCAGAGCCGCCCTTATGCGGGCCTCACGCTGGGGGAGCCGTTTCGCGTTGCAGGCAAATTACGGCATCCGCACGGGGATGCGCGTATCCTTGTAGGTAGTAACACAACTCTCAAACAGGATAGGGAATCACATGGCGGAGATAGCCGTTGAGGCCACCGAAGTACCCGCGCAACTGCCCCAGGTCCGCGTAGCCGTTCTGGGCGCCGGCAAGATGGGCGGCATCCTGCTGCAGGCCTTCCTGAAGCAGAACCTTTTCGCTCCCGAGCAGATTCACGCCACCGTGGGCCACGCCGAGCGGGCGGTGGCGCTGAGCACGCAGTGGGGCGTTGACGTGAGCACCAACAACCTGCAAGCAGCCAAGCAGTCGGAGCTGATCCTGCTGGGCGTGAAGCCCTTCCAGGTGCCGGGCCTGATCGATGAGATTCGCCCCGCGCTCACCAAAGACAAGATGCTGATCTCGTTTGCCGCCTCGGTAAAGACTCACGCCATTGAAGAGGCGGCAGGGCTGGAGATTGCCGTTGTCCGCGCCATGCCCAATACGCCATCGGCGCTGGGCGCGGGCGCCGCCGCCTTGTGCCGCGGGCGCTACGTCTCTGCCAAGCAGATGGAGCTGGCCGAGCGTATCTTTGAGACCGTGGGCCGCACGGTAACCGTGGACGAAAAGCACATGGACGCCGTGACCGGCCTCTCCGGCTCCGGGCCGGCTTACATCTACATCATCATCGAGGCCCTGGCCGAGGCCGGCGTGAAGGTGGGCCTGCCGCGCGACGTGGCCACGCAACTGGCCGCTCAGACCGCCTTCGGCGCCGCCAAGATGGTGCTGGAGACCGGCTATCATCCGGCCCTGCTGAAGGACGCCGTGACCACCCCGGCCGGCTGCACCATCGACGGCATTTTGGAGCTGGAAGAAGGCGGCCTGCGCGTCACGCTGATCAAGGCCGTGATGCGGGCCACGGAAAGAGCGAAGCAGTTGGCGGCGGGGTGATCTGTGGTTTCCCTGGTTAGGCGCAAAAAACAAAAACGCGCCGAAGGTGGGGCACCCGGCATTCATTTCTTACCGGCCTGCTGACCTGCTAACCTTCTCTCTTGCAACTCCAACGCCCAACCTGGCTGCCCTCATACCTGCCTGAACTCGACGGGTTGCGCGGCCTCGCCATTCTGGCTGTAGTCCTCTATCACTGCCATCCGCGCCTTGAAGGCACCTGGATTTACGGCGCCTCGCTGTGGGGATGGGCGGGGGTCATTCTCTTCTTTTTTCTCAGCGGGTTCCTGATTACTTCCATTCTGCTGGTCACGCGAGACAAGCCGCATTACTTCCACAACTTCCATGCGCGCAGGGCGCTGCGCATCTGGCCGGTGTACGTGTTGTTGCTGGCGGTGGTCTATCTGAACGCGCCATGGTTCATCGGCCCGCCGGTCTGGCAGGCCGTCAAGTCCGCTCCCTGGCTGGCCTACATCTTTTTCGTCCAGAATCTCTTTCACCTTACCCTGCCGCCGGCCCTCGGTCCCTCATGGGCGCTGGCCATCGAGGAGCAGTATTACTTTCTCTGGGCGCCGCTGGTGCGCTTTCTGCGCCGGCCCTGGATGCTGGCCGCGTTGCTGGGCGCCGTGCTGGCGGCTTCGCCGCTGCTGCGCCACGCAAACTTCTCCTGGATGACCCCCACCCATACGCTCATCCATCTGGACGGCATTGCCCTGGGCAGCCTGCTGGCCATCGGCATATACACCCTTCACATCAGCCGCCGCGCCTGGCTGCTCATCGGCCTGAGTACCTTCGTACTAGGAATTGCCGCAGCCGCCACCATCGCCGGTGGCACAGCTTATCTAGACTCCGCGCTGGCCTTTGGCTTCGGCGGAGCAGCGCTCACCTTGATCGCCTCCACTGGCGCGCGCAATCCGATCAACGCCGCGCTCCGCCGGGGGCCGCTGGCCTTTTATGGCCGCATCAGCTACGGCGTCTATATGATTCACATCTCGGTCTTTATCTTTTTTGGCTGGTTCGATCTGCGCATGGACCGCTATGGCATCGCCGGCAACCTGGCCGTCGTAGCTTTCAGGCTGGCGGCCACCACCGCGGTGGCCAGCGCACTGTGGTACGGCTTCGAGTCGCAAATCCTCAAGCTGAAGCGGTATTTTTGACGCCGGGCCGACTAGAGCGGAACCAGAGGAACTGTGTTCTGTTGAGTTCTGTGCAGGGTCGCCGCTCGTTGATGATCGTCGACTTGAGTGCATCGGTTTCGGGATACATCGACTCTGGTTCCTCTATAATCGGGCGCAATATGAATGTGATTGGAAACGAATCCCAGGCGCTTTCGCAATCGTCACCGGCAAGAAGGTAAGTTTCGATGCGTCAACCCTGTTCCATCGTCGCGCTCGCTGTCGCCGGCCTGTTGATGGGCGTAGCCTTGCCGGCGTTTGCGGCAAAGCGCGTAACCGTGAAGCAGTTGGACGAGCTTTTGATCGCCGCTCACGGCAAGCCGGATGGACGAGTGGCTGAGCAACTCTCCGGCCTGGTGCTGACCGAACGCGCGAGTTCGGCTAGGCTCTCGCTATGGGAGAAGGATTTCCCGGGCCGCCGCACCCGCGATACGCTCATTGCGTTGGCGGATGTCTCGGCCTTTCTCGATCTTCCCGCGGCGGAGATTCGCGACCGCTCCGTACCCAATCCGGATGAGCAGCGCCGAATTGTATCCGTGACCGCGGAGTACGTAATCAAAGCCCTCCCTCGGTTACCGAATTTTCTGGCTACGAGAGAAACGGCGTACTTTGAAGATAGCCCGTCAGAACAATCCTTCAACCCCTTCTATATGCTTAATCGTGTGGGGCTAACGGAATACCAGCCACTGCATGTTGTGGGCAGGTCCAGCGTCGCAGTGACTTACCGCGATGGCCGCGAGGTGGTGGATGCAGAAACGCAGAAAGGCCACAAGCCGGACACGCACTCTGATTGGTTAACCACTATCGGAGAGTTTGGGCCGATTCTCGCAATCGTCGTAGGAGACGCCATCCACAGCACGGTGACCTGGGGTCATTGGGAGCAGGGTGCAACCGGGCCGCAGGCCGTTTTGCGCTATGCGGTGCCCCAGGAGAAGTCGCACTACAAGGTAGTGTCGTCTTGCCTGGAGGGCATTGGGCAACAGTTTCCCGCATACCACGGGGAGATTGCCGTCAATCCAGCGGATGGAAACATTCTGCGCTTGACGATAGTAGCGGATATGAACCCGACTTGTCGCATAGCCATGGCCAACATTGTGGTTGAATATGGTGCAGTGGCAATCGGAGGACAACCCTATATTTGCCCCGTAAAAAGCGTGTCTGTTTCTGAAATGCCGGCTTTCGACGCTTCAAATTATGCGCCAGCCGTGCCTCTGCCTTTGAAGACGCGATTGAATGATGTGTTGTTCATGGATTATCACCTCTTCCGCGCGGAGTTCCGTATATTGACCGGGAACAGCGGAGAACAGCCAGAGACAAATCCTTGAACTGATTCCGCGGTCCGCGAGCTTAAGGCCGGGCGAGCCGGATCGCTCGAAACTCCCGTTGCGGTTGCAGCCAAACGTTGGCTCTTACCGCGGCCAGCGGCCCACGATCACGAACAGCGCCATGACGTACGCGGCGCCGGCCGCTGCTTTTAACCGACAATGACAACAGCGGACAACGTTCCACAAAGCGGCCTGTGTTTCACCGGGCTGTGACATCAATCACCCAGGCTTTCACCCGCTGCTGCTAGTCTTTGTAAGTCACGTAACTTCCCCTCGTGAGGTGTACATCATGAACGAAGAAGCAACAGGCCAAGGCCCCCTGAACGCCGAGCAATTGGCCAAAATGAACGCCTACTGGCGGGCCGCCAACTATCTCTCCGTCGGACAGATCTACCTGAAAGACAATCCGCTGCTGGATCGCCCGCTGACACTGGACGACATAAAGCCGCGGTTGCTGGGCCACTGGGGCACAACGCCGGGGCTCAACTTCCTCTATGTGCACTGGAACCGCCTGATCCGCGAGCGCGATCTGAACATGATCTACGTCATCGGCCCAGGGCACGGCGGGCCCGGCCTCGTGGCCAACACCTATCTGGAGGGTTCGTACACTGAAATCTATCCCCACATCGAGCAGAACCGGGACGGCATCAAGCGCCTCTTCCGGCAGTTCAGTTGGCCCTACGGGATTCCCAGCCACGTGGCCCCGGAGACGCCGGGCTCGATCCACGAAGGCGGCGAACTGGGCTACTCGCTGGTGCATGCCTATGGAGCAGCCTTCGACAATCCCGATTTGATTGTGGCCTGCGTGGTGGGCGATGGCGAGGCCGAGACTGGGCCGCTGGCCACCAGTTGGCACTCCAATAAATTCCTCAACCCCCTGACCGACGGGGCGGTGCTGCCCATCCTCCACCTGAACGGCTACAAGATCGCCAACCCCACAATCCTGGCGCGCATCCCCCACGCCGAATTGGAAAACCTGATGCGCGGATACGGCTACGAGCCTTTTACGCTGGAAGGCGACGACCCGGCAGTGCTTCATCAGCAGGCCGCGGCGGTCTTTGACACCATGCTGGACCGCATCAATGCCATCCAAAAGGCAGCGCGCGAAGAAGGCTCGACCGCGCGGCCGGCGTGGCCGATGCTGATTCTACGCACACCCAAGGGCTGGACCGGGCCGAAGTTCGTGGACGGCAAGCCGGTGGAAGGCACCTGGCGCGCTCATCAGGTTCCGCTGGACGGAATCTTCCAGAATCCGGAGCACCTGGCGCAGTTGGATGCGTGGATGCGCAGCTACAAGCCCGAGGAACTCTTCGACGAAAAGGGCCGCCTCCGCCCCGATCTGGCTGAGATTGCGCCCAAGGGCCGGCTGCGCATGGGAATGAATGCCCACGCCAACGGCGGGCTGCTGCTGAAGCCGCTGAACGTGCCCAACTTCCGCGACTTCGCGGTGAAGATCGAAGGTCGCGGACAGGCCAACGTGGAATCCACGCGCGTCCTGGGCCATCTGCTCCATGCCGTGATGCAGGCCAATGCGGAACAGAAGAACTTCCGCGTCTTTGGCCCCGATGAGACGGCCTCCAACCGCCTCGACGACGTCATCACCGGAACCGGCAAGGCCTGGATGGCCGAGACGCTGCCGGTGGACGAGAACCTCTCTGAAACCGGCCGGGTAATGGAGGTGCTGAGCGAGCACATGTGCCAGGGCTGGCTTGAGGGCTATCTGCTCACCGGCCGCCACGGCCTCTTCAACTGCTATGAGGCTTTCATCCACATCATCGACTCGATGGCCAACCAGCACGCCAAGTGGCTGAAGGTCGCGCGGCAGATTCCCTGGCGCAAACCCATCGCCTCTCTCAACTACCTGCTCAGTTCGCTGGTGTGGCGGCAGGATCACAACGGCTTCACCCATCAGGACCCCGGCTTCATCGATCACCTGATGAACAAGAAGGCCGACGTGGTGCGCATCTATCTGCCGCCCGACGCCAACACCCTGCTTTCTGTGGCCGACCACTGCCTGCGCAGCAGGAATTACATCAACCTCATTGTGGCCGGCAAGCAGCCCGCGCCGCAGTGGCTCACCATCGACGAGGCCGTCGCCCACTGTACGCTGGGGTTGGGCGTGTGGAAGTGGGCGTCTGACGACGATCCCGAGGTGGTGATGGCTTGTTCGGGCGACGTGCCCACACTGGAGGCTCTGGCCGCCGTTTGCCTGCTGCGCGCCAGGCTGCCCGATCTGCGCATCCGCGTGGTCAATGTGGTGGACCTGATGGCCTTGCAGCCGCAGTCCGAGCATCCCCATGGGCTGCCGGACGAGGAGTACGACCAACTGTTTCCCGCCGGCACGCCGGTCGTCTTCGCCTTCCACGGCTATCCATGGCTGATTCACCGGCTCACCTACCGGCGGCACAACCACGACAACATCCACGTGCGCGGCTACAAGGAGGAGGGAACCACTACAACTCCCTTCGATATGTGCGTGCTCAACAATATCGACCGGTTTCAGTTGGCGCTCGACGTCATCCGGCGCGTGCCGAGGCTGGCGCCGAAGATCGATGAGGCCGAACAGTGGTACTCCGAGGCCATTCAACGGCACAAGCTGTATGTGGCAGAAAACGGCGACGACCTGCCTGAAATAAAGAACTGGAGATGGCCGCAAAGCTAACTCACTAACTCGCTGATTAACTCAGCCCTAACTCTTAGAGGTTTTTCATTCATGTCTTCTTTGCCCGTATTGGTTTTGAACAGCGGTTCGTCTTCCATCAAGTTTTCCGTCTATGAGGCCGGCAACGGCAAGCGTATCAGGCTCCATGAGGGCGCGGTCGACGGCATCGGCACCGATCAGGGCAAGTTCTGGATCAAGGACGCTTCTGGCAAAAAGCTGGTTGATGAAACTCCGGCTCTGCCCAATCGCGCCGTAGCCTTCAAGCTGGTGGCCGATGCGCTCCACTCCGGCGACTTTCCCGTTCCGGCGGCCATCGGCCATCGCATGGTCTGCGGCGGCCCCACGGTGCAGGAGAACCAGCTCATCACGCCCGAGCTGATCGACGAGATGGAGCGCTACACGGCCTTTGCGCCGCTGCACACGCCCATCGCCTGTTACATCATGCGCGAGTCCCTGCGCCTCTTCCCCGGCGTGCCCAACTTCGTCTGCCTGGACTCGTATTTCCATCGCACCATGCCCGAGGTGGTCACACATATGCCCATCCCCGAGGAGTATTCCGCGATGGGCGTGCGCCGCTACGGCGCCCACGGGATTTCTTACGAATCCATCGTCTACCAGTTGCAGCCCAACGTGCCGGAAAAGCTCGTTGTCGCCCATCTCGGCAACGGCGCTTCCATCTCCGCCATCCGCAACGGCAAGTGCCTTTCCACGTCGATGGGCCTGACGCCGACCGGCGGCATCATCAGCGGCACCCGCACCGGCGACATCGATCCCGGTGTGCTGCTCTTCATCCTGCGCAAGATTGCCGAGACGGCCAAGAGCGCTTCAGAGGCCGCCGACCAGTTGGAAACCGTGGCCAGCAAAAAGGCCGGCCTGCTGGGCGTCAGCTCGCTCTCCAACGACATGCGCGACCTGCGCGAGGCCATCAACGCTGGCAACGCCAAGGCGAGGCTGGCCGTGGACAAGTTCACCTGGACCATCGCACGGTGGATTGGCAGCTATGTGGCTGAATTGAATGGGCTGGATATGCTGGTCTTCACCGGGGGCATCGGCGAAAACGACATCGCCGCCCGCGCCGAGATCTGCGCCGGCCTGGGCGCCCTGGGCATCGTCCTCAATCCGGCCCGCAACAACGCCCGCGGCGAAGCCGTCATCTCCGCTGAAAACTCGCCGGTCACGGTGCGCGTGATCCCGCCCGCCGAAGACCTGATTATCGTGAATCACGTGGTGCGGCTGCTGGCGGAGTAACGGCAGCCGCAGCAATCAGCCCGCTTGTTCTACACTGTTGGGTTCCATCCGGAGCCTTCTTCTATGCCTGCTTCCGCCGTTTCCCAACGCCTGCCCTCGACCGCCCTGCGCCGCTTTGCCTGGGGCGTGCTGGTTTACTTTATCGCCGTCATCTTGTGGGGCACTCTGGTGCGCGCCACCGGCGCTGGCGCCGGCTGCGGCAACCACTGGCCGCTCTGCAACGGTACTGTGATGCAGCACTCGGCCAGCGTGAGCACGCTCATCGAGTTCATCCATCGCCTCACCAGCGGCCTCTCGTTTTTTGCGGTCGTGGGCCTTGCGGCGTGGACGCTAGCCGGCACCGTGCGCGGCCATCTGGCGCGCGCCGCGGCCGTGGCCTCGGTGGTTTTCACCCTGATTGAAGCCACGCTCGGCGCGCTGCTGGTCAAGCTGGGCCTGACCGCTCAGAGCCAGTCGCCGATCCGCCCGGCCTACCTGGCGCTGCACCTGACCAACACGCTGCTGCTGCTGGCCGCGCTTACGCTCACCGCGCACCTGCTCAGCCGCCGCACAGGCTATCTGCGCGGCAGCGTCCGCATGGTTGCGCCCTTCGGCGCCGTTGCCGCCGTCATTGCGGTAATGATTGTGGGCGTAACCGGCTCGCTGGCCGCGCTGGGCGACACTCTCTTCCCGGCTTCGTCGCTGGGCCTGGCGCTGGCCCAGGACTTCTCCTCGACCAGCGGCTGGCTGGTGCGCTGGCGCTGGATGCATCCCACCGTCGCATTCCTCGCCAGCATCGCCCTCATCTGGCTTCTGGTGCGTGCGGCCCGGCGCACCACCGGCTGGGACAATCGCGGCCTCTCCGCTCTGGTGTTGTTGCTGCTGGCCGCGGTGTATGTGCTGGGTTTGCTGGACGTGGTGCTGCTGGCCCCGTTGTGGGTGCAAGTGGCGCACCTGCTGGCCGCCGATACGCTGTGGTCCGCGCTGGTGGTGCTGACGGCACGGCTGACGTTACAGCCAAAAGAGCAGGGAATAGGGAATAGGGAATAGCCGTTGTCGCACGCTGAAATTCTCGCGGTGGAAAGAGCGCACCAGCATCATGCCGTTCAGGCTGTACCGTTGACTACGAAATCTGAGAACTTCTGTGTTTCAGGGTCATAGAATGCGTGCCAGAAGCAGGCACCCCCGTCACTGACAATTAGAAGGTGATCACTCTTCCGTAGCCCGGGAAATAATTGCACTTCACAAAACGCATTAACAAAAATCATCTTTCGCCCAGCGCGAAGAGCGGCGACATACTGCCGGAAATACTGGTCGGGGTGTTCGATGTGATCGTTGGAGCCCCGACTTCTGAATTTAAAATCCGAGATGTGCGAAAGATATGCCTCTAGACCTTCTATGTTCTCTTTGGACGCCTGCCAACTTCCGGTGATCCTCGCAGGCCCTTTCTTCGGATACAAGCTTGCAACTGCACTCGCTTCCTGAGCCGGAAGTATTACGTAATGTTGCTCCTGCTGCCCATAAAAACTCGAAATGAGCGAGAGCATCCAAGCTGCAATCACTAGCTTCCACATACGCATCGCGATTCCTCTACCTCACATTATTGCCATAAGTGTCTCACTGCGGAATCTGGGTTGAAAGGCGCTCAATCCCCTATTCCCTACTCCCTATTCTCTGCTTCACTTCACCAGCACGCCTGTCGCGGCATAGGTGCTACCCGCGACGCTGGCTGCAAGCACGGGCAGCTCCGGCGTCGGGGTCAGGTTTTCGATCTTTCCATCGCGCAAGAGCACCGTATCCTCGACCTTGCCACCGCGGATGCTGGGATTCCAGGCGAAGGCCTGGTTGTTGACAACGACCTCGGCGCCTGCGGGCGTGGCCACCCACTCGCGCTCGCCGTAACCGGTGGGCCCGCCCTGGTGATGGAAACACTCCTCGCCGGTGAAACCCTGCGCCGCATAGGCCGCCTGGGCCACGCTGAAGAGTCCGGCCGAAGTTGCGCCCACGCGAGTTGCGTTCAGCAGCGCCGCGTTTACCTGTGCCGCCGCTTTAAAGCGCAGATCGAGCTCCGCCGGCAGAGCGCCGAAGTGAAGGAAGCGGGTGATGGAGATGGCCAGCCCCCATTTGCGCGAACACAGGTTGAGCATGGCGTACCGCTTAAGCCTCGCGCCGCGCGGCACCGCGTGTTTGTACTTATAGATCCGCTCGTCCACGGCATAGAGAGCCACCGAAGGCAGAATGCCGCGGCGCAACAGACCCGCGGCGGTGACGGCTTCGAGATCGTACTCGCTCAGTCCGGGCTCGACCTGGTTGAGCGCCTCGACCGTAGCGGCCGCGGTCTCGATTCCCAGCCAGCGGTAGCGCGCAATCTCGGTTTCGCTCAGCGCCGCGCGCAGCGGATAGATGTTAACCGGCGTCAGGCCCGCGCCTGGAGTGTCGGAGCCGACCGGCCCTCCAGCCAGCTTTGCGGCAGCGGCGTTTGTATCGTCCGCCCACCACGGAAACAACACCGGCTCAAAATCGAGCGCGCCAAACTCCTCGTCATGCAGGCGAGGCGCTTCATTCTCGGTGGTGAAGTAGTAGCGTTTGCCCTCCGCTGTGACCAGCAGCGAAGCTACGCCGGTTTCGCAGGGCGTGAGCACGCGCAGCTCCACCGCTCCGCCCGTCAGCCAAGCCACATTTTCGTTGCGCCGGAGCAGGATGCCAGCCAACTTCTGGCTGTGCAGCCACTCAACCAGTTTTGCGTGCTTTGCTTCCAGCTCCGCGTTCCAGGCCGATTCCGTCACCAGCGTGACACCGTTCACCATCAGGCTCTTGCTGATTCTCTTGCTCATGATTGCGATTCCCTCTTCTATCTTGCTCAAACGTACTTCGGGCGTTGACCTGGGTTCGTCAACGCCCGAGTGGTTGATCCATCTGTCTTAGTCTTCCAGCTCGGGATGGTAGTAGCTCTCCCAGCCCAGGTAGTTCGTGGCTGCCTCATGCACGGCCTTCGAGACATCACTAAAGTTGGCGGCCACGTGGTGCTCGAAGCCCTCGCGGCAGATGTACTTCAGCAGCTTCTGCAGTTGCGGAATCTCGGCCACGCCGGCTCCGCCGAAGGTCTCCAACGGATCGTCGGTGAACTTGCCTGCGCCGGTGTAGCCGCGAATCACTCCGAAGTTGTCGTCGGTGGAGTAGCGAGCGAAGCTCATGGCCCCGGCCTTTACGCGGCCCACGCAGGTTCCGAATGTGTTCTCCTTGCCAACCGTTCCGGCGATGATCTCCTGGTAGTCCATGCGGACATCTTTGAAGAAGTGCTTGGGCAGGTTGGAGCAGTGGAAGCAGACGCACTTGTTGGGATTGCTGCCGTAGTTGTTATTCCAGTCCAACAGCGCCGAGGGCGTGCCCGAAGCCAGCGCCATCATATACATGCTCAGCGTGCCGGGTACGTCCACCTCGCAGGCCGAGGGAATCAGGTCGTTCGACATCATGCTCATGATGGTGCAGGGCACCACACCGAAGAACTCCTCGAACGACGTCCAGCACTGCACGGCGCTGATCGTTACGTTGGTCTGCTTCATCCAGCCGTCGATGACCGCGCCCAGCTTGGCCATCTTGAGCAGCGCCGCGTCAGGAATACCGGAGGTCGTCACGTACTTCTTAATGGCGGCCAGCTTGGCCTGCGCCGCTTCGTCGGTATCCTTCAGCCGGTTGATGCGGCCGAAGATCTCCGATAGATCGATCGGCTCGATGGAGATACCGGCCGACTCGAAGAGGCGCTCGGAGTAGCGGACGGTGTTGAAAGCCGCCGGACGCGCTCCGATGGAGCCGATGCGGAGATTCTTCAGGCCCTTCACGATGCGGCA
>Ga0182027_10005773_pt1 | contig 18699 bp, 17 predicted proteins | sample 712E1DmetaG_FD_121300 | JGI IMG/M metagenome (GOLD analysis project Ga0182027, IMG submission 121300) | Permafrost microbial communities from Stordalen Mire, Sweden - 712E1D metaG (Illumina Assembly) | ecosystem: Environmental > Terrestrial > Soil > Wetlands > Permafrost | place: Sweden...
TCCAGTCCTTGCAAACGAACTATTCAAGTAGTTTGTCCGATTTGCTTCAGAACATTCAAAATACCGAAGATACGGGCGATAATCAGCAAATGCTGGACGCGTTGCAGGCGGCCGCGAGCGGTTCAAATCAAACAACCTCTAATGCGGATGATGTTCTCAATTCATTGATCCAGCCCGTAACCGATTCGAGCGATGACGCCGAAAGCGATCCGATTTTAGATTCATTGGTTCCGTCGACGCCGGATACGACGGATGCTTCATCCATTCTTCAGGCCACGTCGGGGATAGATTCATCGGATTATGCGGCCAGCCCGGATGATGCGGTGCTTCAGGCCTTATTGCAAACCGATACCAACGGCGGGGACTTTACCAGCACGCTTGAATCAATGCAAAACAGCTCGGGAACCGCTCCTGCCGACGCCTCTTCCGTGCTTCAGGATTTATCGGCCTCCGATGGAACTAGTGACGCTTCAACCCAGGATGATGCGGTGCTTCAGGCCTTATTGCAAACCGACACCAATGGCGGGGACTTTACCAGTACGCTTCAGGCCTTGCAAAACAATCAAAATACTACGCCTTCAAATAACCAACAGGTCAGCTCTTAATTTCAGGCCTACACAGGTAAAGTTCGATTTGAAAACCACAATCTTCGGTGGTTTTTCAATCGAACGCACCCGCTTCAATCGCCTCCGCGCATTGTAACAAAAATCGTTTTTTGTTTGTCTAACCAATAAAGTATGAAGGGTCCGAACGGACATCCGGGACCGGTTATTTTTAAGAAAGGAAATTACCATGCGACTCAACATCATTCTTCTTATCATGGCGAGCATAATCGCGGGGATCGTCGGCGTCGTATACGTAAGCGCCGATATTGCCTCCGGCGGTATTGAAGAAAATGCGAAAATAGCAAAAAAACTTGATTTGACTAAAGACCAGCAGGCCAAGCTCAAGACCCTATGGACAAGTTTAGCGGCCCAGAATAAAGACACGCAAAGCAAAATAAAAGCCATTCGCGAAGAGGAAAAAAAAGAACTTCTGTCGCCAAGTCCAAACCAACAGGCCTTGTACGGCTATGCAAAGGAAATTAACGATTTACAGGGGGCAATGGCGGAAAAACGGTTGGAACATTTGCTTAAAGTAAAGGAAATCTTGACGCCGGACCAATTCAAAAAGCTTTTAAGTATTCGGTTTCATGGGCAACGGGGACAAGGATGGAAACACGGCGATCAAGGGAGCAAGGGATAAGCGGACAGGGAAAAAGCGGTGCGAATTGATGGGGCCCGGGTTCTTAACCGGGCCCCGTTGGGAAGGCGGTCCGGTCTTTCGCCCTTTGGTCGGACCGCCTTTTAATAATATCGGTTTTTAAAATCCTTTATGGTTTCCCGGCAAAGAGCGCCGCGCATATCTGCTCGGCGGCCGCATCCAGGCGCTTTTTGTCCTGCCATAATCCATAGCAGTAGGATTTGCTTTTCAAAACTTCCGCGCACAAGGCGTCGAGCTTCGCATTGAATTTTTTCAGCACGCCTTTAGCGCCGGATAAGCTATCGGGAAAAAGCGTCGTCACGAAACACAGCGCCCTTTTACCTTTTAAATGCGGGATTTCATCGATAAACGACAAAAGGAGCGGGGAAGGGCTTCTGAACCAAACCGGGCCGCCGAGCACAATGACATCATAGGAACCGATTTCAGGGGTTTCATGCAGTTCCACATGTTTCATGAACGGTCGGGCGCGCTTAATCGACCTGAGCAGTTCGATATCAACGTCATGGCCCTTGTCCCGTAGTTTCTTTACTATTGCAAGACCCATAGCCGAGGTATTGCCCGATTGAGAGTGAATGAAAATTCCGATTTTCATGCAGATCCTGTCTAAAAATATCGAAAGTGGAAGTCGGGTGTTTTCTTGTGCGCCGTAGGAATGTTTTGAGGGGTCCCAGGCGCAAAGGAAATACCCGACCTCCACTTTTTTTTGTAATTACGGCAAAGCCGGCAACGAATCCGGTACCGTGATTTTGCTCGGCGTAAGTTTACGTAAAGAAAACCCCGAGACCGTATCGCTCTTGAATATGGCCGCCGTATCTCCCACCACCACGAAAGTGAATGCCGACGGATCGAGATATTTTTTCGCCATGGCCGCAACGTCGCCGATGGTCACGGCGTTTATCTTGTCGGGATACGTCGCGAAGTGGTCGAGCGGCCGTTTTAAATATTCGTTGTCGCAGTAATTTTCCACGACGTCCTGGGGAGAGCGGAACATGGAAGGGAACCCGTCGATAAGTATCCGCTTGGCGTGTTCGATCTCCTCGGGCGTGACGCCCCACTTTTTGATGTGCTCGACTTCCGCGAGACTCAGGGCGATGGCGCGGGAAGTGGTTTCCGATTTCGTAAAAAAATCGATGAAAAAAGTTCCGGGAAAGAAATAATTCGACTCGGCGCTGGAATAAATGGAATAGGTGAGGCCTTCGTCGGAGCGGATCTTGGTCCCGAGCCGCGAGGTGAAGCTCTCGCCGCCTAAAATCATGTTAAGGACCGATACCGCGTAATAATCGGGGTCGGGACGCTTAAACAGGGGCAAGCCGAACTGGACGTAGCTTTGCGTGGTTTTTTTGTTGACGATAAGCGCCTTGACGGGCGCGTTGATCGCAACAGCCGGGAACTTGGTTTCCTGCGACGGTTTCGCGGATTTGGGGAACATGGTCGAAAGCCGCAGGGCCATGGTGTCTTTTTGGAATTTGCCCGAGGCCGCGCAAACAATGTTTTCGGACCTCATCGCCTTTTGGTGCAGGGCGATCAGGTCGCCTCGTGTGATGCTTTGGACGCTTTTAATCGTGGAGAGCCTGCTGTTTTCGCCTTTATCATACAGGGCTTTTTGATAGGCGGCCCTGAGTATGGGCGAAGGGTTATCGAAGCGATGGTAAATTTCCTCGCAAAAAAGCTCCACGCTCTTTTTGACCTTCTTTTCCTCGAACGCCGGATGGAACAAAATTTCCGTAAGCACGTCGAGGCCGATGGGCAGATACTGCGATAAACACGACATGCTGAATTGCATGCGCGTTTCGCTTGCCGAAATTTTTATTGACAGCGCATAGAGGTCGATGAGGGCGTCAAGCGAGTCGGACTGGTATTTTTGCGTGCCGCCCGTTCGCATGACGTTGGCGAGCAGCTCGCACATTCCCTCTTTGCCCTTCGGGTCGAGGATGTTTCCGTAGCGAATGGCGCCCGAAACGCTGACAAGAGGCAGCGTTTGGTCTTCGGCGATATAGACGGTCATGCCGTTTTGCAGAACGGACCGATAGGGCGCGCCGAGCGGGACTTTCCAGTCGAGCGGCTTGAACTCAAGGCGCGACGGACTGTCGGGAATTTTGCCCTCGCCCGCGAAAAGAAGCGAACACAGCGAGAACACGGCTAGCGCAAGTGCAAAGGGACGTCGGTTCATCATGGATACTGACCTTTCCTATTTTTTCTTTTTCAATTCAAGCGGACGGTTTGACGGGGAAGCCCCATGCTTTTTAGGGAGCAAAAGCCCCACGACTTTGTAATCCGGGTTGCAATAGGTCGCAGTTATTTCGGGAATGCCTTCGGCCTTGACGGCCGCTATTTTATCGGGATATTCAAGCATGCCTTTCCAACTGCCCAGTCGCTGAAACCAGGCCAGGCGGTCGGACAATCCTTCCAGGCTCTTCAAATTGCTCGCAAAGTTCATGCGGATATCGTTTTTAATACGCTGCATTTCCTTGGCCGACGGGGACGTTTTGGAAAGCTTGTTTAATTCTTCAAGCAATATGGCTTCGACCTTGGCGGGGTCCGCGTCCTTTTTTAGTTCCGCAGATACTTGAAAATATCCGTCGTTAAGGCGGATCGCATTGGAAGCCCCCGCGGAGGTGCACAGGTTTTCCTCGGTGACCAGGCGCTTATACAAGCGTCCGCTGCGGCCGGAAAGAATGCCTTCGAGCACATCGAGCTTATAGAGGTCGTCGTTCGGGAATCCCGGCGTGTGGAACATAATGTCGACGCGGGGCTCGGCGTCGTCGTAAACCGTAAAGCGCGTTTCGCCGATCGAAGGCGGTTCGCGCGTGACCACTTCCTGCTTGGGCGCGGCCGCCCGCGGTATGGCCCCGAAATATTTGTTTATGTTCGCGACGGCCGACGACGGATTGACGTTGCCCACGAGAACGATGACCGCGTTGTCGGGCGTGTAGAACCGCTTGATGTGGTTGGCCAGTTTTGTAATGGTATACGCCTGGATGTCCGACATCCATCCGATGGTGGGCAGCCGATAGGGGTTTGCCATATAAAAAAGGGCGTTGGAATATTCGTCGTAGCGATTGACGGGTTGATTGTCGTAGCGCATTCGACGCTCCTCCGTCACTACGTCGCGTTCGCTGTAGAATTCGCGCAGCACGGGGTTTTGCATGCGGTCGGACTCGATCCAGTAAAACAGTTCGATTTTATTTTTCGGCAAGGTCACGATATAAGCGGTCATGTCGTCGGCCGTCCAGGCGTTGAGGTTCGCGCCTCCGTTACCCGAATAAATGTCCCAAATCTCGTCTTTTTTCACGTAGGCGCGCTCTTTGTCCATAAACCCGAAAATTTCTCGCTTTAAGGCCGTACAGAGCGAATCGGACCCCACGTGTCCTTTGTTATAGAGCGCGCCGAGCACCGCGTCGACGGAGTCTATCTTGTCAAGCCACGGTTTTTCCTTGGCATAGTCCGACGTTCCCAGGCGCTTGGTGCCTTTGAACATCATGTGTTCGTACATGTGGCACAGGCCGCTCGTGCCGGGGCCTTCGTACATGGAGCCGACAAAATAATACAACCTGCATGAAACCACGGCCACGTTCGTATCGGGCACAACGAGTATTTTTAGGCCGTTCGACAGGGTATCGAAGTGTACGGGAACGTTGATTTCACCGGCGAAGCAGCAAAAGGAAATTGCGGAAATATAGGTAAAAAGCTTTAGTGGGTCCATGTGGTCTCCGGCATAAAATTTTATAAAATGAAATTAGTCCTAAATAAAGATACTATATGGCGCAAGGGCTTTTTTATAGTGGCGGGTCAGTCAAGTTCCGAATTAAGCTTCTTGGCGTAATCCACGATTGATTGCATGGCGTCGAAGTCCCATCCGGGCAATTGGGCCGTGAAAAATGAATCGTTGTGGAAAAGCGGGTCGGTTTTTAAAAGCGGATATCGGCTTAAATAACGGTCAAAAAGCTTAGTATTGGGAACGGGCGAAAAGAAAACGGGCTTTGCCTTTACTTTAAGCGAGGCTATGAACGAAATGTCGTCCATGACGTCATCGGGATTTTGTCCGATAAGCCCGGCCATGACATAAACGCCGATGTTGCTACTGGAAAACCCATGCCCGAACAGCATCCGGGTTTTCTCCCGTAATTCGTGCTGCGATATTTTCCCATTGATATCGCCCATGAAGCGGTCATCCCCGCTTTCATAGCCGAACCTCAGCGTACAAAAACCGAGTGTTGCCATGCGCGAAAGAACATTGTCGTCAAGCCACCGGGCATGCATGCCGTTTGGCGTGTGGAAGCGCGCTTTTATTCCGCCCGACAAAATAGCGTCGGCAAGCGGCATAAAATATCGTTCGGGCTTAAAAAGGAGCGCGTCGTCGTAAAAGGCGAAATCCATCGCGTTGAAATGCGACTGGAAATATTCAATTTCACGCGCGACCAGTCTGGGGTCTCTGGGAATAAATTCCTTTTGAAGTTTCCGGGAAGCGCAATACGTGCACGATAGCGGGCAGCCCAGAGAACTAAGCGCCGGGCCATGGTGCGCAAAGGAAATGCTTTGCAGTCCGCCTAAAAATGAGCGGTCCCATTCTTCGGTTTTTAATTCGGAAATATAAGGGATTGCCGAGCTTTCCAAGGATGCATCATCAAAAAGCGACCCTTCGAAAATATGCGCATCGGGTAAATAAGCCTTGATGGTCCGCGGCATGAGTTTCGCGGATACGCCTCCGATGCTTATGGGAACATCGGGGAACTTTTCCGAAACTACGCGTACGGTTTCAAGTAACCCTAAAAACCAATAGGTCATGCCTGAGCCGAAGAACACTATGTCGGGCTTTGGGATTGATGATAAAAAGCTTTCCAAAGCCGCTTGGGGACGCCCATACAGTTTGTACTTACGTTTTATCGGGCGGTAAAGGCCGGGTTTTTGAAACTCCCGATGGTCTATGGCTCCCACACCGAATTTTTTGCTCGGAGAAGTTGACGGGCGTTGCACGCAATCGAAAAAATGGGTCTCAAAACCATTATGCCGGAGTAGCGATATAAGGAAATATAGGCCTACGGGGTGCATCCATTCGTCATAAAGCTTAAAATCCGTGATCCAGGGATTGATAATTAAAGCGATTTTAGGCATGCGGAAGAATATAATATTGCAGTTGCGCAGAAACCCTAAGGATTTTTTTAATTACGGTAAACTACACAATTATCTGGTCAAGCGATTTTGATGTTGCCCCAGAATACCTCTATTTTTTAGTATTCAAAGAGAAAAAAGAGTATGAAGAGCTTTTTATCAAATGGGGATATTTGCAAAATGCTTAAAAAACCTATCAACTTCGCTATTTTTAATTTTGACAATTAACCCAACAATATCTATATTTTTTCTTGAAGTTCACGAAGTTGCAGATCGCAAAGGTGGATAAGTAAGTAAAAAATGAGCGTTCGTTAAAAATTTTTTATTATACACCCACCCCGCTCCCCATTTTAATGGGTTGGTTTCAAGAATTTTCAATTTGAAGTGGATATTGTCAATGGTTCTAAAATTCAAATTGCCGATTTATAGGGAAAAAAATGGCGATAGGATTAGGATATGGTATGCATAAAGAAATGTTTTTTCGATGCCATCCCGCTTCCGAAAAATCAAATTGCCTCTTAGTATACAGAACGTTGCCGCTGGTCGTTATTATTGAGCTATGCATGGCTTTGCTGGCCTGGCCACGGAAAGCAAACGGACAGGCTTTCATCGATACGCAATTCATTAATGCGGCGGTAAACGGCAAAATTGACGTCAATGCGAAGGACAAAGACGGTAGATCCGCGCTTATGGAAGCCGCAAATAGAGGCTCCACGGAAACGGCCAAACTGCTCTTGGACCGTGGTGCTGAAGTAAATGCAGCGGACAAAATGGGTGCAACTGCGCTTATGAATGCTTCAAATCAGGGGAACTCGGAAACAGTCGCATTGCTTTTGAAACACGGTGCCGCTGTAGATGCAAAGGGAAACACAGGAGTGACTGCACTCATGCTTGCCATAGGTAATGGGCACGTGGAAGTGACCAAGCTGCTTTTAGCTAATAATGCTGACGTAAATGCGAAGACGACCCCAAATGGTGAGTTTGCCCTCTGGAATGCCGCTCTTCACGGTCAAACGGAAACGGTTAGGTTGCTCCTTGAAAATGGTGCTGACGTAAATGAAACGGATAATAGCTTCGTTACTGCATTGATGACTGCGGCCCAAAGCAGGTCAATTGAAATAATCAAACTGTTGCTGGATCATGGAGCTCGGGTCAATGCAAGGAACCTTTCCGGCCGGACCGCGCTTATGTTTGCCGCAGACAGCGGAACCGTAGAAATTGTCAAACTGCTTCTGAACCACGGCGCTGAAGTGAATGCAAAAACAAATTCCCGCTGGACTGCGCTTTTTCAGGCTGCTGGCGGCGGGCCTCATTCTGCGGAAATAATTAGGACGCTTTTGGAGACCGGTGCCGAAGTGAATGCAAAGGACAAAAACGGCATCACCGCGCTCATTGTTGCTGCAACTCGAGGCCAATTGGAAGCCGTCAAGATACTTCTTGATCACGGCGCTGAGGTGAATGCAAAGACCTACACCGAGGAGGAGTCCGCACTCTGGTGTGCCGCGCAGTCCGGGCAGATGGAAACTGTTCGTCAACTACTGGAAAAGGGTGCTGAGGTGGATGCAAAGTCTTCCGAAGGGGCGACGCCGCTTATTGTTGCGGTATGGAACGGGAACATTGACGTGGTCAGCGTCCTTTTAGAAAAAGGCGCGAATTTGCAGGCAAAAACAAATAGTGGCCTGACTGCGCTCGATTGTGCAACAAAATATCCGGAAATCGCCTCCCTTTTACGAAAGAAAATGACCAACTAATACGGTTTTGATAATGATAGGGCAGTGATGAAAATCTATGGCTACGGCTGGCTAAACGATATGGGTAAGCAAAAGAAAATTGCTTACGAAGAGATAAATAGCGGACTTCATTCGGCATAATGCCGGATTTCAAATCAACCGTTAACCACAGGTATTTAAGCGGAATGAAAATACAAACAAAATTGATTTTTGCTCCAATCTGTTTGCTCTTTCTCTTATCAATAAACGCTTATTCCCGCCCCATCTTTCGGGCGGATATTTGCAATCTTAACTACTATCCGGTAATAAATAATGGTCTGTGTTCTTCCGAGTTCGATTACTCTTTGCTTTTTTTAGGCTTTGAGAAACAGTTTTACGAATTCGGCTTTGATGTGGAGGACGGCAGTTTTCTTTATTCATACAAAATGACTCAAATTAATAAAACTTCCGGGACCACCTCAACAGCAAATGATCTTCTTGAAAGTTACAGTTATTTGCCTGTTTCAGGCCGGTTATATTTCCTCACAATTGTAAAACGCCCTTTTTCACTATCTTTGTCTGCTTTCGGAAAATATTATTGGAATGAAAATTTCGATATCGGCGGTTCTTTTAATTCAGTGACTTGTTATGGCGCGCCTCGTTGCGATTATGGCACGACGTTTGATTTTTCTTTCGGCCTATTTTCTTTGCGATTAAATCTCGCATCTTCGCATTACCAGACGAATAAGGGTTTCTCCAATAAAACCGAGGCTGCAGTTTTTCCACATTCCTCCTGGTCGACGCCGTTTGCTCTGGCACTTTCATTTTTAATAGACCGCAATCTGGTTTTTGACCGAATGAAAAAAGGATTATTCGAGAAAACGGATGCTTATTACGTTGATACTGATAAAAATAAATTAATCGCCGATAATAATAAGTTCATTGCGGCTGTCATGCGTAAAGATAAGACGATTGCGGATAAAACGATCGGTGCATTCAAGACCGTTAACGGTGCGCCATTTATCTATGCTATTAAAAATAATGATTCTGCAATGCTTCAGAATTTGTCAGCCATGGGCAATAATTATAATGAGAGAGAATATTTTATCGATGTCAATGCGCTTGCGGTTGACGGTTCTAGAAACTTTCCTGTTCTATCGGGGAGTGATTCCATTACGCCGCTCATGTTTTGCGCGATTGAAAACAATTATAAAATGGCCGAAATCCTTTTGCGATTTCCTGCAGACCCGAATGTGAAATCAGGGGTAAAAAGGATAACTGCCCTGGCCTATGCAACGCTCTATAAAAATGAAGAAGTCAAAACATTGCTGTTGTCGCACGGGGCCGACCCGAATATCGCGAATAATTATTTTGTCATTGATGTCGACGGAAATGTGTATCATACGGTGAGGATAGGGCGTCAGGTATGGACTTTAGAGAACTTTCGGTCGACCAAATACAATGATGGCGCTGCGATACCTTTGGTAAAGGAAAACAATGATTGGAAAGATTTATCCACCCCCGGTTATTGTTGGTACAATAATGATGCTGGAAACAAAGAAGAATATGGCGCTTTGTATAACTGGTACGCGGTAGATACAAAAAAACTTGCCCCTCCGGGTTGGCGCGTTCCAACCGATGATGACTGGAATATCCTGGAGAATTACTTAATCAACCACGGATACAACTGGGATAGATCTAAAAAGGGAAACAAAATAGCAAAATCACTCGCGGCAGGTTGGAATTGGATTGAGCCGAATTCCTTTGTTTTTGGAACGGTCGGGTGCAATATAGTTGAGAATAATAAAAGCGGATTTTCGGCCCTTCCGGGCGGTGACCGCGGCGGAGATGGGAGATTTATCGGCAAAATCGGCTCAACTGGAAGCTGGTGGAGCTCGACGTCTTATGATACGTCAAGAGCATATGATCGTAGTATTGGATGCGGCAGCATTGGGCTTTTTGGCGATGTTCCTAGTTTAAAGAAATGCGGCGGTTCGGTAAGGTTACTAAGAGAATATTGAAGCTTGTTGTTCAACTATAGGTCAATAATCCAATGGAGGTTTTATGTCAGCTAATCGAAGTAGTGCAATTAAACATGCAAATATCAAGAATGCCTTGTTTATTTTGATCGTAGCTGGCTTGTGTTTCTTCTTGGGATGTGCTTCACCGCACGGGCTGATTCTTCCAAGCCCATGGACGTTTGTTGCGTTCAGTGGAAATGTGAAATCTTTCAAAAGTGACGATGCAGCTATTGTCATTTTGAATGATACACAGCCTTTTTTTCCCAGAGAGCTGGTCTCCGCCGACAGTTTAAAAAAAGATATCGTCTTGCGCAGTATCTATATCAATGGGATAAATTCAAAAGTGGGTTCTTTTCGAGGAGACTACTTAAGTGGCCAACGCTATCACGCTTTTATGTTGCCTTCGGGTGAATATTCTTTTTCCATTACTACGGACTACGATGTGCCGGACCTTTACATTTTGAATCCCGCCGCTCGCGCCAACGGACAAGCCATTTCATACTCCGTGCATCATTTCAAAGCAACCCTCAAGACCGTTTTATTACCAAAAATGACCTATAAAATAGGCATCGATAACATCGGCATAACCGACAGCTCTGCATCCGGTGTTATGATTCACCGTAATCTTTTTTGCGCAGATCCTAATGCGAATCTCGCTCGTGGAATAGTGTATATCGATAAAATGGATTTTCTGATGAGCGTCGATAGTTCGGAATCGGCGACGCAACGTCGCAATAAAATATTGTCAAATGCAAGATCAGTGTTAACGGATGCGCAATCGAAAAAGAAATAAACGGTCTGTTACCGCATCGCAGTAAAATGATTCCATCGAATCATGCGGGGAAGAGGATTCCCGGCATTATGGAAAGAGAAGTTGTGGATTTCATGTTCAAGAGGATATCGGTACTGTCCCTTTGCATTATAGGCTTATCGTACCCGCTTTTTGGACGGGCGCAAATATCAATAGCTGAAATGGCGATTGGATCTTCGGTGGAAGGAAAATTATTTAACGTAATGCTTTCGCCCAATTCATTTCCGCTAATGCTTGGAACCCATCTCGTTTCTGCCGAGGAAAATTTTTTGAATAAAAGTGACATATACGATTTATTTCCGGCAAAAGCGTTATTCATTTTTAACAATGACTTCCAGGACAAATCATTATATATTCCGGTCTATCTCTATGCGGGGTGCAATTACTGGTTGGCGTATGCCGACGCCTATGGAGACGAAACGACAAGAAATGCCGACTACATCGATGGCGGAATAGGAATTGATTTTTTTAATTCCGACCAGAATTTGTTCAGCAATTCATTGTTGTTTTCCATGTTTTCCATAAGGCTCGGCTGCAAGCATCTTCATTATTTTTCGGGTATTCAAATTAAAGATGGGCTGAAAAATTTCTATCTGGTTGTTTCCTACAGTCTTGGCTTTTGGTCCAAAAAGGACTGAGAACCGCCTGTTGAAAAGCTTATACTCGATGGAAAATTTCCTGAAACATTTTTTTTTAACCCTAAAAACTCTTACCGTCCGTCATGTCTCTATTGTCAATTAGTCGGCATAGAAACTGGTAGTCGCCAACCAGCCCCCCCCCCATGGAATCCCGGCGAGCGGAATTCTCGCACCGGGCTCTTTCTAATACTCGCTCTATGATTCAGCACAGGTAAAATGTTTCGGAATCCGTTCGAAAATAAACCAAGAAGGAGAATGCCATTTTATCGAATAGGATACTATTCTGAATTTGGATTGACCGATCCGCTCCAAAATGACCGCTCTATTAGCCTAACTCAAGTTCGACAACTTTGAAGCAAAAATGCTGTTTCCAGTGAATTTTCGACATTTTATTGAAAAAGTCTTCACTACAAATTGGAAAATTCGATAGTTTTTGCCAATAATCCTTTTTAAGACATCGATTTATTCATAATAGTAATATATGTGATAGAAACATGCTTGACAAGAGAGCAGGTCTTCACTACATAAACTTTTTTCATAAAAATGCAGAATCCCGAATGTTTTCAATACTTTTTCTCGAAAAAAACTTTTTTTGTCGAACTTGGGCTACGTTGACCCCCGAATCCAGCTCAAAATGACCGGTAAATCCGGGCCAATTTATCTGAGCAATCCAGATTTATTTGACCGGTTTCCTGGCAAAGATTCTTTCAGTGTTTTAATCAACCATGTTACGTAATCTTTTGATGATTAAAATTTATCGAAAGGGACACGGCATGAGTAGAGGGAGAACGCCCATGTGTGACAGTTTTGAGGACTGTGGCAGCTTAATAGTTTAACACCGTTTTTTTAAGAGCTTCTTACTATTATCAATCAGCTTGTTCTTGGAAAACTGATTTGCAAAAATCGGGAAATAAAAACAAGATACCTTTATTTGTCCTTAATAGTGAATTTAATCACATAAATAGTATATCAATAACACTTTATAAATAATAAACATATGGCATTTGCAGATAATATCTTTTGTTTTTTTTCAAATAGTTATTGACAATTCATCCCAAAATTAGTATATTATAGTGAAATAAATTACAAATAGAACTATGAAAAAACAAATACCCATTCCTTCCATTGAGCGGCTCTCCTCAATTTATATGATGTTGGAAGAAATGGAAGCGGAAGGCGTTGAAAAGGTTTCTTCAAAGGAAATCGCGGCGCGAATCGGCGCGCAGTCGCATAATGTTAGAAAAGACATTAATTATTTCGGAGAAATCGGCAATGCCCGTGCAGGCTATGAAACGAAAAAGCTCAAAGCGCATTTAAGCGCGAAGCTCGGGTTTAATAAACCGAAAAAAGCCTGCGTAGTGGGGATTGGTAGGCTTGGAGCGGCTATCTTGTTTTACAACCGGCTCGCCGCGCGCGGCTTTAGCGTGGTGGCGGGATTCGACTCGAACGTCAATAAGCTGGAAACGCTCCAGACCGAAATACCGCTTTTCCCGGCGCATGAAATTACCGAGGTCGTGCGAAGAAAAGGGATCGAGCTTGCGGCCCTGGCAGTGCCCGCCGCTGCAGCGCAGGAGGCTGTAGCCAAGCTCATCGAGGGGGGCATCAAGGGGATCGTTAATTTTACTCCCTTCGTGATAATGCCTCCGCAAGGGGTTTTTATACGAAACATGGATTTAGTAGGCGAATTTAGAGTACTATCCGCATTGTCAAATATAATCTTTTAAAAGGAGTTACCCATGGCGCGCGTGTACAATTTTTCGGCCGGACCTTCGATGCTTCCGGAACCGGTGCTTAAAAAAGCCGCTGAAGAAATGCTCGATTATCAAGGGACCGGCGAGTCGGTCATGGAAATGAGCCATCGTTCGCCCGAATACCAGGCGATCATCGAGGGCGCTGAGGCGGGGTTGCGAACGCTTATGAACATTCCCGCGAATTACAAAGTGCTTTTCCTGCAGGGGGGCGCTTCGAGCCAATTCGCCATGGTGCCGCTGAATCTTTTCGGCATCGAGCCGCGCGCCGATTTCGTTCATACCGGTACGTGGTCGAAAAAGGCCTTCGGCGAAGCCAAGCGCTACGGCAATGCGCGAATCGTGGCCTCCTCGGAAGACAAGAATTTCAGCTACATTCCCAAGCTTGACAAGTCGATGTTCGACCAAACCGCCGCCTATGTCCATATTACGACCAATAATACCATTGAGGGTACGCGCTATCGCGAAATCCCCGATACGGGAAACGTTGCGCTTGTCGCCGACATGTCGTCGAATATCCTGAGCGAGACGTTCGACGTGAAAAAGTTCGGGCTTATTTACGCGGGCGCGCAAAAAAACATCGCCCCCGCCGGCGTCACGGTCGTTATCGTGCGCGAAGACCTTATCGGCAAGGCCCTGCCCATAACGCCGACCATGCTCAATTATAAAATCCATGCCGACGAGAAATCGCTCTATAATACGCCCCCCTGCTATTGCATTTATATCGCCAAGCTGGTTTTTGACTGGCTGCTTGAAAACGGCGGCATTACGCAGATGCAGAAAGGAAACGAACAAAAAGCGGCCGCGCTCTATGAATTTCTCGATAATTCGAAAATGTTCAAGGGGACCGTGGTTCCGGAATTCCGGTCGCTCATGAACGTTCCGTTTACTTCCCCCACTGAGGAAACGGACAAGGAATTCGTGAAAAAGGCCACTGCCGCGGGCCTCATTAATCTTAAAGGCCACCGCTCGGTGGGCGGCATGCGGGCGAGTATTTATAACGCAATGCCCGTGGATGGCGTTAAAAAGCTGGTAGATTTCATGAAAAACTTTGAAGCGGGTAAAAAATAACGAAACTCAGCATTATTAACCGGGAGATGGCAATGTACAAGATTCAAACGTTGAATAAAATATCCACGATCGGCCTGGAGCTTTTTCCGCGCGAAGGCTACGAAGTGGCCTCCGAAATCATGAACCCCGACGCGGCCCTGGTGCGAAGCTTTGACATGCATGAGGCGGCGCTCGCCGATTCCCTGAAAGTCATCGCGCGGGCAGGCGCGGGCGTCAACAATATTCCGATTGACAAATGCTCCCAAAAAGGCGTGGTCGTGCTTAACACTCCGGGCGCCAACGCCAACGGGGTCAAGGAACTGGTCATCGCGGCGCTACTTTTAAGCTCCCGAAAAGTCTACCAGGGCATTGCCTGGGCAAAGACCCTCGCGGGCAAGGGCGACGAAGTTCCCAAGCTCATCGAAAAGGGCAAGTCGAACTTCGAAGGCCCCGAAATCCTCGGCAAACGCCTCGGAGTCATCGGTCTGGGCGCAATCGGGGTCAGGGTGGCCAATAGCGCCGTGTCCTTGGGTATGGAAGTTATTGGTTACGATCCGGTTATTTCCGTTGAGGCCGCCTGGGAGCTTTCCCATAATGTCAAACGGTCAATGAGCCTCGACGGGCTTTTGTCCAAGTGCGATTATATCACGCTCCATGTGCCGCTTAACGACAAGACCAAGGCCATGATCAATAAGGACAAATTCGCCATCATGAAAAAGGGAGTGCGGATTCTTAATTTCGCTCGGGGAGGTCTGGTGAGTAACGAGGACCTCCGGTGGGCCATTAAGGAAGGAATCGTTGCAGCATATGTGACCGATTTCCCGGATGAGGAGCTTTTGACCATGGACAGCGTCATACCGGTGCCGCATTTAGGCGCTTCCACCCCCGAAGCCGAAGATAACTGCGCAAAAATGGCGGTCATGCAAATCAAGAATTTCCTTGAATTCGGCAATATTAAAAATTCCGTGAATTTTCCCGATTGCGAAATGGAGCCATCGGGCCGGACGCGCATCACCATCGGCAACAACAACGTGCCTAACATGGTCGGACAAATCACGACGGTCCTGGCGGAGGAAAAAATCAACATCGCCGACATGCTGAATAAAAGCAAGGGTGAACTGGCGTATAATATCATCGACATCGACGGCGCGGTGACCGACGCGGCGATTAAAAGGCTCAAGGCGATCAAAGGCGTTATTATGGTGCGGGTGATCCAATAAGCTCCCCCGTTTCGTTAGCCCTGCGTCTTTCCCAAATTTCCGAACAAGCTCAGCACGCTTTGGCTGAGCATATTCGCCTGGGCGAGCATTGCGGAGGCCATTTGCTGCTGCACGGTTTGCGACGTGTAGGTCGCGATTTCGGTCGCGTCGTTGACGTTTGAGATGTCGGATATGGCGCTTAAGGTGTTGGCCTGGATCGTCGAGCTGATATTGCCAAACGAATTAAGCGACGCGCTGACCCCGGCAACATCCGAAAGGAACGTGTCGTTTAACGTTTGTGCCCCGGAAATTGCCGTTGTTGCCGCGCCGTAATTCGGGTTCACGGCGCCGATATTGACGTTTTGCAAGGCGGTGATGGCGTTTGCGTCGACTGCCACGGGAAGGTCAACGGTCATGGTGTCGGCGAGCGAGGTGTCGGGGTTTAAATACAAGGTGCCCTGCGTTGCGCCCGTCGTATTGTTAAGCAGCGCGACATTGTTGAACGTCGTGGAGGTGACGATCTTGCTGATGTTGCCGGTAATATTCTGGAACTCAATTTGATACGCGTCTTTTTGGGAGTTGTCGGTGCTTTGCTGCGAAAGCGTGACCAATTGGTTTAAACGGTCGATTGACGAAGATATTTCCTTTGAGGCGCTTGACGCGACATTCATGGCGCCCTGCCATTGGTTGATATTGCTGATGATCGGGTCCCAGCCGTCGGCCTGCGCCTGAAGGTCTTGCGCCTGGAAATAGCTTCCCACGTCGTCGGATGGCGTCGAAAATTTCTTGCCTGTGGCAAGCTGCTCCATTGAATTGGAAAGATCGATGTTGTTTTGGGTGTAAAAAGCGGCAATTTGATAAATCGCCGACGAAAGCCCGGTCACCATACGCACCTCCCTTGTGTAAATTGACTTCCCTGCCCGCGCCGCAAAGCTTCCCCTCGATGCCGCGCGCTTATTTTCTATTTTAATTTTAGTCCTACAACTTCCCCTAAAGAAAATATCGGCAGAAAAGGAAATTACTTTAGAAGTTTTTAAAAAAAATCCCCTCTTCCTTGAAAGAGGGGACCATCGAACGCCGACAAAAAATTATGGAAATTACTGGGCGCGGGCGACGAATTCTCCGGTGCGCGTATCGATGCGAATCTTCTCGCCGTTAACGCAATATGCCGGAACCTGAATCTCGAAACCGGTTTCTAGTTTCGCGGTTTTCATGACTTTTCCGCTGGTGTCGCCTTTGACGGCAGGCTCCGTATATTCAATTTTAAGTTCAACATTAATGGGCGTTTCAACGCCTACGGCCTTTCCTTCATGGCGGACAACTTCGAGCACCATTTGTTCTTTCAGGTAATTAAGCGCATCGCCCAAATCGTCTTTATTCAGGTCGATTTGTTCGAAAGTTTCCTGGTCCATAAAGGTGTATTGGTCGTTTGCCGCGTATAAATATTGCATGGGCCTGCGTTCCAGGACAATATCGTTAAATTTGTCCGCGGCTTTATACACCGACTCCGCCGAAGCACCGGTTTCAAGATTTTTTAATTTAAGCTTGACCATGGAGGCGTTTCGCGCGCCTTTATTATAAACCATTTTTTGGACTAAAAACAGGTCGTTGCCGACTTTGACCGTATTGCCGGCCCTGAGATCTTGCGCTTCTTTCATTAAAATATCTCCGTTTAAATTTGATATAAAAAACTTGTAAATTTCTTTACCAAGTCACAATTCAGCCTTATAAAATAGCTCATTTTCCGGGTTGCGTGTTCGATTTTATTTAAATCGGAAAAAAATCGGCCGTAATCCTCATGCGTGGTTTGCTGAGGAGTTTCCGATGGGGCTTGGTTAAATTCCAAGACCAAATCGCTATAATGCTTAAAAACGGCGGCGTCTTCGAAATAAGTTTTAAAAACGTCTAAAAATGCCGAAACTTTAATGTGTTGATAAGAGTTTTCCTGGATATAGGCGTTCCAGATAAAGGGCTTTTCGGACAAAAGCGCCCGTACAAAAGAGTCCTCGCCGCGGACCAGGTTAAAGTCGGTGAGGCATAAAAGGCGGTCGTATTTGGATTGGGGTAGAAACGGCATGAAAAACGCATGGATATTTTTTAACCGATAATACCTGTCCTGTAATGCTTGGCCGCCAAAGTGACGTAGGGAATTGAGCATGCTCACATGCGATTTATCACCGAATATAAAAAGATAGACCGGCTTATTAAGGCCCTGCAGGTGCGTAAGCAAAGTGTCGAACCCTCGAACGTAAGTAAATACGGACCCGAAAAGCGCCTGGTCGTCATATATGGTGGAAACGTTACAGATTTTAAGATACGAGTCAAGATGCTTAGGCCGGTTTCGCCGAAGGTCTTCGCGAGCCTGCTCAATTTCCGTGTCGATAATAACTCCGCCGCTGTTTTCGGTAATACCGGGCATGAAAAAATATTTTTTTAGCAAGGGTTGCCCAAGAAGCGATTGTTTGAGGTGATAGCCGAAGGCCCATTTTTCAGCCGACAAATATTCAAGGTTTATGATCAGCGTGGGTTGTTTTTCCGCCAGGCGCATCACCATTTCAGGAATATCGCAGCCAAAGGCTTCTATAAGCACTTCGGCAACGCCTAATTCATTTACTTTTGAAGGGTCGAACGCCGATGAGTCGATATATTCGATTCCGCCTGTTTGTTGCATGATTTTCGCGGGACCGATTGCGGGAAGAATGCTTGCCAGGGGTTTAAGATCGCTCACGAATATGCGAACGCGACACAGCGGGTTTGCGCATTTGAATTCCTTGGCAAAACGGTAAACAACACCGACATCGCCGAAATTATCGATGACGTGACAAAAAATATCAACTGAGGTAAAATGCATCGAAGACCTTTTTTAAGCGGTGCATGCCCTAGGGTCTTTTAAAAACTAAATCACCGGATTTGAACGGCCAAGCCTTTTGTAGTGGAATTTATTTTTTTTCAAACTAAACAAAGCAAATCGTAACTTATTTTAATTCAATACGTTATTAACTTATGATTAACTTTTATTCAATAATTTTACTCAGGCCTGTCCGGCTTAAATTATTTACAAAAAGGATAATTGCACGGGTCGCCTTTGACTTTCCATAAGCTTTTCCCATGTTGTTCTAAGATATTCAATCAGATTTACCTTATTCAACAA
>Ga0182027_10005774_pt1 | contig 18699 bp, 14 predicted proteins | sample 712E1DmetaG_FD_121300 | JGI IMG/M metagenome (GOLD analysis project Ga0182027, IMG submission 121300) | Permafrost microbial communities from Stordalen Mire, Sweden - 712E1D metaG (Illumina Assembly) | ecosystem: Environmental > Terrestrial > Soil > Wetlands > Permafrost | place: Sweden...
CCGACCATGAACATGAACCCGAGGATGATGGGAGGATACATCACGATGTTATCCCAGAAGATCGTCACCATGACCAGTCCGAAGGCCATGATCACCGAATAGATGCTGTAAGCGGGCCTGCGGCCCAGGCGGTCAGCCATGAAGCCGAAGATGAGGTACCCGAGGAAACCGCCGGTCTGTGTTACAAGCACCCAGAAGGCGGATTTGGCCAGCGTGAAATTCCTTTCGATGTGAAGGTAACCCGGCATCCAGGAGTAGGTAAGCCAGTAGGCCGACATGTCAAAGATGGCCAGGACCAGTCCCAGGATAAAATACTTCCTGTTAGGAGGTGAAAAGAGCCGCATGAACTGCCGGGCGCCGGCGATCCCCCGTTTCACCAGTGAATGGGGGGCGTTGCCTGTAGTTTCTTTCCTGTGCAGCCAGAGGTCCGACTCGGGCAGTTTCTTCCGGATATAAAAGACCATGAAAGCAGGGAGCACCGAAACAAAAAAACAAAGCCTCCATCCTATCACCGGTGATAGAAGACCGCCGACAACCGAGGCAAGGGCGATCCCGATGGGAGCACCTGTTTGCATATACCCGCAGTAGCGCCCGCGCATCTTCGAGGGAAAAGTCTCCCCTATAAAGGTCTGCCCTGTCCCCCACTCGCCACCCACACCCAGTCCCGTGATGATCCTGAACACCATCAGCAGCCAGAAACTGCCCGCCAGTCCCGAGAAGAAGGTGCCCAGGGAATAGGTCAGGATGGTCCATTGAAGCACATGCTTCCTCCCGTAACGGTCGGCGAGCACGCCGAATATCACGCCACCTAAAGCCGTGGCGGCCAGCGAGGCGCCCAGGACATACGACATCTGCATGTTGCTGAAATGATATTCAGCGGCAATGGGGATCAGCAGGAATGTGAATAAGATCAGGTCATAAAAATCGAAGATCCATCCCGCCCAGCTCATGTAAAGGATGCGGTAATGAACGGGGGTGAGTTTTTCGTATTCGTTGAGGAATCGCGGCACGGAGCCGGCCGGTGAAGCAGGGGAAGAGGTTTCCATAAGTGCGCTGAATGATATACCCAAAGGTAGGTATTCACCTTGAGACCGGCAAGGATGTTATGGCCGGAACCGGGGATGAGAATTTTCACCGGATACCGGCCTGTGAAAATCCTGATGGTGGCTTTCTCCGGTTTTCTTTATTTTCCTTTCTTCTTCGCGGTTTTCTTCATCTCCTTCTGCTCCTTCGAATTGAAGCCCATGGTGGATTTCAGGCCGCTCAGGGTGCTTTTCCATAAAAAGTTGATGATCCCCTTTTCCTTATCGCGGCGGAAAAAGATAACACCGGTCTTCATCTTCCCCGATTTGGCGGGGTTGTTGTCGTTGACCACAAGATCATTGGCCACCCAGTTGACCACGCCTTTCTTGATGGAATTCCAGGTGGATTTTTCTTTCGTGGTCATGGCAATGGAAAGGTCATTGTAATAAAACAGCAGCTTGCCTCTGGCTTCATCGTCATTGGCGACCACCTGGGGAACTATAAGTTGTTTGATCATTCCCCCTTTGACTTCGGCCGGCAGCAGTTTCGAGAGCATGGGATTGATCTCCTTCAGCTCTATCGGCCCCAGGGAAGCTGAGAAAGTAAAGGCATTATGCTTATCCCCGAACCTGAACCTGACCGTGGCATCCAGCTTCCCCTTGCCCATCAGCCAGGCAGTGCCTTTCAATTCGGAGACCAGCCCCGACTGCAGCAGGATTGAATCATTGGTCAAACCTGTAAAAGTCGCTTGCAACTTATCGAAGAAAATGGTGCCGGGTTCTTCGCCCACCTGTTCGGCATAGCCGGCTTTGCCGCCAAGCAGGGCCACCGTGTCGATCTTCAGGTACATGGTCAGTTTCCTGATCCCATCCTGGGGCATGGGCGGTTTGAACCCGGGTTTCCGGGGGATTCGTTTGTCGCGGTAATCATCCAGAGCCAGGCTGTCGATCTCGACCAGGCCCGCCTTGAACTTCCCTCCGAGGACTAGCTCCCTCAGATTCAAACGCTTTATCCTTATCTCTTTGACCAGTATATCCATGCGGTCGGTCTGGAATCCCAGCTTCCGGGTGTAGTCATGGCAGTTGAACAGGGGTTTCAGATGGAAATTCCTCACATAGACCGAATTCGTCCCTGTTGAAAGCCCGATTTCGCCAAGGGAGATCTCATTCAGCCCGTTTTTGGTTTTCATTGAGATCCCGCTGACCTTTATGCTGATATCATCGGAATTGAACAGCCTGATCTTGCCCTGGTGGACCGAATCCACCTGCAGGTTCCTGACCAGTATGGAACAGGAGGGGACAGATTGGTGGATGACGGAGTCGCCGGAAAAGTCATAAAAATCAAGTTTTCCCTTGTCGAATTTTATTACACCTACGTGGATAGCTTGTAAACCCTTAGGGAGAGGCACCGACATCAGCTTCTGCGAAGGCTTGTCTTCTTCCGCCTTTTTCGATGGACGCATCCTGAAAACGGTGATCTCCGGGTTAAGGAAACGGATCTCATCCACATTGATGCTGTGTTTTCTTATGGCTTCAAGGATATTGAAATTCAGGATCCTGAAGTGGCCGATCTTCAGGCTGAAGAGCATGGGCGAGACCGTGTCATGGTTAAATACTTTCCGGTAAAGCGCCGTGTCGGGGATCAGCTTCAGATCCCTGGCTATAAGATTCCCGTTCAGAATATTGACATACAAGCTTCCCAGCTCGGCCCGGTAAAGCCCCTTGCTTTCCCTGGCCACGGTCTCAATAAGATACGACCTGATGATCTTCCCGTAATAAAAATATGCGTAGGTGAAAAGGCCCCCGATCAACAAAAGCAGAATAACAGCGATCCAAAGGATGATCTTCAGGATCTTTCCTGATTTTCTTTTTTTAACCGGATCAGAGTTTTCCATACTGTATAAGGTTTAGCGGCAGGCAGACCGGCCGGTTTGTGAATATTACAGGAGCGGGTCCCGGAGGTCCCGCCTTACAAATATACCAAACTGCAGCCCCGAAGTAAATAAGGGAAGGGAATTTCTTTTCCGGCCTGGTCCTGGCCGACCTGCTTCTTGAAATCCCTAAGGAAGGACGAATTGGTGATGGATGACTTACGGGAAGGGTGTTTAACCTGCCTGCGGCAAAGCCGTATCTTAAGCTTTGAAATATTTCCATTTTCGCCCCGTTATTTATTTTCACGGCGGAAATGCAACCATCACCGGGAAATCATTGTCCAAGAAAGAATTAAAAATATGTTAACAATAAATACCTTTCGATCATGAACAGAAAAGCAGTTTTTACATTAATAACAGTTATCGCAGTCCTGGCCTTCGCCGGCTGCAAAAAAAGCAGCAGCAGCGCAACGACTTCAGGGCCCACGCCTTTTACTGCCGACACCTCGTTCACCCTGATACAGGCCAATGCATTCCCGGCCCGGCAAATTCGATCGCTGTCAACGATGGTTATGATTGGGACCTGGCAAAGGCAAATACTACCAACCTCATTTCCATTGTATCCATGTATAATTCGGTGTACAACCTGAACACAACCTACCCTGCATATATCGTCTCCACAACTTCACACGGCAGTTCCATTGTTGGAACTCCCGGCGGACTGGAATACGTTTTCTGCGGAACAGCAAAGACCCTCGAATTGTATAACAACGGTACTTTCATCCGTTCCGTCAGCCTTCCAGCCGGGGAATCACAGCTCCAGATAGATTCAAAGAACAGGATCTACGCTTATAACGGAACAAGTATCTTCAGGTATTCCTCCGATCTTATGACCAAAACTGAATTCCCCATCAAGGGTACGCTTGAAGGTTACCGGCAAAGCGGTATGGTCATCCGGCATATTTCAAACTACGTGCAGATTTACAGCTTCAACAGCAAAGACCTTATCGGGATGAGGATACCCTGGTAAGAGTTCCTTCTCCCGTCATGCCGGGTTTGCAATGCATTTTGATTTTTTATATGTTTGTGATCCGAAACCGTTCTGAAAATCATTCCGGTTATGATCACAACATCACATCCTGCACTTCGGATCAGTTTGTTCGCTTTCTTCCTCCTTTCTTCCCTGCCAGGCATGCCCCAGGTAGTTATCCAGGGCTCGGTCAGGGATTCAAAAACAAAGGAACCCCTGCCCTTCTGCAGTATTGCCTCTAAAAGCAGCCATCTCGGGACCATTACGAATGCCGACGGGGTTTTCCGGATCGAACTCAGGTCGCCGGCCGACACACTGGTGTTTTCCTACCTCGGGTATATCACCACGGCGGTCCCGTCAGCAAAACTGGTCCTGAGCAAAACCGTGTTCCTCGAAAGGAAGGCTGTCCAGCTTAAGGAAGTGACGGTACATGCAAAAGACGACTTCCTTTACGATCTTGTGGACAATTGCCGGAAGAAGCTGCTGAAAGATAAACAGCCGCATACTTCCAAAGTCTATTACGGCCTGGAAACACAGGCCAGGAACCGCCCGGTGGAGCTGCTGGAATGCTATTACAACGGGTATTTCGACGGACCGTCGGTGAGCCATCTCGTCCTGAAGAACGGAAGGATCGGCCTGGGAGAGCTGGACCAGCGCCTGTTCCTTACCCTGAATTCATCCAAGGCAATCAGCGGGATGAGCCTGCTCATCCGCGATGATCACTGCCCGGCCATCCCCTTTCAGTTCCCGAAATGTGAACTGAAAAAACAGTTCCGGCTTGAAATGGGTGATTATGACGACAAGGTTTACGATATAAAGTTCCGCCCGCGGGATGACCCCCATCAGGGATTTTCGGGAGAAGCCTGGATAGACCGGGAAACATTCTCTCTCATCCGTATCGACCTGAAAGTCGAAAACACGCCGAAACACCCGTTCTTCCCCATCTTCCCCTGCGACACCCTTTCACAGGTCAGCCTGGATATCAGCCATACGTTCCGGCAGGAAGGAGACGTCATGCTGCCCGACCATATCAGTTTCAATTACAGCCTGCTTTACAAAAGCGTCAGGGACACGCCCACCGTAAAGATCCGTTCAATCATCACAAGGGAGATCAGCAGCGGAGGGTTGCTGTATTTTTATGATTACGGAAGGCCTTTCATACTCCCTTACTTCGAGTATGACAACGATTACGACGACTACCGCAAAATATCGATCATCCCTTATAACGATCTCTTCTGGCAGAACAACAACACCCTGCTGCTGACCGAACAGCAAAAAAAGGACCTGGGTTTCCTGGCCCATGAAGGCTACCTGGTGAATTTCAGGGAAGGCAATTACGGGAAGAACTTCCTGATCACCGGTAAGGATGATTCGACCATCAGTAAATTCTACTCGACATTTTATGAGTTTTATTACACCTTCTGGTCGCGTGACAACCGTATCATCCTCGACCGCAGTCTGAAGCAGAATAACCCGTACAAAACCGAGATCCCTTTCCACGGCATCGCGTCGGACCTGTTCAACCTGAAAGTGCAGATCCTGCTGGACGTTACCGAAGTGAAGGATTCCCTGTCCTGCCGGTCATACACTGTTTTCGATATGAAGAAAACCTTCTACCACCTTCCCGACATGCCCTTGACGAGCGCCTTCCTGAACATCTACTTCGACATCTGCGAGATCGAAAGGCAGAAGATGGAAAAGGAGCTCGGCACGAACAACCACAGCCTTGTACAGATCGATTCCATTTATAAAAAGACCATTACCGGCATGGATGAAGTAACCCGCCGCTACCTCAGGGAGGTTCAGGCCGGGAAGAACAAAGAAGCGATGGTTGCCTGGAACCGGTATGTAATAACCAACCTGGGGATAGACAACCTCAGCCTTCAGTGAATATCCGTTTTACTTCTCTTTCGGATACCCGACAGCCTGTCCCAGCATGATATGCTGGCTCTCTTTCAGCCGTAAGGCTTTTGCGCAGGTTTCCTTATCTACCGAGGCCCGCACCCCCGTATTCAGTCCTTCGGAAGCACAGAAGAGATAGACATTTTCACTCACAAAAGCCGCATCGGCCGTCCCGAGGACTTCCTTATTCCTGTCATCCGACTTGCCCATTTTTGAATAATCGGAAATGAAGACAAGGTCCAGGGGTGCTGTGGCGACGAAAGGCTGGGTACCTGTGCTGGCCCTCACATCCTCACCGGATATCTCAACGAGGGCATGTTTCACGGCATCATAGAGCCAGAGCCCTTCGGCAGTAGCCACATAGACATCCACCTCCTGCCAGTTCATGGCCGAGGGTACTGTGCGTTTCTTCGCTTCCGGGCGGTTGATTCCGCAGGCAGCCCACAACAGGTTCGACAAAACCTGGTCGGGGATTTTCTTCGCACTGAACTCCCTGTTGGTCTGGCGGTTCTTAAGGGCTTTCATCAAGGGAATACCCCCATCTGTCTGGGGTGCCGGCAATGGGATGACCTTCTGTTCCCCGGCCGGTTGGGAAATTTTCTGCGGTTCGTCGGCCGCTTGCGTTGCCACCCCGGTTGGAGTGGCAGTCTTCGTGGTGCGTTGTTGTGCCCCTGCCTGGAGGCACAGCACAAGGATGATACCTGATACCATCAGAAAGAATGCAACTTTTTTCATGATTCTGGTTATTTATAGTTAAACGTTATCAACAGGAGAACATGTACAAAAATCGTATAAATATTACTGAAAACGACGGATTCCGGGTTAAATTTGGTGGTATTTCAAAATCCTCTCCCATGAAAAGATCATTTACACTCTTTTTCATCGCGTGTATTTTCTTTTCTGTCCACTCCCGGCCGGGGTGAGCCTTTCCCATTTTATGATTGGAAATGCTGCAGGCCTTATGGGATACCGGACATTTTTTTCATGATCTTTGCATATGGTTTTTTAAAAACTATGCCGGGCATCGGCCATGGTGCTCTTTCAACTGCGGCCGTTATCCGGAAACATTGGGCCAGCCCGAATATTATAACTGCAGAAAATGGGAAGTCGTCGCATAACATTTGTCCTGGTCCTGCTGCTTGTTTTTTGCAGCTGCGGGAAGAAAGACCGGAAGATAACAAGCCTCGCCATGCTGGCGGACGGGAAAGCCTTCGCAGTCCCCACGGGAACAGCAGCCGACCAGTTCGTCCTGAAGAAGTTCCCCGGCTCAAAGATCAGCTATTACAATAACATCCTCGAGTGTTCCCTGGCAGTGGAGGAAGGAAAAGCCGATGCTGCGGCATACGACAAGCCCATATTGAAGAACATTGCAGCCAAAAACCAGGGGCTGGTTGTCCTGGACGAACTAATCGCCGATGACAATTATGGTTTCGCCGTAAGGCCTGAAGAAACCGGACTAAAGAAAACCATTGACCAGGTGCTGGCCGAGATCAGGGCCAACGGGACTTACGATGATATGAACAAACGGTGGTTCCCCGTCAAAGGAAACCCGGCTCCCATGCCTGTCATTCAGAATGAGGAGAAGAACGGGGAACTGAGGTTCGGCACTGCCGCCGAAACCGAGCCCATGTCGTTTTTCGACGCCAATAAGCAGATTACGGGTTTCGACATTGAGTTTGCTTCCAGGATCGCGCAAAAGCTGGGAAAGAAACTGCTTATCACCGACATGGAATTCGGGGCCATGATCCCTGCCCTGATCTCAGGCAAAGTGGACATGATAGGCGCAGGGCTTTCCATAACAGCCGAAAGAGCAAGGAAAGTCCTCTTTTCCGAAAGTTATTATCACGGAGGACTGGCCGTCATTGTAAGGGGAGGCGACGGACTACCGGCCGCAGTGAAGCCTGCCTTGATGAGGACGGTTGACGATATCGCCGACAAGCGCATAGGAGTGTTGATGGGGAGCATCCATGATGCCTATGCAAGAAAGAATTATCCCAAAGCTGAGATCGTGGAATACCACAATCTCCCCGACCTGCTCTTCGCCCTGAATGTGGGGAAGATTGACGTCAGCTTCCGCAATAAGGCATCGTTACATGAAGTATTGGCAAAGAATCCTGGTCTCGGGGTGCTGGCCGAAGATATTTTTTCGGTCCCGATCGGCGCCGGCTTCAATAAGGAAAACAAGGCTCTCAGGGATCAATTCAATGTCTTCCTTGCGGAGATAAGATCCAATGGCATTTATGACGATATGGTGGACCGTTGGATGAAGAAAGGGCGTTCGGAGATGCCGGTGATAAAAAGCCCGCCTGTGACGCGCGGAACGCTGAAAACGGGTATCGTCAGTGACATGGGCCTGCCTTTCGCCATGGTTAAAGACGGGCAGCTTGCAGGCTTCGACATTGAGCTTGGAAGGCGTTTTGCCGCCTATACCGGGAGAGCCTATGTGACGGTCGACCTGCCTTTCAGCAGCATGCTGGCTTCGCTTTCAACCAACAAAATCGATATCATCACCAGTTCGCTCACCATCACCGAAGAGCGGAAAAAACAGATCGACTTTTCAGATCCCTATTTCAAATCGGAAGTCTGCGTGATCGCGAAGAAAAAAGACCTGGCAAGCTATGCGGGCGAAAACACATCCGCAGTCAGTAAAACCTTTACCCAAAAGATATCCGAAAGTTTTTACAGCAACATCATCTACGAAAAAAGATACCTGCATATCCTCAACGGGCTAGAGGTCACCATTATCATTTCGATACTGGCGGCCTTGTTCGGAACACTCGTGGGAGCCCTTGTCTGTTATATGAGGATGTCGGAAAACAGGATGGTTTCCGTAACCGCGAAGATCTATATCATGGTCCTGAGGGGAACGCCGGTGCTGGTGCTGCTGATGATCATCTATTACGTGGTCTTTGCCTCCGTGAACATCGACCCCGTCATGGTTGCAGTCATTGCCTTCGGAATGAATTTCGGGGCTTATGTTTCGGAAATGTTCAGGACGTCCATTCAAAGCATCGAAAAGGGGCAGGGTGAAGCCGCCATTGCCGGGGGGTTTACAGATTTCCAGGCCTTCCGCTTCATCATTCTCCCCCAGGCGCTTCGGTCCATTCTGCCGGTTTACAAGGGTGAATTCATCTCCCTGGTAAAGATGACCTCTATCGTAGGTTACATAGCCGTGCAGGACCTCACCAAGGCCAGCGATATCATCCGCAGCCGCACATTCGATGCCTTTTTCCCCCTGCTGATGGTGGCGCTGATCTATTTCCTGCTGGCCTGGCTTCTGACCTGGGCCCTGGGGCTGATCGAGATCTCGGTGGACCCCAAACGCAGGCGCAGGCCGAAAAGAAAGGAGGCTGCCATATGATACGCACAGGAAACCTCTCGAAACATTTTGGCGACCTGGTCGTACTGAAAGATATCACAACACAGATCACCAAAGGGGAGGTCATCTCCGTGATCGGTCCATCGGGTGCGGGAAAAAGCACTTTCCTTCGCTGCCTCAACCTGCTTGAAACACCTACGGGCGGGAGTATTTTCATCGACGACATCCCCCTGCTGGACAAACAAACCGACGTGCCGAAGCTCAGGCAGAGGATGGGCATGGTGTTCCAGGGTTTCAACCTGTACAACCATCTCACGGTTCTCGAAAACCTGACCATTGGGCCTGTCAAACTGCTGAAGAAAAGCAAAGCCGAGGCCGGGGAAAAAGCCAGGGGGCTGCTTAAGCTTGTCGGGCTGGCTGAAAAAGCCATGAATTACCCCGATGAGATGTCGGGCGGACAAAAGCAGAGAGTTGCCATAGCCCGCTGCCTGGCCATGGACCCCGAGATACTGCTTTTCGACGAACCCACTTCGGCCCTCGACCCCACCATGGTGAGCGAGGTGCTTGCAGTGATCAGGAGGCTTTCAAGAGAAGGCATGACGATGGTCATCGTGACCCATGAAATGGAATTTGCCCGGAACACTTCCACCCGCATATTGTATATGGATGAAGGCGTGATCTATGAGGAAGGTCCGCCGTCGCAGATCTTCGACAACCCGCAGAAAGAAAAGACCAGGGCCTTCATCCACCGCATCCGCAGCCTTAACCGCCATATTTCCAGCAGGGATTATGACCTGTATGCCATCCAGGCTGAAATGGAAGCCTTCTGCGAGAAGCATATGATCCCGAAAAAGTCGGCCGGCTATGTGACCCATATCACTGAGGAGTTGCTTTTGCTGCAAACGGATTTCAGCGATATCAGCCTGGGACTATCCTTTTCAGAAAAGGACGGGGCCCTCGAACTATCCTGCAGCAACGCCGGGGAGGCTTCAAACCCCCTCGAAAGCGAAGAAAATGAGATCGGGGTCAGGCTGATCATGGCCCGCTCCAGCAGCGTGGAATACCGGTTTGAAGAAGGGAGGAACATCCTGGTCCTGAAACTGAAAGATGCCCTGAAGGCATAAAACCTGAATAAAAAGCTACCAGATCTTGAAAAAACCAGTCCTGCTCGTAATACTCTTCATCCTTTCATTCGATCTTAAAGCCCAGCAAAGTCAGGTGCCCGTAACCGGCAGGATCGATGGAACCATTATCGATTCCGTCAGCCGGGCTCCTGTTGAATATGCCACCGTTGCCCTATACCCGGATGCAGGCGACCGGATCATTACAGGAACAACAACCGACGGCAACGGAAAATTCGGCCTCGATAAGATCCCCCAGGGAACTTACAGGCTGGTCATTGATTTCATCGGGTACCGCCGGAAGACCCTGGGCCCTGTTAAAGTCACCGGCAAATCCACGGTATACCTGGGGGTCATACCTCTTTCAGGTTCCGTGACCACCCTAAAGGATGTGACCGTCACTGCCCAGAAAAGCATCATAGAGAACAAGATCGACAAGCTGGTCTATAATGCTGAAAACGACCTGACCTCGCAGTCGGGAGTCGCAACCGACGTCCTGAAAAAAGTGCCCCAGGTAACCGTCGATATTGACGGGAATGTGGAACTGCAGGGAAATTCCAACATCAGGTTCCTGATCGACGGCAAGCCATCCACCGTGTTCGGCAACAATATCACCGACGTGCTTCAGACTATTCCGGCAAGCCGCATCCAGAGTATTGAAGTGGTGACCAGCCCCGGGGCGAAATATGATGCCGAAGGAACCGGCGGCATCATCAACATCCTCCTGAAAAAGACGACGATACAGGGGGTCAGCGGGAATGCATCGATTTCGGGGGGCACGCGGCTGGAGAATGGTTCTGTGAACATGAACGTGAGGACCGGCCATATCGGGATCAATGCATCCGTAAGCGGAAATGCCCAGCTGCCTTCAACGACCCTGAATTCATCTACACGCAATACTTTCGATACCACGGGCAATACCTTGCTGACCCAGAACGGCAGCAGTGATTTTTACAGGTACGGGATGCAGGCGGGCCTTGGTTTTGACTGGGAAATATCATCCGCAGACAATCTTACGGCAGGATTTCATTTTAATTATTTCGGGAACCATTTCAACAGCAGCATCAACCAGCAGATGATATTATATGACACCTCAGGCCACCAGGTCAGCAACCAGAGCAACGTGCTGAAGAGCATAAGCGACAACTCGACCAGGGCATTTGACTGGAACATAGGCTACAGGCATAAATTCAAACAGAAAGGGCATGAGCTGAATTTCCTTTATACGACCAGCTATTCCGACAATTACTCCTCTTACCTCCAGACGCAGGACCTCCCGGTATCCGATTCCATCGTGACCGGCTCAAAAGGGAACAACCCCGGCACGAACCGGGAGATCGACCTCTCGGCCGATTATACGCTGCCCATTGGCGAAATCCTGACCATTGAAACCGGCGCCAAAGTCGTGCTGTATGAACTGAACAGCAGCACCGACGCCTATATTTTCACCCTTTCGGAGAACAGTTTTATTCCCGATCCAACACAGTCCTATACCCTGAAATACGACCGCAACATCTATGCAGGATATCTTTCCCTCGGTTCGACCTTGTTCAGGTGGCTGGACATCAAGGCAGGCTGCCGTTATGAGTACACCGAAACCAGTATCCGTTACACCAATAACCCGAACGTGGATATATCCCCCTATAACACCTTTGCTCCCTCGCTGGTGCTGGCTCATTCGTTTAAGAACAACCATGTACTCAAATTCAGTTATTTTTACCGCATACAGCGCCCCGATTACCGCGACCTGAACCCTTTTGTGAACCTGAGCGATCCCCATAACATCACTACCGGGAATCCCAACCTGAAACCCGAGCTGACGCATGGTTTCGAGCTTAGCTACAGCAAGACGTTTGCGAAAGCAGGCAACATCAATGTGGTGGGATTTTACCGCCTGAACATCAACGATATCCAAAGCTATACAACTTTCTACCCGACCTATAAGATAGGCGATTCGGTGTACACCAATGTTTCGGTGAGCAACCGGCAGAACATCAGCCAGCAGAACCGTTACGGACTTAATATTTACGGATCGTTCAACCTGGTGAAGGGACTGAACCTGAGGGCCAATCTTTCAGGCTATGACAATTACATTCAAAATACCAACGGAGGAGGGAGCAGTTCCATCAACAGTTTCGAGTACCGGATCAACTTCAATGTATCCTACCAGTTGCCCTGGGACCTGGCTATTGAATTTTTCGGGAATTTCAATTCCCCCAGGACCACCGTGCAGGGGAAAGTCCCCTCGTTCACCTCATACAGCCTGGCTTTGAGAAAGCAGTTCTTTGAAAAGAAATTCAGCATTGCACTCACAGCCACCAATCCGTTCAATGAATACATCAACCAGAGAACTGAACTGAGCGGGTATAATTTTACGCTGAGTTCATTACGGCAGCTTCCTTTCCGTTCCTTCGGGATCAACCTGACATATAAGTTCGGCAAACTGCAGTTCAAACCCGAGAAGGAAGAAGAGCATACCGACCAGGCCCCTCAGGGCTTGTAAAAAATATCTAAATTTTTCGCCTGGCCGGCTTCCTGATGCCAAAATTAAATACCTTTGAAACTAAATCGCGGGGCCGTATGCCGGTCATTCATCATCCTTCAAATTCCGTTACATGAATACAAGCGAAACTGACCTTGAACTTATCGAAAGGTTCATCAGCGGCAAACTAAGCCAAACTGAGCTTGAGGATTTTGAAACGAGGATGGAGGAAGACCATGAGTTTGCCAGAAAGTTAAGGCTCAGGAAAACCTTCCCTTCCCTGTTCAAGGCCGAGGGACACGATGAAATTGTCATGACGCCTGATTCAACTCCTGCCGAAAAGCCCGGAAAGGAAAAAGCGCATTCTTCAAAGAACCGGTATTTCGTCTGGGGGGGGATTGTTTTATTCCTGGCGATGGCCGTCGTGTATTTCCTGTTCATCAGGACAGGCCCTGCACACCAGGAGATGACCGCGGAGAAAAGCGTTGTCAAAACAGCTGTAAAAACCCCGGCTCCGAAACCTGCAGGGGAACCGGGGCATCCTCCCATGAAAACGGCTGACCAGACAGTGTTCAACAAAAAAATCCGGGAGCGGCAAAGCAAAACAATCAAGCGGTGGCTCAACAGATTAACCAGGGAGTGACTCCGCAAAACAATCAGGCTGTGGCTCCCCAAAACTTCCCTGCCACAGCACCCAAACAACCACCTCCCGAAAAACCCGTCCCTCCGAAGCCTGAAGCAAATGTTCACCAGGCCATCATGCTGCTGTCACCCGTCGACAACCTGAGCGTTAAGCGGGGCGATGAGGTCCTTTTCAGCTGGAAGCAGTCGACCGACAGCTTTACCAATTTCTATATCTTTTCCGAATCCAACAACAAGCTTGCATGGTGGAGGGGCATAAGGCCGGGGATACGCGAAATCAAAGTCCCCGCCATGAACTTCAAACCCGGAAGGTTTTACTGGTATGTAGGTACGAGGGATAACCGGCGCACCATCATCATCAAGGAATAACACGGATCTTTTGCCTGCGGATAAGGGAGGGAGGAAAATAAAGTTTTGGCCTTCCCTGCAATAAATTCCCGGTTCCCCGTCTTCACACCCATGGACCAGAACTCCCAGCAAAGCAGAGTCGATAATTTCTTCCGTTCCGAATACCAGAAGATGGTGAATTTCGTGCGGAAGAACCTCGATGAACGTTTTTTCGGGGCTTCCCCCGAGGACATCGTACAGGACGTTGCACTGGGGCTGATCACCAGGCTTGATCCCGACACCCAGGTAGTAAACCTCAGCGCTTATATCTACCAGGCCATCAGGAACAGGATCGTTGATTCACTCAGGAAAAAGAAGCGGGCTGTGGCTATTGAGAGCTTCGCGGACCAGGAACAAAGGAATTATTTACTAAACACCATCACCGATGAAACAGAGGAAGAAAACGAATACACCGACATAGAACCGGCATTGCTAAGGGAAGCGATAGCGGAATTAAGGCCCGATGAACAGGCTGTCATTATAGCCACAGTGTTCGAAGAACGCAGCTACGAGGAACTTTCGGAAGAATGGGAAGTGCCTGTTGGCACGCTGCTCTCGCGCAAGCACAGGGCCCTTTCAAAACTGCATAAAATTTTAGTGAACAAAAAAAACAATCATCATGGAAACAACTGAAAACAGAAATAATACCGGCCGTTGCCGCAACGGCCGAAGGCCGAAGGCACATTGGATCATCCTCGGCATACTCGGGTTCACAGGACTGATGTTCCTTTTCGGCGCCATTATCATGTGGCTCTGGAACGGGTTGATGCCTGTCATATTCCACCTGGGTGTCATCACCTACTGGCAGGCTATCGGTTTAGCTATCCTTGCCAGGCTTCTTTTCGGCCACATGCACCACGGATCCCATCACGGTGACCGCAGGCATAAATTTGGTCCCTGGTGGCACAGGAACCGTATGCATCCCGGTGGCACCGACGCAAGCATGCGCTGGAGCTACTACGAACAATACTGGAACGAAGAGGGTGAACGCGCCTTCAACGATTATGTGAAACGGAAGACAGGAACACCCGGAGCATAAATTCACCGGAAATCAGTAACGACATGGCCTGGTTGCAAATCTGATTTGCAGCCAGGCCATTTTTTGATAACCGAAAACATTTTCAGGTCAGGAAACATTCAATGCCGCAGGAATTGCTAATTTTGTCCTTTGTTTGAAATTTTATTTCGAGATCATCGTTTGTCAAAGAAGTTATTTAACATGCGGTCGCTCCGGTAAATTAAGGAAGCGGCCGGCCAGACCGGAAATGCGGAATTTTTACATACAAAAACCCGAAAACGGAAACAGGATTGAAAGATCCATCAGGGGGTTGATCCTTGCCCTGTTCCTTGTATCACCTGCCCTGCTCTCAGGCCAGACAGCCAGTGACAGCCTGCCTTCCACGCTCACATTATCCCAATGCATCACGTATGCGCTTTCGAACCAGGCCATGGTCAGGCAATCACTGATCGACGAAGAGATCACGAAAAAAGATGTACGGATCGCGTTGTCGGGCTGGTATCCTCAACTTGAAGTGGATGCCAACATCCAGCATTATTTCCAGGCTCCCCTGACGACATATCCCAACCTGCTCGATCCTTCCGGCCCGCCAATCACTTACCCCTCCACAACGAACCAGACTTCGTCGGGTCTTTTCCAGGCAAACCAGACCCTGTTCAGCAGCAATCTTTACTTGGCTGCCATCAACTCAAAAGACCTTCGCAAACAGGCCTCCCAAAACACCGAACTGACGAAGATCGATACTTATGTGGGCGTGGCCAAAGCATTCTTCGATGTGCTGCTGACCGATGAGCAGCTTAATGTCCTGGATGAGGACATCCTTCGCCTGCAGCGCAATTACAAGGATTCCTATAACCTATACAAGGACGGGCTTACAGATAATATCGACTACCAGAGGGCCGGGATCGCACTCAGCAATGTTCAGGCGCAAAGAAGATCCGTAAATGAGTCGGTAAAATCAAAATATGCTCTGCTGAAACAGCTGATGGGAGTTCCACGCGAAAAGCAGTTCACCGTATCCTTTGATTCTTCGCTTTACGAGAAAGAAATACTGATCGACACGGCCAGGGTCCTCGATTATAAAGGCCGGGTCGAATACCAGTCGATGCAGACAGCCCTGAACCTGCAGGGAGAGCAGATCAGGTTTTACCGTTCAAATTTCATACCCTCTCTGTCGGCTTATTATCAGTTCATCCCCGAGTATGGCAGCGAGCAGTTTTCTGATCTGTATGCAAAAACTTCTTCAAGCTCGGTGGTCGGTCTGAAACTTACCTACCCCCTTTTCCAGGGATTCAGCAGGTTCCAGGGCCTGAGCAAAGCCAAACTGCAGTACCGGAGGCTGCAGGTGGGCACGGAATACCTGAAAAACGTGATCAGCAGCGAATATACTAATGCCCTATCGCAGTATGTGAGCAACCTGGACGAGATGAAAGTGGCCAATAACAATGTCACTATTGCCAGGAACATATATAAAACCGTGAAGTACCAGTATGATAAGGGAATAAAGGCGTACCTCGAGGTGATCGTCTCCGAAACGGACCTGCGCACGGCGGAGCTCAATTACCTCGACAGGCTGTTCCAGGTGCTGTCGAGCAAGCTGGACCTCGAAAAAGCGCTCGGTTCAATTCAACCCAAATAAAACGAAACAAGGATCACAGGTATACCGGCCGCTGGCCGCCGTCATAAATTGAAATCAAATGTACAGGACATTCCAGACAGTAATCTATATAGCAGCGTTTGCAGGCCTGCTTTCATGCAGCGGGGGTAATGCAAACCATTCAAAGGATGAACCGGCCATAGGAGTGACGGTTACCCCCGTAAGCATGAGGAATGCGGTTTTCTATAATTCATATCCCGGGAACCTGGTGGCTTTGAAGGAGGTGGAGCTTCGCGGACAGGTAAGCGGGTATATCACCGGGATCTATTTTACCGAAGGGAAACGGGTTCACAAGGGAGAAAAGTTATACGAGATCGACCGCCGCAAATACGAAGCAGCTTATTCCGGAGCGCAGGCCAATGTAAAGATTGCCGAGGACAACCTCGAAAAAGCCCAGCGTGATGCCGACCGTTACACCGATCTTGCCGGCCAGGAAGCCGTCGCGAGGCAGATGTACGACAATGCCATGACCGATCTGAAGAATGCAAAGCAACAGATCAATTCCGCGAATTCCGACCTGGTCAGGACCAAAACCGACTTTGACTATTCCCTGATCATTGCTCCCTTCGACGGCACCATCGGGTTCTCGCAGGTCAAAATGGGAGCCCTGGTAACCCCGGGCCAGACCCTCCTGAACACCGTTTCTTCAGATGATTCCATGGGGGTGGATTTCGAGGTCAGCGAAACCGAATTCATCCGCTTTGCGAAACTGGACGATGGCCAACTGCAGCCCGGTGATTCCACCTTCAGGATCATCCTGCCCGACAATTCGAAATATGCATATCCAGGGAAGTTAAGTGTGATAGACCGTGCCGTGGATCCGAAGACAGGGACCATACGGGTGAGGATCACGGTACCGAACAAGGAAAAGACCCTCAAACCCGGGATGAGCTGCAAGGTGAACGTGCTGAATACAAGTTCGGGACGCCAGATCCTCGTGCCGTTCAAAGCCGTGATGGAACAGCTGAGCGAATATTTTGTATTCGTAGTGAACAACAACAAGGTAAGCCAGGTAAAGATACAGCCAGGCCCCAGGGTCTTTTCCGATATTGTCGTGCTGGGAGGGCTCGAAGGCGGTGAAACCATCGTGCTTGACGGCATCCAGAAACTGACCGACGGCTCGGCCATTACCGTCATATCATCAGCAAACAGTACTAAGAAATAAGAGGGAATCAATCCCATCTGAACGCAAACTCATGATAGCCGATACCTTTATCAAGCGCCCGATCACTGCGATCGTGATTTCAATGGCCCTGGTCATCATAGGAACACTTGCCATACTCACCCTGCCGGTGAGCCAGTACCCCGAAATCACCCCACCGGTCGTGCAGGTGTCGAGCCAGTATGTGGGGGCCGACGCCACGACCGTCGAACAAACGGTTACAACACCCATCGAAATCCAAGTGAACGGGGTGCCGGGAATGAACTATATCCAGAGCAGCAGCACCGACGACGGCCGTTCCTCGATGAACGTGTATTTTGACATCGGCACCAACATCGACGTAGCCACCACCGATGTGCAGAACAGGGTCAATATTGCGAACCCCATCCTTCCCGACGAGGTGAAACGATTAGGCGTAACGGTGCGCAGGCGCAACCCGACAGGGCTGATGATCGTAGCTCTTTTTTCACCCAGGGGGACCCATAACATCCGTTTCCTCGATAATTATACCAACATCTTTGTAAGGGATGCCCTTATGAGGGTCAAGGGGGTGGGCGACATCTTTTTGAGGACCGATGATTTCAGCATGCGTATCTGGCTTAAACCCGATAAAATGGCCAGCCTCGGATTGTCTGCACAGGATATACTCGCCGCGGTGCAGGAACAGAACGTACAGGTGGCCGCCGGCTCGGTCGGCACACCGCCCCAGCCCAAAGGCCAGCCCTTCGAATACTCCGTCATCGTGAACGGCAGGCTCAGCACGGTTGAAGATTTCAGCAACATTGTGGTGAGGACCGACCCTGCCGACGGTTCGATCATTTACCTGAAGGATGTGGCCAGAGTCGAACTGGGCAAATTCAACTATTCGGGCGTTTCCTTCGTGGATAAACAGCCTGCTTCGTACATGATGATCTACCAGACGCCGGGCAGCAATGCCCTGGATGTAGCCGGGGGAGTATACAATACGATGGAAAAACTCAGCAAATCCTTCCCCAGCGATGTCGCCTACAACGTGCCCTTCGAATCGGTCTCGATCGTGAAAGTGTCGATCTATGAAGTCATCAAAACCCTGCTGGAGGCCCTGGC
>Ga0182027_10005775_pt1 | contig 18698 bp, 15 predicted proteins | sample 712E1DmetaG_FD_121300 | JGI IMG/M metagenome (GOLD analysis project Ga0182027, IMG submission 121300) | Permafrost microbial communities from Stordalen Mire, Sweden - 712E1D metaG (Illumina Assembly) | ecosystem: Environmental > Terrestrial > Soil > Wetlands > Permafrost | place: Sweden...
TATATAATAACCCTTACTGGCAGCAGAAGTAAACAAAAAGAATTTTCCGAAAAAGCCTGCTACGGGCGGTATCCCTGCAAGTGAAAATAAAGCTAGCATCATTGTGAGACTGAGCAATGGATTTGTACGATAGAGTCCATTATATTCCGGGATGGTTTCTTTTCCCGAAAAATTTGAAATGACACTCACTACACCGAAAGCCCCAAGATTGGTAAATACATAAATGAGTGAAAAATATACCACCGAAGCCATTCCGGCGGCACTGGCGCCCATAATCACCAACATAATAAAGCCGGCCTGGGCTATGGACGAAAAAGCAAGAAACCGCTTCAGGTTGTTCTGACGGATTGCAAAAAGGTTGGCAATGGTCATGGTGGATACAGCCAGTACATATAAAATTGTTTCCCATGTGCCTTCGACATATCGGAATACTGTATAAAGCATAATGGTTAAAATGAAGACAGCAGCACTTTTTGATATTACGGAAAGGAAGGAAGTAACATTCACCGGTGAGCCTTCATAAACGTCAGCAGTCCACAAGTGGAAAGGCACCAATGAAATTTTAAAACCCATACCTGCCATAAAAAATATCAAGCCCAATACTTGTAGGCCATTATTTCCAAACGAAGTGGCTACATCTGCAAAATATATCGACCCGGTTGTCCCATAAATCATGGAAATACCATAAAGAAGAATTCCGGTCGATAGCGCTGATGATAAAATAAATTTAATACCAGCTTCAGCGCTTTGGTTGCGCGATTTATCATATGCCGCCAATGCAGTAGCGGGTATAGTGGCAAGTTCAAGCCCAATGTAGAACATGAGAAAATCGCCGGCAGAAATCATATAATCCATACCAATAACTGTCGTAAAAAGGATGACAAAGTATTCTCCAATTTTTCCTTCATTCTCTTCTTTCCCAAGCCATTTTGACGATTGCAATAGTACAATCATTAATGCAATGTTCAAAACATTTTTCATCATTACGATCAGGGCTGTTGTCTGGTACATTCCTCCAAACAATTTTCCTTCAGAAACCGGAATAAATCCAACCAGTGTCACAATGGCAAATAGGATTAAGGATACAGAGATTATACTTTTTTTCTTTTTTTCCGGTAGTATAATTTCAATTAGCAGTACAATCAATGCAACAACTGCAAGGATTAATTCCTGGCGCATTATTAGAAAATCAGCGATACTCATATATTCAGTTAAATCAATTATTTAAAACTTGCTAAGGGTAGGAGCCGGCTGATGATGGGTCCTAAACTGCCTGATATAATATTGAACAACCACAAAGGAGCTATACCGATTCCGGCAATTGCAACAATCAGAGTGCCTGCACTAAGTTTTTCATACCATTTGGCATCTTTCAATTCATTAAAATGATCGTTTTTAATGGGTCCGAAAAGCAAAATACCCACCACTCTTAAAATGTACACGGCCGTTACTACAATCGATGTTGTTACAATGATGGTTGCTACCCTGTGGAACATATCGACATTTTGAAAAGCTCCGACAAATACCGTCATCTCGGCCACAAAACCGGAAAGGCCTGGGAGTCCAAGAGAAGCTAAACCAGCGATAACATAGCATACGGATAAAAAGGGAATAACTTTCATCAGACCACCCATTTCGTTGATCATTCGTGTATGAGTCCTTCCATAAATCATTCCGATTAATGCGAAGAAAAGTGCTGTCATTAATCCGTGCGATATCATTTGAATGATAGCTCCGTCCATGGATATCTTGGTCATCATAAGCAATGCAAAAATAACAAGACCGCAATGACTTACCGAAGAATACGCATTAATGTATTTAAGGTCTTTCTGCCATATTGCACCAAATGCACCGTATACAACGCTAATGGTAGTCAGGATTATAAAAATCCATGCCATCTCATGGGCTGCTTGTGGCAGGAGAAACATAGCCACTCTAAAGCATCCATATCCACCAAGTTTCATCAAAACACCTGCATGAAGCATTGAAACTGCGGTAGGAGCAGAAGCATGACCGTCGGGCGACCATGTATGCAATGGGAAAAGAGCGCCAAGTACACCAAAACCAATAAAGGTGAAAGGAAAGAAAAAGCGTTGTGCAGCAATAGGTATGTTTATCTTAGATATTTCCAAAATATTAAAAGTATGTTGGCCGGTTTCCAGTGTAGAATTAAAATATATTCCAAGTAAGCCCACAAGCAATAATGCGGAACCACCCATTAACATAAGTGTTAGTTTCATGGCTGCATATTCTTTAGGACCGCTACCCCATATTCCAATTAAAAGATACATGGGGATTACAGCAAGTTCATAAAATAAAAACATGGTAAACAAATCAAGCGATATGAAAAAGCCAAAAACACCGGTCGCCAGAATGATTAACGAAATAAAAAATTCACGGGACAATTCTTTTGTTTCCCATGAAGCAAAAATTCCGGCAAAAACCACAACCGATGTAAGTAAAATCATCGATACTGCAATGCCATCTACTCCCAAAGCATAATGGATATTTAAAGAAGGAAACCACATATAATTGACCATAAATAGCATTTCCTGAGTATTTCCGCCATGGCGTTGAGCCAGGAATGAAAACATAAGGACAATCGCAGCCATTAATTGCAACGACATTCCCGCGGCTGCTAAGACGCGTGTCGATTTATTATCTTTTGTAAATAAGATGCCGGCTATTGTTAAAACCGGTATAAGGACAAAAAGGGATAGAATACTCATTATCTGTTACTTATTATGATATATAATACAGAATAAACAAAACCATTAAAATTGTACCGGAAACAAAGACAAAAGCATATTGCTGTAATTGTCCCGATTGCAAACCTTTGATACGTTCGGAAGTAAAAGTGATTGTATTACCAATTCCATTCATGGTTGCATCCACCACGTGCCTGTCGAACCAAGCTACAGGTCTGGCTACCAAATTGAATAGGATTCGTTTTGTTACAAAAAGATATATCTCGTCAATGTAAAATTTATTATAGATTGTCCTGTAAAATCCGCCAAGGGACGCTACAATTTTATCGGGAATAAGGTTTTCTTTTTTGTAGAAAATGAAAGCTGTAAAAATACCAATCAATGCTATAATTACCGAGGGAATTGCAATATTGAATTGCATTTCAGATTTAAAAGGTATTCCATCAGATGAAACGAAACTTCCAAAAGGAATTAATCCGGTAAAAATGGATGCTATAGCAAGAAAGACGAGTGGGAATGTCATTGTCATCGGAGATTCATGTGGTTCGTGATGATAATGTGGTGTTTTATTCCAGAATATGCCAAAATACAACCGAAACATATAGAAAGCAGTAAGTCCGGCAACAATGTATTCAACAACGAATAAAAGTTTATCATGGTTCCATGCGGCTGCAAGAATTTCGTCTTTGCTAAAAAACCCGGAGAACGGAGGAATCCCTGCAATTGCAAAACATGCAATAAGAAATGTGATATGAGTAACTGGGAGGTATTTTCGCAATCCACCCATATCGTACATATAATTACTATGGACGGCGTGGATTATTGATCCCGCCCCCAGGAATAAAAGGGCCTTAAACATGGCATGTGTAAAAAGATGAAACATCGAAGCCATATATCCTAAACCATGTTCACCTCCGTAACCGGAAACCCCCAAGGCAAGCATCATATAGCCAATCTGTGATAACGTTGAAAAGGCCAATACTCGCTTAATATCGAATTGGGTACAGGCTATGACGGCCGCAAATATTGAAGTAAATCCACCAACGTAGGCTATAACAGTGAGTGCTTCCGGTGCGTGGAATATGTAAACCGGAAACATACGTGCTACTAAAAATACTCCGGCTACTACCATTGTTGCTGCATGAATCAGGGCAGAGACAGGTGTTGGTCCTTCCATTGCATCGGGAAGCCAGATATGAAGCGGAAACATGGCTGATTTTCCGGCACCTCCCATAAATATTAACATCATCGCCCAGGTCATGGCTGAGATTCCCATAAAACTGGCCGAAGTAATAGTTCCGAAAACCGAACTATGAATGTCTGTTAGTTTGGCAAAGTCGAATGTACCAGTGAAATACGAGACTAAAAGTATTCCAATCAGAAAACCCAAATCTGCAAATCGAGTTACTATAAATGCCTTTTTTGATGCAGCAACAGCCGATGGCTTTTCATAATAATAACCAATCAGCAGGAAAGAGGATACGCCGACCAATTCCCAAAAGATATACATCTGGAAAATATTGGTTGCTACAACCAGACCTAACATTGAAAAAGTAAAAAGGGATAAAAAACTGAAGAACCTCGCAAATCCTCCGTCACCCTTCATATATCCCAGACTGTAAATATGAACCATGAGCGATACAGTTGTAATGACAACAAGCATCATAACCGAAATAGGGTCGAGCAAAACGCCCATATCAATCGACAATTTATCGGTAAACTGAAGCCATGTGGTTCTAGCTGCTATTATGGTCTGAAATGCACCGTTGGTTGTACCAATTACAAAAAAATATTTCCATGCAGTGAGCAGCGCTAAAATGAATGAGAAGAAAAGACCAGCTGTACCTGCAATTCCGGATACCAAAGGTTTAAAACGACTGCCCAACAAGCCGGTTAATAGAAAAATAAAGATTGGTACTAATGGAATCCAAATTGTGTAAGTAAAATTGATCATAGTTAAGTTTTATTAATCCCTGGTTGTGCTTTGTTTTTTGTCAGGAAAAACAGCAATCAACGAAAAACAAGCGTATTAATTTTTCAATTCACTGACATTTTCAACTTCAATTGAAGTGAAACGACGATATATGTTAATAATAAGTGCTATTGCAACAGAGGCTTCTGCAGCTGCAATTGCCACAATGATAAGTGCAAAAAATTGTCCCTGTAATTTATCAGGATATAGATAGCGGTTAAAAACTACAAAATTAATATTCACTGAATTCAGGATCAGTTCAACTGACATGAGGATTGTTATAAGGTTCCGTCTGGTGAGAAACCCGTAAATCCCGATAAAAAACATTAGCGTACTGATTATTAAAAAATGGGTGATAGGTACTCCGTATATCATTGTTTTATAAAATTTTATTATTTTCCTTTCTTGGCAATGATGATTGCCGCAATCATGGCCGCAAGCAACAATATACTTATGACCTCAAAGGGCAAAGCATAACCGTTACTGCCGGTATTCATTAACTGCCTGCCTATTTCAGACATGTCTGTTCCGATTGGCTGGTTCGTCGTGGCTTTAAATGGGAAATTCAATATTGTTACAATTGAAACTCCGGATCCAACAACTGTCACAAGTATTCCAAGAAAAATATGTATGAAGGGCGGCAATTCAAATTTATGGCTGATGTGGTGAGTTAGTAAAATTGAGAAGATAATCAACACTACAATTCCACCGGCATATAATGAAAGCTGCACGGCAGCAAGGAATTGATACTGAAGCATGAAATAATAACCCGAAGTGGCTACAAGTACAAATAAAAGAAAAACAGCTGCTCTCAGGATTCTGCGACTCGTAACTGCCAGTATTGAAAACACCAGTATTACAGCAGAAAAAATATAAAACATCAATACATTTATTCCCATTACTTCACATCTTTTAAAAGGGACGACCCGGGTTGGTTTAATATCTTGGTTAATTTCGATTTATCAAATACTGCATGCTCAAACTCCCGACCAAATGCCAGCGCATCCGACGGACATGTCTTTACACAAAGTCCGCAAAAGGTGCACATAGATAGATGATAAATGTGCTTGTCAATTGCACGAACTTCCTTACCCTCAGCATTAAGCTCCTTTTTTGTGATAATTTCAATAGAGCCATTCGGACAATTTATCTGACAAATACCGCAACCTGTACAACGATGATGGTTGTTTTCGTCGTGCGGCATAATCACCTCACCCTTAAACCGTTCGGTCATCTTCAGTTCTTTTCGGTTTTCGGGATATTTTTGGGTTACAATCTGCCTGGGACTTACAAAATACTTTCCTGTAATCCTCATACCTGCCCAGAGAGAGCGGATCCCGAAAAATATATCCTCAAAATAATTCAATACTTCCTTCATAATTATTTAAAATACCATCCCATTAATGTAAGAAAAGCGACTACTAAGATGTTCACAAGGTTTATTGGTAACAAGTACTTCCATTCAAGGGTCAGAAGCTGGTCGATTCGCAGACGTGGAAATGTCCATTTAAACCACATCATCAGGTAGACAACAAATGCTGTTTTCCCTGTAAACCAGAATATTGGTGGAATAAAGTCCATTATATGGTTAAAACCAGTACCTGTTCCAAAATGCAAAGGCATCCATCCTCCCAGAAAGACCGTTGCTGCAATAGAGGCAACGATAAACATATTCATATATTCTGCCAGAAAGAAAAACGCAAACCGGATTCCCGAATATTCAGTATGAAATCCGGCGGTAAGCTCCGATTCCGCCTCGGCAAGGTCAAAAGGTCCACGGTTGGTTTCAGCAGTACTGGCTATCAGGAAAATAATAAAAGCAATGAAAGCGGAAATATGTCCTTTGAAAATCCACCAACCATTGGCTTGACTTTCAATAATAGACGACAGTTGCATGGTTCCGGCAAAAATAACGATCGTAAGCAATGACAGTCCAACCGATAATTCGTAGCTGATAATCTGAGCGCCACTTCGCATAGCTCCAATAAGGGAATATTTGCTGTTACTTGACCAACCAGCCAGCAATATACCGATTACACTAACCGATGAAACGGCAATGACATAAAATATTCCGATATTAAAATCAATGGCATGCAGGCCCTTTGCAAATGGAATTGCTGCAATGGCCAAAAAAGAAGCGATTATAACGATAAATGGTGCTATGTTAAAAAGAACTTTGTCGGCATTTTTAATAGGTATCAGTTCTTTCATTAAAAGCTTAATTAGGTCGGCGATGGTCTGAAACAGGCCAAAAGGACCAACCCTGTTTGGACCAAGACGGTTTTGCATAAATGCACATACTTTTCGCTCTGCATAAACAAGATACAATCCTACAACAGCATAAAGAATAAGAAAGACCAATCCTATTACCACGTATTCGGTTAATGATGCCCATCCGGGTGACATGGCATTGCGGAGCCATGCATCAACAGACTGTGTGAAGGAAGATAAATCGTAGATATTAAATGTCATAAATATTTTAATATATTGTATTTTAACCCTGACAGGGTTTTAAACCCTGTCAGGGTTATTATTATTTGATCATCGATCAATATCCGGAATCACCAAATCTAACGATCCGCTGATCGCAACAAGATCTGCAATTTTAAAACCTGTCGCCAGTTTGTTAATGATAAAAAGGTTTGAAAAATTGGGCGAACGAAATTTGATTCGGTATGGAGTTTTATTTCCATCGCTTACAATATACACCCCCAACTCACCCCGGGCAGTTTCTGCCCTCTGATAATATTCGCCCACCGGAAGTTTAATTACTGCTTTCATCTTCAACGCATGATCGCCTTCGGGTATATTGTCTATTAATTGTTCAATGATATTCATCGATTCATACATTTCATCGATTCTGGCTTTATACCGGTGAAAAGTATCTCCCTCAGTATAAACTATTTCTTTGAAACTGACCTTTGGATAAGCGCTGTAAGGTTGAATTTTTCTTATATCACACGCGAAACCAGATGCTCTGCCACTTGGACCTGTAATTCCATATTGTATAGCATCCTCCAGACTGAGCACTCCGATGTCTTTAGTTCTTGCCTGGAAAATAACATTACCACTTAATAACTGATCGTATTCAGGTAGCTTTTTCCTGAAATACTGTATAAACTCTTTGGTCTTTTTTTGAAAATCAGGGTGGATATCATTCATAAGGCCTCCCGGAGTATTAAAACTATGCAGGAGTCGTGATCCAAAAGATTCTTCAAAAATATCCAATATCTTCTCCCTGTCGCGAAGGCCATAAAAAAACGTTGTCAGTGCACCCATATCCATGCCCATTGCACACCACCATAATTGATGAGAAGCAATACGGTTCAATTCATCCAGGATAGTGCGAATATATTTCACACGGTCAGGAACTTCAACCTCTAAAGCATTCTCCACACAGAGACAAACCGCTTCGTTATTGATATGTGCTGAAAGATAGTCCATCCGGTCGGTAAGGTGAATTATCTGTGGGTAGGTATCCCTTTCACACATTTTTTCAATACCCCTGTGGATATAACCACAGTGCGGCACTACTTTTTCAATAGTTTCTCCTTTTAACGAAACCTCAAACCTCAGAACTCCATGTGTTGAAGGGTGCTGAGGCCCCATATTTATTACATAGTCATCGTCTTCGCCAAGGATAATATTTTTTACAATTTCGTCAGCCATAGATCAGCGTACAATCATATTAATTTCATCGGTAAAATCTTTGCGCAAAGGAAATCCGTAATCATCTTCAAGGAATAACCTTCTGGGGTCCGGATGATTATTAAATTTAATTCCGAACAAGTCATACACTTCCCTTTCGTGGAACTCAGCTGTTCGCCAGATATCAGAAACTGTATCAACTTCAGGGTTCTGATGATTATCGACACGGGTTTTTAATACAAGAGTATGGTTGTGTTTTGTAGATGTAAGGTGATATACCATCATAAAATGGTCATTCCAGTCGATTGCGGTCAGACAGAAAAGATAATCAAACCAAGTATTGCCGGAATTTTTAAGCTCTTTACAAATACTATTCAATTTGGCTGAAGGTACTATTATCTCAAGGAATTGTTTGTTTTCCCTGAATTCTGCTTCAGGTATTAATGACAATATTTGATTTTTCAGGTTTTCGTGATCCATTCAGGGAATAATAAGTTAAAAGTTATAACTTGAGTTAAATTCTTTCTTTTCGATATTTATTATTTTTATACTTCTGATTTCTTTGAAATGCTCTCGGTCTGAATTTTTCTTTGTAATTGCATTACACCATATAGCAATGCCTCTGGTCTGGGTGGACAGCCGGGAATATAAACATCGACTGGTATTATTTTATCCACTCCTTTAACCACTGAATATGAATTATAATAAAAAGGGCCACCACTAATTGCACAAGCCCCCATGGCAATTACATATTTAGGGTCAGCCATCTGATCATAAAGGCGTTTTAATACCGGAGCCATCTTATTGACTATAGTACCTGCAACCACTATTACGTCCGCCTGGCGGGGACTTGCCCGGTAAACTTCAATACCGAATCTGGCAAAATCGTGACGTGCTGCTCCTGCTGCCATCATTTCGATCCCGCAGCAACTGGTTGCAAATGTCAAAGGCCAGATAGAATTAGACCGGCCCCAGTTTATAACATTATCGATGGAAGTTAGAAGTATATTTCCTTTCGAATTCTTAAAGATTTCCAGCGATTCATTGTCGTTGAAATCCTCATATTCCATTGATTTGATTTTTATGCCCATTTCAATGCTTTTTTTCTCCACGCATACAACAATCCAAGTCCTAAGATTATGAAGAATATCAGGATTTCGATAAAAGCTCTTAATCCAACCTCACGCATCACTACACCCCATGGAAAGATAAATACTGTTTCCACATCAAATACCAGGAAAATGATAGCATAGAGGTAATAGCCGACGTTGAATTGTATCCAGGCAGGACTTACAGCCGGAATTCCACATTCATATGCTTCAAACTTAGCCGGGTTAAGATTTGACGAAGGGGCAACAAACGTTGCAAACAAGATAGCCCCGCCGACCAGTACAATAGCTATAATGAAGAATAATACGAGTGATTCGCTATTCATACTATGAAAAATTTAAGTGAATATCAACCCATCAAAAGAGTCTGCAAAAATAAACATTAAATGATAATCAGCAAATAAGAGTTCTGTAAAATGAATTGTTTAGATTAAGAATGAATAGATGGATTGATTTCATGCTGATTGATAGACCATTATGAGTGTAAGACTGGAAATATTTTATTTGAATTGGGTAGTTAGTAATGCCTATTAAGAATTGAATTAAGTAAATCTAATTTAACCGCAAAGCGCGCAAAGAGAGATACGCAAAGCACGCAAAGTTGCATAATTATGCTTCATTGAGCTGATAGAATTGCAGATTTCTTAATACTTTATTACATAAGCCATTTCACAGCTGACTCAATACCTTATATATGGATTACTGAATTATTTAAAATTTTTCTTCGCGTACTTTGCGCCTACTTTGAGTTCTTTGTGGTTAATCTTTTTCTTAACTCTTAATTCGCATTACGAACTACTATCTACTTCTTCCCATCTGTCAAAATTTCAGTCCCGTATATTTACTTTGATCTCATCACTGCCGAATGGGAGTTAAGAACCGACATAACAGCAGATTACAGTTAATTATTGTTAAATCATGATTATAATCTTAGAATTCTGTACGATTATTGCGTTAGTTTATGAGTTGGAATTCAAAATTCATGAAAAGAGTCTATATTCTGAAAATTTAATAAACTTAAATTCCATATAGCTTAAATAAAAAAAATCAATATTATGAAAACCAGAAAGTTACTTGGAACTCTGATGGTTGCAATCATTGGAGGATTAATAGCCGTATCTGTTTATTCCAAATTCATTGAGAAAAATCAAAAGGTTATTACCCAAACAGTGACACAACCTATAACCCTTGCCAGTTATAAGTCAGGAGCTGAATGGTATAATACTAATTTTGTAAAAGCAGCTCAAAAGTCTGTGGAAGCTGTAGTGCACGTCAAGACCGAATTGGCCAAACAACAATACAATCCTATTATGGAGTTTTTTTATGGCGATCAGTATCGCGACCAACCGGTTTTGGGATTTGGCTCCGGGGTAATTATATCTGATGACGGGTACATAGTTACGAACAATCACGTTATCGATGGCAGTGATAAAATATCGGTTGTGTTGAATGATAAAAGGGAATTTGAGGCTAAGCTTATAGGAACCGACCCCAGTACTGATATTGCACTTATTAAAATAAAAGCTGACGGTTTGCAATACATAGAATGGGGTAATTCAGATTCATTGCAGGTAGGTGAATGGGTGCTTGCTGTTGGTAACCCGTTTAATCTTACCTCGACAGTAACGGCAGGAATCGTAAGCGCCAAGGGCAAAAATATTGGAATAATTCAAGATAAATACCCACTGGAGTCATTTATTCAAACAGATGCAGCTGTTAATCGTGGCAATAGCGGAGGAGCCCTCGTAGATATTAACGGGAACCTTGTTGGTATTACAACAGCTATTATATCACCTTCAGGAGGTTATGCCGGAGTGTCCTTTGCGATCCCTGAAGGAATTGCAAGAAAGGCAGTGAAAGACCTAATTCAATATGGAGTTGTTCAAAGGGCTATTCTTGGAGTAGGCATTCAGGATGTAACCGCCGATCTTGCAAAAGAAAAAGGATTGGATAAAATCGAAGGGGTTTATGTGAATGATGTTAAACCCGATGGAGCTGCAAAAGATGCGGGTATTGAAACAGGGGATCTGATAATTTCAATTAACGGCATAAAAGTCAATAGTTCCGGTGAATTGCAAGAACAAGTAAGTAAGTTTAGCCCGAATGATAAAGTCATTGTTGAACTAAAAAGAAATGGCAAAATGAAACAATTTGAGCTGACATTACGTAACCTGCAAGGAAAGACAAGCTATCTAAACCACGGCACTTTCGACGAAATCCTGGGGGCACGGTTTGAAGAAATTACCGGACAGGATAAAAGTAAGTTGGGCATTAAAAACGGCGTTAAAGTCGTTGAATTGAAGGCTGGAAAACTCAGGGCACAGGGAGTTAAAGAAGGATTTATTATCACACAGATCAATAATAAACCGATCTATGCGATTGAAGATCTGGACGATGCTTTAAAGAATATAAATGGTGGAGTGTACATTGAAGGAATCTATTCCAACGGGGTAATACAGTATTATGCCTTTGGATTAAAGTAAGATTGCGTTCCCTTAATAATAATAAGCGAGGGTTTGTAATTTTACAAGCCCTCGTTCGTTTTTCTAAAGGGCTAATTCATATTGAATATAAATATAAAATAGCATAAATTCGCGGTTAAATTTTAAGAAGTAGTAATGAGACAACTAAAAATTACAAAATCGATTACGAATCGTGAGAGCGCTTCTCTTGACAAGTATTTGCAGGAAATTGGCAAAGAAGGCCTTATCACGGTGGAAGAGGAGGTAGAATTAGCTCAGCGTATCAAAAAAGGCGATCGTAGCGCCCTTGAGAAGTTGACAAGGGCTAATCTTCGATTTGTGGTATCTGTTGCAAAACAATATCAAAATCAGGGTTTAAGCCTGCCCGACCTGATAAATGAAGGGAATTTGGGCTTAATCAAGGCAGCTGAAAAATTTGATGAAACAAGGGGTTTTAAATTTATTTCATATGCAGTATGGTGGATTCGTCAGTCAATTTTGCAGGCTTTAGCAGAACAGTCACGGATTGTTCGTTTGCCCCTGAACCAGGTAGGATCTTTGAATAAAATAAACAAAGCGTTCAATAAATTTGAACAGGAATATGAACGTACTCCAACACCTGAAGAACTTGCAGAAACTCTCGAACTGCCCAAAGAAAAAATAACAGATACGCTGCGGGTATCCGGGCGTCATGTCTCAGTAGATGCTCCTTTCATTGAAGGTGAGGATAACAGTCTTTTGGATGTTCTGGTAAACAACGATTCACCTAAAGCTGATACAAAACTCCTCAACGAGTCACTTATTAAGGAAATAGAAAGAGCGCTTTCAACGCTAACTGAACGTGAAAGGGATATAGTTCGTCTGTTTTTCGGGATAGGTTGTCAGGAAATGACTCTCGAAGAAATCGGTGAAAGATTTGGTCTTACGCGCGAACGTGTTCGTCAAATCAAAGAAAAAGCTATCAGAAGATTGCGCCATGCATCGCGCAGCAAATTACTTAAAACTTATCTTGGATAGAATTTAATTTAGATAATGCTAAAAAGCTGTTTCCTACCGAAACAGCTTTTTTTTGATGTTTAAGGTATCAAGTTCATAGATTTCGGTTTCAATTTCTGCATTAATGTAATATTACAGTGAGTTGAAATGTAAGTGCCGTCAGGCACTTAATATGGGTAGAAATAATGATTATCCATGTTTATATCGTCCCGTACGGGACGAAACTATAATCATTTAATTGATCTACACTACCTATATAAAATCCCTACGGGATTTTCCGTGGTTATAGATGGTTATTTATTTTATATGTGCATCGCACCGAAATATTTGTAACTAAATTATTGCAGTGGATTTCTTAGGTGCAGCGTACCGAAATTTATATAGCTAAGAATTAAAAAAGATTTTAGCCAGGAGGAGCACCTAAAAATTAGAACTTAAAAATCTATACCTTATGTTTCTTATCAAAAAATTCCTGCAACGCAACCATTTCATCGCGATACTTGGCAGCCTCAATGAAGTTAAGTTCGGCAGCTGCTTTTTTCATCTTAATTTTTACGGTATCAATCGCTTTTAGCAAGGCCTCACGACTCATATATTGTACGATAGGATCGGCGGCAATGCTGGGTTTTTCAGGTTCTGCATAAGCCTTCTGCCCAATTATATTGCGAACCTCTCGCATAATATTGGATGATGCTTTAATAATTTGAGTAGGCGTAATGTTATTTTCTTCATTATAGGCCAATTGTTTTATCCGTCTGCGGGTAGTATCATCCATTGTTTTTCGCATGGAATCAGTTATTTTATCTGCATACATTATTACCTTTCCGTTGATGTTTCTGGCTGCCCGGCCAGAAGTTTGGGTAAGCGATCGAGCCGATCTCAAAAAGCCTTCTTTATCTGCATCGAGAATTGCGACCAGCGATACTTCAGGTAAATCAAGTCCTTCCCGCAATAAATTTACGCCAATCAGAACATCAAATTTACCACTTCGCAATCCCTCCAATATTTCAATTCGATCCAGAGTTTCCACATCGGAATGTATATATCTGCATCGGATATCAAACCGCAGAAGATAATTTGTAAGTTCCTCTGCCATTCGCTTAGTCAGGGTTGTTACTAAAACCCTTTCCTTATTTTTAATACGCATATTAATCTGGTGTAGCAGGTCATCGATCTGGTTCAGGCTGGGTTTAACTTCAATGACGGGGTCCAGCAATCCGGTAGGCCGAATAATTTGTTCTACAATTACCCCTTCCGATTTTTCAAGTTCATAATCTGCAGGAGTTGCACTAACATAAATGGTTTGACCGACAAAACTTTCAAACTCTTCAAATTTTAAAGGTCGGTTATCGATGGCAGCCGGCAACCTGAAACCAAATTCCACGAGATTTTGTTTGCGACTATGATCACCTCCAAACATCGCTCTGATTTGGGGTATTGAGACATGGCTTTCGTCTATAACTGTAATGAAATCTTTGGGGAAAAAATCGAGAAGACAAAAAGGACGTGTACCCGCAGCCCTTCCATCGAAATATCTTGAATAATTTTCAATCCCTGAACAATAGCCGAGTTCACGGATCATTTCGAGATCGTAATTTACGCGTTCATTTATTCGTTTAGCTTCAAGATTTTTGCCAATACTGGAGAAATACTCGACCTGCTTTACCAAATCGTCTTGTATTTGTCTGATTGCTTGTTGCATGCGGGTTTTCGTTGTCACAAATATATTGGCAGGGAATATAGTAGCTTCCTGAAGTTCTTCAATACGGTTACCGTTTAGTGGATCAAAAGATTCAATTTCTTCTATAGTGTCTCCCCAAAAATTAATTCGGTAAGCAAAATCACCATAGGCTAGAAAAATATCAACCGTATCGCCCTTCACCCTAAAATTTCCATGATTAAATTCGATTTCGTTTCGGGAATAAAGACTATCTACCAATTGTCTTAAAAATACATTCCGGGTTATAGCTTGTCCTCGTTTGATAAAAAGTGTATTACTATAGAAATCGTCCGGATTTCCAATACCATATATGCATGATACAGATGAAACAACTATTACGTCCCTTCTTCCAGATAGGAGGGATGAGGTAGCACTGAGGCGTAATTTTTCGATTTCATCATTAATTGAAAGGTCTTTCTCGATATAGGTATCCGTAACTGGAAGATAGGCCTCAGGCTGATAGTAATCATAGTAAGAAACAAAATACTCAACTTTGTTTTCAGGGAAAAACTGTCTGAATTCACCAAATAACTGCGCAGCAAGGGTTTTATTATGACTTAGTACCAATACGGGTCGGTTAACCTGAGCAATTACGTTTGCAATTGTATAGGTCTTTCCTGATCCGGTCACTCCGAGAAGTGTCTGGTTTGGCATTCCCTTATTTAGTCCATCGACAAGTTGCCGGATGGCTTCAGGCTGATCACCGGTAGGTTTATATTCAGATGTAAGTTTGAAATTCATCAAAATATTGAATAATAAAAAAAACGTACAAATGTATTTGATTAGTCCAAGGATTTGGAGTAATTTAAATATTATCTTGTCAAAAAAAACAGTTCGATTTCAAACCGTAAATTAATATATGCGTATTAGTCTTTAAAAAGTTTATACAACCTAATGAAAGCACAGAGCAGAAATACCCTACGCCATCTTGCGGAATTAATATCTCAAAATAAGAGTTATGAAGAAGAAAATCTGAAATTACATGAGCAAATTGAGGAGTTAACCAACGAAATAGAAAAATATAAGAGTTTCGTATCAAAATACAATCTTGAGAAAAAGGAACAGGCAACAAAAAAAGTTAAAGATTCCAATGTTCTGAAGTATAAGATGGCAACTGTTCTTTTTGCTGATACCCAGGGTTTTACCAAGATTTCTGAAGATATGGATTCAAACCAGATTGTAGACAGTCTGGATGAGATCTTTCTTCAGTTAGGCGACATCATTAACAAACATGAAATAAAAAATTTAAGGAGTATTGGCGATAGTTTGCTCTGTGTTGGCGGGATTCCGCAGAAGAATATGACAAACCCGATACAGGTTGTTCTAGCAGCGGTCGAAATGCAATATTTTCTGAATATGATCCAAAAAACCTATAGAAACGACCGTATTTGGAAATTAAGAGTTGGGATACATACCGGTTCACTGATCGTCAATATTTCAGGTTCCCGAAAGATCAACTATGATGTTAAAGGAGAGACGGTAAATCTTGCTACAAGAATACGTTCATATTGCGAAAAAGGTGATATACTGATCTCTGAATCAACCTATGAGCTTGTAAAGGATCTTTTTCAATGCGAGTATTATACACGGATGCCGGTAAAGTATAAGGGCGACATGTTGCTTTATATTGTAAAAGGCTTAAAACCGGATTATTCCCTACAGAAAAAAACTATTATACCCAACCGTAAGTATAGTATCCGGTTTGGCCTGATACAATTTACCGATCTTCAGGAAATGATGCTTAACAAACTTGAGAAAGAATTACCTGCAGGATTGTATTACCACAATGTTAAACATACCATTGATGTTGTTACACAGGTGGAATTAATTGGTTTTGGAGAAGAAGTAGACGACGAAGAATTGTTAATACTTAAAACTGCTGCACTTTTTCATGATTCGGGCCACATCCTGGGATATGAGGATCATGAACGTTTTAGTACCATAATAGCCAGGGAAATCCTGCCCGATTTTTATTATACCCAAGCTCAGATCGATAAAATTTGTGATTTGATTTTTGTCACTAAAATGCCTCCCGATCCAAAGACAAAACTGGATGAGATTATTTGCGATGCCGACCTTGATTATTTGGGTCGTAGTGATATGATTCCCGTATCGAATCTGCTTTACCGGGAATTGAAAGAAAATAATTTAATTGGTTCCTGGAATGAATGGAATCGTCTGCAGATTAAGTTCATTACAAATCACCAGTATTTCACAAAGACAGCGCTTTCGCTTCGGGAAGTAAACAAACAAAAGCAGATTGAGCGCATCAAAATGCTACTCGAGACAAAGCCTGAAGACGAATAATTATTTAGTGATATTGTGATTTGATGATTTAGTGATTGAAAGATTGATTCCAAAGTACTAATTTTCAAATTATTTCTCGCTCAAATATCTTTCTGCGTCAATAGCAGCACGACAACCAGTGCCTGCTGCCGTAACGGCTTGACGGTAAATGGGGTCCATGACATCCCCGCAGGCAAAAACCCCCGGGACATTTGTCTTGCTGGTACCGGGAATTGTGTTAATGTATCCGACGGGATCGGTTTCGATGTATTTTTGAAAGGGTAATGAATTTGGAGTGTGTCCAATAGCGAGAAAGAAACCGTCGATTTTAATGACTACTTCCTGTTCATCAGGTTGACCCATATGTTTTATCAGAACAGCTTCTTCGACCACAGTTTCACCTCTAAGTTCTTTAGTATTGTGTTCGAAAAGCATTTCAATATTCGGTGCATTCATGACCCTGTCTTGCATAACCTTCGAGGCCCTAAGAAAACTTTTTCTAACAATAAGATAAACCTTTTTGCAAAGACCCGACAGGTATAGAGCTTCTTCAGCAGCTGTATCGCCACCGCCAACGACGGCTACATCTTTTCCCCGATAGAAAAAACCATCACAGGTTGCACATGCAGAAACGCCAGATCCGGCGTATTTTTGCTCCGACTCAATGCCCAGATATTTTGCAGTTGCCCCGGTGGATATGATAACCGTTTCGGCTTCAATCACTTTTCCATTGTCGAGAATAACTTTATGAATAGGTCCGGTAAAATCAACATCCGTCACAATACCGTATCGACAGTCGGTACCAAACCGTTCAGCTTGTAGTTTAAAATCTTCCATCATTTTTGGACCTGTAACTCCATTGGGATATCCCGGGTAGTTTTCAACTTCAGTGGTGGTTGTAAGCTGCCCTCCCGGTTGCAATCCTTCGTATAATATTGGTCTAAGATTAGCCCGGGCAGCATATATTGCAGCAGTATAACCGGCGGGTCCGGAACCAATAACCAGGCATCTTACTTTTTCAGCAACCCCTTTGGAAGCGGGTTTTTTCTTATCATCTCCGGAGGTTTTTAAAGGTTCAAACAAGCTCATTATTAATTTTTTTATTGTTTATATATTCCAATGTGAGATATCCAAGCAACAAATATACCATTAAAGAAATAGATGGTGAATACGAATTATTTGACTAATAAATTATTTAGAATGCTGAAAAAATGGCAGAGATAGAATTCATTTCAGATTTCTCCTGACAATTCTTGTTTTTCAATTCGTTAATTCTGAAAAAAAACATATTTTTGCCACGCTTATGAGTAAAGAGTTTTGAAATACTCAGAGTAAGGAGCATCCCCGCCGATGGCGGGGTCCTCGTAAAATTACGAAAATCAATAGATTTTCTATTTTTCGGGATTGGCTTGGCTTCCCGACCTAACATCGGAAGATTAAGATTGTACTGTTGGGCAAATTGACATAATGGAGTAATGTGTATTTGGTGATCTAATATTTTTTATGTTTTTTTAAATCACAGAATCAACAAATCACCAAATCACTAAATAATTCGGGGTTTGGTCCCGCCGATGGCGGGATACTTGACATGAGGAGCAAATGATGTAAATAATAATATTCGGGGTGTGGTCCCGCCGATGGCGGGATACTTGACATGAGGAGCAAATGATGTAAATAATAATATTCGGGGTGTGGTTCCGCCGATGGCGGGATACTTGACATGGGGAGCAAATGATGTAAATAATAATATTCGGGGTGTGGTCCCGCCGATGGCGGGATACTTGACATGGGGAGCAA
>Ga0182027_10005776_pt1 | contig 18695 bp, 18 predicted proteins | sample 712E1DmetaG_FD_121300 | JGI IMG/M metagenome (GOLD analysis project Ga0182027, IMG submission 121300) | Permafrost microbial communities from Stordalen Mire, Sweden - 712E1D metaG (Illumina Assembly) | ecosystem: Environmental > Terrestrial > Soil > Wetlands > Permafrost | place: Sweden...
CATCTTGCGGCCGTGCGCCTTCTGAATGAAATAATTCAGCATGCGCTCGGTGACTTTGAAATCGGCGATGACGCCGTCCTTCATAGGCCGGATGGCGACGATGTTGCCGGGCGTCCGGCCCAGCATCTCCTTCGCCTCCTTGCCCACCGCTTCGACTTCACCCGTGTTCTTGTTGATCGCGACGATCGAGGGCTCGTTCACCACGATCCCTTTCCCCTTGGCGTAAACCAGGGTGTTGGCCGTGCCCAGGTCTATGGCCAAATCGGAAGAGAAGAGACTGAAAAGGGAACGAACATTCATTGCCGTAGTTGTTGAACTCCTTAATGCGGCTGGAAGTGCCGGAAAATAGCGCGGCCGGTCCTCTCCGAGCGTAACACAGCCATTTGGCCCAGGCCAACCGCTTTTTGCCTTTCTTGGGCCACCCCTACCGCATGTTGTAGGTGAAGGTGAACTGCAGCCGCACCTGCGCGCCCTGGAATTCCGGCGGCAGCGGGGGAAACGGAGCCGACGCGCTGATGCCGGCGACCGCGGCGCGATCGAGCGAATCGGTGCCCGATGGCAGGGCGATCACCAGCTTCGGCACGCCGCCTTGCCGGTCGATGGCGAACTGGATTTGCACCCGGCCCTGACGGCCCAGGCGCGCGGTCTCCGGAATCACGGCCTGCCAGTTGCGCTTCACCGTCGCCAGAATGCGGATCAGGTAGGGCTTGAAGTCCACGCCCCCGGGGTCGCTCATCAATTCGAGGGCGGTGGCGCGCCGGCCGGGCGCGGGCGCCTGCTGCATCCCGCTTCCGAAACCTGGGACGCCGGCCAGGTCGGAATCGCTCACCTGGACGCCGCCGCTGGGAGAACGCGGGGCGGCCCGGGTCGCCTCCGAGATGACCTCGCCGGGCGGCTTCAAGCGGCCCAACTCACGGCCAGTCGCGCGCGGAGCGCCCGAGGGCGCGCCAGGAGTCTGAAACGGGAGGTTCGGCTTCTCTTCCGTCTGGAGTTGCGGCGGCGGGCCTGGCATCTGGTTCGAGCCTAGCTGCGGCGTTGGCGGACCCGGCGTGTTCGCCCCCGCCGGAGCCACTTTGGGCGGAGGGGGCGGCGGCGGCAGATCCGCGATCTTGCGCGCCTGCCGCGGAATGGATGGCGGAACCCGCAGCGGCGGGCGCGGCGTCAGATTCTCCAGGCTGAATTCTTTGCCGATCTTGGCCCGGTTCGGCGCCCGCTGCGTGAACTCGAGCGGAGGCGCCACCAGGACCGTGGACGAGCGGTACCCGCGCCCCGCGCTGGGGTTTTCCACCGGAACCGCCCCGCCGCCGATCAGCACCAGGACCGCCAGCGCCACCGCGTGCAGCAGCATGGAGAAGGCGAGCGTCCGCCCACGAACGGCCGGCCGGTTAAGGCTGGGCCATTCCAGGACCAATTCGGGAGGAGTCTGGCTGTCCGGGGGGTGCGTCAGCGCCGACATCGCCACTCCGCGCGCTCAGCGCTTCCAGGCCGCCACAGTCTGCGCGACCCGTAGGGAATGCTCTTCAATCTTAGCAAGTACGGCCAGAGCGGCCCCCAGGGCACGGGTTCCTTCCTCGCCGGCAACCAGGGGCCGCGCGCGCGTCGCGACGCAGGCGAAGAAGTGCTCCAACTCGAGCGCGAGCGGCTCGCCTTTGACGGTCTCCAGCAGGCGAAAGCCGATGCCGCTCTGCCCGCCCACCTCGAAAATCGCCCCCTCCTGCCGCGCATAGTCCAGCGAAATGTATTGACGTGGCTGGAACAGCCGTAGTTTCCTCACCCGCTCGGTGGAGACCCGGCTGGCGGTCAGGTTGGCCACGCAGCCTCCCGGGAAGGCCAGCCGCACGTTGGCGATATCCACCTTGTGCGAGAGGACCGAGATGCCCGCGGCGCGGATCTCTTCCGGCGCCTCGCCCGCCAGATCGAGCACGATGTCGAGGTCGTGAATCATCAGATCCAGCACCACGTCCACGTCCAGGCTGCGCGGCGTGAACACGCTCATGCGGTGGACCTCGAAGAACAGCGGCAGTGTAGTGGCCTTCTTCAGGGCGACCACCGCCGGGTTGAAGCGCTCCAGGTGACCGACTTGCAGGATGCGCCCGTGTGCGCGCGCGGTCTCGACCAGCAGGTTGGCCGAGGCCAGATCCGGGGCGATCGGCTTCTCAATGAGCACGTCGAGGCCGGCTTCGAGCAACTGGCAGCCTACGGAGGCGTGCGCGCTGGTGGGAACGGCGACGATGGCCGCATCGGCCTTCGCCGCTAGCTCAGCCAGTTCGAGCGCCGGGCAAGAGAACCGCGCGGCCGCCGCCTCCGCCCGCTCCGGGTCGAGGTCGGTCACCCCCACCAGTTCGGCGCCCTCCGACTGGCTCACGATCCGCAGGTGGTTCAGCCCGAACTGCCCCGCCCCCACCACCGCCACTCGAAGTTTCGCCATGTGCTTTGTAATGTCAGTGTACTGCGTAGTCGAGCAGACTAGCGCCGCTTCCGAACAGGGTCGTCCCAAAAGCGGACACCTGACCTCGGCCCACCGACTGCCCCACGCGGTAAGTCCCGTGTTTTACTGAGGACAGCGGTTGGTATCGGACGTGCGTAGCTGAAACCGGCAAGCATATGGACGTCCCAAGAAAATCGGCGGCACGGAACAAGCGGATCCGGCAGATCGTAATCGGAGTTGTGGTTCTTGTCGGGGTCGGCGTGACAACGAAGGTGCTGGGCGGGCTCAAACCCGCCGCTCCCAGCGTGGAGCGGGCCCAGGTCTGGATGGATGCCGTCAAACGAGGGCCCATGCTGCGCCAGGTCCGCGGTCTTGGCACGCTGGTGCCGATCGACGGAGGTCTGGTGATTCCGGCCGAAACCGACGGCCGCGTCGAGCAGCGCCTGGCGCTTCCCGGCACCATTGTGGTCCCGGGAACCATCCTGCTGGTCCTGAGCAACCCCGAGCTGGAGCAGGCCACCATCGACGCGGAATGGAAAGTGAAGGCCGCCGAGGCCGAGCTGAACAACCTGAAGGTGAAGCTCCAGAGCGACCGCCTGACGCAACAGGCAGCCGCAGCCACCGTTGAGACCGATTCGCATACCGCCCGCCTGGAGGCGGACCGCGACGCCGAGCTGAGCCGCTTCGGACTCACCGCCGACATACAGGCCAAGAAGTCCGCCGCGACGGCCCAGGACCTGGAGAACCGGAACCAGATCGAGAAAAAGCGCCTCGAAATCGGCCTGGAGGCCATACAGGCGCAGCTCGCCGTCCAACAGGCGACGGTGGAGCAGCTTCGGGCGCTGTGGCAATTAAAGAAGAGCCAAATCGCGGCCATGCGCGTCAAAGCGGGTGTGGCCGGCGTGTTGCAGCAGGTCCCGGTGGACGTTGGCCAGCGCGTGACCGCGGGCGCCATCCTGGCCCGCGTGGTTCAGCCGGAGAAGCTGAAAGCCGAGCTCAAGATCCCGGAGACGCAGGCCAAGGACGTCGCGATCGGGCAGGAAGCGTCCGTCGACACGCGCAACGGCGTCATCGAAGGTCACGTGTCGCGCATCGACCCCGCGGCTGTGAACGGCACGGTGACGGTGGATGTGAAACTGGAAGGCGCGCTGCCGCCGGGCGCGCGGCCGGATTTGAGCGTGGATGGAACCATCGAGATCGAGAGACTGACCGACGTCCTGTATGTGGGCCGGCCGACTTTCGGGCAGCCCAACAGCCAGATCAGCCTCTTCAAGCTCGAGCCGGATGGAAAGGGCGCAGTCCGCGTGCAGGTGAAGCTGGGCCGCAGTTCCGTGAACACGATCGAGATTGTGGACGGCCTGCGGATCGGCGATCAGGTGATCCTCTCCGACATGTCCGCCTGGGATGCGCACGACCGCATCCGGTTGAACTGAGTATGCGTTTTATGACGTTGTGTTCCAGATCAAGTTAGCGAGGAGTGCTCTATGAGCTCAGAAAACAACAACACGCTCATCCGCCTGGAAGGCGTGACCAAGGTGTTCCTGACAGACGAGATGGAGACGCATGCGCTGGCGGGCGTGCACCTGGAGATCAAGAAGGGTGAGTACTTCTCGATAGCGGGCCCCTCGGGCTGCGGCAAATCGACCCTGCTGTCGATCCTGGGGCTGCTCGACTCGCCGACCGATGGCCAGTACATCCTCAACGGCAAGCCGGTGGGGAGCCTGAAGCCATCCGAACGGGCGCGCATCCGCAACCGCGAAATCGGTTTCGTGTTTCAGGCCTTCAACCTGATCGGCGACCTGACGGTGTATGAGAACGTCGAGCTGCCGCTCACCTATCGGGGCATGCCGTCGAGCGAGCGCAAGGAGCGCGTGCAGAAGGCGCTCGACCGCGTCGAGATGGCGCACCGCATGAAGCATTATCCGGCGCAGCTTTCCGGAGGCCAGCAGCAGCGCGTCGCCGTGGCCCGCGCGCTGGTGGGCGATCCGCTGATCCTGCTTGCCGACGAGCCTACGGGCAACCTGGATTCGAAGAACGGCGAAGCGGTCATGTCGCTGATGCGCGAACTGCACCGCGGCGGCGCCACCATCTGCATGGTGACCCACGATCCGCGCTACGCGGCGTATTCCGACCGCAGCATCCACCTGTTTGACGGAAGAGTGGTGGAAGAGAGCGCCGAAGGCCAGCAGGCGGGGGATTAGCGGGGCGCGACCCTCACTTCTTCACTTCTTCACAGTGCCTGGCAGGAGGCCCTCCATCTTCCGGAGTTCCTCCTGCATGCACGTGTGAGTCATCGAGTCCCGTTCGACGGCAAGCGCCGCCTTGAGCTTGGGGTAGGAGTCGCCATCTCCGTACAAGACCAGGGCCGCGCTGGCTTGTCGCCTCACATTGTCATCTTCGTCTGCAAGCCACCGCCCGGCGATCTCGCGAATAGCCGTAGCCTGTTCTGGAGTGGCGGATTCGAGATCGCTCGTTAGACTCAATGCGGTGGCTCTGAGACCGAACTCGCGTGGTGCTTCCGGCCGGTCCAGCGTGCGGAGGAGGTCGATGACGCAACTGTTGCACGTCTTGTGACGCTGCTGCAGAAACAGGGACGCGTGTAAACGCACTGTCGCCTCGGCGACGGGGTCTGATTGGCCGCCGCTCTTGCACAGGGTTTCAAGCACGGCCATCCCCTGGGGGTCTCCAAGTTGGGCCAGCGAGTCGGCGAGGTGCAGCCGCGTGCCGACGGCCGTCTCCGAGGAAAGCGCCGCCGCGAGCCAAGGGATTGCCTCCTTGCCACCCCTCTTGGCCAGTTCATCCGCAGCCATTGATCGAACATCGGCCCTGCGATCTCGCAGTGCGCCGTTGAGGCCGGCGTCATCGAGCGCAACGCTGTAGTAGGTCAGGAGATGCTCCAGGGTCCATACGCAGTCGTTGTTGTGGCACACGCCATTGGGGAGCTCCCGCGCCATGCCGGTATACAGCCCGTCCACCTGGTCACGCGGCTCGAGGGTCACCGTGTTCTGGCCGCTCAGCCCAGCCGTCAGGCTCAGCGTGAGCAGAAGACCGCTCCAACGTGTCATCAGCGCGCTTCGAGCCTTCTCACCACCGCATCCGTGAACGTCGTGGTGGTTCCCGTCCCGCCCACATCCGGCGTCAGGTGCCGGCCCTCCGCATAAACCCATTCGACGGCGCCCTGCAGGCGTTTGGCCGCGTCCGGCTCGCCCAGATGTGCCAGCATGAGCGCGGCCGATTGCATCAGCGCGGTGGGATTGGCCAGGTCTTTTCCCGCGATGTCCGGCGCGCTGCCGTGCACCGCTTCGAAGACCGCGTGGTGGGTGCCCAGGTTCGCGCCCGGCACAATTCCGAGCCCGCCCACCAGGCCCGCCGCCAGATCCGAAATAATGTCGCCATAAAGGTTCGGCATCACCAGCACGTCGAAGGTCTCGGGCCGGATGACCAACTGCATGGCCGTGTTATCCACGATCAGCTCTTTGTATTCGATATCCGGAAAATCCTTGGCGGTTTCGCGGCAGCAGCGCAGAAACAGGCCGTCCCCGAGCTTCATGATGTTCGCTTTGTGGACCGCGGTCACCGTGTGGCGGCCATGGCGGCGCGCCCAGCCGAAGGCATACCGCGCGATCCTCTCGGAGGCGAAGCGGGTAATCACCTTCAGGCTGGTCACCACGTCCGTGACTACCTCGTGCTCCAGGCCGGAGTACAGATCCTCGGTGTTCTCGCGGAAAATGACCAGGTCGATAGACACGTCGCTGAAGCGCGACCGGATGCCGGGAAAGCTCTTCACCGGCCGGAAATTGGCGAACAGGTCGAGCTTCTTGCGGAGTTGCACGTTGAGGCTGACATGCCCGCCCGCAACCGGCGTCGTGGTGGGGCCTTTGAGGCCGGTCTTGGTTCGCTCGAGCGAGTCGAGAACCGCCGGCGGGATCTGAAAGCCCGCGTCTTCGACCGTCTTCGCGCTGAGCTCCACCGGCTCCCAGCAGACGGAAACACCCGTCGCCTCGACTGCGCGCACCGTGGATTGAGCCACTTCGGGACCGATGCCGTCCCCCGGGATAAGCGTCACTGAATGGGGCACGGTCCCATTGTAGCGGCCAGCGGCTCCGGTCTACGCGACGACTTTCTCCCGGCGTACGAAATAGGCCTGGGCGGCGCGGATTCGATCCTCAACGCGGTCGGCGGGAATTCCCAGCTCCATCGAAAGCCGTGCGACGGTTTCCCCGTTCTGGTATCGACGGTAGATTTCCAAAGCGAATGGCACCAGCATTTGGTCCTCCCTCTTCTGCCTGATATGATGCAACTACCGTGCCAAAGGACGCCGCCAGCAAGGAAGTCGAGATCAAGCTGCGACTTACGAGCGTCGCCGAAGGACGGCGGCGGCTCCGCCAAGCCGGATTCCGGACCGCAAAGATGCGGGTTTTGGAGCAAAACGTCATTTTTGACACCCCCGGACGCGCCCTCGGCCGCCGCGGCCTGCTTTTGCGGCTCCGCACCGCCGGCGCGCGCAGCGTGGTCACCTTCAAAGGCCCCTCCGAGCCAGGCAAGCACAAGATTCGAAAGGAAATAGAGTTCGACCTCCGCGGCGGCGCCGAGGCCTGCGCCCAGGTCCTGGAGGGGCTGGGCTACCACCCGTCGTTTCGCTATGAGAAGTACCGCACCGAATTCGTCCCAGCCACCGGGGCCGGCCGGGCCATGCTCGACGAGACCCCGATCGGCACCTTCCTCGAACTCGAAGGGCCCCCGCGGTGGATCGACCGCACGGCCCGCCACCTCGGCTTCCGCGAAGCCGACTACATCACCGCCAGTTACGCCGAGCTGCATCGCACCGCCCGCCCCGCGCGACGGGATATGCTTTTTTAACCCCGCCATAGCCCGAAGAGGACTTGCAGGTCTATTGGCCCGATGATATTCTCGTCTTCGAGACGGGCAGGGCTTCGTCTCCACATGGTTTCCGGACTCCTTATCTCAGGTCTTGTGGTGGTGCTGGGCGCCTACTGGTTCCGGTACAACTGCCGCGCTATCCTCCGGACCGGGACCACGCAGGAACGCGTGGAACACGTGGTCGCGGCCAATCAGCTCAGCTTCCTTCAGGTGGAGGCGCGGCTCGACGCCAATTGGTCCGCGGCCGATCTGCAGATGCAAAGCGACGCCCTGGGGCGCGACTACAACGTGCTCACCTGCCTGCTCCGCTACACGGCCGCCCCGGGCAGCGCCTTCACGATCGAGGAGCGCATGCTGATGGCGGATTTCAAGCTGATGCGGTGGTGGTCCGCCTTCACCCGCCGCTTGTTCATGACCGCGCCCGCGCGGTACTCGCTCTCCGAGCGCGCCCGCATCCTGGCCCACTTCGCCCACATCCTCGCCTCCCGCAGCGCCGCCCTGGCGCGTGCATAAGCGAGCATTTCTCCTCTTACTGAACCGCGCGCGTCAGCAAATTGCGATGCCCGATCCGGACGGCCTCGAAGCTTGCGTTCGTGCGACCGTGGGGCAATATCAGCTCGGGCCGCCTTCGAACCCCGCGCCCAGGTTGAACGATTCGCCCAGGTACACGCGCTTCACCTCCGGGTCGTTCCCCAGCGCTTCGGGGCTGCCGGCGCGGAAAATCCGGCCGTTGTTGATGATGTAGGCGCGGTCCGTGACGGCCAGCGTCTCACGGACGTTGTGATCGGTCACCAGAACGCCGATGCCGTTGCGCTTCAGCTCGAAGACGATGTGCTGGATCTCCAGCACCTGTTTGGGGTCGATGCCCGAAAAGGGCTCGTCGAGCAGCAGGAAGCTGGGCTGAATCACCAGCGACCGCGCAATCTCGACGCGCCGGCGCTCGCCGCCCGAAAGCGCGTAGCCCTTGTTCCGCCGCACCGTTTCGAGGCCCAGTTGCTCGATCAGTTGCGTCATCCGGGCACGCCGCTCCCCGTTCGCGAGTGGCATGGTCTCGAGAATCGCCATCAGGTTCTCTTCCACCGTGAGCCGGCGGAAGACCGAGGGCTCCTGCGGCAGGTAGCTGATGCCCAGGCGCGCGCGCTGGTACATCGGCAGCCGCGTGATTTCCTTGTCGTCGAGCGACACCCGGCCCGAATCCGGGCTGATCAGGCCCACCATCATGTAAAACGAGGTCGTCTTGCCCGCGCCGTTCGGTCCCAGCAGTCCCACCACCTCGCCCTGCTCGACGTACACCGAAAGGGCATCCACCACGCGCCGGCCGCGGTAGGCCTTGCTGATTTCGAAAGTCTGAAGTTTTCTCATCGAGGAATAACCGTGGCGCACGCTTCAACGTGCCGTGTCGGCACTCGTGCCGACACTCTTAACGATGGCGCCGCAAGATGCGGGTGGTGACCAGGTCCTTGGGTGCTCCATTCACGATCAGCTTATCGTCGTCCACGTAGTAGGTCAACTCCGCTCCCTTGGTGGTGCCGCGGACGCTGTCCACCAAAACCGGATGGCCGCCCTTCATGTAGATCCGCTCGTCCTTGGAGTAGTACTCACAGTGGTCGCCGCTCCCCGTCAAAGTGCGGTCCGGCTCGGTGCGCACGATCGCCACCTGCCCGTCCGCCACCGCGTGGTCCAGCGACGAATCCGCCTTGGAGTCATTGAGAAAGGCGCGGATCTCGGCCCCTTTCACATCCATGCCCGGCCGCACCAGGTGCGAACCGCCGGTGTAATGCGCCACGCGATCGGATTCGGTGTAGACCAGCGCGGCCGCGTCCACGGTGACGAAAGTGGGCGCCTGCGCCCCTACCTGTTCCTTCTTCTTCTCCATGAACCGCGTGCGCACGTGCCCGTTCGCCGAGAGGCGGCGCGCCGTGCGGTCGATGTCGATCGCATCGGCCCAGATGCGATTCGAGCCCTGCCAGGCCACCGCTTGCCCTTCATAGTGGAACTGGTGGTTGTGTTCCCCGGTGCGCATGTGCGCCGAGGTAGCCTGAATCGGTTCGTCGTTCGTGAGCATGGCGGACGAGTTACCCTGGCGGTCGGGCATGCGCGTCGAAACCACGTTGCCATCGGCCTGTACGTCTCCGCTCTTCTGATCCATCAGGATGTGGTCGGCGGTGGTCGTCCCCGAACTATCCCACATGCGGGCGTTCTGGTCGAGTGTGATCAGGTTGCGAGCCTGCTCGAGGATGCCCTTGTTAGCACGTGCATGGCGCTCGCCCTCCTGGTAGGTAAAGTCGCCCGACTGCTCGATGCGTGTCAATTCGCCACTCTTATCGAAATCCGCCTTCAGGTACTTACTCCGGGTGAGCACGGGCTCCCCGGGCTTCTTCGGTTTCTCGCCCGGCTTGGCCGCCGCCACCGGCTCCGGATCCGTCCGCGTCACGGCGTTTTCGGCGCGGAACCACTGGATGGTGTTGTCGCTGCCATAAGCCACGAACAGACTGCTGGCGTCGAGCGTGCGGTGGCGCTGTCCTGCGCGCGTCGGCAGAAACTCCAGGTGCGACGGCGTGACGCTCTCGACGGTGTCCAGTTCCTTGCCGCCCGCCCGCATCTTTATCACGGCACGATCGGTGCGCATCACCCGCGTCTCTGGCGATTCGACACCCGGCCGCGGCAGCGGAACCGCCTCCAGAACCGTATTCCCGCTGGTCACGGCCTGTTTGAGCGGACTCCCGGCCGTGGCGGTGTCGAAGTCGAGATCCACCCGAAAGCAGGAGACGTTGGTCCGCGCGGCATCGGTCACCGACAGTAGCCGCGCGTCCGGCTCGCCGGATACCTTTTCTACTTCGCCCTTGGGCGTGAGCTTCATGTGCAGCCGTCCGGCGGAATACTGCAACTGGCGGCCCGGCTGAGTGTCGGTGCCGTGCGCCAGCGTGGCTTCGACCTCGTCGATGGTGCCCTCGTCGTTGAGCGTGACCACGGCCTCGCCCGCCTCCACCACGCTCGTTCCGCGGGTGAGTTTCGACCACGGTCCGAGCAGGACGTAGGCGTCCTTCTCCAGGTAAGTCGCCTGCCCCGTTTCAATCTTCATGGGCACGCTCTGGGGATTCTTGCCGCGCCAGTGCAACTCCACCTGGCTGTCCATTTCCAGCTTCCCCAGCGCCGGATCGTAGGACGCGCCCACCGACTTCCCGTCGCCTTCGTCAAACTGGAACGTCGCGGCGAGGCCGGTGTACGCTTTGCCGGTCTTCGCCTCATACGTCACTCCGGAGCTGTGTATCTTGAGCTGGTGGCCGTGCGGCGGGCCCTCGACCGCCAGTCCCAGTTCGATATCCACGTCGGCGTCGGAATGGAGCGTGCCCTTATCGTCGTCGAATTGCGCCTTGGCAGTGCGCACGCGATCCAGGTCCTTGCCCTCGTTCTTGTAGACCAGAACCTCGACGTCTTCGATCTCCACCAGCGACGGCGCCTTCAGTTGGCGGAAGCGCTTGGCGCGGACCTCGACGATTCCATGCGTGGTCTCGTCCTTGCGCCACACCCAGGTGGTGGCGTAGGATTCCGTGCCGGGAGGAAGGTTCTGCGACGCTCGCGGTTCGCGCCTGGCCTGCCGGTGCTTTTGTCGGAAATAGGTGGCGCCCACCGCACCCAGCATTAACACCAGGGCCAGCAGTAGCAATCCGCGGGTGCTCCGCAACATAAGATCCAGCTCTCCAGGATAGCAGGCAGGCACGGCGAGGGCGCCGGAATCGACGCCCGCGCCCGTGTCCGCCGAACGTTCCTTACCGAGCCGCGACCGCCAGGGCGCGGTTCCGAGCCGGTCTCCGCGCAACTCCTTGAAACGCCCGTCTTCTGTCTCGCTCCGCTGCCCGACCCGCCACGAAAATCGCTATCGCCGTTCCAGACGACGCTCCCATGCAACGCCGTTCATGCTTGCCTGCTCACCTTCCGCGAGACGGCGCGCCTCGATCCAACTGCCTCGGCGATGACCGCCGTCACGAAGCTGTTGATGCTGACACCTTCGCGCTGGGCTTGTCTCGTGAGCTTGGCGTAAAGAGTCCGGGGCAGGCGCTGGCGCCATTGAGCTGCCTCGATGCTGGGCTTCGCCACTTTTCGGCCAGACTCCCGGAATACTTCCAGGCAATCGCGCAACGCTTCCCTGCCGTTCGCGATCGCCCCTTCGATCGTGTCCCCGTCGGACATGCATCCGGGTATGTCCGGATACTCCACCAGATAGCCGCCACCCTCATCGGCGGATAGCGGCCGGACCGTAAACTGGTATTCGTCGAGTTCTCGATTTGAACGTCTCATGGTTTTCCAACCTCTCCAGCCGCGTCGATGAGCGCCAAGAACCGTTTGATGTACACCGGCTTTATCGGACGTCTCGCGGGCACCGAGACGATCTCGCGTACACCGGGCGCGCTGAAGATAACGTGGCTGCCGCCTCGCCCGGGTCTGCGCCACTCCACGCGATTGGCCTCCGCTACTATCTGCAATTCTTCGATGCGCCAGCCCACTTGGATCTTGCGCATCTTCTGGAGTGTCTTGTGGACGGCCACAACTCATGATACCGCATTTGGTATCACACACCAGGCTGCTCCCCCACCAGACCCAAGCCAAATGTGTGCAATCAGACTGCCCGTTCGGATCTGCGGCTGCCTCGTGTGGTTCTCAGCGGGGGCTGCACGCGAGCGGACCTGCCGACAGCGCGGGCCGCACCGTGTGCGGATCGGCGGCACGGCGAAGCTGATCGGCGAGTCCACATTGTTGCGGGACCGTGGTGCCGGACGGACCTCTGCCCTATCTGACGGCCTGGCCGGCAGGCTCGACGCAGCCCCTGGGTTCGACGCTGAACTCCGTCGAGGGAACCGTGGTAGCGAACGCCGCCATCGTCGCCGCGGGCTCGAACAGCCAGATCGCCGTCTTCGTAACGAACCGGACCCACGTGATTCTCGACGTCAACGGCTACTTTGCGCCGTAAGCGTGGCCATCGGCAGGGCGGGCCACGGGGAGACCGTAGCACCGAACTACGAGCGTGAGCGAGGGGCGTCATGGAACCCATACAATGTTAAGGATGCCCCGGCCGCCCATCGACGAGCAGATCGCCTACCTGAAGAAAGGTTTCGCCGAGTTGATCCGCGAAGAGGACCTTCGCGAGCGTCTGCTGCTGTGCGAAAAGGAAGGCCGGCCCCTGCGCATTAAGGTCGGCTTCGACCCCACCGCGCCCGATTTGCACCTCGGCCACACCGTCCTGCTCCGCAAGATGAAGCACTTCGAGGACATGGGCCACACCGTGATCTTCGTCATCGGCGATGGCACCGGCATGATCGGCGACCCCACCGGCCGCAACGCCGCGCGCCCGCCCATGACCCGCGAAGAGATCGAGCACAACGCCGAGACCTATCGCGAACAGGTCTTCAAGATTCTGGACCCCGAGAAAACCGTGGTCCGCTTCAATAGCGAATGGCTCGCTCCGCTGCGCTTCGAGGATCTGATCCGCCTCGCCGCCAAGTACACGGTGGCGCGCCTGCTCGAGCGCGACGACTTCTCAAAACGCTTTCGCGACGGCACACCCATCTCCATACACGAGCTGTTCTATCCCCTGGCGCAGGCCTACGATTCGGTGGCTCTCCACGCCGACGTCGAGCTGGGCGGCACCGACCAGAAATTCAATCTTCTGGTGGGCCGCGAGATCCAGCGCGATTACGGCCAGTCACCGCAGATCGTCGGCACCACGCCGCTGCTCGAGGGACTGGACGGCGTCAACAAGATGTCCAAGTCGCTCGGCAACTACGTCGGCATCACCGAGCCGCCCGAGACCATGTTCGCCAAGCTGATGTCCATCAGCGACGACCTGATGTACCGCTACTATGAGCTGCTCACCGACCTGAGCCTCGCCGACATCGCGGCCCTGCGCCAGCGCATCGCCGCCGGCGAGTTGCACCCCATGCAGGCCAAGATCGACCTGGGGCGGGCCATCGTCACCGACTTCCACTCCGCCGCGGATGCCGAGCGGGCGGCCGAGGAGTTCAACCGCGTGGTGCGCCGCCGTGAGGTCCCGAGCGAGGTGCGCACCGTTGCTCTGCCCGACGGCGTGCGCTCCGACGCCGGCGTGCGTCTGGATAAGGTGCTGGCCAAGACGGGCCTGGCCGAATCGGTCAGCGACGCGCAACGCAAAATCAAGGCCGAAGCAGTCGAGATCAACGGCCAAAAGTGCACCGAGATGACGCTGCCGTATGCCGCCGGAGAGTGGATCATCCAGGCCGGCAAGAAATGGGTCCGGGTTACTCTATGAGCTTCACCGCGCGCAAGCTGTTTTTTTGGAAGCTGAAGGAGCGGGAGTTACAGCTCGGCGATCGAACGCTGATCGTGGGCATTCTCAACGTGACGCCGGATTCCTTTTCCGACGGCGGCCACGCCTTCGATCCGGACCGCGCCTACGCGCGCGCGCTCGAGATCGAAGAGCAGGGGGCCGACATCATCGACATCGGCGCCGAATCGACCCGCCCCGGCTCTGTTCGGATCAGCGAGGCCGAGGAGAAGCGGCGGCTCATCCCGGTGCTGAAGCGCCTGCGGGGCAAGCTGGCGATTCCCATGTCCGTCGATACCTATAAGGCCGCGGTCGCCGAAAGCGCCATCGAATTGGGCGTCGAGATCATCAACGACCCCGCCAGCCTCACCATCGACGCCGGCCTCGCCAAAGTGGTTTCCAATGCCAACGCCGGCCTGATCCTCAACCACATGCGCGGCACGCCGGAGACCTGGGCCAAGCTGCCGCCCGTGCCCGACGTGATGGGCCTGGTGCGGCACGACCTCGAAGCCGCGGTTCACCGCGCCCGGCGCGCGGCCGTGGATAACGCACGGATCGTCATCGACCCCGGGTTCGGCTTCGGCAAACGCGGCGAACAGAACTTCGAGCTGCTGGCGCGCCTCGAGGAGTTGAGCTCGCTCGAAATGCCCATCCTGGCCGGCCCTTCGCGCAAGCACTTCCTCAAGCAGAAGACCGAGCGCGAGACCGAGTTCGCCAGCGCCGCGGCCGTCACCGCAGCCATCCTGGCCGGAGCACACCTGGTGCGCGTCCACGACGTCGAGGGCGCCCGCGCCGCCGCCTCGGTAGCCGACGCCGTCGCGCGGTGCAGACGGCCGGAGTAGCGTGGGGCAGACCTCCAGGTCTGCGCGGGTCCTCCAGGACCCGCAGCTCAGGCCGGCGTGGACGGCTGGTTGAACAATGTCGCGAGCAGATCCTCCGTGGTGGGCGAAGAAGCCGTCGTCGAGTCGGTCGAGCTCGTGCTCGGGGCCGATCCGCCGCCGCCATGGTGATGATGATGGTGGTGCCCCTGCACCCCGTAGGTCCCGCTTGCCGACGCGCTCGAAGACGGCTTCTGGAGAGCCGAAAGGTCTCCCGTATCCGCGGCCTTCTGGAACCGGTCGGCCAGGTTGCTGAGCACGCTCGCCTGGGTCGGATCGGTCGCCTGCTGGGCCGCCGTCGAGAACTTCGTCGCGGCGTCCTCCAGCACTTTCTTCAATGCGGTTGGATCGGAGGTCTGCAGTTGCTGCAGCTCCTGGAACAACTGACCCACCTGCGAAAAGTTGACGCTGTCGCCGGAGACCGCTGCGGTGCTGCCCGTGCTCGCGGTGTTCTTGGCCGGCAGATACGAGCTGAGTTCAGTCAATAAGGACTGGTTGATCGAATTCAGCGTGCTTCCAAGGGCGTTGATGGACCCCATATCTCTTGCCTCCACTCATAGATCGGCGGAACGCCCCGCCGGCCGCGTAAAGATTCGTAAAGCCTGCGGCCAATCCCGCAAACCTGCCGGATAATCGACTTGTGAGGGATCGAATCTCCAGGCGCCAGATCCTGTTCGGGGCCGTGTCGCTAGGTCCCGCCGCGCGGATTCTCGGGGCGTGGCAGAAGCCTGTCTATACCGCCGACGTCAAAGTCGTCAACCTGTTCGCCACCGTGCGCGACAAAAAGGGCGCCATCGTCCGCAAGCTCGAGCGCGACGACTTCGCGCTCGAAGAGGACGGCCGCCCCCAGGTGATTCGCTACTTTGCCCGGGAGACCGACCTGCCCCTCACGCTCGGCCTGCTGATCGACACCAGCATGAGCCAGCGCCACCTGATCGGCCAGGAGCGCTCGGCCAGCGCCACGTTCCTCGACCGCGTCCTGCGCGAAGACAAGGACAAAGGGTTTGTGATCCACTTCGACCACGAGGTGGAACTGCTTCAGGATCTGACCTCATCCCGCCAGCGGCTGAAAGCGGCGCTCGACGAGCTCGAGGCGCCCCAGTTGGAGCGGCGCCAGGAGGGCGGTCGCGGCGGCGGCCCGCATTCCGGCGGTGGCCGGGGCGGCGGAACGGCCTTATACGACGCCGTGCTGCTCGCCTCCGATGAGCTCATGAAAAAGCAGAGCGGCCGCAAGGCCCTCATCATCCTCTCCGATGGCGTGGATCGCGGCAGCAAGGTGACCATCGAGACCGCGATCGATGCCGCACACCGCGCCGACACGCTGGTCTATTCGATTCTCTTCGCGGACGAGCAGCCGTTCTCGCGGGGCGGCTTCGGCGGCCCGGGCTTCGGCGGACGCCACGGCGGCGGCATGGGTCGCTCCCGCGAAAACCGCCCCGACGGCAAGAAGATCCTCCAGCAAATCTCGCGGGAGACCGGCGGCGGCTTTTTCCAGGTCTCCAAAAAGCAGCCGCTCGAACAAACCTACGCGCACATCGACGAGGAGCTCCGCAGCCAGTACAGCCTGGGCTTCACTTCGGATCATCCCGATGCGGGCCCGGGCTATCGCCACCTCCACCTCACCACCAAGGACAAAGCCCTCACAGTCCAGGCGCGCGAGGGCTACTACGCGGCGTAGTGACCGGCGTCAGGCGATGCTTTCGAGAGCTGCAGTCGAGTTCGCGCGCCAGGGACGTAACTCGGAATGCTTACCGGCCCAACACTCTGACGTCTGTAGGAGTCGTCCATTCCCAATTCCCGACGGCGCTCGCCGCGGTGTGGATGCCCGTTTCCAGGTGAGCGCGACCGGGTTCCATCGCCGGTGGGTCTGCCAGCCATACGGGCAGGATCTCAGGCGCTGGCGGCGGAGCCGCACCGTGCAGGTAAACGTCGATTCTCTGCTCCATCTCGGCCGGAAACTCGGGCACGGATCCTACCAGCTTTTGGCCGTATGCGCCGAGCACGACTTCTCTGAACACCGGGAGTGCAACCCTGGCGCCGGTCTCGTTGGCTCCCAGGGAGCGGTTATCGTCAAAGCCTATGCGGACGGCCACGGTAATTCCTTCAGGGCCGTAGGTGGACCCCACGAACAGCGCGTCCCTGAACCCGTTTGTCGTTCCCGTCTTTCCCATTACCGCGAGCGGGAAGGCGTGGGAATTCAGCGCATGAGCCGTGCCTCCGGGAAGGCGCACGACACCGCGCAGACCCTCCTGGATAAGCGCGAGCGAGTCGCTATCGACACCCACCGGATACGCCCCCTGTCCGGCTTCGGCCAGCACCTCGCCTGAATCCAAGACGATCTGGCGGATTACGTGAGGCTGGCTGAGAGTGCCCGATGCGATGGTGCGGTAAGCGTTGGCGAGTTCCAGCAGGTTCACCTCGGACGCTCCCAGGGCGGTTGTGAGGTAAGGGTGCAGGGGCGTCCGAATTCCCAAATCGCGCGCCGTCTCCAGAACACTCGAAATGCCGATTTGCTGAGTGATCCAGACCGCGACGGTGTTTCTGGATTCTGCCAGCGCCATTCGGAGCGGGATCATGCCCTTGAACTCACCATCGTAGTTCGAGATCGATTTTGCATCCCCGCCATTGGGAACGCTGATGGGCTCGTCGGGCACCGCGGTTTCGAGGTTGAATGTGCCGCTCCGAAAAGCCGCGAGATAGACAATCGGCTTCATGGTGGACCCGGGCTGCCGCTGCGACCTGGTCACGCGGTTGAAGTCGCTGGAGGCGCTGGAGCGGTCTTTGTAGGACTGGCGGCCGCCCGTCTCCGCGAGGATACTCGCATCGCTGTTTCTCAGCACGACCACCGAGCCCTGGACCAGCCCGCTGGCGCTGGGGTGCCGCTTCTCATACTGCGAAAGCCCGTGTTCCAGTGCCTGGTTCGAGATCTCCTGCACCCGGGCGTCGACCGTCGAGTAGACCTGGATGTGCCCCTGCTCCAGGTCTTTCTCGCAGAGATCGGCGCGCCGGCTTTTGATCTCTTCCAGGACATTTTCAACCACCGCGGACGACCCGATCGTCTTGTCCTTCTGCCACGGGACGGTCACAATCGGGCGCTCGCTGGCTCTCCTGGCCTGGTCCGGCGAAATGAAACCGCGCGCCGCCATGAGTGCCAGTACCTGGTTCCTGCGCTCGAAGACTCTCCAGGTTTGAGGCGCATTGGGCGCGTAGTGGCGAGCCGACTTTATGGCGCCGGCCAGCAGCGCTGCCTTGTCCGCATCGTCCGCGGTGAACGTGGCCAGCGGCCGGCCAAAGTAGTACTCTGCGCCCCTCGCAAACCCGTACTGGCCGTTCCCCATATAAATCAAGCTGGCGTATCGGGCCAGAAGCTCTTCCTTCGCGCGACGTTTCGAACCGAAACGCGTTCGCATCTCCCCTTCGACCCACAAAGACAGCCGGATCTCCTCCAGCTTCCGAAACAGCATGTTGACCATTCGCGCGCCGATCACGCACGCGAACGCGCGCGCCAGCACCTGGGGGTGCCGGAGCTGGTCGCTGTCCTCCTGGGCCGTCATGGTCTTGAGAAAATAGCCGCGCACGAGCTGTTGGGTGATGGTCGATCCGCCCTGCGGGAAGATGTTGGCGGTATTGGCCGAGTCCCGGCTTCCCATCTTGGTAAGGCGTCCGATCAGGTTTCGGATTTTGAGTTTGCAGAGGACTCGAGCGAATCCGGAGTAGTCAACTCCGCTGTGCGAGAAGAAGTTCTTATCCTCCGCGGCGAGGATCGCGTCTCGAACAACCGGCGGAATGTCCTCGTACCTGGTGATCTGGCGGTATTCCGAGGCCATCTCAACGAGCGGCCGGCCGTTGACATCGTAGACGTGGCCGATCGTAGGAAGCTCGAACCGGCTGAATGGTTCGATGTCGGGCAGGTTGGTTCTATCAAAGCAGACGTAATAGATTGCCCCGACAACCAGGGTGGCCGCAACGATGGTCGTGGAAACCAGGGCGTGGATGACGCCACGCCCCCAGCGCACCCTGCCGAGGCGGCTACAGCGGATTCTCCGGGCCGCCGTCAGGGCGCCCGCCCGCACGCGGCTTATCCAGCCTCGGCCAGCAATCGCCAAGGCCGACAGGCCGCGCAGGGATAGATCCGCGATTTTCATACTGCAATGGCGGCAGTGCCTTGGCGCTACCGGCCATACCACCGGCCATGACCATACCAACCGCC
>Ga0182027_10005777_pt1 | contig 18695 bp, 17 predicted proteins | sample 712E1DmetaG_FD_121300 | JGI IMG/M metagenome (GOLD analysis project Ga0182027, IMG submission 121300) | Permafrost microbial communities from Stordalen Mire, Sweden - 712E1D metaG (Illumina Assembly) | ecosystem: Environmental > Terrestrial > Soil > Wetlands > Permafrost | place: Sweden...
CCCGGTGCGCTGCTGGTTGCCCCTGAACGTCGGCCAGTCTGCGGCAAGGAGAATGCCGGAGCAGAAAAGAGCGAGGAGTGCGGGTACTTTAGTTTTAATAAACGTCTTTTTATGCCAATGTAGTGTTGCGGAAATAACCATACAAATTGAAAATAACGTCCCCTGTGAAATCAAAAGTAAATTTGATCTCATAGTGGAATAAATGCATAAATAATTGGGAAACACCACACTGACATGATTATACAACTTTATCTTTCTTTTGTGAATAAATTTAAATTCCTTGGGAGGCATTGTATGCTCAAATTGTTATCTGTAAATTGATCTTGCGGCATCCTGCGTATCGTCGATTTTCAGCAAGTTTATTCTGCGCTATTGCAGCGGAAACGTGTCCACATTACCGCTGTCGGCGGCAAGCGGTTTTAGGGGTGAACGCAAGGATTTTCATTCCTGCTTGTCCGGATATTGAGGAAACATAAAAATATGCCCCAGGGCGCTCTTGGAAAGCGTTTGGACATCACCAGCAAGTATGTAAGCGACTTGGAAAACGGGTGTAGGGCCGTGTCATTGAAGATGGCTAAGAAGCTAGCAGTAGTTTTGGGATGCAAACCTGAAAGATTTCTACCTTTAGAATAAGTTCAAAGGAGCGGGTGGAATTTAAAAAAAAATTGCCAATGATAACGTATTAAATTCCAGTTCCCATCAGGACCTTTCGATTATAATATTCTCATTTGTCTCTACCTGCATTTTTCCTGCTCACGCGCCAGACTCTAAAGGTCGAAAAATACGGGAACGTCACGATTAGTATGACTGCCGGCGCCAATAATCTAAGCAAAGATGTCCGTATTCCCAGGTGCGCTTCCACCTCCAAACAATCCTCATTGAACGCCGGTTCAAAAACAATTTCGCGTTGTTTCCTTTTGCCAAGCATCAGCGCATGGGAAATACCCGTCCAATAACCGTAGAGTTTCCCGGTTGCCGAAGGTTCCGGAAGGCTTGCGCGGACATAAATATTTATGCGGTACAACACAAAGAGACGAAAAAGCGGGGAAATCGCCCGCCCCAGCCATCCAAGGATTTTACGCCTCCATGATTCCTGGTAAAAAAAGAACAGGGCCTTCCGTAAGGAACTATTCCTGAATTTTTCCCGCAGCAAACGCAGTTTCGCAATCGGCCCTTCTTTTTTCTTTTTTTCCTGTTCCGCTGGAGCGGCTTCCAATTTTCCAGGGCCGGGGCCTTGCGAGTGAAGGTTCCCCGCCTCGGTGTCGCTTCGGGCGGTCCCATGATCCGCGTCCTCGCCAGTTTCATGCCGCGCTGAAACTTCTTCCCTACGAAAAGGGCGCGCAGGCGCCTTTTCGCCTCTTTCAGGCCCCGCCCAGTTTTGCCCTTTGTCAAAATACCTTGAATAAACGACAAAACGGCCAAATAACTGTATGTCAATAACTTTCCTTTTCAAATCGAGAAACCCGCCCAGTATCCACGGGTGCAACCAATACATTGTTACCAAAGCCGTTTCCAGCGACGAGACCCGTTTAGCATAGAGCAGAAATGAAAAGGGGGAAATGAGTACCGCGATGAAGAACATGAGGAATACGATGATCGTGCCCAGCAGGACATTTACAAACACGGGACAATTCCGGCTTTCTAATTTTCCTATTCTTCTTTTTTCAATAATAATCCGCTTTCCGTTATCACCTGGTCCATCGAAACATCGTGATAATCAAACGGAAGGTTTTCGGAGTGGATTTGACAGTCGAATGCAATGCCGAACAACGGGACCCTGCCCTTTATTTCCTTAAGAAACGAATCGTAATATCCCTTTCCATTGCCTAATCTGCCGCCATAAACGTCAAAAGCGACCGCCGGGCAAACGATGAGCTGAAGATCGCTTTTAAAAAAATTATCGCGTTTGCCTTCAACCGGCTCCACTATTCCGAAAGCCCCCGGAGCAACATCGTTTTCAAGGTTGCGTATCTCTCCCATACCAAGTTCATTGCCGGTATTTTTGCAATAGGGCAGTATGACGCGTTTCCCATCGGCAAGCATGCCGGCGATGTGCGTCAGGGTTTCCGCTTCGGAACCGGTGTTCGCGTAAGCCATGATGGCCCGAGCTTCCTTATACTGGGGCGTTTCAACAAGATGTTTCCAGACGGTATTAGATTTTTCCGTCCTCTGCTGCGCGGTCAATTCATCGCGCGCGGCCCGGTAGCGAAGGCGAAGGTCGTCCTTTTTTTTCCTGGCAATTGACTCATAGGAGTTTTTCGGTTCATCGAGTTTCACGGCCTCGTCAAATTCGCGTTTGATTTTGTCGCTGTACATTTTAATTTTCGCGAATAAACGGGCCATTTCCCTGAAAATGCGCGGTACTTCCTTGGTTCCGAAAAGAAGCAGAACCAGCATGCAAATAAGGGCGATTTCCGATAATCCACCAAGTCCGAAGTTCATCGTTTTTTCTCCACGGTCAAATATGATACCAGAATGCTTGCCCCAAACAGCAACAACAGCGGCAAGGCCATGACAAACTGCGAAAGAACGTCGGGGGGAGTTATAATCGCGGCCACGACAAAACTCAGAACTATCGCGTGGCGGATCTTCCCGACCAGAAATTGCGGGGTAAGCAATCCCATTTTCGTGAGCACGTAGGAAATTACGGGAAGTTCGAAAATCAGACCGCAGGCCAGGCTTATTTTGACCACGAAGCCAATGTACTCTTTTGCCTTAAAGTAGGGTTCCAGCACACCGGCGCCATAGATCGAAAGCACGCGCATCAAAAGCGGAATCATCACGTAGCTGAAAGCGATTCCCAGAAAAAAAGAAACTGTCGACGATATAACGATCGGAAATACAACGCGTTTTTCATGCTTGTAGAGCCCGGGAGAAACAAACCGCCAGATTTGATAAAACAATACGGGGGCCGTTAGAACAATAGCGCTGACAACGGCAATTTCCATGGAAAGCATGACCGCTTCCGCGGGTGAGGTAAAAATAAGGTGCGGTTTTGGATTGGTATATTTAAGCGGGTAGACGAGAACGATCTGGAATATTTTTTTCCAATAGACAAAACACGGAATGGTAACGACCAGCACCGTTGCGATGCATTTTATCAGCCGGCTCCGGAGTTCTTCAAGATGGTCCAAAAAGGAAAGGCCCTCGCCGTTATTTTTCGCTTTCCTTTTCTTTCCGACCAATTTCTTTATTGTCAATAAACCAATTCTTAGCTTCTTTGTCGCCATCGTGGGGGGCCTTATTGAATATCCTTCCTGAGCAGCGCATTCGAAGGACGCTGAAGGTTATCCCTCTTTTTTTTCGGAATCCGGCTTTTTGTAGGCGATCTTCGGGGCTTCGCCCTCTTTTTCAACATCTTTTGCCGCCTTTTTAAACTCCTTGATCCCTTCGCCGATGCCTTTTGCAAGATCGGGAATTTTTTTTGCCCCGAAGAGCAAAATGACGATCAATAAAATCCAGATCAGATGTGTCGGCGCAAACAGGTCTCCCATACAATACTCCTTGTTCGTTAAAATCCAATGCCTTCAATTTTAATCCGGTATTTCAACACCCAATAAAATATATTGTATTTTCAGCACTAATTGAACCTAATTCTCATCACATGATTATTGTCCGATACCAAAAGGTACATTTTTTTTAATCAGGACCTCATGAATAACGACACTTCCGAAAACGTTGTTTACGGCATTCATGCCGTGGAAGAGCTGCTCAAACAGCGCATTGAACAGGTAGACCGCGTCTATTTTGAGGCGGACAGAAAATCATCCGCGCTTTTCAATCTGTTGAAACTCTGCCGGAAACAGCGGCTTTCGTATCAAAACGTCCCCTGCATAAAGCTCGACTCGGTTGCAAAAACTACAAAACATCAAGGCGTGGCGGCCATCTGCAGCGCAAAAGCGTATTCCACCGTTGAGTCCCTCATGAGCGCCCTTGAAGTCAAACGGAACGCTCCGGGGTTGCTGTTCGTTCCGGCCTCTATTGAAGATCCGCGAAATCTGGGCTCGCTCATCCGTTCCTGCGTGGCTTTTGGCGTGGACGCGCTGCTCCTCGAACGCAAGAACACGGCTCCTTTAGGAGACACTGTTGCAAAAGCCTCTGCGGGAATGATCGAGCATCTTTCCATTATGAAACCGCGAAATCTTGAAGGTCTGATAGGTGATTTAAAGGCCATGGGCTTTTTTGTGGTAGGAGCTCAGCACACCGCGACCACCCGACCTGAACAGGTAGACTTTACGCGGCCAACGATTATTATCACCGGCGGAGAACACCGGGACATTCCGCCGTATCTTGCGCGGCTCTGCTCCAGCATGGCCGGCATACCGATTTCGCCGGCGGCACAATCGCTTAACGTGACCGTTGCCGGGTCCGTTCTTTTGTATGAATGCAATAAACAACGCGGGTTTAAATACTGACCGGTCGCTACTTAGGTTCTGTAGGCGAATTATATACGCGTTTAGCGTAGATAATTACCCGTACAGAACCTTATCCACCTTGTGGGTTATCAAAACCAAAGAATGAATCCAGCTTATCAATGACGTCTTCGCCGCTGATAAAGTGCTCGTCCTGGTTTTGTTGATTTAAGGTTTTTGCTTTTTCTTCTTTTAATTCGATTTTTTGCGTACTAAGCATGTCTTCAATGCTTACTTCCCCTGCGTCCTCCCGCTGTGTTTCTTGTACCGTGGGCTTAACATCCGCTACAACCCCTTTCGCGGTGACCTCCTTTGCCGCGGAGGACGTTTCGGTCGGCTCCGTCATGACGGTTGCTCTTTTGTCAAGAGCTTCATGGCCGGGTTTTTCTTTTGCAAAATCATATTGCTGCGTGACTTCAAAATTTGTTGCCGCAATGGAGCCCGGGTCTTCAACGCGGTCTTGGTACTCCTGGCGCGCGTGCGGCACGGCAGCGACTTTTTCCGGGTTGTGCGACGCAAGAGATGCGGTTGCCGTTTTTTCGATATCGGTTGAAGTCTTTTCGGCGCTGGAAATGGATAGTTCATAGCGGGCAATAAGGGATTCGATATATTTAACGTAATAAACATCGAGCAAAGGCATGCTTACGGTAAGGTTCCTGCGGATCTTTTCCAAAAGGAGAGATAAGGAAGTTTGGACGTCTTCGCCGGCATGTCCGGCAAGAGCGCCGTCTATTTCGGCGCATACCACCGCGATGTTCCGCATGATATCAATCCGGTCTTTTTGCAGGCGTTTATCACCCTTGATGAGGGTCCACAAAACGGCCCATATCCCCGAAGCAACCACACACCCTAAAACAACGCCAAGCAATAAAATGAACATGCCTTGCTCCATAAAGACGTCCTTTCACATCTAAGTTTTCACAACCCCTGCCAGTTCAATCATACACACAACTTTATAAAAAATCAACCCCTAAAGTTCCTCGAAGCCCGGTCGTAGACCTTCCGGTATTTTTCCACCGAACCGGCCCAGGAAAAAGACGATAAGGATTTAATGCCATTTGCAATAAGCGGACCATATCGTGACGGATCAGCAAAAATATCCGCCGCCGTTTCCAGAGCGCAATAAGCGGATTCCACAATGGACTCATACAGAGCTGAAGCTGCCCTTTCCCGCAGGGGAAGTTTCAAGATAGCGTTCCACTCCGTTTCGGATAGCAGATCCGGGTACTGTTCTCTGAATAAAATACCCGTCGCGCACCGCATTGTCCTCCGCTGTTTGAAAAGGTTTCCATAAAACGACGGCACACATATATCATTGTTGGCCTCAACCTGGATCCACAATCCTCCCGTTGCCCGGGCCACGACGGGTGTCCCGGCAGCAAAACCTTCGGTCGCTGATCCGAAAGGTTCATAAAAAGAGGGCATGAACAGATACGAGGCGCCCTTAAGCAGAATGGCATAATCGTTCGCAGGGATCCTGAAAGGCCAGATAGTTAGGTCGCCCCGACACTGAAGCACGGCTTCATTTAAAAAAGCAAACACATCGTTATTACCTGAAAAATCTCCGGGTTTGCTTCCAATATTAAGACCGAAGAAAAGTTTTGCCCTTCCCCGTTTAAGCCTTTGAAAAGCCAAAAGCCCCGCATCGAAACCCTTCTGCATGAGGTCAAGTCGTCCGGTCATAAAAAAAATCGGGACTTTTCCCGCGTTTTCCGGAAACTCGACCGCGCCCATAATATGGTCGTCGCGGTATGATTGCATGCGCGATATGAGGCCCTGTCGGAGCCGCTCTTTCTCCCGCATCAGAAGGGAAAAATCCAGTTTTTCACAACGTGCGAGCGCGGAAGCGCTGAACGGCGCCGCCTGCCCGCCAAAAACGCCGTTTTCGATGCCTATGGGAGGGTTTTGGGAAAAAGAACGTTGAAGGCTCCTTGCAAAAACCCCTGTTTGGATCGGGTCAAAGCGCAGTTCATGGGCAAAGGGGGTACTCACCGTTGTCAAGGGACCGTTGCAGAGCGGAATAAAAGCCTGTAAAAAAGTTTCGGCGGGAATGTTCATGTTGAAAAACCTTGACATAAGGTTTCCGGGAAGGTGCGCGTCATACGAGTTGTGCAACGTAAGGACGGTTTTAGCGCTGACCAATTGCCCGCCCAGGACCGCCATTTTCGAAGTCAGGGCCACGGCCGAAGTTTCCCAGTCATGGGCGTGAATAAGCAGGTTTTTTTTAAGCCCGAGTTTGCCGAGCACGGGCGGAAGCGCGGCGCAAAAAACCAGCGAATCAAGTCCAAGCATGGCAGGGTCCGAATAATCGTAAGGGTTTTCCTGGGGAGCAAAACAGTTGTCGAGCGCGCAAAAATATGACGGAACATCCGCGGAAATGTCCTGCAGGCAGGTTACCTTTGAGGCAAAATTCCCACATGTAAAACGCATGTCCTCAAAGAGAGTGACGAAATGCCCGTCGCGATATGCCTGCCGTATGTTTTTATTGTTACGATGAAACGGGGAAACAAACACGACTTTTTCACCGGCTTCTTTCATGAATTTAGGCAGGCATTTGGCTATGGCGGCAAGTCCGCCAAGCGCAGCATAGCTGTTTTCAAAAACGACAAAAACAATGGTGCGTCCGGCGCCGTCGAACGTGCGTTCGGACTGGTTCAGCAGTTCAATTTCCCGCGGCGAAAAGAAGGATTGATACTCCGAGCGGATCGGCGTCCAACTATACAATTTGGTCTGGAAAATATGGTCAAAGCGTTTTGCTGTCATTCTGCTAAAATAAATCCCGGATTTAAGCAGGTTATGATAAAGATACGCGCGCAAAAAAGGTCCAAACTATTCTGTAGAATATTCATCATTGCAATGGTATAATAAAAGGCGGGAAACATGCAAATTTCCCAACCACTGTTATAATTCCCCCGCCCCCCGTGGACGCGAAGCATGGTTAATCAAAAGAATACCGATCATGGATTTTCCATGTTGGAATTGTTATCTGTCATGGCTCTTATAGGTATTCTTGCGCTCTTGGCGGCGCCCTCGGCTAAGACGTATCTCGCATCAATAAATTTGCGGACGGCGACAAGCGCCATTAAGCAGCAGCTTATTCTGGCCAGAACAAAAGCCATGGGAAACCCGAATGTCCACTGCGGTGTATATTTCAATACCGGTGTAACGCCCAATCAAACACAGCCTTTTTTAGATACGGTCGATTTTTATAACTATGATGCAAATGATCCCAAATACATGCCTGTTTTTTCCATGCCCAAAAATGTAACTATTAATGTCGGGGGAACCGGTTCCGACAAGGTAATGGTTTTTCGCGGAGATGGGTCCGCCAAGACAGGTAATCCAGGCATAACCAATAATCAAATAATTGTGACAGTAACGGTAGCAGGCCAAAGCGGAACGCTCACGCGGTCAAAAACCATTTCGGTGCTTCCAAGCACCGGAAGGATCAAAGTGCAGTGACCCTTCATTATTTTCTTTCCGGTGGCCGGTAACCGGCAACCGGTAACTTCTTTTTGTCCACTATCCACCACAGCAATCCAGCCATGGCGGGTAAAATCATATTGATGCATAAAATTCCCATGGAGGCGCCGATGGCAATGGCCGAGACCTGCGCCCTCAGTCCGTAAACAACGGACAACTGCCCGAGAAACAGGCCAAAAGAATATTCCCTGATCCCCATGTTTGCAATGAATATGGGAAAAAACAACATGAACGCATAGGCCTGCGCCGCGATGGAAATATTCGCGCACGCTCCAGGGCTTCCGAACATGTCAAGAAGCACGGCCGTCTGAAAAAGGAGAACGAGGTGCGTCGCAATGGACAAAAGCGCAATGGGCGCCGCCGCCTTTATTGCAAAATTTGCAAAAGGGAATGCCGTCAAGTTTTGAAGCGCTCTTGACCGGAAAAACCTGGCAAAGGCATTCCGCAAAATTCTTTTTGAGAAAAAAATCCCCAGTATGGCCGCCATGACCGCGCCACCGACAATAATAATGGACCCCTGGGCAGGCGACAGCGCTCCAAAGGCCACCCAGGAAAATATCGCGCCACATGCTCCGGCAATCAGGGCGGTTCCTCCCGCGTAGATTTTTTCAATGATTACCGCATAGACCGCATTGGCTTTATTCTCCGGCTTGATCGAAATTCCTCGAAAAAACTCCCCCAATCTGCCGGGGGTGGCAAAGGCCAAAAGGCATCCCCACAGCATTGTTCTAATGCCGGTTTGGAAGCTTATCCTTGTCCCTTGATTGCCGAGCAATAATTGCCATCTCCTGGTCTGGAGATAAAATCCCACGCAGCCCAGAATTAAACTTACCACAAGCGTGCGCAAAACTATGTGATGAAAAAGCGGGGATAATTGACTTTTGCCAAGGCTTTTATTGACCAAATAAATAACAAGGGCGGTAATTGCTATCTTAACTGGCAAGAGCAGGCGATTGTTGCTTAATGATTTAAAAATTTGTTGAATGTTCATGATTCCTGCATTTTGTGGGGATCACAGCATATTCACCGGATCAACGTCAAATATTATTCTCAACCCCTTGGGTGGCTTGTCCATATTTTTCCTTATTGCCGTTGCACAATCCTGCAGGGTTTTCATTGATTTCGATTTAAGCAGCATGCAATACCGATAGTTGTTTTTAATGCGCGAAAATACAGCCGGAGACGGGCCCAGCACCGTAATGCCGGTTGATGCCGCGGTAATGCCGATGCGTTTGGCAATGCCTCCCATGAATGAACGTACGACAGCCTCCTGTTCCCCTTGTACGACGATCCTTACAAGCTTGCCGAACGGCGGATATCCAAGGCGTTCGCGCGCCGTAATTTCTTTGGCATAAAATCCCGCGTAATCGTGGTCCTTGGCCGCGATGATACCGCCATCATCGGGAACATACGTTTGGATGATCACTTCGCCGCCGGAGTCTTCGCGGCCTGCGCGTCCGGCCACCTGCGCCAGGAGTTGAAAGGTTTTTTCCGCGGCACGGAAGTCGGGGAAATGCAGCCCGATGTCCGCCTGCAAAACGCCGACCAATGCGACTCCGGGAAAATTAAGCCCTTTTGCCACCATCTGCGTGCCCAGCAGAATGTCGGCCTCCTGGCTAGCAAACTGTTCCAGAATGCGAATATGCGCGCCCCTGCCCCGTGTCGTGTCCTGGTCCATCCGAATAATGCGTCCCTGCGGAAATTCGGTTTTCAAATATTCTTCGGCTTTCTGGATGCCCGTTCCCTTGTATTTGATATGTTCCCCCCGGCATTTCAGGCACATCTGCGGCGCGGGCTCAACAAGACCGCATTGATGACATTTGAGCTTGTGATCGGACTTATGATAGGTCAAATTGACCGAGCATTGCCGACAAACGTAGGTATGGCCGCAATCCTTGCAAATTAATACCGTAGAAAACCCCCTGCGGTTGAGCAGCAGAATGACCTGCCGACGGTCGATGAGCACCTCGGAAATGCGCCTGTGCAGATACCGCGACAGGAAGGTCCAGTTGTTTTCCCTGTGCTCCCCGGCCATGTCGACGATCTCGACCCGGGGAAGCGCTGCCGCGCCGAAGCGCCGGGTAAGCGGTATCAATTGATACTTGCCTGCAAGCGCGTTGCGATAACTTTCAAAGCTCGGCGTCGCGCTCCCTAAAACCACCAGCGCCTTCTGTAAATGCCCCCGCATGACCGCAACGTCCCGCGCGTGGTAGCGCGGTTCCATGTCGGACTGCTTATAACTGCCGTCGTGCTCCTCGTCGACGATGATGAGGCCCAAACGGTCCATGGGCGCTAGTACGGCGCTGCGCACGCCGATCACGACGCGTTTTCTGCCGGTAACAAGTTCCTCAAGGCTGTCGCGACGCTCTCCATCGGCCATTCGGCTGTGTATGACCGTAATGACCGGCCCTAATGCCTGCCTGAAGCGCTGGATGGTCTGCGGAGTAAGGGATATTTCGGGCACAAGAATAAGCGCGCCTTTCCCCAGGGAAAGCGTTTTCTTGACCAATTCAATATAAACGAAGGTCTTTCCGCTGCCGGTAATGCCATACAGTAAACAGGGTTGACGCGGGCTCTCCATTTGGGCCGACATGTTGTCAACCGCCATTATTTGTTCTTCCGTCAACTCATATCCCGGGCCGTCCGCTCCGTACGCAAGCTCACAGGCCTCGCGAAGAACGGTCGTTTCTTCCCTGCGCAACACTCCTTGCGCGCACAAGGCCGCGACCATGTGCGTCGAAAGTCCATATTTTTCCCGAAGTTTGATTGCGGTCACTGGACCGGAATCTTCCCGTATTTTTTCATACGCGATTGTCTGCTTCGGCGTAAGCGACTTCGGCAAAACGATTCCCGTCAATTGATAGCGCGCAACTGTCTTGGCTGAGGCGTTTGCCAGCCCTTTTTTAATAAACGGCCGGAATATTTTTCCGAGGTCCGTCTGATAATAATGCGCTATCCATTCATACAATTGGATAAGCGAGCGGTCGGCATCGGTCCAGCGGTCGGATTTTATTTCCAGGACCGGTTTTAAATCAGGGAACACCGATTTTTCCTTGACCCGGACCGCCACACCCCACAGCCTCCGGTTCTTCAGCTCCACAAGCACGGGAATGCCCGGAGAAACGCGTCCCAGGAGCCGATCGGGAACCTCATAATCATATATCCCGGGAACCGCGATGGGAAACGCAACGCTCACGACTTTATTTTGCACGGGCTTCATATAAAAATTGCCTTGACAGCAACCATTGATTTTTATGTAAATTATAAAGGTCCCAAAACCAGCCACCGCCCAAAAAGGTTTTAAGCGTGTTGATTGAAATAGAACAGGCAAAGCCGGGAATGACCCTGCTGGAAGACGTGCACCTTCCTTCGGGTGCAATTCTCGTTAACGGTTCTCAGAAACTTACCGAGTCGCTCATCCAGATCATCGCCAATCGCGGCATCACAAAAATACAAATTGTCCCTGAAGATACAACACCCCAATCTGAAATAGAAAAAATAAAACAGGAAGAAGAAATAGGAACCAAGCCGGAGGAAGAAACACGGCAGCCCGCGAAAGCGGAAAAGGTGGACGCTTTACCTACGCTCCCTAAAATAACCGCGGTCCCGTCGAAAGACTTGATGTCGGTAAAACTTTGTATAGAACCCCTAGGCGCGCCCAACGAAGTAATCTCCTTTGATGATATTGTCGCCGCATTGCACAATGACGGGATTGTTTTCGGGATAGATGATACGGTCGTTCTGGGGATAGTTGAAAAATGGCAGAAATTCAAACGGTACTATGAAGTCGACAGCGTCGCAAAAGGAACAATGCCCCAACCGGCCAGGGAAGGCAGTTTTGATTTTTTAGTCAAGTACGTGTCCGATCCCGCAAAAATGGCTATTGTAATCAAATCGCGCTATTCCTGGCAGCTCTCTAAATTCGGCATCGAATTCCAGCATGTGGAACCTGGAAAGGTCATCGCCCAAAAGCAAAAAGACGTTCCCTGCATTCCCGGAAAAAACGTAAAAGGCGATTCCGTTCCCATTACCGACGTGGTCAAATCGACAATCAATCTGGACCAAAGCGTTCAACTATCAAGCAACCAGGAACAGATAATCTCGCGCACCGAAGGAATCGCATACTACTCAAACAATACCGTTGGCGTCCATCCAATGAATTTTGACGGTTCCATCGATATATCCATTTCGCCGGACCGGATGAAGGCGGACGCCGTCTTCCACCCGCCGGGAGAAGACGGCCAGCACCCGTATTTTGCCCAGGTCGAATCGCTGCTTCGGGAAAATAAGGTCGTGTACGGAATATTGACAGAAGAGATCACGAAGGCCCTTTCCGCCCTTTCCGCGGGAGCCTATCCGAGCGCCCCCGTCACCGTCGCGCTCGGCTCTCCCTTGAAAAACGGCGAAAACGGCACAATACATTTCCTTTTCAGTCTGGAATCGTCGCTTAAACCCAAAGTCAATCCCAACGGCACCGTTGACTATAAAAATGTCGATTTGGTCGTATCGGTCAAAAAGGGCCAGGAATTGGCAAAACTTGTGCCGCCTACAAAAGGTGCGCCGGGAACAAACGTTCTGGGCCAAAGCATCCCCGCCATTGACGGCGTCGCGGCCAAACTTCCGGCGGGGGCCAACACCGAAGCCAGCCCCGCGGACCCGACGGTCCTTATCGCGGGCACCGACGGCAACGTCAAATACAACGGAACGGTCGTTGAAATAAGCGAGGGATTTACCATCAAGGGAAACGTCGATTTCTCAACGGGGAATATCAAGTACGCCAAGTCGGTGATAGTGGAAGGGGATGTTACTTCGGGCTTTAAAGTTGAATGCGGCGGCGACCTTCAGGTGCGGGGCTGCATCGAGGACGCCGAAATCCTGGTCGGCGGCAATGTATTATGCAAACTCGGCTATATCGGTCAGGGCAAAGGCGTTATTGATGCCAAGGGCGACGTGAACCTTAGTTTTACCAAAAATCAAGTCGTCAAATGCCGCCAGAACGTGGTCGTTGCGAAGGAAGCGCTCAACAGCACGATTTACGCGCGAAAAACCATCACCGTTCACGGCAATCCGCTTTCCATAGCGGGCGGAAAAATGATGGCGCGCGACTCCATTACCGCCTATTCCATCGGCAATAACAGCGGCATTAAGAGCCTTTTGGAAGTAGGGACCGACTATGCTTTGCTTGAAGAACTTCAAAAGGTCGACGCGCTCATAGCGGAAATCGCGGAAAACAAACGGAAGCTGCTTCAAACGTATAATAAATACGAACGCCTGGCCGAGATCAAAAAGCAGCTTGCTCCCAAGGACGAATTCATGTTTAATAAATTGAAGGCCACATTGGCGAAATTCGACCAGCAAAATAAAGTGCTCGAAGACCGGAAAAAAATCGTCACGTCAAATATCTACGAGTTTAAAAACGCCTCTATTAAAATCGAGCATGCCGCCCTTTCCGGTACCGTCTTTAAAATCGGCGCGCGCCTTTTCCAGGTAAAAGACGAAATCATCGGGCCGAAAACGGTCAAGCTGGTTGATGAGGAGATAAGGATTTACTAACCCACCAGGTGGATCATTCTTTTTTCCACGAAACATCGATGTCCCTGTCGGGCAGGAAATTATCCCGGTAAAAATAATAGGTAAGCCCGTGGTTGCCTGATTTTATTGAATCGCACACATACGAAAGGTAAGTCAACGTCAGCGATGAGGCTATCGTTACGGAATAATGGCTGTCATGGAGTGGCTCGCCCCAGGAGTGCGTTGTCAGGAGAATGTATTTCCCTCTGCAATTACGGACATGCTGCTTATAGACGACCATGGTGGTGCACGCTCCGGCCTTCGGGACTTGCACCGTAAAGTCGACCCCTTCCTTTTCCCTGACAAAGGGGAACACCTTTTGTCCGCCTTCCGAGGTGACTGTGATTGACGAAGGGTAGTCCATCGCGCTGTCCAGCGGGAAGGGATAATACAAGGCATAGCGCCCGGCATCACCGCTTTTTGAGGTGAAAAGATACGTACCTTTGATGACGAGCGTATCGGGGGACACAACTTCCAGCGCGATCGTTTCTTTCCAGAACCGAAGGTCCCCGGCCAATGCCGATGAAAGCGAAAAACATAAGAAGAGTAAAAATCTCATTTTTTCCGGGGCTTCTTCGAAGCGTCATCAAGCTTCCTGCGTTCCTCCGGAGTCAAGGAATCAATTCCCTTTTCGGAGATTTTCTTCAGGATCGGGTCGATAACCTCTTCAAAATATTGCCGTTTGCCTGCGTTTTCCTTTTTAGGCCTGAATTGAAGAACGCTTGGTTTTTTTTGCTGTGCAGGAAGCCGTCGCTCCTCCAGCCAGGCAATAAAAGGGCCGTAGTATTTTACGTAAAGAAGCGCGACGGCAATCCCGCCCAAATGCGTAAGGTAAGCGATGCCACCGCTTCCAGAGCTGGCGCCAAACAGCGACATTATGCCGATTATGACGACCGCCAGGCGCACGGGCAGGGGAAAAACAAAAAACATCAGGATGGTCCGGTCGGGAAAATAATAGGCGTACGCTGTCAACAGCGCCAGGACCGCGCCCGAAGCGCCGATGATAAATGAATTCCACTGAAGCACGCTGAAAAGGCCCGAGCCCGCCCCGGCAATGAAATAAAAAATTACGAACCGTTTTGTTCCCCACAGCTCCTCGATTTCCACGCCAAACATCCACAGGGCAAGCATGTTGAAAAGGATGTGAAAAGGATTCTGGGCATGGAGAAAAAGGTACGTCACCAGCCGCCAGATCTGGCCATGGGCAATTGCCAGATTTGGAACAAGCGCCCCGAAAACGGTGATTCGTTCTCCGACCCAGGGAACAAGCTGAAGCATCCACACTGCCCCCGTGGCAATAAGTATGGATTTAACCCCCTTGGGAAGCGCGGGTGCGGCGATGCGGTCCATCGGCCTAGCGTTTCATTTTCTTGTATAATTGCTCCATCACCGCGGCGGGGACGAATGCGCTCACGTCGCCGCCGAGTTCGGCGATTTCCTTGACCATGGTGGAATTGAGATAGACATACTTTGCGCTGGGCATGAGGAACACGGTCTCCGCCCGCGTATTAATATTTCTATTTGTAAATGCCATCTGGAATTCGTAATCAAAATCGGAAAGCGCGCGGAGCCCGCGGATGATCGTCGTCGCGCCGAACTCCTTGAGGCAGTTGGCGATCAGCCCGCTGTACGACACGGCCTCGATTGTGGAAACGTCCTTGACTGCTTCTTTCACCATGCTCAGGCGCTCTCTTACGGAGAAAAGCGGGTGCTTGTGCGGATTATCGGCCACGACCGCGATCACCTTGGTGAATATTTTTGACGCTCGCACGGCGATATCGATATGACCGAAGGTTATGGGATCGAATGTTCCGGGATAAAGGGCTATGGGCATTGGGGCTCTCTCATAAAAAAGATTCCGCACACTGAGCGAAGCCGAAGTGGGCGCGGTTTTATCAATTACGTACCCTTCGGCTTCGCTCGGGGTACGTTTGAAAATAAATTACGGATTACGCCGCGTATAAAAGTCTACTCCGGTATCGCCGTAGTTCCGGGTTTCATGGGAATACCTGGTGCCGTCGAATGCTGTCTGCGCTGTTTCGGCGTCCTTTCCGGCTGTCCGCTCATAGAGTAATGTTCCATGGGGTGAAAGCAATTCCAAAATTTGCGGTAAAAGTCCGGCAAGTTCGTTGTCGGCATAGGGTGGATCATAAAAAATAATATCAAACGAACTTTTGCACGTCATGCCGTGGTGTCGCACGTCCTGAACATGAACCATGGCACGCTTTTCAAGGCCGAACCGCTTGATGAACTCTGAAATGTTGTGCGCTAAAATACGGTCATGTTCAACAAAGTGCACTTCACGCGCTCCACGGCTGAGGCATTCAAAACCAAAAGCCCCGCTCCCTGCGCAGAGATCGGCCACGACGGCTCCCGGAATTTTTTCCTTAAGGATTTCAGCGAGCGCCTGACGAACGCGCCCCTGGGTGGGACGAAACCTGACGCTTTTTTCGGGAAGCGTGATGATGCGGCCTTTGAGGTCGCCGGCGATTACGCGAAGCTTCATTCTTTACTGGTAATGACTATCTGCGATTCAACCTTCACCGTTGACGCGGTTTGGGCAATAAGCGAACAATGCTTGAACGCGCAGGGGATTTTTTCATTGTACAGCCCGGCGACGAACTTGACAAAATCCTTATATGAACAGGCGCCCGTCCACCGGTAGATGGAGCGGTAATAGTTGCCGACCTTGTCGGTCGATACCAGGCTGATGTCTTTGGCGGCGGCAACCCGGCTCTGCCTGGCTATCCTTGAAAATGAGGCAAGCGTCCCGGGCAGCCCGTTCCTTGACACGATCGTAGAAAGCGAAAGGTCGACACAAGGGTCGGTCAGATTGAGTCCGAATTCGGTCTTGCATGAGAAAGCGAAACGAAAGCCGTCCCTTCCGTTAGGTTTGATAAAAGAATAGGGCGGCGGCAAAACGGCCATCTTTTCGCCCTTCAGCGACACAAGCATTTTATGGATCAGGTCCTTCGAGGGCCCTATGCCTGCCGCATAAACGGTCTGAAAATTATCCATGTCCAGCGATTTAAGGCCGATGCCGCCGGGGACCGCCCTTGTGAGCATCTCACAAACGTTTTTGGTGAACAGAAATTCATAATTTATCTTTTCGGCAAACGACAATTGATCATACGGTAAACTGAGCATTCCGCTCTCGCGAAGCTTGAGCCTGGAATCATTGACCTCTTTAACAACCTCCTCCACCATGTTTGATCGTGCGTAGGTTGAAGGCGCAAGGTCCCGCTTGACAACCTGCCGTTCCTGCACCGGGCCCGCCGTTTGATGATGCGCGCCATACCACGCGTATCCCTTCATTCCGGCAAGAGCCAGAATGCCCATGCACACAACGCCACCCACTGCGAAAAACACGGCTCGGGGAATATGAAGCGGTCGTCTCTGCAAAACGGCGGTATTTTTTAAAAGGTTGATGCGGATCATAAATTACATTTCTGCTCCGCCTTGCAAAGCCATTCCCACGGCAACGCCCAGCTGGTGGGAAAATTTCCGCAGGTCTTCCTCGCCCTTTCCCGCACGGCAGGCGATTTTTTTAAACGGGTCGAGGAGTTGCGCATTCCCGAATCTGCCGGCGAAAGACCCAATATATTCGGGCTGCGAGAAGAGCGCCCCCGCGCAAAATAATTCCGGCTTTTCCTGCGAGGATTGACCGGCACAAGCGCAAAGACGATCAATGCTCTCCGCGATTTTCGCGCCGTATTCATCGGCCGTAAGCGCCCCCGGATTATACATGCAAACGTCGAAATCAAGGAGCGTAGCGCTCTGGGTCAGAATGATTATCGATTTTTCGTCGTTGCCCAGCACAATTGCGGCCGGGACCTGTATCTGTTCCCCGTAATTGGCCTCAAAAACGTTGATTAACCCGAACATGTCAAGATCGACGACAAGAGGGTTGAGCTTGTGCGCCTTTAAAAGCGTCACAAGTTTCTGTATTGATGAATTCCGGTAGGCCACGGCAAGATATTGTTTGACGGCGCCCTCGGCGGACTGGCCCAATAGTTCATAATCAAACGAATATTCTTCGATCGACCCGATACTATGTTGACTGAGTTCCCAACTGATGGCCTCGCCGACGTCTTTTTCATCGCTGTCAAGAGAGAGTTTTTTAACAATCGCGTATTCGGAAGGCAAAGACACGGCGACATTCTGGTCTTTAAAATCAATCTCCGCCATGAGGTTTTTAAATTCAGTTTTCAGGACCCCGTCAAAGTCTTGTCCGGAAGCATCACTCATGGGCTTGATGATGATGCTGCCGACCGAATTCTCCTGCGGAAAATATTGGGCAATGGTAATCAGGCCATGTCTAATTTCTATTCCGCTTATGCTTTCTTTTTGTGAAGCCATAGGAAGATTTAAAGCAGATATGGACCGCTTATGGGTACTCCTTTTCATGAAATATCACACGTAAGCGCGTCGGCGCGCTCAAAGACCCCGTAACAAAAACGTGGCCATTTTATTACCCAAGATAATATGCGTCATTCCTGTTCCAGAAGCAAACATGATTATCAATTTTTGAATAATACAGCCCGCATATTCCAAGAAACTTAAGGCGGGATTATCCAATTCCGGTCATGAGGAAGCGTCGGACTTTCCCGCGTTCCCGAATTTTAATACTTCCATGAACGCATCAACCATGCGGGGATCGAATTGTTTCCCTCGTCCCGCCACAAGCGTCTCGATGGCCATCTCCGGCGTGAGCGCCTTGCGATACGGACGGTTCGACGTCATTGCCTCGAACACATCGGCGACGCTCAATATCCTGGCCCCAAACGGGATATCCTCCCCGCTGATGCCGTCGGGATACCCTCTGCCGTCGTAGTATTCATGGTGGTGAAGCACGAAAGGAACCAGGGGGCGCAGAAACGGGACATCGGCGATGATCTTCGCCCCCACGGCCGGGTGCTTCCGGATTTCATCGAATTCGTATGGCGTCAACCTGGAAGGCTTATTGAGGATGAATTCGCTGATGCCGATTTTTCCGATATCATGCAGGAGCCCGGCATATTTCACGTTTTCTATTTCCGCATCCGGCAATCCAAGCTGCTTTGCCAATACAACCGTATACTTCATGACGTTTTCCGAATGTCCGTGAGTATAGCGGTCTTTGGCCTCTACCGCCAGCGCAAAAGCGCGGATCGTTTTCAGATAGTTGTTGCGGATGTCCTGGTAAAGCCTCACATTGTCAATTGATATGCTTGACTGAGAGGCCAAAAC
>Ga0182027_10005778_pt1 | contig 18694 bp, 18 predicted proteins | sample 712E1DmetaG_FD_121300 | JGI IMG/M metagenome (GOLD analysis project Ga0182027, IMG submission 121300) | Permafrost microbial communities from Stordalen Mire, Sweden - 712E1D metaG (Illumina Assembly) | ecosystem: Environmental > Terrestrial > Soil > Wetlands > Permafrost | place: Sweden...
ACCATACCCTCTTCAGCCAACTTCGAACCCTCCTGCCTTGCTTACGATTCTGGGAAGGGCGAGATTTTCGCGGTAAACAGCGCAAGTTCTGGCGTAATCTCAATTATTTCAGATGCCAGCAACTCGGTAGTTAAGACTTTTTCGGTAGGGGGTTTTCCAAGCGATTTAGTCTATGATTCAGGCAAAGAAGAACTCTTTGTCTTAAACGAAGATGTAATTCAAGTAGTATCGGACAAAAATAACGCTGTAATTGCAAACCTCAATCTTAGCAGCCAAGGACTAGTTTATGACTCTGTCAGAGGAGAGATCTTTACCATGGGCTCACACAACGGGATACTCTACGCTATATCCGACATCAGCAACAATGTGGTTGAGACCTTGACTGTGGGGGCCTATCTTCCCTTTGGCTTAACTTATGATTCTGGTAAAGGTGAAATCTTGCTGGTCGGCTTCGGTACCATAACTGTTATATCCGATGCCCCAAGCTCCAATACCGCTCCTGTTCCCACCACAGCTCTGCCCACAAGCACGACTCCTTCTCCCTCTCCAATCCCAACAACAACCGTTAAGGTAACCGCAACTGTACCTGTTGGAACCAATCCTGAAGGGGTAGCTTATGATTCAGGCAAGGGTGAAATGTTCATAGCCAACTATGGCTCCAACACAGTCTCTGTTATATCGGACCACAGCAACACCGTTGTGGCAACTGTGCCAGTGGGAGTCCAACCTGCAGGAGTTGCCTATGATTCCGGTAAGAGTGAAGTTTTTGTAACCAACGATGGCTCGGGCACTGTATCTGTCATATCGGACCAGACAAACGTCGTTGTCGCGACCGTAACGGTGGGAACCAATCCTAACGGCATTGCTTACGACTCCGCCAAAAGCGAAATGTTTGTGGCAAATTGGGGATCCAACACTGTCTCGGTCATATCAGATGACAGTAATACCGTAGTGGCAACTGTACCCATGGGAATCAATGTCATGAGTGCAGCCCATCCCATAGGCGTAACGTATGATTCCGCTAAAGGCGAAATCTATGTGGTAAATTCCTACCCAAATACTAGCGGCTATGGCACGGTCTCTGTCATATTCGACAGCAACAACACCGTCCTTGAAAGCATAACCGTGGGAGGCTACCCCATCTGCGCGGCTTATGATTCTGCAAAAGGTGAAATATTCGTAACTAACAGCCAGGACAATTTTATCTCGGTAATCTCAGACAGCACCCACGCCGTTGTTGCCAGCGTGACTTTTCCTTTTAACGAAGCCTACGCCTCTTGGGGCATAGCATATGATTCTGCCGATGGTCAGATATTTGTAGCTAATCAGCGAGGCACAGTCTACGTCTTATCAGACAGCTCAAACGCTTTAGTTGAGACTGCACCGTTGGGAAGCAATTTTAATTCCCACTGCATAGCCTATGATGTTGCCAAAAAAGAAATGTTTGTAACCAATAATGGTAACAGCACGGTCTCAGTCCTATCTGTGTCCCCGATCACATCCCATCCAACCGCGCTGGGGCTCAGCAGTTTAGGTCTCATTTTAGTGGTGGTGGCAGTGGTGGCTGTAATCTTGTGTGCGGCTGCATTAGCAATAAGAAAATCAACCCGAGCTCGCTCCGCTTCCAAGCAAATATAGAGCTTTGGCTTGAAGCATAATTGCAATGGATGATTATTTTCTTTTTCCAAGCCTATCGAGCAGTGCGCTTGTCATTATTGGCATTATTACGGTGGCGTCGCCTTCGATCATGATGCGTTTGGCTTTTTCGTTGATTTTTCCCCAGGAGACCGCTTCGCGTGGTCTTGCGCCGCTTAGGCTGCCGTCCCACTCATCTGCCGTAGTAATGTAGATGACGTAGTCTAAGCCGTCTTTGAACTGGTTCCACCAAATCGTGTGATGCTTAGAGATGCCTCCGCCGACGATGAGGGCGCCGCTTTTCTTGGCGTCGAAAACGATGTTGTTGAGGTCGCCTTCGTCTTTAAGCAAGTTAATCTTGAAGTCATGGTGGTCTTGGCTGAAGAACCACAGTTGATAGCCTACGGAGCCGTCAGTTATGCCTGGCACGAAAACGGGTATGTTGTTTTTGGCTGCCCAATAAAGAATCGAGCTCTCATTGCAGCACCGCAACCCTATTTCACGGCATAGTTCAGTTGTGGAAAGCTCGTGTTTGCCTTCCTTGTATAACTCTTCAAGTAGACCGAGGATTTTCTTTTCTATAATTATGCCGTAGCTGTCGTTTGGGACAAGCACGTTGCCTAGGCGGTTTAAGCCTTCTTGGTGCAGTTTGGAATCGTTCATTATGAAGCTGCCTTTATAGTAGTCTTTCCAGCAGCGGGCGACGTCATGGTCCAGTGTTCCACAGGTTGTGATGACAACGTCAACGAGTTTCTGTTTAACCAGCTCTCTAATTACTCCTCGTGTGCCGGTGGCTACTATGTCGGCGGTGAATGAGAGAAACTTTACACAGCCCTTGGTGTTAATCATGGATTCCATAATGCTGACGCCTGTCGCAAGCTTGCCCGCGGTGAAACCCCATGCCTTATTCATCTGTTTGACAAGCTCGTCTACGGACATGTTTTCCGTAAACTCGTAATCTTTCACTGGTTCTTTATGTGCTGTTTTAGGCATGAAGCCAATCTCCTATGCACTGGATAACTGAGTGTTATAATAAATAGGTGTCGAAACGACTCTGAGGCTAATCTGATAAGTACGCGATGATTCTTTGGTAAATATCCTTGTCCATCGAATCTTCGTAGCCAGCGTAAATGCTCGGGTTATCGTTAACTTCCACCACAACGTAATCGCCGTCAACCTCTTTGATGTCCACGCCATAGAGCCCTTTCCCAACAACACTGCACGCCTTCAACGCTACTTCCCTAAGCCTAACTGGGATTTCTTGTTTCTTGATGCTTACCGTTCTGCCCCAAATAACGGTTGGTTTGCCTCGGAGTTTGGCGCCATGTTTCCATTTACCTTTAGGAATCATGTACTTACACACGTAGAGCACATCGTTGTTTAGTACGCCGACTCTCCAGTCGAAAGATGTGGGCGTAAACTTTTGAATCGCTAAAACGTCAGATTTCTTAAAGAACCGTTTAGCAACATCTCTAAAGCTTGTTTCACAAGCAGCCTTCTCCACATAACGCGAGAAACTTGTGTAAGGCGCTTTTATGACAACCGGTTTTCCCAGTTCGTCGAATATGTCGCTGATTTTTTTGTGGTGCAGTTCCTCTTTGTTAAGGAAAACAGTTGGTATGTATGGCACATTATACTTCTCAAATAAAGCGTATTGATGGATTTTGTTACCGCATATAGTTATTGATTCAGGATCATCAATAACTTTCAAGCCGAGTTCCCATGCTGTTTTAGACACAACATACGCCGTATTCAATGGGTCTGTTGTTGCCCTAATGAAGACAGCATCATATTTTGCGACGTCTGAAATGTCTTCACGGAACAGAAAATGGAATTCTTGCCCTTGGTTTTCTGCGGCTAACTTGAAGTTTTGGAGTGCGCCTTCCTCTCTGGGGTCAGTAAAGTTATATTTCTCAACAAAGCAGGCGATTTTAGACACCGAAGGGTTCACCCTGCTCAGAAATGAGCGAGACCTCTTTTGAAATTATTTGCAAATCTTGTTCGGAAAGCTCCTCTCTGCTTACGGGTTGCAGTCCACAAAGATAAGCTTTGTCTACTGTTTTTTGTATGTGGAGTTTGCAAAGAGGGATTTTGAATATATTATACACTTCTTTAGCGATTTTCTGTGTTTGCTGGTCTTGATTAGTTGTTTTGCCGAAAAAGGTTTTGATGCTGAAGAGTTCACCTTTGATGGGTTGGGCACAGACGGCGAATTTGTAGTTCATGCCTAAGCTTTTCATGGCGCGGTAAAGTGAGCTCCTGTTGTGCGCGAGTTTGTAGCCGTCGTAAATAAAGGGATTTACTGCAAAGAGAATGACTGGAAAGCCGAGTTCGTTGGTTATTTTTTTAACGGAGTCTGTAACGAGGAAGGGTAAGGTGGACACCCCAGCTTTGGCTGCTCTGAGAAGAAGAATCGGGGTCCTGCTTGAATCAATAATGTTTTCGCATGATGGAATAACGCGGTTGCCGAGAATTTCAGCGTGCATCGAAACATAATAGCCTGTTTTGAGGTATCGGTATTCGTTGTTGATGTTGAGGGTGGCTTCTTTGATTGTGGAATCTAGAAACGTCGCGGGCTTCATTACTTGCGAATTAGTGGTTAGGTCGATATTTGAGACGACCAACACGGTCATGAGACACCAGGTTAATTAAAAGGCGTTATTACCGCAGTTATATTTAAGATTAACTATCCTTATATTCGCATCCAGAATTAACGCTAAACAAAAAGAGGCATAGCCTACGTATAAACCGCTTGAAGTGCTTGGGCCAGAACATGAGTTTTCGTTGGTGAACCAAGAACTAAAAGTCCTCCCAGTCGCTGACAAAATCATAAAGGATTACTGTGGAAAAATCCTCAACTTCGTGGAGTTGCCCGCCTTCACCTTTGGAAAAGAGATGCAACTTCACGTAATGGAAGTAAAAGCGAACTCTCCTTTTAAATCGCCTGTCCAATTTGAAGAGACAATGCAAAACGCGGTCTCAACGCTTAATCAAATCGTACATAAACATGGTGCCCTGCTTCTTGGAACAGGAATGCATCCTCTGCTTAAGCTAGAAGATACTGCCATCTGGTCCCACTATCACAGAAAAATCTATCAGGAATACGCCAAGATCTTCAATCTAAACCAGCATGGCTGGCTAAACATACAAAGCTTCCACCTAAACCTCCCATACCAAAAAGAAGCCGACGGCATACAAACGCATAATTTGCTTGCTAACTTGTGCACTTATCTTCCAGCAATCACTGCTTCCTCGCCAATCTATGAAGGCAAAACTGGTCCGGATGTCGACAACCGACTGCAATTCTACAAGATAAACCAGAGAGAAATCCCATCCGTAGCGGGTGAGGTTATCCCTGAATATGCTGACTCGTTTAGCCAGTACAAGCAGTGTGTTATTGGGCGGTATTCCGAGGATTTAGCTAAAGCCGGCGCAGGCAAAGCCTTGCTGTCAAGGGAATGGGTCAATTCAAGAGGAGTAATTTTCCGCTTTGACCGCTCAGCCCTTGAAATCCGTGTGATGGATGAGCAGGAATGCGTTAAATCCGATGTGGCTTTGAGCTGTTTCATACGTGCCACCCTCAGAGGCTTAATTGCCTTAAAGGCTGAACTTTTACCGCATGACCTGTTAGTCAAAGACTTCCACGCGGTAGTTAAAGAAGGGTTAAACGCTCAAGTCTCAAACCCTAACGGTAAAACAGCAAGGCAGGTATGCCAACGCTACTTTAACTTGGCTCATGAATATGCGGATGAAGACGAGAAAAGGTACCTGTGGATTATTAAGAAACGGCTAGAAAATGGCAGCCTGTCTGAACTCATACGGGACAGAGTCTTGAGGCGCGCGGAAAAAACCGATTTCTATCAAGCGGTCATAACCGTTTATTCAACACTTATTAAGTGCCTCTCTGATAATGAACCATACTTTTAAAAAATGGTGTCACCTTTTAATGCCTGAAGACAAGAATGGAGCAACTTATTCGTTTGATGTTTGTAGCCAATGCAAAATTATCTGCTGCCAAGACGCCAAACCACCACTAAGCGAAAAACGAAAAAAAATAATAAAAGAATACATAGAAAAGCAGAAGATTAACATTGAAAAACCATTCGCTAAAGAACACTATTCTTATCCGACAGTTGACGAACTTGTTTTCTGCAGGCTTTTCGATAAAGAAACAGGAAAATGCTCGGTACACCCCGTCAAGCCTGAAACATGCAGGGCTGGACCAGTAACATTTGACATTAACTTTTCCACCAAAAAAGTTGAATGGTTCCTAAAAAAACCTGAAATCTGCGTTTTTGCAGGAGTATTATACAGCAACAAAGCTGCCTTCAAGGACCATTTTGAGATAGCCAAAAAAGAATTAACTCATCTTATCCGCGAATTAGATCCCGAAGAGCTACGGGTAATCTTGAAGATTGAAGAGCCACACACCTTCAAAATCGGTGAGGATGATTTGCCTTTAGAAGTTGTGAGTAAGCTTGGGTTGAAATAATCTTAAAGAAAGCCTGCATCCTTTAATTTTAACGCCAAACTCAGGTTTCCTTCAAAATTAATTTTACCTGTGAAAAAAGCTTTTTCTGTACTTAATTTTCCGTTCACAATATCCATGAAATCGTTTTCTGCCATCTTCAAGGCCAATGTGGGCGAAGGAATGGTTCCTTCTCTAACCTGCAATTTTTGATCTCTTATAATAACCACCCAGTCGCCTCCGTTTGCACCAGTTAAGTTTAATTGAGCTACAACATCAATGCCTAAGGATTTATCAGGCTTGAATCTGACTGGCAACATTTTTTCAAAGAATTCCTTAGACGTTTTAGCTTCCATCATTTTCAACTCATGTATCTCGTATTTTACAAGAGGTTAGATTATTGAACCTTATTGAATGACTTATCTGAAGAGGTCTTTTTCTTTTGGTCTAGTGAGTTCGGTAGCTGATACATCTTCAGCTGTTTGGTAATTGTACCCTCGGATAATGGCAGCTGGTATTCCTTCATTCGCTTGGCCAATCACAAGTTCCGCTGCAGAGGACAATTCGTCGGCGATCGCGGTTTGTTTTACTCTCAGAACATAACCAAAGAGGTCTTTCTCGCCTCGTCTATCTCTAATAGGCTTGATTCCTGCGACGCCAACTGCCACATTTATTTCCCCTATGCGCAGGGGTCTTCCATGCGTATCAGAAATGATTACTGCAACGTTGGCTCCTGTTAACCGTTTTATTTTTTGTCTTATTTTTTGTGCAGAAGCGTTTGGGTTTTTTGGCAGTGGAACAACGTTTCTGTCGCCTGCAACGTTAGACCTGTCTACTCCAGCATTAGCACAAATTACTCCACTTTTGGTTTCTGTTATGATGCTGTTTTGGCCTAGTCGAACTATATCTTTGGTCTCTCTGAGGATAACCTCAACTAGGGCAGGATCCTTGTTTGTTTGTTGCGCTATTTCCTTTGCCTTTTCCGAAGGTGTGATTTCGTCAAGGTTAACTATGTTTCCTTCAGCTTTTGAAACGACTACATGAGTGATTATTATTATGTCCTTTTCTTCTATAGGTGTACCCTGTTTTTTTGTAGCATTGCAAATGAGTTTTGCAAGGTCGTCTCCTTTTTTTATTAGCGGAAGATTTTCAATAGCAATTATCTTTATGGCATCCACTTCTGTGCTTCCTCCTAAATTAAGATGGCTAAGAGAAAATCACTTTAAAGCTTATTTGTATTCCTCTCTCTTAGCAGACATACTAAATTCCGTGGAAATTGATAAGTTTTAAAACGACTAATTGCTATAGATAAATAATCGGCTGCTTTCTTAAGTGGTGGTTAAAACTGGGCATCGAAAAACTTAACAATATATTCAATCCTAAACGGATAGCAGTAATCGGTGCCAGTGAAAGGGAAGGTTCCATAGGTGCCAAAATTTTAAGGAATCTAATAGGAGTAGGTTATAAAGGTGTAGTCTTCCCTGTAAACGCGTTTAGGGAGACAGTACAGGGAATAACTGCTTATCCAAGCATTAGTAAAATCCCTCGGACAATCGATCTAGCCATAATTGCCACACCAGCACATACTGTGCCACAGATCGTTGAAGAATGCGGTGAGGCTGGAGTTTCTGGAATTATAATATGTTCTGCCGGTTTCAGAGAAGTCGGTGAAGAAGGTATTCTTATTGAAAAGCGAATCCTTGAATGCCAAAAGAAATATGGTATGCGGATTATAGGTCCCAACAGTTTCGGGGTAATTAGACCGAAAATAAATCTTTCCGCTACATTTGCAGATGAAAGAGCAAGTTCTGGAAAAATCGCCTTTATCTCCCAAAGTGCTGCTTTGTGTGCTTCCGCACTAGATTGGGCATCAGAAGCTCAAGTTGGATTCAGCGTCGTGGTATCCACGGGGTCAATGCTTGATGTGGACTTTGGCGATTTAATAGATTACTTTGGAGCCGATGCCCAAACTAAAAGCATCGTTTTGTACGTTGAGTCGATGAAAAACGCAAGGAAATTCATGAGCGCAGCACGAGGCTTTGCCAGAACTAAGCCTATAGTAGTTGTCAAAGCTGGTCGCTTTCAGGAAAGTGTTATCCCGATTCTTTCTCATAGCGGTTTTTTGGGTGGAGAGGATGCTGTTTATGACTCGGCGTTTAGGCGTGCTGGAGTAGTCAGGGTAGAAACTATGATTGATTTATTTAACTGTGCAGAAGCATTGGCGATGCAGCCAAATCCTACAGGACCTGACTTGGCAATCATCACCAACGCTGGTGGTCCAGGTATAATGGCTACAGACCAACTTATTGCAAAAGGTGGAAAACTATCGCAGCTAAGTAATGAAACAATGCAAGCCTTAAAGAATGTTCTGCCCCCTTACTGTAGCACTGCAAACCCAATCGACATTTTCGAGGAAGCAACACCGGCAAGGTTCAAAGATGTTATGGCACTTTGCCTGAAAGATCAAAATAGCAATGGTTTTCTACTAATCTATGCACCTCAAGCAGCTGCTGACCCTTTCGCTATAGCAAAAACAGTGACAGAATTATCAAAGCAAACAAAAAAACCCATACTCACATGTTTAATGGGTGAAGATTCCAGATGCCGAAAAGCTCGAAGGTTTCTACAAAGTCACGGTATTCCAACTTTTCCAGCGCCTGAACAAGCTGTTTCAACATTTATGTACATGTATCACTATACTCAAGGCTTGGAGCTTCTTTACCAAACACCTGAAGAACTGTATGTGGAGCCAACAAATTCAGCAGTTCTCAAATCTATTTTAAAGCAAGCTTACTGTCAAGGGCAGCAAGTTCTTAGTTTATCTGAGTCTCTTCGGTTTTTAGAGGCTTATAAAATCCCGATCATCAAGACCCTAGTCGCTAATACTCCTAGTGAAGCTGAAGTTTTAGCTTCAAAAATAGGGTTCCCAGTGGTTATGAAAGCTTTGTCCCCTCAGGCTTCACATAAATCCAAAATTGAGGGCGTCATTCTTAACGTATGCTCAACATTAGAAGTTCAAGCTTATTTCAGTGAATTAGTTAAAAAGATACGAAAGCTAGGTGATGATGCCGAGTTTCAAGGCGTTGCGATTCAACCTATGGTCCGCAAGAAAGGCTACGAGTTGCTTGTCGGCTCTAAAAAAGACCCTCAGTTCGGCTCTGTGATCATTTTTGGCAAGGGTGGAACTGATGCCGACTTAGTCAAGGATGTAAGCATAGGTTTTCCACCTTTAAATCAGGTGCTTGCAAGAAGGCTAATAGAGGGCACAGCTATCTATAAGCATGCAGCTTCATTGGGGCTTCCTCTAAATGTCAAGCTTATTGAGGAAATATTGGTAAAGTTTTCTCAACTCGTTATTGATTTTCCAGAGATTAATGAGATTGACATAAACCCTTTGATTGTGGACAAAAATAGCGCTGTTGTAGTTGATGCACGCATTGTCATAGACGTTGACCGTATAACACAGGAAATCGGTTTTCATGAACACCTTGTTATCGCTCCTTACCCGAGTAAATATGTCTCCAATTGGAAAATGAAAAATGAGACCTTTGTTCATCTTCGACCTATAAAACCTGAAGATGAAGGTCGATTCAACGAACTTTTCAAATCGCTTTCTGCTGAAACAATGCGTTTCCGGTTCTTTGAAATTATAAAGGAGCTTTCGCATGAAATGTTGACTAGATACTGCAATTTGGATTATGATAGAGAAATTGCTATAGTAGCGGAGCTCCTAGATAGCAGGCGAATAATTGGTGTCGCAAGATTAATCATAGACCCTGATGAAAAAAGCGGTGAGTACGCTGTTTTAGTTGGTGATCAATGGCAAGGATTTGGGCTAGGTCCCACGCTCATGGGTTCCCTTATCGAAATCGCGAAGGATAAGCATTTGGAAAAAATATACGGCTATGTGATGGCTAACAACTACAAGATGCTGAACCTTTGTAATAGACTTGGATTCAAGGCTGATCAGGTTGATGATGAAACCTTACTAAGGTCCCTTGACTTATCCTAAACTGCAGCTTTTTAAACACTGCTTGTAATTACTGTTCGTTTAGGAGTGAACCAAGGATGGATTATCCTAAATTAGTTGAGTTGTTTCCGCTGAGAAGTTGGAACCATTATCTGATCAACTAATAATCTTTCGTTCTGCTTAAAAGAAAATGAGGCTGCCATCACCTAAAACGAAAAAAGCTTAAGCATCATGAAAAAACAAAAAAAGAATTAGAAAGAAACAAGATGAAAAGACAGTTAAGGATGCATTTTTGCATTGATTAGCTGTCTTAGCTCCTGAACTTTTGGAGCTTTCGTAGCATCTCTTTGTCGCCTTCGGCGTCTCCGGCACAAGTTGCAATTATGCCATCTACGAGGCCATTGAGCTTTGCTGCTTTTTCTTCAACTGTATCCATGGTTGCGGCGGTTGGCCACCCGATCATTTTAATTGTTTCTACGTTTTTGGCTGTTCCAACTAGGAAGTATGCGTAGATTGGCTTGTTTAGTTTTTTGCATTCTGCTGCTACTTGCTCTAGGATTGGGAAGGATTTGTCTTCTAGCCTCATGAAGCAGATAAAGTCCCATGGCTCTCTCACACGCGCAAGGGTTTCCTCTACAGATCGTCGTGCTGTCAATAAGCAGCCTAGCTTTAGGTTTTTGGTCTTCACTGTATTACGAATGAAGTCTCGGGCTTCCTCAGAGGATTTTAACATTGTTATGGGCTCTCCATACTTTGGGTTGTCTCCCATTGTGACTGCTAAGCCGTCGAGACCTATGACATCAGCCGCTAGAGCCAAACCTCCAACCTCAACTGGGCCTTTGTACTTGAGGATGAATATGGGTATGATTAATTTTTCAGGATATTTAGTTTTGAGGACGCAACTTACTACTGTGCCGCTGGGCGCTGGAAAGCCAGCTGCGCTGTCAGTAACGTTCCATCCATCAACTAGATCTTTGATTTCGTCGGCAAGCTTTAGAAATTTGCGTGTTGGCACAAACTCGTTTAGTATTTTCATGGAGATTTCATCTCGGGCTAAAGGAAAGATAGGTTAGGTTAAAAAATCTTTTGCATACGAAATAGTGCTTTAAAAGTTAGCGTTTTTTCATGTTAACGTATGTTTGTAGATGTGACTTTGCAATTTTTTCCATTGCTCTAAAAATGTTACGTTGGCGCTCAAGGTCAAAAAATGTTAGAAATGGCAGGAAAAATCGGCGACAGCCAATTCGTATTGGGTTCCAATCGGCACCCCCGTTAAGAACTCTATTGATTTGACTGGTAGCAAAATTATTCTCACTTTAAAAGTTAAAAGATTAACTTAGCGCGGTTTAGTGCGCGTACCTAAACATTTTTAGGCTACTTAACTCTGACATTTTCCGAGCTAGGCTGTAGCTTTTGCTATGGCTTTTCTGGTGCCTGATGTGATTATCTATGCAATCGTACCAGTGAAGAGGCTTGGAGTTTCCAAGAGAAGGCTCTCAAAGTTTCTTAGTCCACTAGAACGTAAATTTTTAACGATAGCTATGCTTGAAGACGTATTGAGGGCGTTAAAATCATCAACTGTTCATGAAATTGTAGTGGTAAGTAGTGACCCCAACGTTCGCATGATTGCTGACAAGTTTGGGGTTTCCTTTTTTTCACCCAGTCATAATGGTTTGAATCCAGCTGTTGAAGAAGCTACTGCTTGGTGCATGCAAAACCACGCTGATTCCGTGCTTGTTGTTCCCGCTGACATTCCACTACTATCTTCTGCGGATGTGAACAAAATAGTCGAATTAGGCAACTGTAATGGGTCAACTGTGGTCTTGTCTCCTTCTCACGATGGTGGCACAAACGCTCTTTTTCAGAGCTCGCCGAACCTGATTCGTATGTGTTTTGGACCACATAGCTTCGCGAAGCACATCAAAGAGGCACACAGCAAAGGAGTCTGCGTAAAGCTTCAATATTCAACAAGCCTAGCTACAGACATCGATTCTGCCGAAGACTTGGGCAAGTTGCTCAAAACAGAAAGCAACACTGCCTGCCGAAGGGTTCTGGACCAGTTTAAGCTGGTCAGTCGAATGGGTGCGGCAGTTTCGCAGTCAAAATCTCCGTAAAATATGCGTAAGATGATGCAATGCAGGACTGGAAAAATGACTCACAGAATGTGGGAAAGAGGATTCTTGGGTTTTTCGGTGTTTACTGTTTTGGCTGAGCTTGGGCGGCGGCTGCATCGTGTTTTTTCTTCGATAGCTTAAGCAGTAGCCCCTTCGAGAAGGCTCCTTCCTCCAGCGGCTTTGATTCTAAGAATCCTGTTTTCTCGGCGTTTGTGAATAGTTCTTCCCCTTTTTCCGTTCGGATAATTGTAAATGTCCAGCCGTCAAGTCCCAGTCCGCCGACTGAGATGTCTGCGAGTTCGGAGCTGAAGTCTTCACAAACGCTGCAGCTTTTTCTGACGTACTGTTTTATGTCTGCGAGGGGGATGGCTGTAGTTCCTGCACTTGTGGTTACCAACATTTTTCCTTTGATGTTCATCTTTGTAATGTCGTTCAGGTTGATGCCGAGTTTGCCTTTGATGTGGGTTTCCATGAGCCCTTCGTAGTCAAAGCATTCTGAGCACATAAGTCCAACAAGATACTTGATTGGAGCGCTATACCTTTTAACGCCGTTCACCTGCATTTTTCTGACAGCCTGAATCTGGCATGGTGTGCCTACGAACGCAATTTGAGTCTTTTTCTGCTTAATCACTTCGGGCAAAGCAAGAAGCGCAGAGGAACACGAGTACTTTGTCCCTGCTGACTCAATAATTTTCTCAGGCGTCGTGGCGAGAATCGGGACGGGAAGGAAGGGTCTTTCTTGGCTTTTTCCAGAAACGACGGCTCCGTCGATTAGTCCGTTCTGTAGAGCAGCTACCAGCATTGCGGTGGTGGCTCCTCCATCTTGACGAGCTTTCTGGATATCCGTCGGTTTTGCTTGAGCGATGGCTATTCGGCGGAAAACTCCGAATTCCTCTTCAGGTTTTCTTACCCTGCCGAAAACGAAGTCCTCGGCTTTTGCCATTGCCCAGTTGTATCGCGGGCAGGCTTGGGCGCATATGCCGCAGACCTTGCATTCTTTCACCACATTGGGTTTTCCCTTGGCAAGTTCAAGGCTGCCGAAGGGGCAGACGACGACACATGTGCCGCAGCTTGCGCATTTTCCGGTTTCAACAACTTCAGTTAACAAGGAGTTCTCAAAGCCAATCTTTTTGGAGCTCATAATGATAGCATATAGAATTGATTCTATTTAAATTTTAAACGTTTATCCCTTCAGCCGCTGACTTTTGCCTTCGACTTGTGTTGGCACAGCCTATCACTCAGTCTACTATATGAGCGAAATAGGCTCCATGTATGCTTCTATCTTTGATAAGCGTAAAGTGAATGTTAGGGTTAGTTAGTGCATCTTGTAAGATCTGTCATTAGAAGGTATAGAGGTTGCCTACGCTGTTAAAGACAAAGGCATCTGGTAATGCATTAGCGATGGCAAACAATCCTCTCCAACCAGTGCAGTGCGATGGGACTATCCGCTTGGGATTTATCTGTTTCAGCTCTATGACCGTTTGCTCGATCTTGCTCTCATTTTCTTTTCCAGCCAAATGGAAACCGCCCAACACAGCGTATACATCTGTGACTGAGGTAATTTTCTGTATGTACCGTATTGTATTGATGATACCAGCATGAGCGCACCCAGAAACCACAACTAACCCTTTTCCCTTAACGTGAATGGCTATAGCACGATCATCCAAAATCCACGGATCAGGTTTCCATGATTGATCTTCGAGGGCTTTATGTTGTATGTATCCTTTTTCAAAGCTTGTTTCCCGCGGGATTTCTCCTGTCACAAGTAGCATATCGTTGACGAATAGTTGAGGCTGCTTTGTGTTAATTAGCTGGGCAGTGCTCAGTTCTTCTTTTGTTGGGAATGCTGGGTAAACGTGAATTGCATCTTTGTTTGCTGTTCCTCTTGTCTTGAACATGTCTTCATGAACAATTACAGGTAAGTTATTTTTTCCAATTGCTTTCAAGACATATAGCAATCCACCGAAATGGTCATAATGTCCGTGAGACAAGACAATGCGCTCTATTTCGGCTAGGTTCAAGCCTAAGCGGTTTGCGTTTTCAATAACTCCATCAGGACTGCACCCTGTGTCAAACAGGATGCAAGTGGATTTTCCTTCATAAAAGAGGCGTACCAACATCGAAAATCCGTGTTCGGCTTCGGGCAGTTTGGAATGCGTTTGTGCCCATTCTTCGCCATAACGCGTCTTAGTCCATTGCTTGAAAGAGTGTGCGTCTTTCTGGTTGATGCTGGAGAGAAGGTCTATAGAGTTATCCACTAGGCTGATTATTTCAACGCTATCGGCTTGCTTAAGTTTTGCATATTTAAACCCAGCGTTCATACAGGCTTCCCTGCTATAGTGTGCCTTTATATTTGTTGGTTGTTGGGCAACCGACGCATTTTTGTTGTTCATATCGGATGCATGGGTTGCAGTCTACACTGCAAGGGGTGACTGGGGTTCCTTTGTGCGCCAAGTTTTCTCTTATTTGCAGGTAAGGCGAGAAATAGGTGTTGCTTATGGGGTAAAACTCTGACCTGCGTATTCCAGGGCCACTTCGCATTGAACATTTTTCCATCGATATGCTTTCGAGAGTTTCTGAGTTTTCTGCAAAAACTATGGCGATTAGGTTGTAACCGCCTACTGTTTTGAAGATTTGGATTACTCGGGGGCAGTCTTTGAATCTTTCGAGCAGGTTTTGCATTGCTTCAGCATTTTCCATTTCCAGCATTACGATTGCTGGGTGTAGTCCAAGTGCAGTTGGGTTTAGCAGAGCTGATACTTTGATTGTGCCTTTTTTTACTAGTTTTTCAAGCCTTTTCTTGGTTCCCATGCTTGTGAATCCTGTATTTTTGGCTAATTCTTGCAGTGTCGTTCTGCCGTTAGTTTGTAGTTGCGCTATTATTTTTCTATCAATTTCGTCCAAGTTAGTTCACGAGTTTATTTTATAAACGATATGTATTAATATTGTTTACGGAATAAACTAAGTAAGGTCAGGAACATGACTAAAAAGATTGTAATTCCAGTAGATGATAAATCAGGTTTAGACGCGCATGTAGCACAGCACTTCGGAAGAGCACCCTATTTTGCCGTAGTCGACCTTGACGAAAAAGGTCAAGCTCTAAACGTTAAAACAGAGCCTAACACTGGAGAGCACTTGGGCGGCACCGGTCATCCGCATGATAACTTACTTGCGTTGAATCCAGATATTATTATAGCCTTTGGCATGGGTCCAGGAGGCCTGCAAAGCTTTCAGGATTCCGGAGTTACGGTACTCAAAGCCGTAGATACTACGGTTAAGGGTAACATAAATTCCTTCAAAGAAGGCAAGCTCACGGAGCTTGCAGGCGGATGTGAACATGCACATCACCATGAACACTGATAGTCAATATCATACTTTGAAAGAAAGATAAAGAGGTGAAAAAATGCCCAAAATTAAAGCAAAAGCAACTTGGGTTGAAAACGTCCGCTCAATAGTTGATAACCAACGAACACATAGTGTAGTCTGCGATATGGGTACAGCTGCAGGAGGAACAGATATGGGTCCAACAGCGCTGGAACTAAGTATGATGGCTCTAGCCGACTGCGGTGTCACAATATTCGCTGATGTCTGCAAGAAAAGTAACATCCAGCCCAGCAAAGTCGAGGTAACAGTTGAAGCCGATAAGGCACCTGACTCGCCGGCGGTAACAGGTCTAACAATGAAAGTTAACGTTGTTTCAAAAGCCCGAAAAGAACTCGTAGAGGCCGCATGGAGACGCACAGAAGCAAACTGTCCCGTCCTAATTATCTTCAAAGACCCAACCCCAGTGAAAGTTGAATTCGAAAGCAAAACAGAATAAATAACAAGCCAAAGGGCTTTCCAATAAGACACCGCTAATAGCTTGAAGCTTATGCTCCAAGCTTAAACGAGTCTTTTTTTGAGTATCAAAGTAGCTAAAAATAAAAATACCACAGTAAACAGAAAAAGGGCAGCAAGGTCAATAAAATAAATGCCTGTGACTCCTGAACTGGAGATACAACTTCTTAGCGCTTCAACCGAGTATGTTAGAGGAAGGAAACGAGAGACAACCTGCAACCCTACTGGATAAGTCTCTAAAGCTACGAAAGTTCCTGAAAGAAACGCCATCGGAAACCTCAGAAAGTTGGCGTACATCTGCGCGTCCGGCACCCAATTCGCATAAACCGAAGTAATTATGCCCAAGGCTGAAAACGCCATTGAGGCGAAGGCAATTGCCACTACAGCAAGCACTGGGTTCATCACGGTTACGCCTGCAAAGACAGCCAAAGGAAAAATGGTTACCCCCGCAAGTATGAGTCCGAAGAAAAAGCCTGCAATTGTTTTTCCCAGAATTATAGTAAATAATGAAACCGGTGCTACCAGTAACCTGTCAAAGGTTCCTGTTTGTCTTTCCAAGACTACTGCCACAGCTTCTATTGATGTTGTTCCGAAGAGCATAGCCAGAGAAGAAAGGCCGGCCACTATCAAAACTGGATTTATCTTGCCAGCGAAACTAAATGCCACGAACAAAGAAACTGGGATTAGAAGACCAAAAGTGAAGTTTGGTGCTTTAAAATAGTAAACTTTTGCGTCTTTTAAGGCAATGTAAAATGCCTTGATTAATGAGTCGGTCCATGATTTAGCCAAGGTTTGCCGCCTTCTTTCCCTGTTCTTTCTCGGTTTTCATGATGTCAGTGCTTAGTCCTGTCAATTCGACAAAAACATCCTCCAAGGTGGGGCTCAAAGTGTTGATTGATACTATTTTCAATCCGTTGTCTTTGGAAAAATCAGATAGAAGACAAACCGCTTCAGAAGTATTTCTCACATGAACTCTAAACTTATCGCCAAACTGGACGACCTTCTCGATGCTTTCTATGCTTCTTAGTTTTTGTTCTATATCGCTAGGTTTATCAAAAGATATTTCAATTACTTGATGTTTTTCAACCGAAGCCTTGAGCTTCTCCGGATTATCGATTGCAATTATTTTTCCTTTGTTGATTATAGCAACGCGTTGACATAACTGATCCGCTTCCTCAATGTAATGTGTAGTGAGAAAAACTGTCACGCCAGTTTTGTTGAGGTCTTTTATCAGGTTTCGGATTAATCGGGAGCTTTGGATGTCTAGTCCAGAAGTGGGTTCATCCAAGAAAAGTATGCTGGGTGTGTGAACTAAGGCCGCTGCTATGGTTAATCTTCTCTTCATGCCCTTGGAAAAAACGCCAGCCCGGTCTTTGCGCCGCTCATAAAGCCCGAACAGTTCCAACAGTTCTTTTGCTTTGTTTACCCTTTTTTCTCTAGGCACTCTGTAGAGCTGAGCGGCAAATATGAGGTTGTCCCAAGCGCTCATTTCATCATAAACGTTCGAGTTTTCAGGCACAACCCCTATGGATTCTTTTGCTTCAACCGACTGTCGGATTACATCTTTACCTGCAACCATGAGAGTTCCAGCTGTTGGCTTAGTTTGGCCAGTAAGCATTTTGGTTGTCGTTGTTTTGCCTGCCCCGTTGGGGCCTAAAAAGCCGAAGACTTCGCCCTGTTTGACTTCAAAACTTATATGGTCTACTACCAAAAAATCATCATAGTACTTTGTTAAAGCTGTTACCTCTATTGCGTTAGCCATAAATTCAAAGCCTTTACTTGACTGCTGGTTATTATGTTTTGGCTCCTATAATTTTTTTTGCTACCTCGCTAAGCGGTTGAACTGGTCTGATCTCCACTTTCATTGATCCAAAGAATTTAGTTATTTTTCCCTCATCGGCTGCATCTATTGTGAAGAAGCCTTTGTGGTCTACTGATGTATCTGCGGGGCAGCTCATATAAGCTGCGACTAAATTGATGCCTGATTTTTTGATGTTTTCGTTGGAGAACAGTTGCTTAACCATGGCTTTACCTTCCATGCTCAACAGGGACATTGAGCAGCAGGATGAGTGTGGGTTGCTTCATATAACAACTAAATTACCTCCTACATTTTTAAGACTTAAAAAACAGTTTTTGTTTGGTTTAGTACCATTATCACTTTGGCGTCCAGAGATTTAAAATTTCTCTAAAGGTTCAGGTTGAATTATTTTTTTCTGAAGAAATGTAAATTAATGTTTACTTAACTGTATTTGTATGCGTGAATTGAATGAAGGTAGCGGTTTCTGGTAAAGGTGGCGTCGGCAAAACCCTGATTGCAGGCGGCTTAGCCCGCGGCTTTGCTGAACGCGGTTTAAAAACCATAGCGATTGATGCAGATTCTTCTCCAAATCTCGGGTTGACCTTAGGCTTATCCACAGAGGAAACTCGCAAAATCGTTCCTATTTCAGAGAACAAAGCTCTTGTTGAATCTAAAACAAGCACGGGTTACTCGGGAGTTTACCGCTTACAATTCACCGTTGATGACATAGTCCGCGATTACTCGGTTAGCACTCCGCTTGGCGTTAATTTGATTGTTATGGGGACGGTTCAGTCGATGGGTGCAGGATGCATGTGCGCGCCAAACGCTGTCATACGCGCTTTGCTTAGGCACCTTGTTGTGGAACGTGACGA
>Ga0182027_10005779_pt1 | contig 18693 bp, 10 predicted proteins | sample 712E1DmetaG_FD_121300 | JGI IMG/M metagenome (GOLD analysis project Ga0182027, IMG submission 121300) | Permafrost microbial communities from Stordalen Mire, Sweden - 712E1D metaG (Illumina Assembly) | ecosystem: Environmental > Terrestrial > Soil > Wetlands > Permafrost | place: Sweden...
CATGGTGGACACGGTGGGCATCATTTCCACAATTTGCATGACCATAGGCATCACGGCCATCATGATCACTACTATGGTGGAGTTTACTACGGGGACTATGAATGGGTATATAATCCTGCAACCCTAGTGTGGGATTGGACCTACATGCCTGGTGTTGTAGCAGAACAACCAGTCGTTGAACAACCAGTCGTTGAACAACCAGTCGTTGAACAACCAGTCGTTGAACAACCAGTTGAAGTAGTCACGACCCCGGAAGTTGTTGACTATGGAACATACCCTATTGGGGGCTATGAACAATCTTATAATGGAGACTACGGACAATCTTATAATGGGGGCCATGAACAATCTCACAATGGGGGCCATGAACAATCTCACAATGGGGGCCATGAACAAATTCACAGTGGGTTCCCCGAACAATCTCACAATAGTTTCCCGAATCAATCTCATAATGGGTTCCCTAACCAATCTCACAATGGGTCCCCTAGTCAATCTCACAATGATTTCCGCCATGAACACAAATAAGCAGCAAAAAGTTGAATTGACATAATTTGTAAGAAAACTGTAAAAACGACACAACCGGGTAACTATTCAGGTAGCCTTTACAAGGCTACAATTCTTCTTTGTTTCAAAAAATAAAATTTATCTTTTTTACTAATGCATAGTTTTTGTGTTAAAACCTATGTATTTGTGCCATTGTTAACTCAAAAGTGTGAGCATTCTTTACCAAAATTAATGTATAACACATAGTTTTTATAATTACATATGTATCAAGACAATCAAAATGGTATCATTTGATTAGATTAGTTCCAACTTGACATTTAAAAGAATCATATAGCGTCTTCATAACTTCAAGCTATAAACAATTATATTCACATTTATGAGATCTCTTTGATTGGTAACGTGAAATAAAAAGTTGAACCTTTGCCGAGTTCAGATTTTACCCATATACGTCCACCATATCCTTCGATAATTTTCTTACAGATTGAAAGCCCTATTCCTGTTCCAGGATATCTTTCTCTGCCATTTAATCGTTTAAATATTTCAAAGATCCTTTCTGAATATTGTGGATCAATTCCAATTCCATTATCCTGAACTGAAAATACCCATTCACTCGCTTTTTTCTCTGCGGCTATGTGAATTTTTGGTGGCTCTTCACCATGGAATTTTATTCCGTTGATTATCAAATTCTGAAATACCTGAACCATCTGGGTAGAATTTGCCATTACTTCAGGTAAATAATCATGAGATATAGTAGCATTATTTCCTTTAATAACCGCCTTTATATCAGATAACACCCTATTCAAAATGAACTCACAATCTACACTCTCAGGTTCGTTGGTTCCTACATCCACTCGCGAGTATTCTAAAAGATCTTTAATCAGATTTTGCATACGGGAAGCACCGTCAACAGCGAAATGTATGTATTGATCAGCCTTTTCATCAAGATGACCCTGATACTTTTTTTGCAAAAGCTGCAGATAACTTGTTATCATCCGTAAGGGTTCTTGCAAATCGTGCGACGAAATGTAGGCAAATTTTTCTAATTCTTCATTTGAGCGTTTAAGCTCTTCCATTTTCAAGTTTAACATTTTTTCTGCTTTTTGACGCTGAGTAATATCACGCGCCGCAGCAAAAATACCAATAATCTCCCCTGACTCATCCTGGTAAACTGAAGCGTTATATAAAACAGGTGTTATGTTTCCATCCCTATGTTTGATTTCAAGCGCATAGTCCGAAACTAGTCCTTCCTTAAAAATTTCTTCATACCCTTTCTTAGCTTTTTCATGATCAGTGAAATAGTCAATAAAGTCGGTACCAATGAGTTCATCTCGTAAATAACCAGTAATGAGTTCTGTAGAAGCATTTGCATCAGTGATTTTGCCATCATACCCAATGGTTACTAACGGATCCAAGCTAGCTTCAATCAAACTACGATTATAAATATATGATAACCTCAGAGCTTCTTCTACTTTCTTACGATCGGTGATATCCATGGATATACTGCATATAGCATAGGGGTTTCCGTGCAAGTCATGGAGTGGGAATTTGTTGGCAAGAAAGACATGCCGCCCATCGACCAGATCTGCAACTTCTTCAAATTGTTCGAAAATACCTGTTTCCAAAACTCTACGGTCGTGTAGTCGATAATAATCAGCCCTGTCTGGGGGAAATAAATCATAATCAGTTTTTCCCTTGATTTCGTCAAGTGTAATCCCAAGCAGTTTTTCCAATGTTTTGTTAATGAGAGTAAAACGCCCCTTCAGATCTTTGATGAAAATGATTCCTGGTGAGCCATCGACGATTGAGTGAAGCAGTTTTTCTCTTTCCTTCAACAAATTAAAGGCTTCTTCAAGTTCAGCGGTACGCTCTTTAACTAAATTTTCTAAATTGTCAAGTACTTCTTTTAACTTAATTTCTGCTTGTTTTCGATTTGTAATATCCAGGGTTATAGCGACTCCGCCGATAACGTTGCCTTCTATATCATGCATGGGCACCCCGGAAGCTTCTGCGAACCAACGTCTTCCGCTCGGCATCTCTACTTCTAGCTCTATAGGTGGAATCACACGATTTTCAGCAACGGCTCGTTGCAAAGGGAGCTCTACATCGCTGATCAGCCTACCGTCCAAGAAGAAACGTACTTGTCGACCAAGCGCATCGTCGTTCGGCGCGGATGCTGAGATATTATCTTCTGTACTACCGTCAAATTGAGCTAATAATACCAAATTTCCAGTAATAAACTGGCATGTTGGATCATTTGAAAAACTTATTCCCACAGGAGATGCCATCATAAGTGCTTCAAGACGCTGTTTAGTGTCAAATAGCTGCTGTTCATTTCGCTTAAGCTCTGTGATATCAGTATTCGTCCCAAACCAATGAAGGACATTTCCTGCAGCATCCTTCAAGGGAAAACCGCGCGTTAGGAACTGGCGGAAAATACCATCAGCACCACGCAAAGGAAACTCCATATCAAACACCTGCCCCATAGCAAGCGAAGCCTTCCACCGTTCCAGTACTTTTGGTAGCATTTCCGGGTCGTGAACACTCTGCCAACCCCACCCTTCCATCTGCTCAGGTGTGGTACCTGTATAAGAGTACCAGCGTTCGTTATACCAGTGGATATAGCCATCTGGGTCAGCAATCCAAGCCAATTGTGGGATCGCATTAGCCATAGTACGGAAACGCTCTTCGCTCTCTAGCGGCGCCTGTTCTGCCTTCTTGCGCTTGGTGATATCGATGATACAGGCGATGCCGTCGCCGTGCATCTCGTCGAACGTGGCACGAGCCGCCAGAACAGGAACGCGTGAGCCATCTTTGCGAATGTATTCCTTTTCGAACGGCACTGAATTTGCGGCGGTTTCCATGAGTTCCGCTAAGGAGCCAAGGTGTGCAAATTCCGGCGGGGTCATTTGTTTCCAATTGACCCGGCCAGCCGCCAGGTCAGCCCGCTCGTAACCGACTATCTCTAAGAACTTGTCGTTGGCATCGACAATGGCGCCGTTTATGTTCCAGCGGACTAGGCCCAATAGCGGCGAGTTATAGACGCGCTGCAGCGTCTGTTCGCTTTCTCGCAGATTTTCATATGTTTTGCGAAGATCTTCAGACTGAGCCTGTAACTCTTCGTTTTGTGCCTGGATCTTTTCAGACTTAACCTGTAACTCTTCGGATTGAATCTGAAGATTCGCATATGCCTTCTGCAAAGATTCTTCAGCTTTCACTATATCATTGATGTCAAGATTGATACCAGCCCAAAACATAATTTTTCCCGCATCGTTCCGAACTGGAATACCACGCGCTAACACATGGTGCCACTGCCCGTCCACACCACGGAAGCGGTGTTTGATATTCCAGATGCCTTCAGTCCTGACGCACTCCTGCCATGCTGTGATGGTTCTCTCGGCGTCATCTGGGTGGAGTGTATCTCCCCATCCAAATTCCGAACACTGCTGTTGTGTGATGCCGACCATCTTAAGGAAGGAAGGGCTGGCATAAATGTTACGACCATCGGGATCACATACCCACACGCCATAGTCAATGGATTCGCCTATCGCCCGGTAGATATGTTCACTCTCACTAAGCTTCCTTGCTGCCCTTTCTTGTTCTATCATGTCGGCTGCCTGCCGTCCCAGCAGGTCTATCCGCCAGAGAGCATGCTCGCCTGGAGAATACGGAACGTCCCATTGTGTCGTGAGAATACCCAACAACTCACCTGTGCGGCTTACCATTGGCGTGGACTGTACCGCTCGCACCCCAGCCTTGCGCATTACATCCAGAGAAGAAGTTCCGACAAACAAAGAACTTGTCTCAACGTCTTCAACGATCACACGCTTCCACTTCTGCATCGCTGCTCCGCACACCGAAACAACATTCTCAGCGGATGCAAAATAATCCAAGAAAGACTGTTGATGACCATAATGTGAGACAATTCGCAATGAATCATCTTCTAAAAGTTGCAGAGTACCAAACTGAGCACCTACAATGACAATTGCAGAGTACATGATTTCATCTAACAACGACTGAATGCCAGACGTGCCTAGAAGTTTGTTGCTCAATTCATGCATCCTAGTCAAAGCATCTAGGTCGGTCTTTAGAAGAACCTGTGTCTGCTTGTATTCCAGGTCCATCCTTTTTCTCTGTATAGACTGTACAATCGCTGGTGCAATAGCTTCAAGATCCGCCTGATGCTCGAAACTATAACCGCCTTCACGGTTTGCAACCCCTACCATACCTACCATTTCCCTATCTAAAATTAGGGGCACGCCTAGAAAAGAAGTTAGTAATGGATGACCGTGTGGCAAGCCAATACTGTCCGGATGCGACATTGGATCGTTAGTAAAGAAGCTTTTCTCACTGTTAATGACATTTTCATACAAGCCATGCACTACAAAATTTCCTGGGGGACGACGATGTCCAGTCTTATCATACATCAGGCACTCTTTCCATCCCATATCGCTGATCGCAATATCGTGTAGTAGCCCGTCATCCCCAACTAAATTGACGAAACCAAGCTGGCTATCTGTCACTTCTAAAGCTATGGACAGACACTCATTTCCCAGCTCTTCTTCCGTTTTATCCTGCACCACAATGCCGAAGATCCGGTTGATTCCTTGAAGAATAAGGTTATTTCTAAGTGTTCTTTCGGCTTCGAGTTTGTCCTTGAGTTTTATTATCTCATTTTCGGTGCGTAATGCCTGATTAGCTTTTTCCAGCTCAGATATCCGTTCCTGGACCAAAATCTCTAGTTCATCACCACTCCAACGATCTGAAATAGCCATAACTCTCCAATTCTGCTTTAAACTACATTTTGCCGATGCATTTGGATCTTAGATGTGGATTCATAATTTAATTATTTTTAAATCAGTATCATCATTAAATTTGAAACTTAATCTTAAGTATCGTCTTTGATTAGTAACTTTTCCATTTTGGTTCGACTTTTCTGAGATCTTGTTTTTAAGTAGCTAATAACAGTTTCTGAATAATTTTATAAATATAATAATAGAAATATTTAAGTAGATCAAATAAAAAGATTATAACAAGTAATGATCCAAAATTCAAACCGACTGTTCAATAAACTCTTTTAGATCTGTTCATAAAGGTTTTAAATATGAAAACGTTCTCTGAGCCTTTGGAAATTTTGTTAGTTGAAGACAATAAGGGAGACATTGGATTAATAACAGAGTTCTTCATTGATTCAAAAATTAGAACAAATCTTCATATCGCAGAAGATGGAGAAGAAGCAATCAGTTTTTTATGTGGTAAGGATCAGTTTTTCGGTGCCCCAATCCCAAATATAATTATATTGGATTGGAATTTGCCAAAAAAGGATGGAAGTGAAGTTCTTACGGAAATAAAAGAGAATAATAATCTTAAAAACATACCCGTAATTATTTTAACTACTTCCAGCGCGGAAAAAGATGTTATCAGAGCTTATGATCTTCATGCTAATGCCTATATAGTTAAACCCATTGACTTTGACGAATTCATGATAGCAATTGGTTCCATACAAGATTTTGGTTTAAAGCTGTGATATTACCACCAAAATTAAATGCATTGACAAAGATAGGATGAAAGCTTGGAAGAGTTGTGTTTACTGTAAACCCAAATACAGTTATTTCGAATATATATCGTTCCAGGTATATTTAATTCGAAATAGGATCAACATCTTCCAAGTAATTCTACGACGCTAGTTTATCCCATTATGCAGGTTGTTTCTTGCATTTATTGATCCACATGTGTGGTATTGTGGTACAATACATAATTATCTGTATAGTTATTTTAAATTAATTCCATGAAAATTTGCTTCTAAACAAAAAATAAGCCTGCATAAACTTTTTCGTAGCCAAAAAACAAATATATATTATTTATTATTTTTTATTACTTATGAAGTCATAATGATCTACTACCATTCTTTGATTATTTCTTTAGTTGCTCTTGCTCGTGAATTTCTTCTTCTGTATAATATATATGTATCTTTCCTTCTTGATCTATGTAAAAATCCATATGCGGAACCGGCTGAACTTAAATATTTTATTAGCCAGGTATAAGATAATAATAGATAGGGAAGTAATTTCGCCGACAAATGGGCAGACACTGATTGATTCAGCAAATGAAATAATTAATTCTTTAAGTAATCAAGTTCGATAAACAATGATTATTTGAAATGAATATAAAGATAGAATAATCCTATACATTAAAGATAATAAATATGTTAAGAACTTAGTATAAATTACGTTCTCATCTGCTTTATATAGCAGCAATCTATCCCAAAAAACCCACCTATCCGATACGTCACGAAAATCTACCCCATCGAATGACAAGATAAAATCATAAAATACAAACTAGTGGTTCCAATATCAAATCTTTTCGATATCGGATTGGATATTTCTGAACTTTAATTATTTTTCAGATGAGAACGTAACTACTCGTATAAAAGATACCAGTAGCCTAGAATTGTTACTATTAAATTGTTTCTTCTTGGATTCATTGCTTATATAGATTCTTTTTATTCTTTGAAATAGTACCTTTTTGCCGTTTCGTCAAGATTAATTCTTAAATAAATGCCGATTTTAGGCATAAATTAACCAATAAACTCCACAATTAATTCGATTTAAGCAGTAAAAAAGCCAACTAATGCCGAATTAAATCAATTAATTAACATAAAAAGGCTATAATTAGCGGAAAATCATCAAGTCTGAGCAACGTTTCGGCAGCAGCTAGACGTTTTAAAATATTTAGCTCAGAAGTAGCAAGTATATTCTCGATATACATTCTAAAAATAGGTTGAACATCGGGATCCTTAATCAGCATAAGGCACTATAACTAAATTTTATGTACGCTGTCGATAAAATATTTATGATGCTATCAAATTATATCAGAAGTTTTAAAATATAATTTAGATCCTTTCATTGAGCAAAAAAATGAGAGATGTCATTACAAATAGATGATTTAGCTGAGAGACACCCCCCTTTAATAAAGTATTAAAGTGGTCAGAGATGCTCTAAAATATAAACTGTTGTTAATACTCAATAAAAAAACTATGTTGTTTTGTTATAAATTTAACTCTATATATAATTATCGAAAATAATTTTGGAAGAGAATTAAAATGACAAACCACTTTAATACTTTATTAAAGGGGGGTGTGTTAGGGAAGAAAACAACATTTTTAAATAGTCTACTTAATTATTAGAGTATACTTGCAAAAAGGTATTTACTTTACTAAAGGTGGTGTCATATGATTGAAAATATTTCAATGTTTGATTTTTCAACTAATACCAGAATAATTCTCGAACCTGCGGTTTTGTCGCCTGATTATATCCCAAATCGAATAATAGGGAGAGATGACCAAATAAATCAAGTCGTTTCTCTGATGCGATATCTGTTTCAGCATTCGAAACCCGATAATGCTTTAATATTTGGTCCACCTGGATGTGGTAAAAATGTCGTCACAAAATATGTACTAACAAATTTAATGATTAAATTAAACCGCGATCCAATAGATGTAAATGTGAAATGGGTTACTATTTCCTGTAAAACAATTTCTACAACAAATGCTGTTTTATATGCACTAATTCAACATCTTGATCCGAATACATCTGTTAAATCATCTGGATATTCCATGGATTTTTATTATAATGCTCTTTTCCAATTGATGAATGTTAAAAATACGGCTCTAATAATCATTCTTGATGAGATTGATTTTTTAAGATCCGATAATGTACTTTATAATTTTAGTAGGGCTATTGCAAATGAAAAATTAAAAGATGGGCGATTCATTAGTGTTATCGGACTTTCTAATAGTATAAAATTTGAAAAAACATTAGATCCAAGAGTTCTTTCTTCAATGGGATTTAAAAAATTCAGTTTTCCTTCTTATTCTGCTGATCCTATACTTCATATTCTTGAAGACAGAATTGAACTTGCCTTTGCTCCGGATTCGATAAGTAAAGAACTATTAATTGAATGTTCAATTGACGCTGCAAATGTAGGAGGGGATATTAGGAAAGCTCTTAATGTATTAAAGACAGCGGCTGAATTGGCTACAGATGATGGTGTAAGTCAAATATCAAAAACTCACCTTAAACTAGCAGAAGAAACGGTACAAACAGAGCAAATTATTAAATCAGTTATAGAACTTCCACGAAATCATAAAATTGTACTTGCGAGTATTGTTAAATTGTTGTCTCGTAATAAAACAGCTTATACTGGTGAAGTTATACAAATGTGTAGAGCGTTATGTGAATATATAAAGATAAAACCCTTACATGATACACAGGTTTCCAGAAGTGTAAGTGTTCTTGAACTGCAATCTATTATCCAGTTAGGGAAAGTAAATATCGGTAAAAAAGGTGGCATGACTAGAGAAATCTCAATCAGTACCGAAGATGTAGATATGATAAAACGTGGAATATATGAGGATTATGATTTAGAAATACTAAGAGATTATGATCCAATTGTACATGCATAGTGGAGTTTAAAGATGTTGGCCGACCTTGATAAAACAATCAATAGCTATTTTAACTACCACCAAAAGATAATATTATTGTGTATACTGAATCTTGCACGAAAACAAAAAAGTAAGAAAACTATCAATATAGACGAACTCGCAATATATTATGAGAAGTTATGTGAGAGTTATGGAATTGAGCAAATATTTAGGAGTAATTTAACAGATGCTTTAAAAATAATCGAGACAGCGGGTTTGTTAACTATAAAGAATAATGTTATTAGGAAGATTGGACTTCCTGGCTGCACGCGAAATGATTTAGAAGAAGCCATTTACCAGGATCCAGAATTCGTAAAATTTAGGGATTCCCTTATTTAAATGGCCATGGAAAATTGATTTTTAGAAACGTAAAACTTCTAAGTGTAGCATCAAACTTATGGTGGTCTATCAATTCTTCTGTCTGCCGTCGTAATTTTTAAGTATTCCTTTGTTGTACTCAGGTTTTTATCTCGAAGGTACTTTGATATTTGTTCTAGTGGAATTCCCTTGTTAAGTAAGTGTGTTGCTTTTGACCTTCTGAGTGTATGTATACCTATACGCTTACTTTTTTGTCGTTTTCGTCGGAGCTGGGTTTATTTTACCTACATTTTATTCCTATTCGAGATGCTTTACAGTCTATTAAGTAGAATGAGTTTAACAGTTAGGGGAAAATCTGCTTTAAAGTATCGGATTGATTCTCTCGCTAAGTACACAAACAATATTTTATTTATGTTAACTTCATGTTGATGTTTGGATTCTCCATGCAAAACTTAAAAGAATTGATCACCCAATTTTTAGGGCAATAATGCTATTCTTTAAAGTAATCAATATTACCCTGCTTCTTTTATGAGTCTTCAAAGAACGTATTATCTGGTCCTTTGTTGAAGTTAATAGAAAGTCAATGATTTTATTAACAAAGCTTTTTTTTCGATTGTATCATTAGAAAGGATTTTTTGCAACGGAACCCAAAAGCGTAATAGAGACCATTACTTAGAGAATGACAGTTTCTATGGCTTTGTTGGCCTTAGTGATTTATTTGATGAATTTTCATTTGGTCGTATGTAAGGTCTTACGTTCTCTGACGGTCTAGTCTGGAAATTCTGTGTTACGAGCACATCACTGCAGCTGGATACTTTTTGTAATTATCTGACTTTCAAGTTCTTTCTTGTTTGCAGATTTGATGCTAAAAAAGAAATAGGGCAATACAGATGACCTTAAAGAATGTTATTATTGCCCTGGAATTTAAGTGACCAACCCCTTTTTATTATCCATGGAGATAACAATATCAATATGAAATTAACATCATTAAAATATTGTTTGTGTAGTTAGTAGGATGATCAACCTGATACTTTATAGCTTATTTTTCCCTAACTGTTTAACTCGTGTTGTAAATAGACTGAGCAATTTCTGTTTTTAGGCTTTTACATGAATGACTTCAAATAATCATTACCTATCGAGCATGGTTGTTTAAGCTTGAATTATGGCATTTGCTGAATTAATTAGTAGCTGGCCGTTAGTTTGTGAAAGTATACCACTGTCAATGTAAATATCTACTTCAGTAATAAAAATGTCTAATTGCGTAGTTGCTTTACTTGTTTGGCCAGAATTTAGACTACTTTCAGCAGCGGTTAGTTCAGATATCAATGGACGACCGGTTCCACTAGATAATTTGCCAGAAGTGATTAAATTTTGTATCGAAGTGGTTATTTGATTGATTTTCTGCACCGGAGTTATGACATTGATTGAAGCAGTAGCAGATGCTGTAGTATACTCAACAGTATCTGTTGGCTTGAAACTAGTAGTCAATGTGTGCGTACCTGTGCTTAATACAGTTCCTAAGGGTGGTATATATGTAAAACTTCCAGGTACTGAAGAAGTTGCGTCTAGTTGAGCGCTACTCAATTTTGTTCCATAGACCAGGTCAGTCGGATTACTCCACGTAATTGTAGGAGTTACTTGCGTTACAGTAATAGAAGCAGTTGCTGTTGTTGGTGTAGTATAGTTTGTAGTATCAGTTGGTGTGAAGGAAACTGTCAATGTATTCGTACCTGCACTTAATACCGTTCCTGATTGTGGGGTGTATACAAATTTTCCAGGTACTGAAGAAGTTGCGTCTAGTTGAGTGCTGCTCAGTGCTGTTCCATATTTTATATTAGCGGGGTTCTTCCATGTGATAGTAGGAGTTGCCTTCGTTACATTGATCGAAACACTTGCTGATGCTGTGGTATAGTTTGCAGTGTCTGTTGGCGTTAAAATAGCAGTTAATTGTTGATTTTGACCTACACCTAATGTAGTTCCTGCTACTGGATTGTAGGCAAAACTTCCAGGCACTGATGAAGTAGCATCTAGCTGAATACTGCTTAATGGTGTACCATATGTTATATTCGCAGGGTTACTCCAAGTAATTGTAGGAGTAGCTTGTGTTACATTAATTGAAACACTATCTGTTGCTTTAGTGTAGTTTGCAGTATCAGCTGGTGTAAAAGTGTTACTCAAGGTATGAGTGCCTGCACCTAATACATTTCCTGATACTGGATTGTAGACAAAGCTTCCAAGTACTGAAGCAGTTGCATCCAGCTGAGTACCGCTTAATGGAGTCCCATATGTTATGTTAGCAGGATTACTCCAGGTAATGGTTGGAGTTGTTTGGTTACATTAATCAAAGCAGTTGCATATGTTTGAGTATAATTACCATTATCACTTGGTGTGAACGTGGTATTCAATTGCTGATTTTGGCCAGCACTTAATATCGTGCCTGATGGTGGAGTATATAAAAACTTTCCAGGTACTGAAGCAGTAGCGTCTAGTTGAATGCTGCTCAATGCTGTTCCATATATTATGTTCGCAGGATTACTCCAGGTAATGGGTGGAGTTGCTTGGGTTACATTAATCAAAGCAGTTGCATATGCTGTAGTATAGTTTCCGGTATCAGTTGGTATGAAAATAGTATTCAATGTCTGCTGTGTACCTACATTTAGTACTGTTCCTAAGGATGGAGTATAAACAAATTCTCCAGGTACTGATGCTGATGCATTTAACTGTACGTTGCTTAATGGTGTTCCATAGATTATGTTGGCTGGATTATTCCAAGTAAGTGTAGGAGTCATTGGAACGGAGCTTATAAACTGCCCGATGGCAAAAGGACCACCATTTGCACTTACAGTTCTAACTTGGTTTGTTGCTGTGTCAATTACATAGATAATATTGTTGTTCACGTCCAATGCATATACCTTATTTCCATCCGGTGTTACTGCAACTCCGTTAGGATATCCCCAAACAGGCACTGTGACTGCAATGGTGTTGTTAGCAGTGTCAATTATGTATATAGCGCCAGTACCAGTGGTACCATTGCTGGCTGTCACATATACCTTATTTCCATTTGGGGAAACTGCAACTCCATCAAGGTCATTGTATTCAGGCAGCGTGACTGTTGCTGCAATTGTATTGTTTGTCGTATTAATTACAGAGACAGTACCGTCCACACTGCTCGCTACATATACATTTGCTCCATCCGGGGTGACTGCAACTCCCCAAGGCTGATTTAATCCATTCACTGTGGCCATAACTTGATTTATGGCCGTGTTAATTACACAGACAGCCCCATAACCAGAATATGTGCAACCAGAATTTGTAATGTATGCTTTTGTCCCATCTGGAGTGATTGCAACGCCGAAAGGATTTGGATATCCAGAATTCACGAATGATAAATTCACCGTAGCTGTAACATTATTAGTTGTTGTATTAATTACAGAGACATTGTTGCTTCCCAAGTTTGTAACATACACATTTTTTCCATTTGGTGTTACTGCAAGTCCATAAGGCTCTAATCCTACACTCACTTTGGCTGTAACAGTATTTGTGGTTGTGTCAACTACAGAGACATTGCCTGGAATAGGACTGCTAGCTTCAGTTACTACATACACTTTTTTTCCATCCGGGCTGATTGCAACTCCTGGTCCAGGCGCATTTACATTCACAATGCCCATAACAGTATTTGTGGCTGTGTCAATTATAGAGACATTGCTCTGGGTTGGAATATATGCAAGCGGTCCCGATGTTACATTGATCGAAATGTTCTTTGATACTGTAGTATAATTTGCAGTATCGTTTGGTGTAAAAGTAGTATTCAATGTCTGTGTACCCAGATTCAATATAGTTCCTAAGGATGGAGTATATACAAATGTACCAGGTACTGATGCAGATGCATCTAACTGTGCGCTGCTTAATGCTGTTCCAGAAGTTATGTTAGCAGGTTGATTCCATGTAATGGTAGGGGCTGTTTTTCCTATAAACTGTCCTAAGGCTTGTGGTGTTTTTCCTACATTAACCGTGGTTATAATGCTGGTTGTGGCTGTGTCAATTACAGAGACATTATTGCTGGCAGAATTCTCAACATAAACTTGTGTTCCATCAGGGGTAACTGAAATTCCTATAGGAATGTTTCCTACGTTTACGGTGGATGCAATAGTGTTAGTAGTTGTGTTAATTACATTTACTGCGCCAGCTCCGGTGGTGCCGTCGGAAGAAGTCACATATAGCTTTTTTCCATCAGGACTGACTGCAACTCCATAAGCAAAATATCCATTAGGCATTGTGGAACTGGTGGCTGACCAATCGATAGCATTGGTTGTTGTGTTAAATGCGATTACATTCCTGCCGAATACGTTCACTACATAAACTGTTGTTCCATCAGGAGCAACTACGACTCCATAAGGGGATCCTACACCCAAAGTACCTGTAACCGTGTTTGTTGTGGTGTTAATAATTGAAACATTGTTTAGGTAATAGTTTGATACATATACAGTTTTTCCATCCGGGGCGATTGCAACTCCGTAAGAAGAAAGCATTGGGGCTATAGGCACCGTAGCTATAACACTATTAGTGGCTGTATCAACTACAGAGACATGGTCGCCCAGGTTAGTCACATATAGCTTTTTTCCATCAGGTGTGACTGCGACTCCGACAGGCCCGGCATTCTGCCCTACACTCACATTGGCTGTAATGATATTGGTTATCGGGTCAATTACAGAAACATTGTCGTCGTTTAGGTTCGCTATGTATACTTTTGTACCGTCAGGGCTGATCGCAGCTCCCCAAGGATTGTTTCCTACAGAGATACTGGTCGTAACTGTGTTTGTCGCGGTATCAATTACAGAGACACTGTTGCTGCCGGAATTAGTGATATATGCAAAAGGCGCAGCGCCTGCTATACTTGTCAACATCAGAATTATGGCTGCTGATATCAAGGCTATTGAATATAATTTATGTTTATTGAGCATTTATTTCAATTCCTTTTCTAGATTGTTAGTTTTTAAAATTCGACTAGCATTTCGAAAAATAGGAAAGATTTATCTAACTGCGGTTGGTTATAGTAATATTTAACTTTATATGTAAATTAACACAGTTCGGTGATTATAGTTGTCAGCTTCTCAATCATCGATTGAATTCTGATCAAAATTCGATTCTATAGTTGCGAATATGAACGGTGTATAAGCCATGGATACAAGGGGTAGATTCACATTTGATGGCAACGGTGATTCATGGTAACCACCCTAAAATCGATTACATAATCGCTAAATAAATTGGGTTTCCAAAAAAGAAGTGGACTTAGGCCGGATGATCGTGGGAAAAAACATAGTATGGAGCAGGATCACGATAAAGACAATAAAAGATAACAAGTTACTTTATATTAAATATCGGGCGTTGCGATTTGTTTGATGATTTTTCGTTAACGGTGGATTTTTTATGTTAGTTATTTAGCATATTTCATTATCTCTTGACACTTTGAGTGAACAACTTGAATTCATTTGGGGATTTGTACAGTAATTTATGGCTAAACTTGGCAAATTTTTAACTCCAAACAAGTAAGGTTTTATAAAACCACATTAACTTTTCAACAGTCAAATAGCAGATAGCCAATAAGATAATTTCAGAAAGTTAAATTTGCACATTTGAACTAAGTTCACAGTTCATTTACCATATAAACAATTTGAATCGACAAACAAACACCCCTAAAGTAATATCCATTTTAATAACAAAGGAGTGAAACTAATGTTGAAACAGTCATTTAGTAAAGCAAAAAAAGTATTGACTATTTTGCTAGCAGTTCTTTTTGTAGTATCATTAACTGTAGGAGCAGCAAGCGCATGCCATTCGTATGGACATCACCATAGTTGTGGCAGTTGCAGCAGTTATGGCAATCCCCATCACAATTGTGGATGCTCCCACTCTCATGATTGTGGGTGTTCTCATTCTCACACCTGTGGATGCTCTCACTGTCACTGTAACGATGATAAAGCTTGTGAAAATGATGATTAATTAAAAGTTAAATCATGTGCTAAAATGCTTATCATGTGCTAAACTGTTTATATATAACTAACCAGTTTACATATAGAAAAGTATTGTGTTATATTGAGTGAATACTTGGTATACATTGCTATGGCGCATACCATAAGGCTATTTGTTTGCAACGTATACCATTCAATAGGATAATTTCTCCAACTTTTCATTGCAATGCAACGACTATTGGTATCAGCCCCGATCCAGATTTCAATGGTTTTAAAGCCTTTCCAATTACTGAACCACGTGATTTTGTAGGATCAGCTTTCATAGCACGCCCTGCAAGGTCAGCTATTCCTGCTGAAGTTGTTAGCAAGTCTCCTATTTCAATAGGTCCATTGTTATCGTTTACCATGCAATTAATTACTCCATTTAGAGCAATACTTGCCGTGGTTTTACCGTCTGTACCATAAACGACTACGATAACGTTTTTATCGTATTCTTGAAGGCATCGATGTAATTTTTGCTTTCCATCCTCATCTTTGAAAATCATTGACCATACCTGTATCAGGGCCATTGTAGGCTATCTCCACTTTTGTAAGTGGGAAGTTTATGACATAACACTGAGCTTCTTCTGCCACATGAATCACCTTTGTTTGTGTTTAAAATCTAACTTTATGCTATCTGTTTTTAGTATTATTTTTTAAGATAATTCTAAATGTGTACTTTTAATTTATATAAATACTGATACAAAAATAGATTATATAAGATCTAAACTGGTTTATGTAACGCCAAGTTGTTTGGTAAGAGCTGCCATGAAGATTGCAAAAAGGACGAAACCTGAAATACTTTCAAAAGCTGTAACTACCTTAAAGTAATCTCTTGTATGCCAGGTTCCATGGCTTAGAAAGGTGAAACAACCGATGCTATATAATATTATATCACAGAAGTGTGCTTTTTTCTCAGGGTGATGATCATTTACAATGCCAGGGTTTCCCCAATCTGTAGGGTTTGCATATATAAGAGAAGATAAAGATACAATGATAGCACAACAATAAAAGGTGTTTAATGGTCTTACTCCAAAACCGCTGAAGCGCCAATAAAGAAAATCCCATAAAAGTTGGAAACCGCTGATGACCCAACAAAGAGAATCACATGAAAGTTGGTCATAGTCATTAGAAAATTTCGTTTCTAGATCCGCTGTTTCTGTAAAATTTGCAATAGAAAAGTTAGCAGTATTATTAAAACTCATGGGATCTAAAAAAAGCATTAATGTCGAGTTATTGGAGTAAGCAGAATTATTAATTTTCATCTTACTAGAGAAATTATTCATCTCACCAAAGAAAGTCTTCTTTTTACCATAACCACCAAAAAACGAATTATAAAAATTAGAAAATTCCATTTTTAGATTTGCTTTTCGTTGGTTAAAGTATACAGTATTTGCCTTTTCATCTTCCCCTATCTTCTGATAATAATCCCTGAAATTATGAACATTTTTTTTATCCAATCTGAGCTTACCAGGTTTTTCTGGCCCTGATAATTCGGCAGTTTCTGTAAAGGTTGCCTTACAAAAATTAGCATCATTATTAAAAGTCGTTCCATCGAAGTAAGTATGACCCTTAAAACTAGCATTATAGAAGCTAGCAGGATTATTAAAACTCATGTTATCGAAAAGAGCATCACAGTTAAATGTCGAGTCATTGAAGTAAGCAAATTTAGTAATGTTCGCATTACTAAAGTAAGTAAATTTAGCATCAGCATCAAAAGTCGTATTATAGAAGTAAGCAGAATTCTTAAAAATCGCATTCTTGAAGCTGGTATAATCACCATAATTACGAAAAGCAGAATTATAGAAGTTAGCATCCTTATTAAAAATCGAATGAAAAAAATTTGCAGTTTCATTAAAAATCGAATTATAGAAGTTAGCATCATTATCAAAAGTCGTATTATAGAATTCGGCAGAATTAGTAAAAAAAGTACCATCGAAGTTAGCATCCTTATTAAAAGTCGAATTACAGAAGGTAACATTACTCTTAAAAGTCGAATTATGGAAGTTAGCATCATTATTAAAAGTCGAATTATAGAAGTTGGTAGAATTATTAAATCGCACATTTGAAAAATCAAGTTTGTTTTCAAAGGTTGAGTTTGTTATTGAGATACTGCTATTGGTATTATTTAAATTTCCAGTGGATTCTTCTTGTTCGTTTGTTTCTCCGCAATATCTACCATCTGTTTGACTTGAATTATTTGGTGTAAAGTTTAGAGCACTTGCGCTTAAAACCCCAACTATGGTGCAGTGCGTATAATTAACTTCAGACCCATTATTGATAAGAAGATTGATAACACGTGCGTCAACTTTTGTATTATTGTATTCGCAGTCAATTACCTGAGCCTGAACTACTGTAGACACTAAGGAAAGTACCAAGGTTAAGAACAGAAGACAACAAACCAAAGCGTTGGCTCTCATTTATACACCTGGTTAATACATAAAACTGCTATTTTACCTATATAATCATGTATATATATTATTTCCCTAATTGGTTACTATTATTCATTAAAAATTGAATTAAATTTTAAGCTACTGCCATATTGAGAGAATAAATAGCATTCTTGTGTATATCTACTGAAACTGGGTTCAAGAGATAAAAATAACAAATTTTGGAATTTATTATTACATATTTTTTATCAAAATCTATGTATTTCTCTAAATTAAAGCAATATATACCTTATAATATTAGCTAAAATGAAAAGAAATGCATAGATTTTACCACAAAAACTGTGCATATCATATCCGGACTTCTTTACTGTTTAGAGTAGCCAATAATTAACGTTCAATGTTGAAATTTTCTTTGACGAATTAATTTTTGTTTAGAAACTAATTTTTTTATAAATTATTTTAAATAATATATTTAATTGATATATAAATGAAATTGATAAAAAAGAAGTCAAAAGGAGCTTAGATAAATGAAAAAGACAGTTAGTATTTTGCTAGTAGTTTGTTTTTTAATGTCCATGACTGCTGCAGCAGTAAGTGCAGAATCTGGTGTGGTAAAAGCTACGAGAGAAGCAGCAATAGAGAACGAAACTGGAGTGAACATAGGTAATGCAAATGGAACGATAGAAGCTGCAAAAGGAATGGCTATAGCTAATGAAACTGGAGTGAACATAGGTAATGCAAATGGAACGATAGAAGCTGCAAAAGGAATGGCTGTAGCTAATGAAACTGGAGTGAACATAGATAATGCAAATGGAACGATAAAAGCTGTTAAAGGAGTGGCCAACAATAAAAAAACTGGAGATATAATAGCTGCAAAAGGAATGGTCATTAATAAAAAAACTGGAGAGATAAAAGCTGTTAAAGGAGTGGCCAACAATAAAAAAACTGGAGAGATAAAAGCTGTTAAAGGAGTGGCCAACAATAAAAAAACTGGAGA
>Ga0182027_10005780_pt1 | contig 18693 bp, 18 predicted proteins | sample 712E1DmetaG_FD_121300 | JGI IMG/M metagenome (GOLD analysis project Ga0182027, IMG submission 121300) | Permafrost microbial communities from Stordalen Mire, Sweden - 712E1D metaG (Illumina Assembly) | ecosystem: Environmental > Terrestrial > Soil > Wetlands > Permafrost | place: Sweden...
TACAAAATGACCGGGAGCACGGCCCTGGGCCAGGGGCGGGGGGGCGCCGGCGTCCATTACGGGCCGATCAACAAGTTCTCGGCGCCCAGCGACCTGCGGATCACCGACCTGCGGGTTGTGACGGTCGCCTCCAACTTCGACTACACGATCGTCCGCCTCGACACCAATCAGGGAGTGTACGGCCTGGGGGAGATCCGCGACGGCGCGCCCCGGGAGACGGTCTTGAATTTCAAGACCCAGGTGGTGGGGAAGAACCCGATGGACATCACCGGCATTCTCCAGAGCATACGGGGAGGCGCCGGACACGGCCGCACGGGCGGCGCCGGTTACAGCGCGATTGACATCTGCCTGCATGACATTGTCGGCAAAGTCTTTGGCGTGCCGATCTGGCGTCTGCTGGGCGACAAGAAGCGCGACCGCGTCCGCATCTACTGCGACACCACGGGCACGAGCGATCCGAAGGCCTACGGCGAGCGCATGCTGCAGCGGAAGAAGAAGGGCTTCACGGCCTTCAAGATGGACATTACCACCAATTTTGTCAGCGACTACGGAAAGCGCCCCGACGCCCTCACTGCCTGGGGAGCGATCAGCGACAAAGGGCTGGGCTACGCGTGCGAAATGCTGCAAGCGGTTCGCGACCAAATCGGTTGGGACGTGCCGCTGTCGGTGGATGCCTCCAGTGGTTTCCGCAAAATGCCGGGCGGCCCGGCATATATGCCGGTCCCGGACGCCATCCGGATGGCCAGGGCTTACGAGAAATTCGACCTGAGCTGGCTGGAGGATATTTTCAGCGTTTCGGGTTGGTTCCGGTGGCCGGAGTTCAAGGAGGTCAGGGCTGCCACGACCACCAAGCTCGGGACCGGGGAAGATATATTCGGCCTGGAGGAGGGCTTCAAGGCTCTGATTGACAACCAGGCCATCCACGTCGTCCACATCGAACCGGGCACCGCCGGAGGATGCCTCGAAACCAAGCGAATCTCCGACTACGCCTACGAGCGCGGCATTGACACCGCGATTCACATGGCCGGCTCGCCGGTCGGCTCCCTGGCCAGCGCCCACGCCGCGGCCACCCTGAACAGCTTCCTGGCTCAGGAATGCCACGCCGTGGATTTCCTCGACTGGTGGCAGAAACTGGCGACCCAGCCGGTCATCGTGGACGGTTACATTCCCGTGCCGGACAGTCCGGGGCTTGGCATCGAACTGAACGAAGAAGTCGTCAAGGAGCACCTCCGCTATGCGGGCTACTTTGAGCCGTCCCCGGAGTTCGATCGCAACAGGAAGCGGCTGGTCGAAGGATGGCCGCACTACGACGTGAACGGGAAATGGACGACTGAAGCCACTGCAGATTACTAGAAGTAGTGAACCTCATTTTCACAAAAGCCTTGTAAAACAAGGGCTATTTCGATGTTGGTGCCGGAGGCGGGACTCGAACCCGCACGCCATATTACTGGCCCAGGATTTTAAGTCCTGTGCGTCTGCCATTTCGCCACTCCGGCACGGCGGCGGCCACCGCGGCAGCCGCCCAAGCAACCTACCCATGCAGCCGCCCCAACGCAAGGCCGGCTGGTTTGAGATTATGATTTAGATTAGATTCTTGCGTTCAAAATCCCGTCAAATTATCTCCCGGATTTTTGGGCGGCGTGGCAGCGCCGCCCAACCGAAAATTTCTAATATCTTTGGCCGGGATTGAGATTAGGATAAAGATCATAATGAAACAATTTGCCACTCTGACCGTTATTGGCCGCGACAAGACCGGGGTCGTGGCCGCCATCACCCGTTTCCTCTTTGAGCAGCGGGCCAACATCGAGGCGCTCGAAGAACAGGTCACGCGCGGCCAGTTCAGCATGACTCTCCAGGCCTCCTGGCCCAGGCCGCTCGGGAACCAGGCGGCGATGTCCGCAGGGCTGGCCGTTCTGGCCCAACAACTGGGCATGGAAATCAAGGTGCGCTGGACGGAGCCGAACCGCCGGCAGCGGATGGCGCTGATGGTGACCCGCGAACCGCATTGCGCGGAGGCGCTGCTCCAAGCCCTGCGGGCCGGACGCCTCCAGGCGCTGCCCGCCGCCATGATTTCCAACCGGCGCGATTTGGAGCCGCTGGCCCGCCGGTTCCGGCTTCCGTTCTTTCACGTTGCCTGGCACGACCGCGCGGCGGCGGAGCGGCGTCTCTTGCGTTTGTTGGATGAGTTGGAGGTGGATTTTGTGGCGCTGGCGCGCTTTATGAAAATCCTCTCGCCCAATGTCGTCTGGCGTTACAAGAACAAGATCATCAACATCCATCCGTCGCTGCTGCCCAGTTTTCCGGGGCCGCAAGCCTACCGGCAGGCCTACGAGCACGGTGTGAAAATCATCGGGGTGACGGCGCATTTTGTCAGCATGCACCTGGATGAAGGGCCGATCATCGCGCAAGCCGCCGCGCCGGTCCATTCCAGCAGCAGCCTCAAGGACATCGTCGCCCTGGGCCAAAGGCTGGAAGCGGCGGTCCTCGTCAAAGCCGTCCGCCTCTACTTGACGCGCCGCCTGGATGTCCATTGGGGCGTGGTGAAGGAAGTCTGACCGGAACAATAATTCTTCCCTCACGCCGGTTCCCGGTTTATTTATTCTGCATGCCGGACCTGAACAGGGATTGGCTGCTTCGCCTGAAACTGAAGGGGTTGCCACCGGCAGAAAAATGAGGCTGCGCATGGCGTACAAACAAACAGTCGCGATGATAACGAACGCGGCGCCGGCCGCCCTCCTAGCTTTGGCGGTTTTTGCCGCCGCGGGCGCGGTGGAGCCGCGCGACGGCCGGGTCGAATTCTCCGACGGCGCCGCCGTGGAGGGTAAAATCTCGTTGACACCGGGCGGCGCGTTGAAGATTGAATCCGGCGCTCAAATCCGCGTCCTGGAGCTGGATCGCGTGCGCGAAATCCGCATTGCACCCGAGTCGGAAGAGATGGATCGCAACTGGCGGTTCAAGGAGGCGGGGCAAACCGCCAAGGAGTATTTCGGCGACCCTTACCCCGTTCGCTATCTGACTGCGACCGTCATCCTGGCGGGCGGCCAGTCGTTCAGCGGGCATCTTTACTCGACCGTCCTCTACGTCGAAGGCGCGGAGTCGGCGCAAAAGGTTCTGCTGCTGTACAAACAAACAGGCGGCGCGGGCCAGTCCTTGAAGGACCTCGTCTATCCCGTCCGCATTTCCTTTGGGGACGCGGCGGCGGCGGACAGCGCGACGGCCACGTTGCGTTTCCTCAATTCCAGCAAGCAGAAGCCCGCGCCGGGAGACGAAATCGCCGCCCTGACGCGCGGGGCATTGGTGCGCCTGACCGTGACGCCGGCGGCCGCATTGAACGAATTCAAAATGACCTCGCCCTTGGGCAAGGAGTTCTTCCTGGCGTTCAAGAACGGCGGTAAAATTGTCGCCGGCTGGCCGGCGGAAAAGGATGAAAAGACCTTGGCGCAGGTGCAAAACGCGCTGCCCAAATCGGAGGATTTCTTCGATGAGCGCCGCGTGCTGGGCGTGGTCCGCGACCCGGCCGCCGCCGAAATCTATTCGCTGATTTTCGCCGCGCGGAAAGGCCAGACGACGCTTGACCAAACCAAGAGCCAGCCGTGGCGCCTGGAGATTTACCGTTGGAAAACCGAGGTGGGAAGCGACCGGCTGATGCTGGCCGGGCAAGGTTATTTATTCCGCGGCATCGGCGCGAAGGACGAAGCCGTCCCGGAGGTGGAATTGTCCGCCGGACTGTGGCATATCCACCGGGATGGAGAGACTTGGACGGTGGGGGAATGAACCGGCGCGAATGTCGCTCATGTGAGAAATATGATGAACAGAGGCGGCGTGGCGATCACGAAGCGCATTTTTGGAGGCAATTGACAATGGGTCATTGAGAATTTGTCAATGGCAATTCCGAGGATGTCAGAGTCGGCCCGCGCGCAGCGCCGTTTCCAGTTGACGCAAGTCCTTGGGCAATTCCGCCGTCCAACTCAGGCGCGTTCCCGGCTGCTCCGGGTGTTCCAGCCTGAGAACTTCCGCGTGCAAAGCCTGCCGCTCGAACTCTATGGGCGGATGGGCCGGGTCCCGATTCCGATACGCCGGGTGATACGTCCGGTCCCCGATCAACGGCATCCCCGCCTGCGCGGCCTGGACGCGGATTTGATGTTTCCGCCCCGTTTCCAGCCGGAGCCGCAACTTGCTGCAAACCTCCTTGCCGCCGGCCCGCGCATATTCGGCAATCACTTCATAATGCGTGATCGCCTCCCGTGCCTCCTCGCCGGCGGCCCTGGCCTGCGCGTCAGAAAGGACGTGCTGGCGCAATTCATCCCGGCTCAATTGCAGCCAACTCCGCCAAGTCCCCCGGGGCGCGGACGCCCGGCCATCCACGTAAGCCACATATTCCCGCTGCATCGTGTGCGCCTTCAACTGTTCGATGAGATGACCGCGCGCCGCCGGGTTTGCGGCGATGCAAAAGACCCCGCTGGTATATTGATCCAGCCGGTGAACGGGCAACAATTGCAGCCGCCGATAAGCCGGCGGGAGCGACTTCCCCGCCACTCCGCGCTGTTGCGCCCTGAGTTTGCCCGCCAAAAAATCAGCCAGAATGTTCAGCGCCGAAAGTTCGCCTTCCGCCGACGGCACCGAAATCAGGCCCGGCCCCTTGTTGACAATGGCCAGCGCCGAATCCAGGTGCAGCAGCGAAACCCGCGGATGAATCTGCCAACCTGCCCCGCACGCCAGCGTGGTGGCATGGCGGTCGCGCAAGACCAGCGATTCCCCCGGATCGGGGAGCATCAAATGCGGTTTGCGCAGGACCGTCCCGCCGACACTGACCCGCCCCGCGAGAATCCATTGTTTGGCGCGGCTCTTGGGAGTATCGGGGTGCTTCCGCAACAGCCAATGCAACAGGGGCATTTCCTTATTGTCCATGACATCACATTAGCAACCCCTCTCCCAACAAGCGAGCGATGTTAAATTCCAGCCTTGTTTTCCGGCGGCTTGCGGGGGATGCTGGCTTGAACGCGGCCGGGCGCGCGTTAGTCTTTGTTTTGTAATGCCAGGTCCATCTCCATCTTCCGGTTTTTGGTATTGGTTGCGCGTCATGGCCATCGGACGGCGGCCGAAGCGGACGTTGGTGCGGCTGGCGGTGCTGATCGTGGCCTCCATCGTCATTTTCAAGTTCGTCCTGCTCCCCATTCGCGTCACCGGCATCAGCATGGAACCCACTTTCCACGACGGCGCCGTCAATTTCATCAACCGTCTCGCTTACGTCCGGGGACAACCCCTGCGGGGCGATGTGGTCGGCATCCGCTTCTCCCCCGACGCCAATGGCGCCTTTCATTTCCTCCTCCTAAAGAGGGTCGTGGGGTTGCCGGGCGAGACGATCTCCTTCGTGGGCGGCCATGTCTGTGTCAATGGAACTCCTCAGGAGGAGCCTTACCTCAAACTGCCCAGCTACTGGAATGTGCCGGAAAAGACGCTGGGACCGGAGGACTATTATTTCGTGGGCGACAACCGCACGATGCCCCCGAACCTGCATGAGCATGGCATCGCGTCCCGTTCGCAAATCGTGGGCCGGGTTCTATTGAAGGGAAAGGAATAAGCCGCGCCGGCGCGAATATCGTCTTGACATAATGAAACTCATCGTTCGTCTGATTCTGCTCGCCGGCCTGCTGGCCCTGGGCGTCTGGGCCTGGGGCTTCTTTTTTCCCACGCCGCAAAAGATCATCGAGAAACGCCTCGTCAAGCTGGCCCGGCTGGCCTCGTTTTCCTCCAAGGACGGCAACATCAAACGGCTGGCGGACACCGAGAGAATCAGCCTCCTCCTGGCCCGGAATATCCAGGTGGTTGTGGACCTGCCCGGCGGACGGGAGACGATGTTTGACAATCGGGAGGAATTGCTCCAGGCCCTGTTGGCCGCGCGCCCGGTGGTGAAAGACCTTGTGGTCCAATTCACCGACATCGGCGTCGTCGTCAACCAGGACCGGCAGAACGCGACCGCCCTCCTGACAGTCAAGGCGAAAATTGGCGTGGAGCCGGACTGGGTGGTTGAGGAACTGCGCTTCACGTTCAAGAACACCAACGATGACTGGCTGATCACCCGCCTGGAAACCGTCAAGCCGCTGCGGTGACGTTTCGCGCAAGGTAACTGTTCAGGTAGGGATCCCGATTCCGAATCGGGACCGCGCTGTCCGCGCCGCTTCCAGCGGCGCAACGGACCGCCCCCCGGACGCCTCGGCGAGGCGTCCCTACCTGAATAGGGAACCGATCAAAGGCGATAAGGTTTGGGTATGAGCACAGTGGTCGAAATCAGCGCGGCGATTGACAAGCTGGGCGTGAAAGAGCAGGTCGAGTTGCTCCGAATTCTCCCGGAGCACCTGAAGATCTCCCTGGACGATCTGGCTTGGTTGCGGCTGGCAGAACCGGCCTTCGAATTCCGGGATAATCCGGAGGATGCGATCTATCCCAACTTCACAATTCCCACCGCCCGGGCTTGACAAAAATTAGAGCCTATGATTAAATGGTCAGCGTGAGGCACGAAGGCACAGACAGCGGGCGCCGCCGGAAGGAGGCCGGGGAGATTGCGGATTGCGGATTGCGGGGGCGCGTCCGCTCCGCGATGGCCGGCCCGCAGGCCCGATGCTGCACCAAAGTCCCGTGGTGCCGTGGTCCCGCGGTCCCTTTGCCAATACTCTACTGAAACAGTATACATTTATGATGCCCCCGCAACCCGTCTTTTTCCGCCCATTTTTAATATTTATATGACAAATCATCGCAAGCGCCTTTCCATGAACATTTTACAACTTAAATCGCGTGTTGCCGATTAAGGCTAATTAAGGCTAATTAAGCCTAATTAAGCTTAATTGCGGTTAAATAAAGCCGTTTTTTATGTGCCGCATAAGGCAAGTCAGCGGTAGGGCGGCGCTGCTGCGCCGCCCAAGAATTCAGGGCGGAGCAGCAGCTCCGCCCTACCTGGAAGGCGGACAATTTTTTCGCGCGCCCATCTCCGCCGACAAGGAAAGAGTCCATTCGGATTGAGATTAAGATTAAGATTAGGATTAAGATTAAGAGCAAGAGCAAGATGGATTGAAGAAAACCGTATGGATAACTGGAACTTTATGTCCGAGTTTGACTCCGCGAAATCTGTCTTCCAAGGACAGCCGAAGAGCCTCGCCGCGCTGTTGGAGGCCAGCGGAGAGGACGCCCGGCTTTGGCGCCCGGAGGAATTGGGCGCCATTTTCCGGCATCAGATGGCCGCGCCCGTTTTGGTGGACCTCGGCGGCTACGATCCCGGCACGGCGGCGCGGTTGAAGAAACTGAGCGAGGCCCAGAGCCTGTTGCTGAAAAGTTTTTCCGACCTTTTTCATCATCCCGCCCCGCCCTTGGAACTGCTGGAATTGACGAAGGATTTTGCCAAGGCGAACATGGACCATCCGCAAAGCAGCCTGCCCGGCGAGGTCGCCGCCGCCCTTTATTACACCAGCATCGCCGACGCCCTGGTGCGCCTGGACGCCCGCATCACCCGGCTTTCGGATGCCGAGTTGCGCCGCGGCCTGCTCTGGACCCGCCAGCAGCCCTGGCTGGATGCCGATACCCAACAATTGCTCCTCCAAGCCGCCGACAAGATCGCGCCTTCGTCCGGCGGCGGAGCCACCGCGCCATGAAGCCCGACGACCCGCCTCCTTCCCAGCTGCCGCCGGCCTTCCATCCGCCTGTCTCGACCCTGGGCGGCCCGATTGCGGAATTGATCGCGCAACAAATGCTCGCGCCGCCGGCGCGTCCGGGGCTGCTGGGCGCGTTGCAACAATTTGAAATCCAGCGCGTGCTCGGCAGCGGCGGCATGGGCGTGGTGCTTCTGGCGCGCGACTCCGCGGCCGGCCGCAGCGTGGCCATCAAGATGATCCGGCCGGAATGGGTCGCGGACCCCCGGATACTCCATCGTTTCGTCAAGGAGGCGGGCCACTTGGAGAAGCTCAAACATCCCAACGTCGTTCCGGTGCTGGAAGTCTCCGACCGTGCCGCCGGGCCGTATTTTGTGATGCCCTATTACGAGCGGGGCAGCCTGGCGGGGCGCATCCGGCCGGGGCAGCCGCTGGACGCCGTATATACACTTGACATCGCCGCCGGCATCGCCGAGGGCCTGGAATTTGCGCATCGCCGCGGCATCATCCACCGCGACCTCAAGCCGGCCAACATCCTGCTCACCGGCGAACAGGGGGCCTGCCTGGCGGATTTCGGCCTCGCCCGCACCGTGTTCAACGACTCCATCGTGGACGTGGAACGCCCGCAGTGGGAAGGGACCGCCCCTTACATGTCGCCGGGCGTGGCGGCGGGCGACGCCGAGGACACGCGCTGCGACATCTACGCCTTCGGCGCGCTGCTCTACGAGATGCTCACCGGCGAGCCGCCTTACGCGGGCCGGTCCCTCCAGGAAATCCGGCGGCAAATTCTCGCCGGCCCGCCCAGGCCCATTCAGGAACGAAATCCGGCCGCCGATGCCGGACTGCGCGCCGTGGCCGAAGGCGCGATGGCGCGCGAGTTGCGCGACCGATACGCCGACATGAGCGACGTGCTGGCTGACTTGCGGCGGATCAAGGAGGGCAAAGCGCCGGTCGGGCCGCGCGGATTGGCGGGGGGCGGGCTGATAAGGAGGATACCGACTTGGACGGGTTTTGGGATAATTTTGACAGCGGCCGTGGCGGCGCTGGTAGTGGTGAACGCGGTTGACGCGCGAAGGCGCTTTAGGCGGGCGCCCGTTATTGCCGCAACCAATGCACTGACAAATGTAGTCATAGTGGCGGCGCCGGCGAATCCGATCCCGATTGCGACAAACCCTCCCCCGCCTACGCCGCCAGCCGCGTCGAACTCCAATTCAGTCGTGGTGACGCCGCCGGCAACGGCGCGGTGGGTCGTCACCATTCTCGCCGGTCTGGCCGGAACGAGCGGCAGCCAGGACGGCGCGGGAGCCGGCGCCCGTTTCCAAGCGCCCGGCGGCGTGGCCGTGGACAGCGCGGGCATTGTCTATGTGGCCGACACCGGCAACAACACCATCCGAACCATCAGCCCGGCCGGCGTGGTGACCACCCTGGCGGGGCAGGCGGGCAGCCACGGGAATCTCGACAGCCAGGGAAGCGCGGCGCGGTTCTGGGCGCCCTTCGGAATTGCAGTTGACAGTTCGGGCAGTCTCTATGTGGCCGAGGTCGCCAATGGCATCATCCGGAAAATCTCCCCGGCGAGGCAGGCGGGCACCCTCGCCGGCCTGGCGGGCCATCCGGGAACCAACGACGGAGCGGGGGACAACGCCCAATTTCGCAATCCGTGGGGCGTGGCGGCGGGCCGGAGCGGGACGTTGTATGTCGCGGACACGAGCAGTTCCACCATTCGCAAGATCACGCCCGCCGGCGCGGTGAGCACCTTCGCCGGTCTGGCGGGCAATCCCGGCTTCAGCGACGGCCAGGGCGGCCAGGCGCGCTTTTGGAATCCGCATGGTGTGGCGGCGGACAGCGCGGGCAACCTCTATGTGGCCGACACCGGAAACAACATCATTCGGAAGATTACACCCGAGGGCATGGTCGGCACACTGGCGGGGCGGCCGGGCAATCCCGGATTGGCCGATGGCGCGCCCGGCGTCTCCCAATTGCGCCATCCGCAGAGTTTGGCCGTGGACCCTGCGGGCCGTCTTTACGTGGCGGACACCGACAACGGCGCCCTCCGCCTTCTGACCGGCGCGGGGGAGATGACTACACTTGTCGTGGAAGGGGACCTGGGGCATCCCGATGCGATTGCCGTGGATGGGCTTGGGAACCTTTATGTGGCCGACACGATCAACAACGTCATCCGCAAGCTGGCGCCGGCGGACGCCGGTGGCCCGCGCTGAACGGGGGCGCATTGCGCTTCCACCAGAACTCGTAGCGGCTTTCGGCAGAAAGCCGCCATTGGCTCTTCCACCCCTGGGCAATGCTTCGACGGTAATAATTCAGCGGCGCTCTGCCGAGACGCCGCTACGTTTACACTACGGTGTCTTGCCGGCGGCGGCGGACAGGCCGGGCGGATTCATCCCCGGGGGCATGGGCGGGGCGAGGATCATGCCGGGAGGCAGGGGCGGATATGGCAACGGGTGTGAGCCTGCGGGCATGGGGAGGATCGGCGGCATGGGCGGCGCGGGTGGGAATTTTTGAACCAGCGTGCGCCAGAGGCTGCGCTCGTCGGCGGTCATCGCTTCCCAACGGGCGGCATTGTTGAGGAATTCATCGCGCTCGGCGGAGTCCATGACGGCGAATTTTTGGAAGGACTGGATGCAGACCTTGCGCTGGGCTTCGGGCAGTTGGGCAAAGGTTTTCAGCGCCGCTTCCATCGTCCGGCGCTCGGCGTCGGAGAAGGTGTTGAGGGCTTTTTGTTGCTGGGCGGGTTCGAGGTCGGCGAATTGGCGGAATTGATCGCTGCGCTGCTGGCGCTCGGTTTCCGGGATGGATTCCCATTGGGCCAGCGCCTGGCGGCGGTCGTTGGAAAGTTTGGCGAGAAAGTCCCGCTGCCCGTCCGGGGAACGCGCCAGCCAGCGCGCGTAGTCTTCCAGGAGCGGGCGGTCTTCGGGCGCGATCTCCTTGATGAAGGCGGGGCGGGCGGCGGGCGGGAGATTGGTCAGGCTGGTCAGTTCCCAGAGCAATTGGGTCTGGCGCAAGCGGGCTTCGCGGATGTCCGGCGGCAGGTCCTGGTATTCCTGGACTTTTGCAAGAAGGATCTTCTTGGACTCGGCGGGTTTGTTCGCCAGCGCGCGCTCGCGCTCGGCCGCGCTCATGCCCAGGATGCCGCGGAAGTACAGGACGGGGGATGTTTGGCGGAGGGTCACGCCGGGGGCGACGGTCTTGTATCCGATGCCGGGGGGCGAGTTGGTGACTACGGAGGGATTAGGATTAAGATTAGGATTAAGATTAGGATTAAGAGTTGGCAAGGGAGGCGGGTTGGTGACGGCGGTTTGGGCCTGGACACCGAACGACCACGCCATTATGAAGGTGACGACTACGGCGACGCGGAAATGGAGGGCCGGGTTCATTTATCGCAGGGCTTCCAGGAGGGCGTCATCGGGGGCGACTTGCACCCGGCTCAGGTTTGCGATGGTCTGGAAGTTTTGCAGGCAGTCCACCGGCTGAAGGCTGGCCAGGCTGCCCACGCTGGCCAGGTCGCGGGCCATTCTCTGGCGCTGGAAGGCCTGACATTCGCGGACGGTCAGGAAGCTGAGGCAAACCATCGTGAGGCCCAACGCAACACGCGGCCTCCAGCCGGACGGCAGCCACGAGGCGATGTCAAACTGACGCCGCCCGGCGGGTTGGGCGGGCCGGGCGGGAGCGTGCCGGACGGCTTGCAGAACCAGGGCGGTGAAGTTGGAGGAAACGGGCGCGGGCGGCAGGCGGTCCAAAGCGCGGGTCAGGGCGGCCTCGCATTCCCAGTCGCTCCGGGCTTGGGGATGGGCGGCAAAGTGTCGGAAGAGGCGGGCCTGTTCGTCGGGAGTGAGGCCTTGGCGCCAGGCCAGTTCGGTCAGTTCCTGGGAATCGGCGTTGGGCATGTCATCATTCACACTTTTCATAAACACCGCTTGACGGGCAAGGTTTCGGCAGGCTCTTCCTCCCACGCGCCGGTTTGGAGGTAGGGCTTAAGCCGCAGTTTCAGGGTTTCGCGCGCGCGATGGATGAGGGACTTGGTGGCGGAAAGGGAGAGGCCGAGGACGCCGGCGATTTCCTCGTAGGAAAGTTCATTCTCGCGGCAAAGGAGGACGGCCAGGCGCTGTTTTTCGGGCAATTCATCCAGGGCCTCCTGGATTTTGGCTTCCAGTTCGCGTTGCAAAAAAGCCTCGGGCGGCGTGAAGGTCCTGTGGTCTTCAAATTGCCGGGTCGCCGGTTCCCCCGTGTCGGGCAGGCTGGACTCGATGGACTCGGCGGGATGGCGCGAGCGGCGGCGGATTTCGTTGAGGCAGACGTGACGGGCGATGGTGAAAATCCAGGTGGAGAACTTTGCGGAAACCTCGTAGCGGGCGGCGGATTGATAAACGCGGACGAACACGCTCTGCGCCAGGTCTTCCGCCTCGGAAAGATCGTGCAACATGCGGAACATGAGGTGGACGATTGGCTGTTTGTATTTTTCGACCAATTGCTCGAAGGCCCGCATATCCCCGTCTTTGGCGAGGAGCATCAGCGCGGCATCTGGGTCGGGCGGTTTGGCCATCAATATAAAGTTAATCCAACACCAGCCGGGAGACAAGGTTGCCCGAAAAAGCCCTTCGGGGCGTTTCCCGGTTCTTAATCTTAATCTTAATCCTAATCTCTTCTTCTTGAAATGGAGGAGATGGAGATTAAGATTAGGATTAAGATTAAGATTAGGAGGATTCCCCTGAAGATTGAATCCGCACACCCGCCCGCAACTTTCATTTTGCGGTGGTGTTTGTCCCTCTGAAGTGATATGATATGCGTATGAGTTCCAATATGATATGGTCCGGCCTGCTCTGCGGCGCGATCTTGCTGGGCTGCCACGGGATCATCTCCGCCGTTGCGGCCAAGGATCCCGCCGCCCCTGCCGTCCTGGCGTCAGACGAAGACAACACCTTTCGTTACGCGGTCATCGGTCAACAAAACGCTTTCCGTCTGAACCCGGTCCCGCCGCCAGCCCCGCCTCCCCCGCCGCCGGCGCCGGACCTGCCGAATGTCAAATTAAGCGGCTTCAGGACCGAGAGGGATACCACATGGGCCATGTTTGCGGTCTCCGTCAAGAAGACCCCGAGGGATCCGAAGGAGACAACCTCTTACATGAGCTTGAAAGAAGGCGATAAGGGGGGCCCGCCAGGGACTGAGGTGGAGTTGTTAAAAATTGATCTCAAGCAAGAAGAGGTTACGATCATGAATTCAGGCACGCGCGTGGTGCTGAATATGAAGGAGAACGGCTTTGACGCGAAACCCACAGCAGCCGCCGCAGGCGCGCCGGGACCGGCCGGACTGCTTAGGGCGACTCCGATTCGGGGCAACCCCGCCATCCCCACTATGCCGGGCATGCCGGCCCCCGCTGCGGCGCCGGGCAGCCAAGCCATCAATCTTGGAGCCCCGACTGGAGGCGGCCCGTATTCCCGCGGCGACATGATCGTAGGCGGCGCAGGGGGAGTGACGGCGAGCAAGACGGTAGCATCCCAGCCGATTGTGGCCTCGTCAGGCTCGACTGGCGGCCGGGGGCTGATTCAGGGCGGATACACCCCCCCACCCGCCACTCCCACAGTGCCCGGTCTGAACGCCACTCCCATATCTGCTCCTATGATCGGCGGCACGCCTCCGAACTTCGCCCCCGCCAATCCAAGTCCAATCCCCCCCGGCATTCCAATGCCTCCCACGCCCCCGATGCCATCCATCGGACGTTGATTTCCAACTTTCCAATGTGGCGGCGCTCTGTTGAGCGCCGCACTTATTAACTTCGCAAAAACTCCGCCCCGGCCCAATCCGCGAACCGCAGTCCCTGGCGCGTCAACTGAAACCGCTCCCCGTCCAGCCTTCCGTATCCCAGTTGTATCATCCGTTCAATTTCCGCCGCCCATTCCTGTTTCAGGTCAAAGCCGGTGCGTTCCCGGAATTGCGCCAGCGGCCACCCCGCCGTCATGCGCAATCCAAAAGCCGCCAGCTCCCCCGCCCGCGCCAGCGGCGGCAACTGTTCGCTCGCCGCCACCGGGCGGATGCCCCGCTCCAATTGCCGGCAATACAAGCGGGTGTCGGCAATGTTCGAGGTCCGGCGGCCGCCCGCGTAACCCGCCGCGCCCGGCCCCAGCCCGTGGAACCAGCCGCCGCGCCAATAATTGACATTATGCCGGCAGGCCCGTTCCGGCAATTCGCCACGCCCGCCGTCCCGCCGCGCGAAGTTCGCCACTTCATACTGCTCCAAGCCCGCCGCGTCCGCCGCCGTCAGGAGCGCGTCGTACATCGCGCAGGCCAAATCTTCATCCGGCGGGATTTTGCCCGCGCGCAACTGGGCGAACAACGCGGTATCCTCCTCGTAGATCACCTCGTAGCAAGCCAGGTGTTCGCTGCCCAGCGCCGCGGCTTCCGCCAGCGTGGCCCGCCATATTTCCATCGTCTGGCCCGGAATGGCGAACATCAAATCCAGGTTCACATTGTCAAACCCGGCGGCTCGCAGAACATCGAACGACTTGAAAATCATCTCCCGGCTGTGGACCCGGCCCAGCCGTTCCAGCAAACCGGGATCAAAGGACTGCGCGCCCATCGAGACGCGGTTCACGCCCCAGTCGCGCAGCAACCGCGCCTTGTCCGCCGACACCGTGGCCGGATTGCATTCCACCGTCCATTCCGCCGCGCCGAGCAAGCCCAGGCGCTCCATCGCCTTGAAAACCGCCTCCCATTGGCGCCAGTTCAGAATCGAAGGCGTGCCGCCGCCGAAGAAGACCGTTTGCGGTTTCAACTCCGCCGCCACCATCTCCATCTCCGCGATCAGCGCCCGCACATAGCGATTCACCTCCGCCCCGCTTCCCGGTTCCGAGTAAAAAGCGCAATAAGCGCATTTCCTCACGCAAAACGGCACATGAACATAGAGGCTGGAAATGAGCGGCTCGTTCACTTTTGTGGGCATCCTCTCCTAATCTTAATCTTAATCTTAATCTTAATCCGATTATATCCATCTTGACACCGCCCAAGCCGCTTGGGTATTATCATGTCGCGCCGGCAGTCGGGCTTTCTTGCCCCGACCGAGGACTGACAACAGTCGTCCGGTGTGTTTGAAAATTTAAAGGTCCCACCCCGGTGACAAGAGCCCAAGGGGCTCTCTCACAAAAGTAGCCGGAGTGGTCATTTTTTAGGGGCTTCATGTCAGTCGGGAAACCCTGTGCCAGGCTGGAGCACATTCCACTCGCGACGCACCGTCACCTTCACCCTCACAAATGAGCTCGCAACGATGGTGGATAGCCATCCGCGCCGTTCCTCGGTGAGGATGTTAGCGCGCTTGTCCATGTGCTGGTTGGCTAGGGCCGGCGACGGGAATTTGGCTCTGGGAGGCATAGCCGTCACGCGTCCGGGGGTGGCTTTGGAACGATGGTTTCGAGATAGGCGATCACCTTTGGTGCATGCCGGGAAACCACACCCCAAACGATGTCGAAGTCCACGCTTTCGTACCCATGGACGCAGCGGTCCCTCATTCCGGCGATTTCGTCCCAAGGGACCGAGGGATGGGCTTGGAGGAATTCGTCCGAAAGCCGTTTCACGGCTTCGCCAAGGATGATGATTTGGTGCAGAACAGCCGACTGGGTCTTGGGATCGGCGTTGAATTGCAGTTGCGTCAAGCCGGCGCTGAAGTCGCGAATCCGTCGGGCGGCTTTCAGGATGTCAAACGCGGTGCCTTGGTCAGTCCACATAAACAGGTGCGGCAGTTTGGAGGATGTGCCGGCGTTTGATCCAGTTGTCCATGCGTTCGATGCGGGCGCGCTCGATCAAATCCACCTCGCGACCGAGCAAGGCGGCCAACTCCTCCTTCATGTAATTGCGCAACCAGGGACCATGCGCTTTCTCGCGCTGGAATTCCGGGCCGGGAGTGAACAGGAAATCCACGTCGCTGTCCGGGCGGAAATCATCCCGGAGCGCGGAGCCGAAGATTTCGAGGCGCGCGATGCCCCAGCGGCGGCAGAAATCGGCGATCTGCTCCAGCGGCAATTCCAGTTTAAGGTTGGGCGGCGCGGCAATCATGGCTTCGTATACTTAAGAGCGTTGGGGACATTATTGCCTGGTCCCTGTGAAGATTCAATCTCCAAGATTACCCGCCAGCGGAATCGTAGCGGCGTCTCGGCAGAACGCCGCACTATTTTCAGCTTCCACTCCCCCTGGGCAGCGGCTGAAGTGACCATGGCGGCTTTCTTCCGAAAGCCGCTACGTTTATTGGAAGCGTCACCCGTCCCCCGCGGGAAACCCGAAAATGCACTCCGCGCTTTACATCCCCGGCCCGCTTCTCCATACTCCCTGCCAGCAAGCGCAAAACCACGCGCTCCCGACTGAATTATGCCATTAACACATACCAAAGAGCTTTTTGCCAAGGCCCTCAAGGGAAAATACGCCCTGGGCGCCTTCAACGTGAACAACATGGAGCTGCTCCAGGCCATCGTCGAGGCCTGCGAGGAGGAAAAGGCCCCCTTCATGCTCCAAATCTCCAGGGGCGCCCGCCAATACGCCAGTTCCGTCTATCTCAAAAAGCTGATCGAAGCCGCCGTTTCCACCTGCAACATCCCCTTCGCAGTCCACCTCGATCACGGCGACACCTTCGAGCTTTGCAAAGAGTGCATTGACGAGGGCTTTACCAGCGTGATGATTGACGGCAGCCACGAACCCTTCGCAAAAAACGTCGAACTCTGCCGCCGCGTCGTCGAATACGCGCACCCTCACAATTGCGTGGTGGAAGGCGAGTTGGGCATGCTCGTCGGCGCACAGCACGACGCCGGCGAGGAAGGCGGCGGCTATTCCAAAGGCGGCGCTTACACCCACCCCGCCGAAGCCGTGGATTTCGTGCGCCAGACCGGGGTGGATTCCCTGGCGGTCGCCATCGGCAACTCCCACGGCGCTTACAAGTTCAAAGGCGCGCAACACCTCGATTTGGACCGCCTCAAAGCCATCAAAAAAGCCCTTCTCGAAGCCGGCATGGGCGATTACCCCCTTGTCCTCCACGGCGCTTCCAGCGTCCCCGAAGACCTGGTCCAGGAAATCAACAAATACGGCGGCAAGCTCGGCGACGACGCCGCGGGCGTGCCGGAGGCCGACATCGAAGTCGCCCGCCGGACCGGCTGCGCCAAAGTCAACATTGACACCGATTTGCGCCTCGCCATGACCGCCGCCATCCGCAAATGCCTCTTTGAAAACCCGAAGGAATTCGACCCGCGCAAATACCTCGGCCCCGCACGCGCGCGCGTCAAGGAACTGGTCCGCCACAAAGTCCGGGACGTTCTGGGTTGCGCCGGCCGGGCCTTTGATTAGGCGGCGAGTGGAGGCGCATGACAAAAACCTTCGCCTTCCTGGCAGGACAGAGCTGCTGCTCTGCCCTGAATTCTTGGGCGGCGCAGCAGCGCCGCCCTGCGGAAGCCCCGATGATTTTTTGTAACTATTCAGGTAGGGATCCCGATTCCGAATCGGGACCGCGCTGTCGGCGCCGCGTCCAGCGGCGCAACGGATCGCCCCCCGGACGCCTCGGCGAGGCGTCCCTACCTGAATAGATATGATTTTTTTGGAGAAATCGCTTGAGTTCCTCTTTGCGTTGGACGATAGTACAGACAAGCAAGATATGCGGCCCAGGCCGGAGCTTGCATTGTTCTTTGGAATTTTTGGCAAAGGTTTTAACCCTGCCATGCTCGTGATTATTAACAAAGTCCTTGAACCATAAATTAGCCAACTCGGAACCCTGATCTCGGTTGTGGCCGACAGGCCTTAACTGGAAGCCGAAAGCAATCGTCCCGGTTCCAATCTGTTCCTAACCAGTTCAGACGCGATGTTCATACACGGCATTACGGCGGGGTTATTTTTTCCCAGGCCGGCCCGTTGAGAACAATGCAATGCTTCCAGGGAACTCGAATAGTGCGGCGCTCTGCCGGGGCGCCGCTACGCATCAAGGCGGGGCAAGAAGGAAGGCGCCGGTCTGGTTGGTTCCCAGGAAATAACCGGCGGCGTTGGTCTGGTTTTGCAGAACGGCGCCGTGCGCGATGGTGTTCGTTCTCAACCCCGTCTCGCGGAAGGTCATTGTGACCAGACCGTTGTTGGTGTTGATCGCGATGAGCAGGCGGTTGGTTGGGGACAGATTCGTGTTTCCGGCGTCGAGGTTGGTCAGGGTGTTGTGGCTGCCGGCGTTGGTACCTATGTTGGTGTAGATCAAGTCGCCGTTACTCAGGTTGCCGTTGGTTAGGAGCAGTGTGGCGTTGGTCAGGTTTAATACGGGCACTCCCGACTTCGCCGTGTTCGTGTAGGGCGAGCCAAGCACTCCCGTCAGGTTGGTGAAACCGGACGGATACAATGTTCTGGGAACGGACGGCTTGATCCAACGGACCCAACTGTTGGTGGACACGTTTTGCGGCGGCTCGTTGGTAATGTAGATCCATCCCATCAAGCTTCCCTTTCCCGAATAAAGGGATTGGTAGAGCGGGATGCCGCCGTTCCCGGCGATCGGCGCGGACCAGAGGAGGCGCGTGCCGTCGGCCAGCGCCCCGCCCAGGGTGGAAATTCCGGCCAGGGTGTTGGTGACGGCGGCGTATCCGTAGCCGTCCGGGCTTCCCACCGGCGCATTGGCGCCTGGCGGCAACAACAGGGTAAAATGCCCGGCATAGTTTGTCGCCGGATTGGCAGTCGCGCTGAAGACTGCCCGGTTGGCTTGAATCACCGAATTCCATCCCGCCGCGGCATTGCTGACCGAGCCGCTTATCAGGGCGTCGGCGGGATTGAGGTCCAGCCTCAAGGTGACGCTGACCGGCGTCTTGCCTTTGCGGGCGAGGTTGGTTTGGCGGGCGATCCCAGTCAAGTCAAAGGACCCGCTGAACGAATTGGTTTCGCCGTCCAGCAGCAACTTGGCCGTGTAGGCCCCGGCGCTGTTGCCGGCGATGGAGACGGTGACGAAGCCGGAACTGGCCTCTGTCACGCCGTTGGTTGGATAGAACAGGCCGTGATAGACTCCCGCCACGGCCAGGAACGGGTTGGTCACGAAATTGGCCTGCAA
>Ga0182027_10005781_pt1 | contig 18693 bp, 17 predicted proteins | sample 712E1DmetaG_FD_121300 | JGI IMG/M metagenome (GOLD analysis project Ga0182027, IMG submission 121300) | Permafrost microbial communities from Stordalen Mire, Sweden - 712E1D metaG (Illumina Assembly) | ecosystem: Environmental > Terrestrial > Soil > Wetlands > Permafrost | place: Sweden...
AACCGGATCTTCGAGGTCACCCTGGCTGTGGCCAAATCGGCGGGCCTGGTCGGCATCCGGCGGGTTCTGGACTCAACGCCGCTATATGACGCGGTGACCACCATGGACACGGTCACTCTCGTCTATTCGGCGATACGGCGGACTCTTGGCGCCGCAGGCGAGCGCGAACCCGAGTTGCGCGCCCTGCTGTCTCGCGACGACGACTACGCGGGTCTGGGCAAGCCAGCTTGCGACTACTCCGATCGGGCTGCCCGCGAGGAGCTCATAGCGGCCCTGGCCGCCGACGGCTACGCCCTCCTGGCAGCCCTGGAGGACCAGGTCCTGCCTGAGTCGCTGGCCGAGATGGCTCGTCTGCTATCGACCCTGCTGGGCCAGGATCTCGACGAGGGAGCCGACGGCCGATACCGCATCGCCCGTCGCGTCGCGCATGATCGGGTCATATCCACGGTCGACCCGCAGGCTCGCCACGGCCACAAGACCGCGGCCCACAGCTTCGATGGCTACAAGGGCCACATTGCCATCGATCCCGACACCGAGATCGTCACCGCCACCACCGTGGGCCCGGCCAACGCCGGCGACGCCTCGGCGGTGGGCGAGCTTCTCGCGGATGAGCTGGCAGCAAGGAAAGCAAAGGAGTCCGAGCAGGAACCGCTCACGGTCTATGGCGACGCCGCCTATGGCACAGGCGCCCTGATCGAGAGTCTGGAGGCGGCGGGAGCGAAGCTTCGACTCAAGGTCGCGGTGCCAACCGCACCGGCCGGGCGCTTCCCAAAGACAGCCTTCTCGATCGATCTTGAACATCGAACGGTCAGCTGTCCGGCAGGGCGGACCGTTCGACTTGGCCGCACCGGGGTGAGTTTCGGACGCGCTTGCGCAAACTGCCCGCTGGCTGACCGCTGCACGAGTTCGAAGAACGGCCGATCGATCAGCGTCGGACCCCACGAAGCCACACTGCAGAGAGCCCGCGCTATCGGACGCGATCCGGCCTGGCGCGACGACTATCGAGCGGTCCGACCAAAGGTTGAGCGCAAGATCGGTCACCTGATGCGTCGATCCCACGGTGGCCGACGAGCCAGAGTGCGAGGCAGGCTCAAGGTCGCCGCCGACTTCGCCCTCCGGGCCGCCGCGGTCAATCTCGCCAGACTCGCCGTCCTTGGTCTGGTCCGATCCGAGGCCGGCTGGGCAATCGGAACGGCATAGGGCAGGAGATGGGGCCGACCACCTGTGGGAGACCAGAGCGTCAGATCGAGCCCTCAAAGCCAGGAGACACCGTCCGCAACAGGACCGGCCCGAGATATCTACCAGACCGGTCGCCAGATTCCTCCTTGGGCATCACCCGGCCGCGCCAGCGGGTGTTCTACACCAGCCACCTAGGCCAGTGTCGGCCAGGCCGTGGCGGGCGATGGCACGATCCTGCTGCTCGCGCTGGGAGTCGGGACCGAAGTTGTCCCACTGGCCCGTTGTCGATTCGCGGAACCATCGTGCGACCCGTAAGCCGGCGATGTGGTCGATCGAGGTAGGTAGGGCGCGCTTCATAGGGTTGGCTCCTTTGCGGCCGGGTCGGTCAGGACATTACCTCGCGCCCGCCGGCTTTCAACATCGCGTAGGGCCACCGCCAGCGCCAACACGACCGGGTTGGTGGGGCGCTGACCGGGTTTGCCTGGCGCGCCAGGAGGCCCGATTGGATTCCGAGAGGGCTGCCTGCTCTCCTGGCCACGCCACTGGGGCGCGACGGCCCTCAAAGGTGTGACAAAGGTGTTGCCCGGGGCTGTTGGCATCCGGCTCAAGCGGGTTCGGCAGGCGGCGTTGCAGGTCGTCTTGTCCACTCGGACCCAGGACGGGTTGGCAGGTCTGGTGGGCTCGGACGGTACGTCCGTCGAGATCGCATGGTCCGGGTGAGGAGCCAGCATTCTGCCAGGAGGGTTCTCTACGCTTAGGCTTCTGCCTACGTGCGCGCGCTCGAGCGAGCGGTGTTGGTCGCCTACGACGTTGGGTCGCTGACCGTCATCAAGCGGCGCATAGCCGCTCATCGAACTTGGTCCGGTTCCAGGGCCTCGAGGTCAGAGTCGATTGCCTCAGGTTTCGATGCAGCTCGCCGCGCGGACCGAGACAGCTCATCGATCTCTGGAGAGATCTGCTGGTACAAACGGAGCAAACAGCGTTCGTCGCTCGCGCTCGTCGCTCGAACGACACGCCGGACCGAGCCGCTGTGTGTGACTTCGATCAGAAGCGTTCCCACCGGCTGTTCCGATCCTTTCTCGGCGGTCCGCCTTATGCGTCCCTGCCGAGAGGAGCAGCCAGTGCCCTAGTTGTTAACCTCGCTGCGCCAGAAAGTTCTTGAGCCTCTCCAGCGCGACCGCCAGGTTCTTAGACACGGCCGCCCGGCTCCGGGAGGTCCGCCTCGCAACGTCGGCGGCAGGCTCACCTTCCAGCTTCACGGCCACGAAGTCGGTGCGCATAGCCGGTGGCAGCGATGGGAGGAAGTCGGCCTGTATCGACCTCAGAATCTCTCGAAGCTCGACCGTGAGTTCGACCGACTCTGGCGCCCCCGGCTCGACTGCTGTTTCATCGTTATCGAGGTCCGAGCGCTCGATCTCCAGAGTCCTGTAGTTGCTCGGCGTACCAGTCCGGGCGTCGCGACGACGTTCCTCCGCGTAGGCGCGTCGTGCAGTCGTTCGTAGGTAGGCCACGACCAACGGTAAAGTGAGAAGCGCTCTGCGGTATCCGCCGGCGACTAGGAAGTTGTCTTCGAGCGCTACCCTGAGAACGTCCCATGTCGCAGGACGGTCGAATGGTTCTCGGGAGGATGGATCGAAGCGTTCCCGTAACGCGTCGAACATCTCCTGGGAGGGCTGGCCGCCATTCTTGAGAGTGCTGAAGAACTCGCGGAGAATTGGTGCGGCGCCGCTATCCCCGGAACGGCCCGCCTCGATCGTCTGGTCCGCGTAGTTGTCGTCTACACGCCGCGCGAACTCAGGCCGGCGGATCCTCGCAAGTCGAGCCTGCCGGTCGGCCTCGTCGAGACCATCGAATAGCAGGCGGTCGCAGGCCAGCGACCAACCGCTGATGTAGGTCAAGGCCTTGGCGTGCTCAGCCTGCTCTTCGTCGCCGTATGGCGCCGCGAAGATCTCGCCATGCATCTCATGGAGGCGGCCTCTTAGGTCCGAGATAGCCCTCGGGTACAGTCGAGGGTCGTTGAGGATCAAGGTCGCCAGAGTTGCGTACTCCGGCGATTTGTCCGCGTCGGCCAGCCAGCCCTCGTACTCCGACGCGGTCAGAGCGTCCTGTGCCGCCCAGTCGAAGACTTCGTCGTCCGAGCCGGTCGCTTTGAGCTTGGCCCGCGCCTCGTCCGCCTGCCGCTGCCAGAAGGTGCGCCTTTCCATCTGAGCTCCTTGGCGTGGGCCCAAGCGATCCTGAGTCTGAGCCGTTTGCCGCGCAAACCATGAGATCGAGATGTTGAATCATGGCACGAGCTCGTGCCGATCACGCACCGAGTTGCCGCCAATCGACCCACGGCCGCCAGAGAACCGCTGAAGCAGCAGCCCCTTTATGCAGGCGCCGGGCGTGCGTCTCCATACCAAGCCAACCAGATTCTTGTTTGTACGGGTTCACGTGTCGGCAGAACGATGCCGATTTTGGAGCCTTGGGGCGAGTCTCCCGACCGCGTCGGTCGACCCACTGCCCGACTAGATACCGGCGAGATACTGCGAGATATGGCTAGATGCCCGATCCGCGGGCCTTCACGGGGTCAATGCTCTCCGTTCGGCATGGCGGTCGAGCGCAAATGGGTGCTCAGGCCGGTCGACATCCGACCCATGAAGTGCGCCATGTGCGCCACATGTGCCCCACAAGTGACGCATCTCGCCTACATGGGTCAGTTGTCGGTCACTTCGACATCGGCGCCAATCCGGGCCACATCTCAGGCGATGTCCGGCCACTGTCCGCCAGTAGTTGGGCACAAAGGGCCCGTATCGGGGATCGTTGGCTGACTTGGCGACCCAGAGGAGGGCCCGAAGTGACCGATGCGACACTAACGGCGATGGGTCACCTATTCGAGCCGACTTGCTTGGTCTGGTTTTTCGAGCACCCGTCTACAAAAGGGGCGGCCTAGAGTTTGCCGCTACGCTCCTGGGTCGGGACGCCTGCGGCTGCTCCCTCGTCGGCTCGCGCGGTGTCGTCCGGCGGAAGACGGGTCCTTTCGCGGTCAGCAGGCAGTGGTCGCGGTGTCATTTGCGAGAGTGCCAATCGAGGAATTGAACTGCGCGATGAGCGCGTTGGCCGCCGCGTATTCGCCGTTGATCAGGTCGGTCATTGCCGTCTCGAGAGTCTGGTTGGCGGACAGGTAGTCGTCGTAGACAGCCTGGTAGCAGAGGGCAGCCGGGTTCGTCTGAAGCCACGCGACCTCATTTGCGGCGTCGGATTTCACCGTCTCGGCCGCCGAGGTTGTACCGCTGGTGTCACCGGCTTGTCCGGCGCTCTCCACGGCACCGATGTCGGTCTCTAGTCCTGGCAGCGACGAGCCAACGTGGGCCTTGAGCGCCTGCCAGGATTGGGCCGCCGTGTCCGCTCCGGGCGCGGCCGTGTCCGGAGCCGCCGTGGCGCCAGCCGATCTCGACGAAGATCCCACCAAGGCCAAGCAGCCGATCACCACGACGGCCACGCCGAGCGCCAGGAGCCCTTTGGGGAGCGGCCTCATTGCAGGGACCTCACCTATCACCGTGCGAATGCAAGGAGCCCACTCTACGCGATCGGGCGGTGGAACCAACGACCGCCTGCAAGCAAGAGATGCGTGGCGTCGCGGGGAGACCTTCAACTGTGGGTCGGGACGCCTGCGGCTGCACCCTCGTCGGCTCGCTCGGTGTCGTCCGGCGTCGGCCCTCTCCTCAGAGCGGAGCCCGACCCGGACGGACCCTAGCAGGGCCCGCACTGCCGCTTATCTGGGCACTTAGAGCCGTGAATGAAATCGCTATGATCAGCGGGTGGCAAGCGAACCAAAGAGGTGAGCGACCAAATGTCTCGGCCCGCGCCGCGTGATAAGTCACTCGATCAGCTACCGGGAGCGGTTGCCCGACACGTCGAGGCGGTGCCAACGAGATCCGCAAGCGACCCGCGCGATGTGATGACCAACCTGGCTCCCTTGAGCGACTGCGCGAGACAGCTTGGCTGCGATCCCGAGAAGGCGTTGCGGCCGATCGCACGGACAAGGGCGATTGTTCAGATCGCGATCCTCGTGGGGCTCCTCTTCGGAGTGGCGGCCTGCAAGGCGGCTTATGTCGGGCCGCCCTTCGCCTCTAACAGCACCGATCAGGCCGGCATCGTTCGGTTCGTTGGGACGAGCGGTCAAGTCGATTTTGTGATTCCGCCGCACAGCACCGTGATGATCAACCCTCCGACCACGGTTGGGATGGTGACTGGCGAATGGCTCTTCTTCGACTATTGCTCGACGGGGGTCCATAGTTTCTCCGGCCCCGAGCCCTGGCAGCAGGGCACGAGCTTTGCGTTTCTCAAGAGTGGCGACAATGGAAATCCCACCAGTGTTGCGTTCGGCAACCTGGCCTCACCACCTCCGGGCATCTCGGAAGTGGCCGCCACGACGACGGCGTGCCAGGACGTGGCCACGCCTTGAGTCGCGGGTCGTCCCGGCTGCGGTATGTGGCCCAACTCCTGGACGAAGCTTGGGCATCTCGGCGAGCTAACCTGAGCGTGGACTTTCGTTCACAGGCTCCTAGACTTGGGGCACGGCGGCTGCTCTTCCCCCCAGAGCGGTCGTCTTCGTGAGCCCCCGTCGCCAACCCCCCTCGGCTGACGGGGGCTCCGTTCGTCAGACGCCGATCGCCTCGGCCACGTCCCGCCAGGCCCGATCTTCCTGACCCTCGAGGCGACGAAGATAGATGCTGGTTACAGCCAGCGAGCTGTGGTCCAAGAACTGGCTTACCGACTCGATCGACTCTCCGGCGTCTCGTCGGAGCTTCGCCGCGGTGTGGCGCAGGACGTGGATGCCGGTCGGCGCCAGGCCAGCGGCCACAAGGTAGCGCCGGAACCGGGAGTAGAACGTCCCGCTCGTGATTCCCTCCGGTCGGGCAGCGGCTTGCCAGAGTGACTCACCCGGAGCCATCGTCGCCAGGTCCTTGCCGGCGTCGGTGACGGTCGCGACGATCGCCTCGTAGGCAGGGTGGGGGAGTTCCCGCCGACCTCTCTTCCCGCCCTTGCCCCGATAGGCGTAGAAGGTGGTCTCACCCTCAAGGCTGAGGTCGCCTGCCCGGAGGGAGATCACTTCCGTTCGCCGGCGGCCAGTCAGCACGAGCGTCACCAAGATCGCCCGATCTCTCCGGCCGGCAACGCTGTCCGGGACGACCGCGAGCAATCGCCGCACCTCATCGGCGCTGTATCCCCGGGCGACGGACTGGACGCTCCGCGGTCGTTCGACGGCGTCGGTAGGGTTGGAGACCACCAGGCCCATCCTGATCAGGAAGCGGAAGTAGCTGCTGAGGCAGGCGATCCGGGCGCCGACCGTCGTTGCTGAGGGGGTCCGGCCGGACCGGCCGATGCCGTGGACCCATGGCCAGAACATCGGCAGGCTTGACCAGGTCAGGAGTCTTGGCCAGATCGGCGAAGAAGGGCCAGAGCATCCTGGAGTAGGACTCGACCGTCCGCCGAGAGCCAGAGCGGTTGCCCTTCTCGACGAGGAAGGCGTATAGGGTCTGATCCCAGGCCGACGGATCTCCGCTGGCCAGGGCTGGGAGGGGTTCTGCGGTCATCGTGGGCGTCCTCGGGTGCGAGATGGTCGCCCACATCACTCACTCAGACGCGGAAGGAAAGCAACGCTATGACCAAATGGTGGCTGGCTACGGCCGAGAGTGCGGATCAAGGCTCGGGGCGCGAGGAGGCGGAGCGCTTCGAGTTTCGATCCTGCGGGCCTCGATCAAGGGCAAGATGGTTCGCGAAGCTTCGAGCATTTCGTCAGGTACGCCGAGAGCTTTGACGAGGTCATTGGCCAGACTGATGGGGCGGTGTTCCAGCCGCGTTGCCTGCCCGGCCTCCAACCTGCGCTTCGTGGCGAGCTGACAGCTCACTTCGTCCATGTGCAGGAACACCTTGAGGGAGTTGGGCTCATTCCCATACCGGACTGTGCGTCCGTGGAGGATCAGATGTCGGTTGAGAGTCGTGGACAGGCCCGATGTTGTCGAGAAGTCGACCGGGGAATAGAGGCCGGCCAGGGTTGAAATGCCGACTTCTAGTTCCAATGCGTCCAGACCGTCGAATATGTCCACGAGGGACTCAAGGCCGGCGGTGATTCTCGTGCGCTTGCCCAGGCCAAATGTGTCGGCCACGACGCCTTCGATGCATGGCAACAGAGTGGGAATGCTCACGCGATAGCGGCCTGCTGCGTGGTCGTTGAGAGCGTCCCGCACGATTGGCCGGCGAAGGCGCAAGACCGGGTCTTCCCACCAGGAAGCGACGGTGCGTCGCAGAACCCGACAGCCATATGCCCTGTAGGACCGGCAGATCTCGTTGGCGAGGGCGCGGCGGTCAAGGGTACGAGCCAGTTCGGCATAGCGCAGAAGCTCCTCATCGTCCCAGGTTGAGAGAGCCCACCAGCCACGCGCACGAAGTGCCTCATCGGCCCTTCTGCACTCAGCGTTGAGGTGCTCGGCGTAGGTGGCGGCAGCGACCTGGGAGATTGCCAGGAGCGCCTGCCCGACGGCGGGGGCGGCATCGCGGACGGCGGTCTCAAAGGTTCGGAAGCTGCTCGCTGTCCTACGGCGCGCCTCGGCGATCAGAACGGTGGCGCCTGCCGAGAAGCGTCGCCAGGAGCGCACAGCGGCCTGGACGGTGGACGAGGACATCGCCGCTTCCTGCGGAGTCCGGGCCTGGGCTAGGTCGTTGGCCCATTGGCGATTGAACTCGCTGTCTTCAAGGTCGTTCGTCTCGGCCATATCTCCCCCGTGCGTTCGTCACCCGCCCATACCGATCCGTACGCTCACATCTTGGGACACGGAGGCTCCAAGCGAAAGCTCCACGCTGTGGCGTCGTCGGTGGTCTCTGGGCCGGGAGAGAGAGGAGCACCATCGCGGCATCGTCTCGGGCTGCCGACTGCCCGGCGCCCGGTACGAGGCCGTGGGAACATTGCGACCTTGATTGCACAGTCGCCGTTGACTTCAGCAGCACCTTTGGCCGCCGTCATATTCGTGGTGACGATCGGCCTGGTCATCGCTCGACCGAAGCGCCTGACCGAAGCGACCGCTGCTTTGATAGGCGCGGGCGCCATGGTTCTGGCGGGGTTCGTTTCGGCGGGTGGTGCCGCATCGGACGTGGCTGGCCATTGGAACGTCTTGCTCTTCTTCGTCGGCCTGACCGGAGCGGCCGCCGTGGCGGAGCGGAGCGGCCTCTTCGAGGCTCTGGCTGGCACATCCGCAAGACTCTCCGCAGGCAGTCCAAGGCGCCTGCTCGCGGCGGTCGTGGCAGCAGGCGCTGTCGTCGCGGCGCTCCTGTCCAACGATGCCGCCGCGCTCGTGCTGACGCCCGTCGTGTATGTGCTCGTGGCCAGGTTCGGCCTATCGCCGCTTCCCTATGTCCTGGCCTGCACTTTCGTCGCCGACGCTGCGTCGATCGCACTCCCTGTGAGCAACCCCGTAAACGTCATCGTCAGCGACCGCCTGGGCGTGAGCGCAGCCAGCCTCGTGCCCGTCCTCGTGCCAGCCGCCCTCGCTTCGGTTGTCGCTCTGCTCGGCTGTCTCTTCGTGATCTACCGGCGCCAGCTACCGGCGCGTTCGCCGCTGATGCCGGCCTCGGACTCATGGGCCACCTGGGCCGGCATTTCGCGACCTCTCCTCGCCGCCTTCGGCGTGGCGGTCGGCGCGTTCGCGGTTGCGTCGGCGCTGAACATGCCGCTCGGACCAACGATGGCAGCGGTGTGGCTGCTGCTGCTCGGCGTCGAGTGGACCAGCCGGCGGCCCGAACGGCCGCTCGACGGCATCGGCTGGTCATTGCTTGTCTTCGTGGCCTCGATGGGCATCCTGGTGGACGGCCTTTCGTCCGCCGGCATAACCGCCTGGCTCGCTCAGATCGTTCTGGGGCAGGTGCGGGACTCCCCGGCAGCGGTCATGGTCGTGACTGCCTTCGCCGCGGCCGTGGGTTCGAACCTCGTGAACAACCTGCCGGCCGCCTTCGTCTTCGCGGACGCCGTTCACAGTGCCGGGCTGAGCACGGCCAGCGTCCACGCTGCTGCGATCGGCACGATCATCGGGGCTGATCTCGGACCAAACTTGACGCCGGTCGGCTCGGTCGCCACGCTCCTGTGGTTCGTGCTCCTGCGCCAGCGTGGCCTGGAGGTGACAACGTGGAGCTATATCCGGATCGGACTCATTGTGACTCCGGTGACAATCCTGGCCGCGCTCGGAGTCGCCCTGCTGCTGGCAGTGCCGAGGTGACAAGGCCATGAGCGCACCTAGGCGATTTCTCGTTGCCCTTGCGGGCACCGAGGATGTGGGCCTGCCCGAGCATATGGCCAAGGTCGCGGGCCCCGACGGGTCGGATGTCGAGATAACGCTTCTCCACGTCTCGGAATCCGGGCCGCGGGAACTTGCGGCCTACGACCCGGTAGTCCGCCGAGGGCCCTGGCCGCTACCGAAGAGAGCCGCGATCGAGCACCGCCTGGCAGACGCGGACAAGGAAGGAACAGTCGCGCTCCTGGCGGTGTGGCATGAACGATTCGCGGCGGCTTTCCCGGCCGCCCAAATCGAACACCTCGTCGCCCAGGGGCGTCCGGAGCAAGAGATCGTCACCGCCGCCGAACGCTTGAAGGCCGACGCAGTCATCCTCTGCGGCCGCCCGCGGACCGGCTCCACTGAGCCCGGGCCGAGGAGCGTAGGTCACGTGGCTCGATTCGTGCTCGACCACTCTCCGGTGCCGGTCCTGCTCGTCCGACGCTCCAGCTGACCGGACTGGCCGCGGCTATGTTTGAGGTTCCAGGCTCCAGACTCGACCCTATCACCCGCTCGTGTCGGTGCGGGGTGAGACAAGTCAGCCCAAGGCTACACGGGTGAATACCGTCAGTCGGCGGCTGGGTTGATTGACTGAGCGGGCTGATTGGTCCGCCGGCGATCCTGGCTACCCCGCCACACGCCGACCTTCTGCGGCGTCATGCTGGCCGAGCCGAAGATGAAGGTCCGGTTGGTGGTCCGGTAACTTGGCCGCCCGCGGCCACGCAAGGCGCAGAGGGATTCGAAACGATGATCCGACATGGAGCCGCCGGGACTGGGCCGCGTTCTTGCCCAAGCTTGGTGACGCTGGCGAGCCTGCTCATTGTCTTCTCCGTAGCGGCGTGTTCCGCAGCCGGTTCCACGTCGTCTCTGAGCGCGGAGCCGAGTCCGACGGTGTCGATCCTTGCCAGCGCACCGACGAGCCGCAGCCCGAGCCCCAGCTCGACGCCGGCCCCATCTGCCTCGGCTACTGCCTCGGGCGGATTCGCGCCTACTGGATCGATGACCGTCGGTCGCGATGGGCACACCGCCACGCTCCTGGCCGATGGACGCGTCCTGGTCGCGGGCGGTTTGGAGAACGCGGACTCGTCCCATCCACTCTCCTCCGCCGAGCTCTACGACCCCGCGACTGGGGAGTTCAGCCCCACCGGGTCGATGTCGATCCCTCGCTCTTGGCACACCGCCACTCTCCTGCAGGACGGCCGCGTGCTCATCGTCGGGGGCTACGACTCTGATGACTTCACAGGCACCGGCGAGGCGCCCGCGCCGGCCCAGTCCGTGCCGGCGGTCACTCCGGGGCCGCCCGATCCGCGACGTATCGCCGAGCTGTATGACCCGAAGACTGGCACATTCAGTCGTACCGGCTCGATGGCCGTCGATCGCTACGGCCATACCGCGACTCTGCTCAACGATGGGCGTGTCCTCATCGCTGGCGGCGAGAGCCTGGCCGCCGGCGACAACCCCAGCGGCGGCACCCTCGCCAGCGCCGAGCTCTATGACCCTGGGACGGGCACGTTCAATCCGACTGGCTCGATGACGGTCCCGCGCACCGGGCACACTGCCACACTCCTCGCTGATGGCCGAGTGCTGATCGCCGGCGGCTCAGGGGACGACTCGGCCGAACTCTACGACCCGATTACCGGCAGATTCGGCCCGACCGGGTCATTGTCCATCGCTCGGACGAACCACACCGCGACCCTGCTCGCCGATGGGCGTGTCCTGATCTCGGGAGGGGTCGTGGCAACAGATTCGAACAATCCCACAGCGTCGGCCGAGATCTACGACCCCATGACCGGAACCTTCAGCCCCACGGGCTCGATGACCACGGCTCGCGCCAGCCAAACGGCCACTCTGCTGGCAGACGGCCAGGTTCTGGTCACGGGCGGCAGCTGGAGCACCGGGGACCCAGGACTCTCAGCCGAGCTGTATGACCCGACGACCGGCACCTTCAGCCCAACCGGATCTATGGACGCCCAGCACGACACCGCCACGCGATTGTCCGATGGGAGTGTTCTCATTACCGGAGGCGCCGTCAGTATCGTGGGCGGCTCCGAGTCGCTGGCCACTGCGGAGTTGTACCGGCCGTAGAGCCATCAGTTCCCCGTGATCGATGGCCAGATTCACCTCGCGGAGCAAGGACCGGGCATCCGAAGCTGACCAGGAAACGCACCCGACACGACGGCTTGATAGCAATGGGTCCGTGCGGCTGCTTCATTGGGCCTTCGGGCACCTGGCGCGGCGCTACGCTTCGTTGTGCAGCCTGCCTCGCTTGGAGAGGTCAGCGGCGCTCGTGAGCTTCCGGGGAGTCGCGGATGAGGATTCTGGAGGAGTTGGCTCGCCTGCGGACTTTCGTGCTGGCGGCGGTCGCAGTGGTCGGCCTGGGCGCGCTCGCGGTGGTCCTCGAAGCACCACAGCGCAACGGCCACCTGGATCCCGGCCTCCCCGCGTTTCTGCTGGGAATCGTCGGGCTGCTCTGGTTGGCGCTGTTCGTTACCCACATAGTGGCCCTGTATCGGAGGCTCGACTTGTACGAGTCTCGCGACGCGTCGCAACCCCCGGTTCGGCCCGCGCCGGGACTCTATGCTCAGGGACAAGAGCTGCTATCCCTGGCCTTCGAACCAGTCGGACAGTTGGAGTTTCGTTGGCCCTGGCAGGACTGGAGGTTGGCTTGGGTCTTCACCAACTCAAGCAAGCGAGTGGACTCGTCGGTCGGGGTCGCCATGCCCGTCTGCTTCACCTCGCATTGGACAGACGGATCCATCCTGGTCACAACCACGTCTCGCCGCGACCGGACGATGGATCTTCCCGGTGTCCGGTTGGTGTGGGCGTCGGGAGCACCGGGCGCGGTATTCGCACGTCACGTTCAGCAACTAGGCGAGCTCGAACACAGCCATGGAGAGGCTCTGCAGACATGGTCGATGGCCGATGTGCTGGCTCATGGAACATCCGAACTGCCGTATCTGCGGCGCACGATGCGCGCCGCTTGGCTCAATCCCGCGCCGATCGTCTTCGTCGCCATCATGGCGCTCCTCTTCCTGGTCATGATCGTGACCGATCTGAGCGTGGTCTAGACCAGACCGAATTGATCGTCTGCCGTGCATGTGGCTCCTCGGCCGCTGATGGGTGGCGGCCGTTGGGACCGCGACTATGACCACGTAGTGACAAGCGGACGCGGGCTGAGAACGCTGCCGTTGGTGGAGCCGCCGCGTCGGGCTCTTTGTCGAACTTGACGAGGGCATGTTCCGCGCACAGATGACGCGCATAATCCGGGCGTGCGTCCATTAGCCTATGAAGTGGAGGTGTCATGGTGCGGCTAGCAAGGCAACGCATTCTGCTTTCGGGCACGATCGGGTTGTCGATGCTCTTCTCGGGCTGCGGAGCAAGCACACCGGCATCATCTACAGCGGGATCTGGCAAAGGCCCCACCACCCCTCCTGCGTCAAAGCACTCGGCGGTCGCCATCGCGATTCCGACGGCCGTCAACCCCTGTCCGATGAGGAACCCCTATGGCGCCAAAGTTCCCCTGGGCAAGACGATTACCGTCTCGCCCTACGGGCATCCTCAAGACTCGCAGGTCTTGATAACGGTTTCCAAGGCCGTTCTGAGTGACAACGCCTACAACGCCTTGGTCGCATATTTCAAGGCATCTGATCTCCAGGGCTTGGACAAGAATGGCCTGTGGTCGGTAAGACGTGGCGCACTCTCTTTGAGCGGACCCCCGGCGGGCAAGACGCTGCTGGGCATCTACGGGGACGGTGACATCTTCATGACGTCGGCGGCAGACATTCCGGTGTGGGCCTGCGACGGGCAGAACAACGCGTATACGATCGCAACGACGCTGACCTACAACAACAACGATTCTTTCTTCCTCTGGCTCTTCGAGGTGGACAAGCCCACAACGTCCGCTGGTTCCTACAGCCTTGCCATCAACTACGACGTGGGGATAGACCTGGGTGCATTGAGCCTCACGCCGTAGGTGCGTCCAGAGACCTCCATCAGACCCAGGACGGTTCATACAACAAGCAGGATTTGCTTGTGAACGTGATCGGCAAGTACAGCGGCCAGTCGCTCCTGCCATCTGGAGCGGATCGTGGCCACGGTCGCTGATCAGGGACCTGGTCGCCAACACAGAAGTCCTCTCCTTCGCGTCTCTGACCTGTAGGCGGCGACGGGCATCGGCAAGTCGGAACACAGACAGGGAGGACGCACAGCCAGATGAGCGGGCGCAGTCGCTCGATGAGCGAGATCACGAAGATGGTGGCGCTGGCCGTCGCCTTCGCAAGTGTGCTGGTTGCTTGCACTGCCGCCCAGCCTTCGGTGACCGCCATGGGATCCCGCGCGACAGTCTCACGGACGCCAATCTTCACGGTGATCCCCAGCCATACGACGACGCCGTCGCCTGCGGCGTCCAGTTCGATACGGCCGCTGGCCCGTGTCACGGCGATCGCCGTTGGATTGGGCCACGCCTGCGCGATCGTCAGCGGTGGCACAGTTGAGTGCTGGGGGGAGAATCAATTCGGCGAACTGGGTATCGGTACTAACACTGGTAGCAGCGACACCGCCGTACGGGTGATGTCGGGCCTGACAGGCGCTACGGCCATCGCCGCGGGGGGTGGTGGCACCTGCGCCATAGTGTCCGGCGGCGAGCTCGAGTGCTGGGGACGCGACGATTGGTCCCAGTTCGGCCCGGCCGTCAGCGACTGGACCCGCCCGGTCGTCGTCCCAGGGCTGAGCAACGTCACTGCCGTCACTTCCGCAGGCGTTACCACTTGCGCCCTTGTCAGCGGTGGCTCGGTCGAGTGCTTGGGCGCAATCTGGAACGGCACGGATTGGTCTGCGAGCGCCGCGCCTGTGACCGTGCCCGACTTGGGTAGTGCCACGGCAATCGCAGCAGCGGGGGGCGCCGATTGCGCGCTGGTCAGCGGTGGCTCGGTCGAGTGCTGGGGCTCACTGCTCGCGACCGGCGGCACCCAGAACAGCGTTGCACCTGTGACCGTCGCCGGCCTGACTGCAGCTACGGCCATTACCGGATCAGGCTACGGAGCGGCCCACCTCTGCGCGCTAGTAGCAGGTGGCGAAGTGAAGTGCTGGGGTGACAACACGTTCGGCGAGCTCGGCGACGGCACTACCACAGATAGTTCTACGGCTGTGACTGTGTCCGGCCTGAGTGGCGCCACGGCAATCGCCGCCGGGGACCATCACACCTGCGCTCTGGTTACTGGTGGGGCAGTTGAGTGCTGGGGATGGAACTACGCGGGTCAGCTCGGTGACGGCGCAACAACCGACAGTTCCATCCCGGTGCGCGTGTCCGGTCTCAGCGGAGCTACGGCTATCGCAGCGGGAGCCGATCAGACCTGCGCGCTTGTCAGCGGCGGTGAGGTCGAGTGCTGGGGGTGGGGTGGCTACGCTCAGGACCACACCAAAGCGACGACCCCGGGCACGCTCACGCCGGTCGTGATTCTTGCCGCGGGCAGCTGACAGCCTGACTCAGCGACTGAGACTACGCGGGATACGAAACGCGGGTCATTCCCCGGCAAGCTGGGGCTAGCGTGACAGTCTCCTGTTGGCCCTACGGTCCGCGTCGATCGGTTCGACCACCCGGGAGAGGCCCCCTTCGATCGATATCGATTAGCGGGTTCAGATCGTTGACGAGAACCCGCGACGGACCTGATCCTGAGCGTGCACACGACGCACGCTTTGCGAGGAGGCCTCGCCAAGAGGCCGTTCGCGAAGGGATATTGCGCGCGCATACTGTGACCGCGTCCGAGCATCGGCAGCGAGAGGTGGGGCATGGATAGCTCGCAGGCCTGCGCGCAGTGTGGCGCGCCACTCTCTGCAGACGCCGCCTGGTGCGGCAAGTGCCAGCACGTACGAGGGACTCCCGTAGTCGCGCGGTCCGCCGTATCGCCGGGATACACACCGCCGCGACCAGAGGCGGGGCAGAAGGTCTCTGCCTGGTGGCATGGACTTTCGCGCCGCGGTCAGGTGGGCATCGGCGCCGCCGTCGTGGTGTGCATTCTCGTGCTCGCCGCGATCGGCGGTGGCTCCGGCACGAACAGCGCCGCCCCGAGTAACTCCGGCGCGGGCGCAGCGGTGGGAGCCGTCGCCCATGCATCGGCCAGCGCGAGTGCCCACGGATCGGCAAGCTTCGCGGTCTCGACCACTTCTGTATCGGCCCTCGCCTCGGGAGCGGATGTCGATGATCAGGGTTCGAGTAGCGCCGGGCCCTCGTTTGTCGCAAGCGCCACGGGTGTCGTGGCACCAGCGCAGACGGCTGGCCAGAGGCTCCCGGGTGAACCTGATCCAGCTCTGACCCCAGGTGCCCTGAACCCAGCGGTCACCCAGGCGACGATCCATTCGACCATCTGCGTCTCCGGGTGGACGGCGACTATCCGACCATCCGAGTCATTCACCGGCGCTCTGAAGGTCAAGCAGATCGGCCAGTATGGGTACACCGACACTAAGACCGCGGACTATGAGGAAGACCATCTCATCTCCCTGGAGCTCGGCGGGGCTCCGGCCGATGCGCGCAACCTTTGGCCCGAGCCGTACACCGCCTCCCTCGCGGACGGACGGCCAACCGGGGCCCATACCAAAGACACCTTCGAGACCAAGCTCAAGGCCGAGGTGTGCGCAGGAACGATCACTCTTGCCCAGGGGCAGGCCGACATCGGCGATCACTGGGTCCACGCCTACTACGGTATTGCCCTGGCCGCTGGCTCTTCGAACCCAGCCAAGACTGCGGCCCCGACGACGGCTCGTACGGCCGCCCCGACAGCGGAGATCACAGCACCCGCCGCCACGCCTGTTGCCACGGCACCGCCGGCGACCTTCACTGTCACGATCACCAGTGTGTCAACTCCGGTCGCACCCGGTGCCGACGCCACAATGGTCGCCGCCACATCGGCCGGCGCTACCTGCACTCCAACCGTCACCTACCATTCGGGTGCGGTGTCGAAGGCACAAGGATTGGTCCAGGAGGTCGCCGACTCTTCGGGCAATGTCTCGTGGCAGTGGACGGTGGGGCCAAGCACTGGAGCCGGCACTTCCACGGCCTCAGTCAGATGCACGTTGGGCGGCGCCTCCGCGAGCGATAGCAAGACCTTCGAAGTCACATAGCCACAATGTTCGCATCGCGACGAGGTCCGGGCCGGCTTGGCCACGCGGTACTCTTTGGTCGTGCAGACGAACGTCCTCTACTACGGCGACAACCTCGACATTCTCCGGCGCTACATACCGGACGAGTCAGTTGACCTCGTCTACCTGGACCCGCCGTTCAACTCGAACCGCGACTACAACGTCATCTTCAAGGACGAGTCTGGCAACAACACGGACGCCCAGCTCCTCGCCTTTGAGGACACCTGGCACTGGGGGCCGGATGCCGAGGCCCAGTACGCCTACCTGACGAATACCGCCCGAAACCACGGCAGGGTGCCTTCCACCGTTAGCACCATCGTCGCTGCCTTGCGGGCTGGCATTGGTGAGAACCAGATGACGGCGTACCTCGTGGAGATGACCGTCCGGCTCGTGGAACTCCACCGGGTCTTGAAACCAACCGGCTCCCTGTGGCTCCACTGCGATCCGACCGCCAGCCACTACCTAAAGCTAGTGCTCGACGCGATCTTCGACGTCCGCAACTTCGTCAATGAGATCATCTGGAAGCGGTCCGCTGCCCACAGCGACCGGGCGCAGGGCTCGAAGCACTTCGGCCGTCTCCACGACGTTCTGCTCCTCTACGCAAGGTCGGAGGACTTCGTTTGGAATCAGCCCTACGAGCCGCTGTCGGACGGCTACCAAGACTCGCACTACAGCCGAGTGGACGAGACAGGGCGGCGCTTTAGGCTAGACAACCTGACCGGCCCGGGCGGGGCGGCAAAGGGGAATCCACAATACGAGGTGATGGGCGTCACCCGCTTCTGGCGGTACAGCCGCGAGCGGATGGAGCAGCTGATCGCCGAGGGGCGAGTCGTCCAGACGCGACCAGGCGGCGTACCGCAGTACAAGAGATACCTCGATGAGTCGGCCGGGCGGCCCGTGCAGGACGTCTGGGACGATATCGCTCCGGTCAACTCGCAGGCCAAGGAGCGGTTGGGGTGGGGTACCCAGAAACCCCTCCCTCTCCTCGAACGGATCATAGAGGCGACTTCCAAACCCGGCGACATCGTGCTCGACCCCTTCTGCGGATGCGGCACCGCACTGGTCGCTGCGCAGACGCTCGACCGTCAGTGGATCGGAATAGACGTCACCTATCTCGCGATTGCAGTCATGCGGGCCAGGCTGAAGGACAGCTTCGGCCTGGCTGACGTCCCGGTTGTTGGCCAGCCGACCGAGGTCGAGGGAGCGCGAGCGATGCTCGTAGGGACCGGGCTCGAAGGGCAATACCAGTTCCAGTGGTGGGCGCTCGACCTAGTCGGGGCGCAGCCGGTGGGTGGAGCCCAAAAGAAGGGCGCAGACCGTGGCATCGACGGCGTCATCAGCTTCTCGACCGGGCCACATGGCGAAGTGGGCCGGGCGCTCGTCAGCGTCAAGAGCGGCGGTGTGAACTCAAGCCAGGTCCGCGACCTAAAGGGCGTACTCGACCGCGAGAAAGCCGAAATCGGCCTGTTCGTGACTCTTGAGGAACCGTCTGGGCCGATGCATCTGGAGGCAACTACTGCCGGCGTCTACACCTCAGCGCTGTCCGGCCGCGACTACCCGCGCATCCAAATCCTTACCATCCGCGAACTGCTCGACGAGCACCGGATGCCTGACCTGCCGCTCCTGGTGCTGCCGGCCTTCCAGCAGGCCGAGCGCGTGACCAAGAAAGCCGCCGAGCAGGGCGAACTCTTCGGTTAGTCGCAAAGAGCGTCAGCATCGGATCGATCGTCGCTATGAGCAGGTCGTGACGTCTTTCGTCGCCCGCGGGGGCGGCGCTCTCCAGGCCCAGCCAATCGAACGCTGCCGGGTTTGGTTTCGGGCCATCTAGTGTCCCGATTCGCCAATCGTTGTCGGCTTGCGGACTGCTTTGGCCAGGATCTGGTCGGCTGTCTTGACCCAGGCGAAGGGCGTTGAGCCCTCGTTCCACTGCGTCGTGAAGGCATTGATCATGGCGATGAGCTCCTTGACCGAACGGAAGCTGCCTCTTCGGATGGCCTGACGGCTCAAGATGCCGAACCAGGTCTCGATCTGGTTCATCCACGACGCCGACGTCGGGGTGAAGTGAAAGCTGACC
>Ga0182027_10005783_pt1 | contig 18690 bp, 19 predicted proteins | sample 712E1DmetaG_FD_121300 | JGI IMG/M metagenome (GOLD analysis project Ga0182027, IMG submission 121300) | Permafrost microbial communities from Stordalen Mire, Sweden - 712E1D metaG (Illumina Assembly) | ecosystem: Environmental > Terrestrial > Soil > Wetlands > Permafrost | place: Sweden...
CGCCCGCGTAGCCTCGCACGGTGGACGGGGCACGGCCCTTTTGCTTGAGGGCCGCCACGACTTCCCTGAGTTCCTGATCTGGCAGCGCCAGGGCTCGGGTCTGTTGCTCTTGCGGGTCCGTCAAGGTCAAATCCTGGTTACTTCCGATAGCGCCACTTGTCGGAAGTAATATATCCCATTCCGCAGCTGCCTGCTGACCGTCCACCAGTCGGGCATATCGGCGGCCCTGGTACCGGCCTAGGACGGCCGCCCACCCGCCGCTCTATCTCACGCTACCGAAGGCTGTTCTCGTGGCCCTCTAAGCCGATGTAGCCCGCCGGGTCGATCCCGGCCTCGTGGCAACCCTCTGCCTGGCCCGCGCCTGCGTGTGCGACCGCCTCGGGCGATTCATTGGAGCGGGCCGGTCACGGGAAGCTCAACGTCGAGCCTGATCCACTCGACGATCCTGGGCCGCACTCCCTCCAAGTCAACACTGCCGAAGACACGTTGGACTCCATCCTCGGCGGTCGGGTAGACAAGCAACGGCCATGCCCTGTTTATGAACTCGGGGCCGTTGAGGCCGAACACCTGCGGCCCGAGGCCGCGTGGCAGAAGACCGAGAGCAATCAAGCCGCCGTCGTCGAGCCGCCGGACCATGTTGGTAACCCCTATGGCCGCGCACTCAGCCCGGTCGATCCCCAGAAGCTGGCGCAATCGGTCGGCGATGCCGGGCCCCGGCCCCCCGTGGTGGAGCAGGAACTCGTAGGAGCAGATAGCGGGCAGGGCATCATCGTCGTCGTTCGCGAGTGCTCGCCAGAACGAGTAAGCGACCTGAACAGCGGCGCGCGCAGCCTCTTTGTCTCCCATGGCAATGGCCTTCAGACAGGAAGTCTCGCCGTTAGCTGGCGTTCCAAGTTGGCCCAACCGGCGGCTCTGGCTGGTCGGCGGGCGAAGCTGGCCGCTCGCCAAGAACAAGCTTCCAGGCGAGAGACAGCGCGTCCCGTTCATTGTCCGTGAGCCAATCGGACAGCAGATACGCAAAGATCATTCCGTGAGTACCGTACTTGGCACCGTTGTAAATGGATGCCCAATGGTCGGCCCAAGGGCCGATTGCCTCGTTGAGAAATCGCCTTCCGACCGGCGATGCATCTAAGGTGGCCTCGACGAGTCGCTTGAGGCTTGCGAGGCAGTCCTTGGCCGCCCGTGCGGCGGCTTCGTCGGGGGGTGGGGGCAGTATGGACTCCGGCAGCTCGTCGCCCCGCATCAAGCTCTTAAGCGCCACGCCACTCGGTCGACTAAGAATGGATTCGTCGTCATTGAGGATGGATTCGTCGCGCCATTCGTCGTACATTTCGGGCCCAATGTCGGCAGAGTTGGCGAGCCTCTCGGCCTCGTCGAGGCTCATCACCCTAGCCCGAGCGAGGACGGCACTGGGCGTCCACTCGATCTGTTGCTCGTGAGGCTGGGGAACGGCGGGTGGCGGGATGAGTGCCGTGAGCTTGCGCCCAATCTCGTCCGCGTTGGCCGGGTTGTCACGATAACCGCGACTCACGCTCCTCGCGACCATGATTCCCAGGGCGGCGACGAGGATGATCAGACCTACGACTTCCATCGCGCCCACCTCTGACTGGCTACGCTCCACGGTCATGTTAGCGGCCCTCTTGGTTGCCGTCGCCGCCGCCCGGTCCGGCCAGTCGAGCGGCTGCGTCGGGGGCCCGCGCCGGACGCCCGACCAGCCCTGTCCGGGGCGTCGCGGCCTACAGCGTAAGAACCCTTCCCGCCCGGGCCCGTCGTCGTGCTGCGGTCGCGGCCAACTCCTCTAGCAAGGCTCGCTTTCGAACGATCGTGGCGATCATCTTTTCGAGCGACCACGAGGGGTCGACCGCGTTGTACGATCCAAGCGCCTCGAACTCGTCGATCTCGGTCTCTGGACAGAGAACGAGCGCCACGTCGTCCCACGCAAACTTGAAGTCGCCCAGGTGGCGCCACTCCCGCTCCCAGGAGAACTCCTTCCGACCTCCGGGCCAGGTCCCCATCGCTTCGACGAACGGCAAGATCTTGGATGCGGGATGACTTGCGAAGCCATCGGGCGCAGCAGCCGCCTGCTTGCGGAGTACATCGAGGGCAGACGACAGTTCCCATGTGCGGCCGGGCGTCATGTCAACATACCAGACCGGGTTAACCCCACGGCTGCGTGCCGTCTCCCTCGTAAACGCCACCCCGTAGCTGGACAGTTTGGTGGAGCGACCGCGGATGTCCTGGAACAGCGAGTACACGTGCTCCAGGGGGGTCTCGCTAAAGCACACGACCTTCATGCTGGCAAGCGCGGTGGCAGACAGGCGCGCCTTTCCAACGCCTGTCCAGCCCATCGGCGTGCGGGCCTGGATGATGCCGGACGTGAGGATCGCCTCCAGGTTCTCCTTGGAGCTCGGTGTCCCGCCAGCACCACCTTTAGTCAAGTGAACTACGAACGTTGAGAGATCCGACCGTCGGTTCAGCAGTTGCTCGATGTCGATAGGATCGGCCATCGCTCCTTCCCCCTCAGATGGCCTGCCAGATGTCTACGAAAGCGCGAGCCTCTGCCGTCAACAGTGCCTTCATGTCACCTTTCGTCCAGCGGGAGTCTGGCAACATCAGACGGCCGTTGCTTGAGTCGAGGATTGCGAAGCGAGTTCCCGCCTTCGTCCTCGACCCGAGTACGACGTCCAGGACGGCGTGAACAGCCTCTACGCGGGCGCGAGTAGGCGCCTCGTTCTTGAAATACAACTTGATGACCGTCGGCCTTCCGTCGACTACAAGGCCGAGTTCGGGGTTGATCCGCACCACGAGATCGCCTTCGCGCCACTCAGCGGCCGGTGGGTTGAACCACGGCACCGTCTGCTTCGCGATGAACTTCTTGTATCCGGCGATCGCCTCGGCGTAGCGCTTCACGCGCTTGGGGTTGGTCTGAACGGCTAGCCAGGCGTCGAGCTCGTCGCCGTTCATCCGTCCGCCGCGATGGAGTTCGATGAGGCCCTTCCGTAGCGGGCGCCAGAAGTCGGTCGCCGGATCATAGTTGCCTCGTTGCTTCAACTGTCGAACCTTGGCGACCCGCGATGATCCGTTCACGATTGTGAAATCGACAAAGTCAGTGAGGCTGATTTCCATTCCGCCCCCTTAGCAGTCGCCCGCCTGTACATGTCCACTGTGCGTTGACCGGAGTATCCGCCGGTGCCGAGCAGGGTGGGTAGCGGTACTTTCTTCGACTTGAGTCCATGGGCGGGTGAAGAGGTGAGTTCCGTAACTGACCTCTGGGACCCCTGCTTGACTTGGCTCTCGACAGCATTGCCTCCGCACGAGTCCCGCTCCGCTGGTCACCCACGATCCCGGCGCAGTCCGGCGAGTTCGAGCGGCTGCGTCGGGGGGCTTCTGAGGATACTTGCGCCGTCAGCCTTCTCTTCCTGCGACAATCAGTCTTACCGCAGCCGAGAGAGATGAGATGCGAGACGAGTTCTCCGCCAGCGTCAGGGATGAACTGGCGAAGCGGGTGGGATTTGCGTGCTCCAATCCGAGGTGCCGCCGTCCGACCAGCGGTCCGCAGTCAGCGCCCACAGGCACCGTAAACATCGGCGTGGCCGCTCACATCACGGCCGCTTCCGAGGGCGGTCCGCGATATGACCCGAGCCTTTCGACCGTGCAACGCATGTCCACCGCGAACGGTATATGGCTATGCCAGACATGCTCCAAGCTGATCGACAGCGACCAGCCCGGCTTTGCGACCGCCAAGCTCGCGGAATGGAAGTCCGACGCGGAAACCGCCGCTGCCCTCGCCTTGTCTGAGAGGCGGGCTCCGGTCTTCTGGTCCGAGGGTGTGTTCAGGGAGGCGGAGCGGCTCATGCCTGCGCTCATCGCTTGTCTGAGAGCTGACGTTCAGGGCGACACGACCGAACTCGTTCGAGAGTTCTGCGTGAAGCAGAGCCCGGACCATTACATCGGCTGGGTGAAGACCCATTTTGAGTACGACCGAGAGACTCATACGGACCTTCTGCTCCAGGTTGACTGGCTGGCGGAAATGGGTCTGATCGTCGATGTCGCGACCAGCAACCTGCCCAAGTATCGGATTACTCCAGAGTTCGTTGACTGGCTTCGGGCCAGCTAAAGGGGACACATGAACCAGACTGGCCCGACGATCACAGATTGGATTCAGGCGGGGTCCGCGTTTTTCATCGTGCTTTTGACGGTCGTCCTAGCGATCATCGCCTGGCGTGCGATGAAGGCGGCCAATACGCAGAGCGAAAATGCTGCGAAGGCCATCGGCGAGGTGATCCAAGACCGGCACCTTAACGCCGTGCCGATGCTGGGCGTCAAGCCCGGCAAGGTCGAATGGCCGGAGGGCGAGTACGGCAACCCGAGCATGGTCGTTCTGATCACGAACGACACCGAGGTTCCGGCCCTCAACGTATGCGTCAAGATCGGCGAGGTCCGTGACCTTGCAGCGGAGCCCGACAGTTGGGCAGCGGTTCCGCCTCCGGTGCCGTGGATCGGCGGGCACGGCGAGACGAAGGTGCCCGTCCCGCTCAACCTGTTCACCCCGGTCGGCAAGGAGAAGAAGCTGCGGACCAGCTGGGCCATGATCCGCGTCACCTACGAGGGCGCATTGCGCGCGTTTCACGACCTACGACCAAGCTCCGAAACGCGGCGCAAAGATGGCGGATTTCACCTTTCGGAAGTCCGACCCTGAGGTGCACGTGGAGTTCAACGTCTCCTTCGGCATAGGCTTCGCGGATGGACCGCTCAAGGGGCAGGGGGTCGAGCTGGCTCTCGCCCTGCTTCAGTCTGAGATTGACCGTGATGTCGTCACCGTTCTGGAGCCGTTTCTCGTGCCGCACGACCACATCGTCCAGCCTGCCACGAGTTGACCATTGAGAGGACGCTCCTTCGGACGAGACGAACGGCGCGGGTGGCGCAGAGTGTGACCCGTGTTGGTGGTGTAGGCGCGCCAGCATGGCTGTGGCGGGCTTGTGGGGAGCGTCAGAGGGGTCAGGGCGGCTGGATCGTGGATCGGAGTCGCCCTGCGGCGGTGTGACACCAAGGATCGAAAAGTCTGGGGCCGTGGCGAACGACAACCCCCGTACAACGACCCGACCACATATAAAGCGACGGCAGCCGTAGACGCTGGCGCTATTGAAACCTCTCGGCGCCGAGAGGTTTGACTGGCCATATGTTTCCGGCGGCACCGAGGAAATCGGCTCGAAAGTGCGGCAGAGAGCCAGCCAGGACGAGTCACGACGTTGAGAATTCGCAACCAAATACGGGGCTCGGCGAGAGTATTTCATGCGTGGCGAGGGCGGTGTAACTAGCACATGAACAGAGCACGTGTCAAGTGACTACCACATGACCTGCACCGTTCAAGACTAGACAGGAGCACACCCCCCGGAATAGCCTGTGGCATAGGCTCCAGATGGAGTCACACATAGACTTGGAGGCAATGAAGGTGTCGTACAACGCAGTTCAAAGAGAAGCTCGTGAGATCCTGCTCGGGTCGGCGGACGAACCACCGGCCACGGAACAGGAAGCCAGGCTTATAGCCACGCTTGAGTACCGGGAAGAGGAGCGCCTTTTTGCCGAGCATTTCCACGATCCTATCGAGGCCGCGCAGGTCCACAAGGTCCGCGAGAACCGCGCCCGACGGATGGCGGTGCGACAGGGGCTCGTTCTCATGAAGTCCCGCAGGCGCGATCCACGAGCCATCGATTTCGGCGGGTACATGCTGGTGGACGAGAACAACCGTGCCGTCGCTGGCGGGAACCACTTTGACCTAAACCTCGAAGATGTCGAGGAATGGCTGCTCGATCAGGGAACTGGAGGAACGCTGACGTGATTCCAGCCACCTCAGCTGACATCCGCGACCAGCACTGGCTTGACGACCAGATCGCGGCCATCGATAACGGCATCGAGGCTGTGCTGGACATCGCCCGCAACTGGACCGAGAACCGCAACCTGAGCCGTCTCCATCCCGGCGTCTCGGCGCAGGAGTACATCCTCTCGAACGCCAAGCACCCCCTCGGTCGTGGCGTCGTGGTGCCGCTGCTGGAAGGCTCGGACTGGAGCAACCGGCAGATCGCGGCGGTCGCAGGGGTGAGCCCTGACACGGTAGACCGAACTGCCCGAAATCAGGCAGTTGACCGGCCCGCCAAGACCCTCGGAGCGGACGGCAGGCTCCGACCCGCGAGGGTCGGCCGCGTGGTCACGGTCGAAGTGATCGAGTCGGAGGAGCTGGAACGCAAGACCGAGTTTGGAATCCCGCAATCCATCGTCCTCAAGCTGATGAGCGAGGCCGAGAGGTTCTATTCCCAGGCTGTCTCTCCCGGGCCGGGTCACCCTGGTATCCCTCGGTCGGAATTGATCGCTGAGATTGCCGCCAACCGCGATGCTGTCGAACTCCAGGGATTGGGCGGTCCTCTCGCCGACCAACTCGCAGCCAACCTAGATCGGCTGGCACTCGCCTCGACGCAGTTCGCGTCCCTGCTCCGCGAAGGTGCGACGAATGATGCCCTGCAGGTCGAGGCCCCGGTGGGGGACGACTCGGCGGACAGGCCAGGCGAGGTGAGCCCTTTTACCGAACTCGTGGAGGATCGGACTGGGGAACTGCTGGCACCGGCGACTCAAGACCAGCGGACGGAACCTTCATCCGCGAGTGAAAGTGCCGCCAAACTCGATCACGAGGCCGGGAAGCACCACAATAAGGACGTCGAGGGTTGCGCCCTCTGCGATGCCTATTGGGAATTGACGGACGAGGAGCAGGAAGCCGTTGACCGGACGGAACTCGCCGCCGAAAGGAAGGCAGAGCGGGCGGCAGCGAAGGTCCGCGCCGCATGGATCGCGAAGAACCCCGACGCTATCGCCTGGCGGTGCGCAGCCTGCGAAGCGGAGTTCACCGACGCGGACGGCGATGGGGGTCAGGGGTCGTTGTTGGAGTGCGGCGAGTGCGGGACGAGATTCACCTATCAGGCCGAGGGCTCGACCCGGTGCCCCGACTGCAACAGGTTCGCAGCCAAGGTCGCGGACCTAGCGTGCCCTGGGTGCGAAGAGGGTGGACTGGAAGAAGTCAACGAGGGCGACCCTGCGGCCCAACTGGCTCAGGAATAAGGCCCGGGAGGTCCCGACCGCCTACACCGGCCTAGGACGAGCGGCCGGGCCGTTGTCATCGAAGATCATTGCGGCGTAGGCGGCGTCCCTCTCGGTCTTCGGGTCGAACCGGATGCCCTGGTCTCCCGGGTATGGCTGGCGATGGTCCTTCTGTGAAAGCAATATCGGCCAGGGCACGCCCCCGGGAAAGGCGTGGCATTTCGGGTCCATCAGGTCGCCGACCGGTTGACGGCAGCCCGAGCAGAGCGGCGGAACGTAGCTCGTCACGGCGTCCTCGTCTGGCTCGCCAGGACGCTCTGGACGCTGCTCGGCCACCAGTGGCGACCGCCATGTGAAGCGGCGACGCCCTCGGTGTTGAGGGTGGTGGCGATGCCCGCGAGCGACTGACCCTCGCCTCGAAGTTGGACGATCCGGGCCGCGACCGACGGCGCGGTAACGATGGGCCGACCGAGCCGGACGCCCTGGGCCTTCTTGACCGCCAGGGCGTCCTTGGTCCGCTGGCCGATCATGCGGCGTTCGAACTGCGCGAAGGTGCCCATCATGTTGGCCATCGCCTCACCGGATGGGCTGGCCGTGTCAACGGCAAGGTCCAGGGCGACAAGCGCCCAGTGCTCCCGCCGGGCACGGTCCATGAGCCCAGCCAGGTCGTAGAGACTTCGGGTGAGCCGGTCGAGCTTGGACACGAGCAGGGTGTCGGCCCTCCCGGCGGACAGGTCCGCGAGCGCCCGCTCGATGCCGGGCCGGTGAAGCGACTTCCCGGAGAAGCCAGCGTCCTCGACCCACTCGACGGGAATCCCACGGCGCTCGACCTCTCCCTCCAGCGCGGCCCGCTGCGCGGCCAGCCCGAGGCCCGAATCGGCCTGCTCGTCAGTGCTGACCCGGCTGTAGGCGATGATTCGATGCTCCGAATACCTGTGGGCCATGCCCGCTCCCAACCACTAAACGTGCGTTTCGTGTTCACCATGCTCCGAACGCGCGGGAAAGCAAGCCCTCGTCCTACGTGCCCACGGTCGCTCAGCGGCGGGGGTGGAGCGGGGCGGGCGCTTCTTTGTGTCAGCCTGCCAGCCGTCGTAGATTGGCGGCAACGTCCGTCCGGGCGAGCAAAGCAGCATGGGGGTGGACATCGTGAGGGTCTTGGTATCCGTCAATGGCTCGATGCGCGACCCTATCGTGGACGCCTTCGCCCCCAAGCGGTCTAGGCTGGCTCCCCTGAGCGTAGAATCCCCGAGCGAAGACCCACCAGTTATAGCGGTATTCGCGAGCACGGGCGCGGCTCTGGCCCAAGGAGGGAAGGGGAGATGGAAGCGTTCGCGGCGGCCCTTGTCGGGGCGATCCTCGGCGGATTGGTCGGCGCGGTGGCAGGGTTCAAACTGCAGTCTCGGGAGTTCCGCCGACGTGAAGTTGGGAGCAGCCGCGCGCTGTTCTTCGAAGCATCCATAAACGCGGCGTTGTGTCGTTTCATGGCGGCCGGGAGCGCGCCTGCTCAACAGCTCAGTCAGGCCACCTGGCTAGCGGCACAGAGTTCGGTCGCCGCTCTATTGCCGCCCGAGGACTTAGGCGTCGTCGCCCGTGCCTACGGAATGCTTCCGCTCGCCCAGCACAACATCGACACGGCCATGAAGCGTTCGTCTTGGACGCCTGACGACCTGAAGATCCTCCTGGGTGTTGCCGATGAGTTCAGCCGGGCGGTAGCGGCGCTACGCCCTCATGCCTGGTCGGACGAAGAACAGGCGAGGCTCACCTCCTCGGTCGAGGCGCCTTAGCGGAAGGTCCCAGGAGGATCACCAACGCCGGCGCGGAGCGAAGGCCCTCCGGTTATGCTGGTGTTCGTGTAGCGGCGCGGCGTCCCAGTCAATCCTGGCCGGCACTACTAACCGAGAAGCATCAGGCAATGCCCGTCCAGCATCAAAGACAACCTCGATCCGCAGCTCTGCAACCCACCCGTTATCTGCAGACCCTTAGCGCCTGGGTAGCCGTAAAGCCGCCGAGCGCCCTTTGGTGGCGCAAGGACCCGGATGATACCGAGCCAGGCGCCAGGTCCGTCCGCTGGCGTGATCGTCGACGGAGTCTGTGGCTCGTGGCCACACTGCGGCCAGATGACGACGAGTTCCATATCCATGTCGACCTAGTCAGGGCGACCCGGCGGTTTGACGCGGATCTTCCTGTGGTGTCCAAGGCGGTGTACAACGGCTTTGTCGAGCGACTAGCCGAGCTTACGGACGACAATACGAATTGGGCCGTGAATGCCACCTTTGACTATGGCGTACATGGCGAGAGCATTCTCCCACTTCCGATCCCGATGCCGGCTCTCTCCTCGGGCGGCCGCATTATGGAGATACGCGGTCTTCGGTTCGTTCTCCTGGCGCACGACAAGGTGGAGTACCAGATCATTATTGACAGGCCAGGTGACCATCTGTATCACGCTATCGAATTCGTAAGCGCAAGTCGACTGCACGCCGACATGCTCAATACACTTCTAGAAAAGGCTTCAGGAATCAGTCAGGAAATGGTGGCCCAAAGGACGATCGATGGCGACGCTAGCGAGGGATGAAGCGCCGCACGGGGCGTGGGTAGCGCCGGAGGGCGCCTCGGGAATCCGTGTGATTGAGTACGCCGGATGGCGGGCGGCAGCAGTCGCCATGTCGACCAAGCAGCGCAGCCCACTCCAAGACGTCGTTGGAAGAGACCTGGCTGAAAGTGTCGCCGCTGCTGTGACAGCGAGCTTGAGCCGTACACTCGTGCTCACGATGGTTCCCCGGATCACCGAACTTGAGCGCAAGCTCCAGGATCTGCAGGCGACGGCCGATCCCGGCAATGTGATGATTAACGAGTTCCCCGGTTACCGGCTATTGACTCCGCTCCAGGTGAAGCTGTCGGATGACGACGGCGTGTTCATTGCACGCGCGCCAGAGTTGGATCTGTGGGCCGACGGCGCGAGCCGTGGCGAGGCGATCGAGGAGCTGAAGGGATCATTAGCCAGTCTGGCGACAGACCTAGCCGCGACTCCCGACGCTCGCCTAGGCCCACGGCCGCAGCTTTGGAAGGCGCTTCTGGCTCGTGTGGCCCAGCGGGTATGAGCCCGGTCACCTATCGGCAACTTACGCATGCCATGGACACCAAGGTCACGACTAGCTTTGGCAATGGCCGGGAGCGATCGGCGTGGATCGAGTACCGAGGCGTCAAGCTCCTGCACCTGACCATACCGAAGGTGCACCGAAACGATGTCAAGGAGGGCACGCTCCGAGGCATCCAGGAGGATCTCGAACTCGCCGACGCGGACTTTCTGGACCTGTGCATGTGCCCCTTCACCCGGGAGGACTTTCAACAACACTTGGCCATGATCCTGCTGGCGCGCAAGCAGCCGCCGCTTCCAACCACCGTTGAGGGTTCAGTAGTAGACGGGAACATGAGGGTCGCCTACCAAGGTTACGAACTGGGGCGTGTCCGCTACGGATGGGCGACCGACGGGGATTCTTTTCGCACTCTACGGGTATACCTGGAGGCCAATCCGGAACGCCAATGGGTTCCGCTGGAACGAGGCCTCAGCGAGGAGCAGGCGCGAAACGAGTCTGCTCTGGCGTACTTCGAGGCGCTGGCTGAGCAGGGCTAGCAGCGTTCCGGCAGGGGCGGAGATGGCAGTCTCCTTTCAACTGGGCGGCTCTGGAACCGGACTCTAACTTCTCGCTTTTACGGCACGCTTTCGCCGGTTGCGCAATCCGCGCATGGGTTAGGCTGAACTCAGCCGCACAACGCCGCCGTCTGGGGGAGGCCATTGGTCCAGACCATCGACAAACCGGTCATCAACTCGCCATACGTTGAACCGGCCCAGCACTTCAAAACGCTCGCCGACGGGACCGTGACGGGCGAGATCGAGCCACGGCGCCGGCCCTCCGAGTTCTTCGTACCGGTCGCCCGCTCCAAACGAGTTAGTGCCTCTCAGCTCACCATGGACGCCTTCGGCGGGCCCAAGAAGCAGCAGCCCAACGAGATCGTCAACGAGATCCGAGCGGCCGTCGGCCGGTGGCGAGTCCAGGGCTACCCGCACACCACGGCGATCACCCGCGAGCTCTTGTCTTACTGGCGCGCCGACGACCGCGAGCGACGCCTGTTCTTCTGTCAGCTCGAAGCAGCCGAGACGGCCATCTACCTGACCGAGGCCGCCGAGCGCATGGGCGATACGAAGGCGCTCAACGTCATCCGCGCCGAGAACGCTCGCCTAAACGGCGGGCTGTCGCGTCTAGCCTTCAAGATGGCCACCGGGTCGGGCAAGACCGTGGTTATGGCGATGCTCATCGCCTGGCAGAGCCTGAACAAGCTCGCCAACCCGCAGGACAAGCGCTTCTGCACCAACTTCCTCGTGGTCACACCCGGCATCACCATTCGCGACCGCCTGCGTGTGCTGCTCCCCAACGACCCGGCCACGTTCTTCCGGACGATGGACATCGTCACTCCGGAGCAGCTCGACCGGCTCGGGGCCGCGAAGATCGTCATCACCAACTTCCACACCCTCATCCGTCGCGAGAAGCTCGAGGCCGCTAGCCTGACCAAGAAGGTGCTGGTTGGACCGGACGGCGACACAGATCGCTTCAAGGAGGCGCCGGCGGAGATGGTCAGGCGCGTCTGCGCCGACTTCGGCCACGCCAAAAATCTGATCGTAATCAACGACGAAGCGCACCACTGCTACGCGCATGCGCCCGCCGAGGTAGAACTCCAAGGCTTGTTCGAAGCTGACGAACGTGCCGAGGCTAGCCAGAACGAGAAGGACGCCCGAGTCTGGATCACAGGACTCCAGGCGGTGCAGGAACGGCTCGGCGTCCGTGCAGTCTTCGACTTGTCGGCGACGCCATTCTTCCTCAACGGTTCGGGCTACGCCGAAGGCACGCTCTTCCCATGGGTCGCCTCGGACTTCGGGCTCATGGACGCCATCGAGTCGGGCATCGTCAAGATCCCTCGCGTCCCGGTCGCGGACGACTCCGTTACCGGCGAACAGCCCACTTATCGCGACCTCTGGTTCCGCATCCGCGAGAACCTGCCGCGCCGTGGCGTCAAGGACAGCGGCACGCCAGAAGGAGCGCCCATCCCCAAGGAACTGGAAGGCGCGCTGATCTCGCTCTACCGCGACTACGCCCGCCACCACGGCCAGTGGTCTGAGGCGAACATGGGCCGGCCGCCAGTGTTCATCGTCGTCTGCTCGAACACCACCGTCTCAAAGATGGTCTTCGACTGGGTCGCCGGCTTTGAGCGGGAACTGCCAGACGGATCGAAGGTCGTCGTGCCGGGCCACCTCGACCTCTTCTCGAACGAGCATGATGGAGGCTGGCGCGATCGGCCGAACAGCCTCCTGATCGACTCGGCCGAGCTGGACCGCGGCGAACCGCTTGACGCCGCGTTCAAGAAGGCCGCCGCCGCCGAGATCGCCGAGTTCAAGCACGAGTACGTGGCTCGGTTCCCTGGCCGCAGCGCCGACGAGCTGACTGACGAGGACATCCTCCGCGAGGTGATGAACACCGTCGGCAAGCCCGGACGTCTTGGCGAGCACATCCGCTGCGTGGTCTCGGTCTCGATGCTGACTGAGGGATGGGACGCGAACACCGTTACCCACATCCTTGGCATCCGCGCCTTCGGGACCCAGCTCCTCTGCGAGCAAGTCGTGGGCCGCGCGCTTCGCCGGGCCTCATACGACGTGGGCGAAGACGGCCTGTTCGAGGCCGAGTACGCAGAGGTCTACGGCGTGCCGTTCAGCTTTCTGTCGACCGCGGTCCGCGGAACCCCACGCCCGCCCAAGCCTGTGTTGGTCGTTCAGGCACTACCCGAGCGGGCGAGCCTACGCATCGAGTTCCCGCGCGTCGTGGGCTACCGATACGAGATGCCGGCCGAGCATCTCACGGCGACGTTCGACCGCTCGTCGATCCTCGCGCTCTCAACTCAAGAGGTGCCGACCTCGACAGAGCTGGACCCGATCGTAGGCAAGGTGACGACCCACGATCTCAAACTAGACGACCAGCGTCTCCAGACCGTCGTCTACGCCGTCGCCAAGCGCACGCTCGACAACCACTTCCGCGACGAGTCGGGTGCCGAGCGGCCATGGCTCTACCCGCAGCTCGTGGCCATCACACGGCGCTGGATCGACGAATGCGTGACGCCGTATCTCAAAGACCACGCCTACCCGCAGATGCTGCTCCTAGCCGAGTACAGCCACGCCGCCGCCGATCGCATCTACCAGGCTATCGTCGCCGGGCACCGCGGCGAAAAGCGCTTGCTGCCAGTCCTACGACCTTACGAGTCGATCGGGTCAACCGACGATGTCTGGTTCGAGACAACGAAGCCATGCTTCGACTCGGTGAGGAGCCACCTCAACCGGACGGTCCTGGACTCGGGTTGGGAGATGAAGCTCGCCAGCGTACTGGAGGAGATGCCCGAGGTCGTCTGCTACGCCAAGAACCAGCACCTTAACCTCAAGGTCCCGTATACGTTCGAGGGGCATGCGGCCAACTACGTTCCCGACTACTTGATCCGCCTGCGCGATCCGGTCAGCACCGGCGACGCCGACCTGCTGACGCTGGTCCTGGAGGTGAGCGGTCAGGCCCGCAAGGATAAGCAGGCCAAGGTGGCCACGGCCGAGCATTTGTGGGTTCCGGCCGTCAACAACTGGGGCGGCCTCGGTCGCTGGTCATTCCTGGAAGTGACCGATCCCTGGGACGCGGAGAACCTGATCCGGGCGAAGTTGGCCGGCAGCATCGGGATGGTCTCGTGAGCGGCCAAAAGGTCAGCCGGACGACGCGAAAGAACATCTTTGACGTCGTGAGTGTTGAGCAGTTGCCGTGGCATGGACGTCTCGATGAGATCGGCTTTCTCCAGCGCCTCTACGACCTACAGAAGATGACCTCGATGGATTACCGACTGGCTAACGCGGAGCAGGACATCAAACAGCACCGCCTGAGCTTCAACGATTGGCCCGAGGATTGGATCTTCAGCGATCCACGATTCCAATTGCTCGCGGGAGCGGACGAGCTGTTCCTCAACTTCCTGTGCGAGATGGTTCACCCGGTAGTCAACCCGGATGAGTCGACGACGCGGCAGCTCGTGGAGCTACTGAACGAGCACCTGGCCCCGGACGGTTTCGAGTTGGTTGAGCGCTTTCGCCTCAAGGGGCGCCCGGTCTGGACCGCGGTCCAGCGTGCTCCCGCGGACTCCGCCGCCACTGCTTCCGTGGCAGCGGCAAGGGCAGTCTTCGACTTCGACTACATTCGAGCGCAGCTGACGCGCATGGAGACTGCGGTTACTACAGATCCTGCCTTGGCCATCGGCACTGCCAAGGAGCTAGTCGAGAGCACGTGCAAGGCGATCCTCGATGCCCGGGGCGTCGTCGCACCGAAGAAGGCCGACCTGCCCAAGCTTGCGCATCTGGCAATGGCTGAGCTTCAGCTCGTGCCTGACCAAGTAACCAGCTCAGGCCGAGCATCGGACAGCGCTCGAAACTTGGGCAGTTCCCTAAGTGGGTTGGTGGCCAGCGTTTCCGAGCTGCGGAATCAACATGGGACCGGTCATGGCCAGGCGCCGGCCAGATCTGGCCTCTCGACCAGACACGCACGTCTCGTTGTGGGTGCCGCGTCCACGCTCGCCGTGTTCCTATGGGAAACGCACCTTGAGCAATTGCCAGTGAAGTCGGAGTTGAGCCGTGGCTGACAAGATGAAGACCGGAGCGGGAGTGCCGATCCGCGACATCCGGCACGGCGAGACCCGGTCGAACATCCCGACCGCTGAGCTGGAGTCGTTCGCCGCCGACGAGGAGAAGAGGCCGACCATCGTGCGCTACCCGCGAGACACCACCCTCGACCCGCAGCTGGTTTGGAAGGGAAAGGACGAGCAGGACGCCTCGGACCTAGCCGTCCCGGCGGTGCCGATCTACATCCAGGAGACAATCGACCCGCTGCGTCTGATTGAGGAGCTGCGCGCTCAAAGCGACGGCCGTCAGCCGGAGGCGCAGCTGGACCTCTTCGGCTCATTCACGGACCTCTCATTCAGCGAGAAAGTGGACTTCTACCACCACCCTGGGCGCTGGTCCAACCGGATGATCCTCGGTGACTCCCTCTTGGTGATGACGAGCCTGGCCGAGAAGGAGGGCCTCCGGGGTCAGGTCCAGACGATCTACATCGACCCGCCTTACGGCATCAAGTTCGGCTCGAACTGGCAGGTCAGCACACGCGACAGGGACGTACGCGATGGCAAGGCCGACGACCTCACTCGCCAGCCAGAGCAGGTCAAGGCGTACCGCGACACTTGGGAACTTGGCATCAACTCGTACCTCAGCTACTTGAGAGACAGGCTCGCGCTCGCCAGATACCTGTTGACCGAGTCCGGCTCGGTGTTTGTGCAGATCGGCGACGACAACGTCCACCTCGTCCGATCGCTCATGGACGAGGTTTTTGGACCCGACAACTTCGTCTCATTGATCTCCTTCGTCAAGACCGCCGGCGCAACCACTAACCTGCTCGCCAATACCGCCGACTACTTGCTCTGGTATGCACGGGACAGAACGAACGTCAAGTTCCGCCCGATCCTGCGCGCAAAGGAGGCCGGCGGGAACGGGGCAAGCAAGTACGACCAGCTGGTATTGCCCGACGGGTCGCGCCGCACCGCGAGTTGGGAGGAGCGAACGGGCGCTACGCCTCTGCCGTCCGGTGCCCGTCTTTGCCGCTTAGACAACCTCACGAGCCAAAGTCCAGGATCTAAGTACCCCGTGGAGGTCGCGGGCCGGACGTACTGGCCGAAGGGCTATTGGAAGACGGACGTCGACGCGATGCCGCGTCTAGTTTGGGCGGGGCGGGTGGCTCCCAGCCAAGACACGATCTCCTACATTCGATTCCTGGACGACTTTCCGGCGTTCCCGTTGACCAATGTCTGGACTGACATTGGAGGTATCCAGAGTCGCGCAGATCCCAAGGTCTATGTGGTCCAGACTGCAACCAACGCGATTGAGCGATGCCTGCTGATGACCACGGACCCGGGCGACCTCGTGCTCGACCCGACCTGCGGTTCAGGGACCACCGCCTATGTCGCCGAGCAGTGGGGTAGACGCTGGATCACAATGGATACTAGCCGGGTCGCACTCGCGCTCGCCCGCGCGAGGCTGATGGCGGTCAAGTATCCGTACTACCTGCTCGCCGACTCCGACGCGGGCATTCGGAAGGAGGCCGAGCTGACCGGCCAGGCGCCGCCCTCGACCATGGCCTCGACCTCGGGCGACGTCCGCCGCGGCTTCGTGTACGAGCGCGTCCCGCACGTGACCTTGAAGTCAATCGCACAGAACCCGGAGATCCACGAGGGCATGACCCGCGAGGAGATCGATCTGGCGATCACGCGCCACGCCGACACCGAGCTGCTCTTCGACCGGCCCTACGAGGACCGCAAGATTGTCCGCGTCAGCGGCCCCTTCACTGTGGAAAGCCTCTCGCCTCACCGAGTCATGGTCGATGGCCCCGAGGATCTCGCCGCCGCCGCGCCCGTCCTGGCCGAGGACGCCGCCCGCTTCATCGGCACGATCCTGGACAACCTCCGCAAGGCCGGCGTCCAGAACACCAAGCGCGCCGAGCGCCTGAGCTTCCTGCGCCTGGACCACTACCCGGGCGTCTTCGTCCAGGGCATCGGCGAGTACACCGAGGGCAGCGCGACAAAGACCGTGGCCGTGGCCATCGGCCCCGAGTTCGGCACGGTGGGCCCCGAGCTGATCCGCGACGCGTCCAAGGAGGCGGTTAAGATCGCCGACCTCCTCGTCGTCTGTGGCTTCGCCTTCGATCCGCTCGCCGGCGAGGAGGCGTCCACCCTGGGCCGGCTGACGATCCTCCAGGCTCGAATGAACCCCGATCTATCGATGGGCGACGAGCTGCTCAAGAAGACCGGCTCGGGCAACCTATTCATGGTCTTCGGCGAGCCCGACATCGACGTTCGAACTGGTCCGGATGGCCAGCTCACGGTCGAGATCCGCGGGCTCGACACCTACGACCCTACAACTGGCGCAGTGCGCTCATCCTCGGTCGCCGACATCGCCTCGTGGTTCCTCGACACGAGCTACGACGGCGAGAGCTTCTTCGTTCGCCATGCCTACTTCATCGGCGCCGACGACCCCTACGAGCGCCTCCGCAAGGCCCTGAAAGCGGACATCAGCCCCGAAGCCTGGGACAGCATCAACAGCACGATCAGCCGCCCCTTCCCGCGCCCAAAGACCGGCCGCGTCGCCGTGAAGGTCATCAACCACTACGGCGACGAGGTCATGAAGGTGTTTCGGGTCTGACTGCAGAAGAGCACCGATCAGTCGTCCTAGGCGGCGGGCATCGGCCTATCCCCTGTCGGACGGGGCGACGCTGTTCGACCCTAGCCGCGCCGGCTGAGCCATTCGTGTAGGCGACCAGCGCGAGCCGAATGCCAGCACCGCCACCGCCAGCAACCGCTTACCCGGACAGGCACTTCTGGCAAGCGACACCTGCGCCACCCCGGGGTGTTCCTCGCGGCTGAAGGCGTCACAGGCGCCCACGGTGGCTGAGCGGCGGGGGCGGCGCGCCGAGGCCTGCGCGACGGCGGCTCGACCAGCTGGCCGCTCAGGCGGCCTGTTAGCCCTTGGACGCGCGAGTCATGCAGCCGCGATCACTTGTGCTGACCCTATTCCAGATTGAGGGGCTGACCCAGTAGCTATCCGCATCGCAAAAGACGGTGGTGGAATCCAGATTTGCCATCCCTGCGTAGTCGAACTTCTGGGCCGTGGCATTCGTGATGCTGATCCAGGCACCCGGCTCAGTGCTGGACTTCCCGTAATGATCGATAAAGTCCGCGTCAACCGTGACACGTATCCCCAGTACCGTCGGGTACCAGCCGAAGATCGCCTTCGACGCGACGAGCGCATTTGACGCCGTGATTGTCAGGAAGTGGTTCTCATCGAGTACCACGGTCGGATGAGCCTCGATGTCAACGCTCTTGTCACCTGGTTCGATGGTCACCTTCAGATTCTGAAAGCTGGACAAGGGCATCAGATTCCCATTGTCGCTAAGCGACTGGGTGATGTTCGGGACCGTAAGGTCATGTGGGTTGGCGGTCGGGCTCGGCAACAGCGAGACGGTCGGAGCAGCCGTGACGGTCGGAGCAGCCGTGACGGTCGGACCAGCCGTAATGCTCGGAGTGGCACTCGGGGCAGTTGGGCTTGCCGAGGGGCTCGCGGTGGCCATTGCCGCCAGCGGGGTGGACGGGCTGGGGGAACCACTCGCTCCGCCGCTCGTCGATGAACTGCCACCTATAACTGCCAGCACGAGGATGGCAATCACCACGGCTACGGCTGTCCCGACCTTCGCTCGGCGCGAGAGTCCACGCCACCGGTCAGAGACCCTCTGTCCCATCGACGCCGACGCCAGCGGTGACTGTCCCCACTGGGATTGGGCGGATGGCCCTAGGGGCGCGACGGCGGGAGACCCCGCAACCTGGCCGCACTTGCCGCACCATGCTGCGCCCTGCGCGAGTGGCGCGCCACAATGCGTGCAGACCTGCGAACCGTCCATTGCCGATCCCTCTCGATCCAGTCGCGGGCATCAGCCGGTC
>Ga0182027_10005784_pt1 | contig 18686 bp, 22 predicted proteins | sample 712E1DmetaG_FD_121300 | JGI IMG/M metagenome (GOLD analysis project Ga0182027, IMG submission 121300) | Permafrost microbial communities from Stordalen Mire, Sweden - 712E1D metaG (Illumina Assembly) | ecosystem: Environmental > Terrestrial > Soil > Wetlands > Permafrost | place: Sweden...
ACTTACGGCGCATTCGCCAGTCTTTCAGGCTACCCCACACCGCCCTTGTCAAACTCCACAGCGAAACAAGCAGGCCGTGTGCGACGTAGCCGAGAATCAGACCTGCTAGAAAGCTTTCGTGATTTGCTGCCAAGACGTTTCACTTGTCGCACGTAACAAGCGACCTGTCAAGCCTCTGGGCACGTTTCCCGCACGTTTCGCAACCTGCCTTACGATGTCCATGTGTTGGATTTGCAGCGTGTGCTTGCTCATGCGGGAAACCGCCAGGTCAAGCGTGCGCGTACTCTGCGCGAACGGGGCCAGCGCGCCCTGCGGCCCAGCCGCAAGAACGAGCTTTGGTATCACGACGAGCTGAGTACGCTGGTGCGGCATCTCGATACGGCGGCGCGTGCGGAACTGTACGGGCTGAAGGGCATCTGGCCAGCCGTCCACGACGCGCAGCCAGTTGACGAAGTCATTCATCGAATCGCCAAGAAGTTCGGCGGTATCGACGCCGTGGCGGAACGCCTGGCTCATGCGGCGTCCCTGCGAAACAAGGGCGCGGCCGATGCACGGGCCATCGAGGTCATCCGCCGAGCCGTCGGCGTCGACATCACGGGCGCGCTGTCGGGCCAGGGGCGCATCGCTGAGGCGATGCGACGGGCGACCGAGTGGAACGTCCAACTGATCAAGAGCATCCCCGAGGAATATCTCGGCAAGCTGGGCGCGGCCGTCGGCGAAGCGTGGGAGCAAGGGCGCCGATGGGAAGACATCGCGGCCGTTCTGGACCACGTGGGGGACGTGACGGAGAGCCGGGTCGAGATCATCGCGCGCGACCAGACAGCCAAGATGAACAGCGCCTTCTCGCGTGTGCGGATGCTCGACGTTGGGATCAATCGCTATCAGTGGCAGACCAGCGGAGATGAGCGGGTGCGCGAGACGCACGCGGAAGTCGACGGGCAGGAGTTTGGATTCGATGAACCCGGTCCCGTGGTTGGGACCGTTGACGGCGAACCCTGTCACCCCGGCGAAGACATTCTTTGCCGCTGCACCGCCCTGCCGGTCTTCAACGTCGAGACCGCCGAACAAGAACAGGAGCTGGCCGCCTAATGCAGCGCTGTGAAGCTCGCGACGTTCTGACGCTATCGAGCCGGACCATTACGCCGGCCGGCTTTCTCGTTGCGCCCGGCACGATTGCCCGCGCGGGAAACGTCCAGCAGTATCGGGCCGCTGAACTGAAACTCGACGGCGAGCCGCCCGAACGGGTCGTCAGGCTCTACAGGCCACCCGAGGAAGTGTTCGCCCCCGATACCGTCAAGTCGTTCGACGGCGCGCCCATCACGCATGGGCACCCGGCCGAGGGCTTCGTTACGGCGAAGAACTGGCGGGCACTGTCGGTCGGCGATACCACGAAGGTTGCTTCCTGCGGGAGCGCACTCAGTGGTGAGCTGAATGTCCGCGACGCCGACGCCGTGGCGGCCGTCATGGCGCACGAGACAGGCGAGCTGTCCTGCGGCTACACGTTCGATTTCGACCCCACGCCAGGTACTTCGCCCACCGGTGAAGCCTACGACGGCATTCAACGAAACATCCGCGGCAACCACATCGCAATTGTGAAAGCCGCACGCGGCGGGGCGACCTGCCGGATCGCAGACAACGACCCCACCAAGGAGCATCGCATGAGCACTCGAAAGCTGGCAGTGGATAGCGTGAGCTACGACCTGGACGAGCAGGCCGCAAGCCTCGTGGAATCACTCGTCAAGACCCGCGACGCCGCACTGTCGGACCTCGCTGGCCTCCAGACCAGCACCCGCACCGAGCTGACGGCCAAGGACGGCGAGATTACATCGCTGACCGAACGGTTGACCAAGCTGGTGGCCGACTCCGCCAAGGAAGTCTCGGCCGCGCAAGCCAAGGTGCCGACGGCCGAGCAGATTGACCTGCTGGTGGCCGAGCGGTCCAAGGTCGTGGGCGACGCCAAGCAGTTGAGCCCCGAGCTGAAGGTCGAGGGCAAGACGAATCACCAGGTGCGGATCACCGCCATCGGTGACGCCGCAGCCAAGAGCGCCACCGCCAAGGTGATGGTCGATGCCGTGTTCGGCGCCGACGGCATCGATAAGGCCGACGAGTCGACCGTGCGCGCGACCTTCTCGGCTCTGGTGGCCAGCACGGCCCAGGACGCCGCCGCCCGTGCCGCCGGCGATGAAGCCGTCAGCAACGCGCTTCTCGGCAAGAAGACCGGCGCCGATAGCGCCGCAGCCGGCCCAAAGATGTCAGGTCGCGACGAGTGGATCGCGAAGCAGCAGTGCAAGTAACCCCCCACTGAGAAACCAAGGAGAACAACCATGTCAGCACCATCTCTAGCAACTCCCGGTGGGCTCGTTCGCGCCGCCGGCTTCGAGGGAGAACTCGCGACTCTCGACTTCGACATCACGGAATCGCGGAAGAACGAATCCGCCACCGCCATCCTGTTCGGGCGGGCCGTGGCGCGCGGGGCATCGGGCGGCTGCAAGCCCCCGGCGGCCTCTACCGACATCATCATCGGTCTGAGCCGACGTGCGCCCGTCACAGCGCCGGCGTTTGCGAGCGACAATTCCACCGTCAACTATCCGCAGAACACACTGGTGCCGGTCCTGAAGGACGGCTTCATGTACTGCATCCCCACCGAGGACGTGCGGGACGGCGATCAGGTGCTGTGCTCGGCTGACGGACTCGGCACCCTCATGGGAACCAAGGGCGGCGTCGCCAGTTCAACCCGTCTCGTCGTGACGGGCGCCGTTTGGCAGGCGGACGTGGAAGCCACTACCAACGTCATCTCGGCCAACACCATCGGAATCGTCCGCATCTCTGGCCCGGCCGAAATCGCCACCATCACCACTTAACCACCAAGGGAAACAGGAGAAATAAACCATGGATACTCTCAAGCAAATCACCCTCGGTGATGGCCGCACGGTCGAGGTGGCGGCCAAGCGCTACCAGGCGTGGGACTCGTTCGTTCGAGCCTACAAGGACAACATCTTCGCAGGAGACGCGGGCGACGGCGCCCTGTCGTTCTTCATCTCGCAGATGACGTTCCTGGAAGAGACCACGTTCAAGCGGCAATACATCCCGACTCAGGCCGAAGACCTGGTCCCGATGGACTTCCGCGGCGGTGACCACATCACGAGCGTCACGTATCGCGTGTCGGATGCAACGGGTATCGGTCGTCGCAAGGCTGCCGGTTCGACACAGGTCCACACCGCCGACGTGGCCTACACGCTCAAGACGTTCCCGGTTGTTCCTGGCGAGCAGGGCTACCAGTACAACACCGAGGAACTCCGTCAGAGTGCCTACCTGCGCATCCCCCTGAATGAGGATCGCATGGTGGAGTCCGTCGAGGCGTACCGTCGGCACATCAACCAGGTGGCGCTGTACGGTGAGGCCGAGTTGACTGGGTTGTTCAACAACGCCACCGTCAGCCACACGGCCGTGTCGCCCTTCACTGGCGGTTGGGCCTCCGCCACCGCGACTCCCAACACCATCCTGTCTGACGTCAATTTGGCGATCAACAAGGTGTGGACGGCGTCGGGCTTCAACGACTGGCCCACTCACTGCGTGGCGCCGCCGGCTGCGTATCAGGCACTCGTGGGGACGCAACTTCCCCACACCAACACCAGCATCCTGAAGTTCTTGCTCGAGAACAACCTGTGCGCGCAGAACGGGAGGCCGTTCCAAATCGTTGCGGGCTACGGGCTCGACAACGGTGCCACCTACAACGCCACCGGCGCCAGCCAGACGGCCGGCAGCGGAGGCGGCTACACCCGAGCGGTCTACTACGTCAAGAACCCACTGCGGGTCGTGATGGAGATTCCGCTGCCCCAGCGCTTCCTGGCGCCCCAGCTCGTCAACTTCGACGTGAAGGTGCCGGGCGAGTACAAGTACAGCGGCGTCGAGGTCCGATATCCGTCCTCGATGCTCTATCAGGACGGCGTGTAACCCAGGGGCGGCCCATGACGCCGTCCGCGTTCTTGGCACTATTCCCGCAGTTTCAAGCGTTGGAAACAGCGGACCCCGGCACGATTCAGGGCTACCTGGACCGTGCTGGGCCGTACTTCGACGTTTCCCGCTGGGGTGCCTTCTACACGGACGGCCTCGCGAACTGGACCGCACACACGTTGACCATGGACCAAGCAGAGCAAGCACAGTTCGCGCTGGCGCCATCGGCGCTGGTAGCGGGCGACGTGACGACCAAGACGGTCGGGCGCGAGACCATCTCGCGTGACGGGACTCTGCTGGGTCGTGAGATGACGGACCCGATGCTCAAGACGACCTACGGCCAGCGTTACGTGAAGCTGCGGCGCTTGGTGGGACTAGGTGGGGCCGCCGTATGAGCAAAGATCGCAAGCTTTCGCAAGTTCCCGCTCGGGCGGTGCAGACTCCTACTCCTTCGTCGGCGGTCTCTCCATTCGTTTTTCCACCTGCACCGCCCGAGCGTTTGACTTTCAGCCTTGCGCCGAAGCTCGCGGCCATCGGGGGCAGCCGGTGAGCGTCTCCATGCACATGACGGGCGGTGACCTGCCGGGCCTCACGCGGTTGTGGCAGCGCATGCAGGATTGCAACAAGGGCGTGCTGGTGGGCGTGCCTGAGGGCGCGAAGGCGAAGCAGCGGGTCAAAAAGGCCGGCTCACCTGACAGGATTGTCGAAAGTGGTACTGCCCTGGCGATGGTGGCGGCCGTCCACGAGTTCGGATCTCCTGAGCAAGGTATCCCAGAGCGTTCGTTTCTTCGCGGTGGCATTCGCGAGGGCGTGCCGAAGTTCAATCGGCTCAACGAGGCAAACCTGCGGGCCGTGGTGCTGGGTAGCAAGACGGTCGACCAGTCGCTCGACATGCTGGGCGTGGTGGCGACCGGAGAGGTCAAGCGCAAGATTCGCCAGGGGCCATTCGAGCCGCTGAAGCAGTCGACCATCGACCGCAAGGGCAGCTCGAAGCCGCTCATCGACACCGGGCAACTGATTCAGTCCATTACCTACGTGCGCGAGGGTGAACAGTCCGCCAACGCGAGGGTCATCGAATGATTAGCGTCGCCGAACTCGCCTATGACCCGGATTTCGTCCAGACCATCACGAGGTTTCGGGCCATCACGACGCTTGGCCAGGAAGGCGTAGCGAGCAATACCTACTCGACCGCCTCAGTTGTCGGCTGCGTTCAGCCTCCCAGCGACGACGATGCGAAGTTGCTGCCCGAGGGCGTGCGTCTGTCTGACTGCATGGCGTTCTACACACTCGACGACGTGAGCGCGGGCGACGGTGCGAGCCAGCTCCCCGACATCTTGCAGGTGAGCGGGAAGAACTACCGCATCCTCAGCATCGACAACTACGCCAGCAAGGGTTACTCGCGCTTCATCGCTCATCGCTACCCCCCTGGCGCTATCCCGGTGGGGCCATGAGTATCAATAACTTCACCGACGCTTGCGCGTACCTGGTGCGGTATCTGGTGCGCTCGGCCTACGGAATGCCAGCCAACAGTGTGCGGCCGAGTGACCAGCCCTACCCGACGGGCGTGGAGGGCGGCGAGTTCGCGACCGTCAAGATCATCTCGCAGGACGCGGATTTCGGTTCGTGGGCACTGGAATACACGCCCGGCACGGCCTCGTCCGTGACTCAGAATCTGGACAACCTTTACACGTTCGTGGCGTCGATTCAGTTCTTCCGCCATGCAGTCCCGAGCCAGGGCACACAGACGATTGACGGCGCGGGGCTTTCTCCCTTCGGTCTAGGTGCCTTCGACAAGGCGGCCCGCATCGGCGCGATGCTGTCGACCGAACCCATGCTGCAGCTCATGGAGACGATGGGGCTGGGGCTCAACACCGACGGCATTGGTCGCGCCCGAAACGTCTCGGCCCTCATTGACGGCGCCGTCTGGGATGACCGCGGGTCCGTCGACGTCGAGTTCGTGATCGTGAATCGTGAGAGCGTCAGCGTCGCGACAATGGCGCTCATGAGCGGAAGCCTGAAATTCGCTGGTTCTTCGGGACTCATCACACAACCAATAGGGGTAACCTCACCATGAGTACACAATCTCTGAATCTCATTGTCCCGATGACGTTGCAGTTGTCGGCGACGCCGCAACAGGCGCCAAACTTCAGTGTTGGCCTGGTCGTCACGACCATCCAGGCACTGCCCAGCAACTGGACTACAGGCCAGCGGACGGCGTCCTACTCGACCGTCGCCGCCATCACGACGGACTTCGGATCCGAGACTGCCTTGCAGAATTTCGCCGCGGCCTACTTCGGTCAGACGCCCGCGCCCGCGACTCTCAAGGTTGGGTTGTATCTGACGGGCGACGCCAACATCACCGCTGCCATGACGGCCATTCTCAACTACGATCCGGGGTTCTACGGGGTCGCGTGTGAGCCGGCCACCACGGCAGCGAACGTCAAGCTGGTGGCGGCATGGTGCCAGGCCAACGGTATGCGGTTCTTCTTCGTCACCCAGGAGACGGACTGCCTCGCGCCGGGAAGCCCGCCCACCAACCTATTGGCCTTTCTGAGCGGCTACACCGGCGTCACCAACGGCGTCAGCACCCCGCGGGCCTGTGGCATCTACACGTCGGCCGCCAGCGACGCGAACGCCTGCGGGCATGCGGGCCTGATGGCCCTCTACATGACCACGCAGTACACACAGCCGAATGGTCTCAAGACCGGCATGTTCAAGACGCTGTACGGCGTCTCCAGCTCGGCCATGACCCAGGCGCAGATGGGCGTCATCTGCGGCCCCTCTTCGAACATCCCCGGCGTCACTACCGGGTTCAACGGCAACGTGTACCAGACCTTCGGGACGACCTCCATGCTGGCCTTCGGCGTAGCGTCTGACGGCAAGTGGGAAGACGAAGGGTGCGCGCTCGATTGGCTGCTAGCCAACCTCCAGACCGGCATCTTCAATGTAATGCAACAGGTTCCTGGCAAGGTTCCCCTCACGGACGTCGGCACCCAGATGATCATCCAGGGCATGCTGCCGACGCTCGCGCAGGCGCGCAGCAACGGGCTTTGCGCTCCCGGCGCGTGGAACTATCAGGGCTTCGGCAACATCAGCACCGGCGACATCCTGGCGGACGGCTACTACGTCTACGGCGCGCCCGTCTCGACTCTCACGACTGCACAGCGGGCGGCCCGTCAGGCGCCGGCCATCACCATTGCGCTGGTGGGCGCCGGCGCCCTCCAGTACGTCGCACCAACCATCATCTTCCAGCGATAGGAGACCACCATGCGGTTTTATGATTGGCGAAAGAACCACCTCCTGATCAACGGAGTGGAAGTCACGGGATGGGCGACGGGCGACGACGTGCTGAAGATCGAACGCATGTCACCCGCGGCCGAGAGCGAAGCGGGCGTCGACGGCAATGTGGTGGTGAGCCTCAATGCCGACAAGCGGGTCAAGATGACGATCAAGCTCATGCAGACCAGCCCGAGCAACGGCCTACTGAGCAAGCTGTCAGCCGCCCAGGACCGACTCGATACCCTGGTGCCTGTCTCTGCCCTCTGGCAGGACAGCTACCGAAACGACAGCGCCACCACGACGCTCGGCTACATCGAGAAGCACGCCGACATCAACCGCGGTGGCAAAGCCAACGTGGCCGAGTGGGTGATGGTGTTCGCCAACGGGCTGGAGCTGCTGGGCGCGCCGACCTTCGCGGGTCTCGCGACACTGGCCGCCGAATCGCTGGGGGCCTAACCGATGGCGCTGCAAAAGACCATTGGCGGGCGGCTCTTCTCCATCAGCCGCTGTTCGGCCATCGAGGCACTCGACTTGGAGCTGGCTCTCGGCAACGCCCAAGTGTCGGAGGGATTGGGCGGCGTGTGCGGGAAGCTCACGCACGGTGAACTAGTTCGTCTGATGACCATGGTATTCAACCACTGCTCATGTGAAGGCGCGACAATCACAGACCTCAACGTGACGTTCGCCGACCGTCCGCGAGACATCTGGGAGGCGTTCATGGCGGCGGTTGAACACAACGTCAGCCCTTTAGGCGAAGGAAGCCCTACTGCTTCGAGCGCAGCGACTCAACCGAAAACATAGAACCCGTCAAGTCCGACAACGTGGACTGGCGAATCTGGAGGCCGGTGATGCGAGACCCAAAGCTTTGCGAATACTGGCAGCTCGCGGAGACAGGGCCTCGCACGTATGACCTCGCGTGGCTACTGAACGCCCACGAGGCCATGGATATGGAAGAGGAAATGCAGCGACGGGCTAAAGCCGCGAGGAAGCAAGACTAGATGGCGACAGTGATTGATAGCCTGCTCGTGCGCTTGGGTTTCGACGTTGACCCGAAGGGCATGGAGGGGTTTGCCCAAAAGATCCAGAGTCTCAGAACCGGCATGATGGCGATGGGAGCTGCGGCGGTGGGTGGCATCTACGGGATTGAACGCCTCGTGCGTGGCACATCCGAGCGGATGGGAGGCATCGCAGAGTTTTCCGAGCAGATGGGGCTGTCGTCTCGGTCGGTGGCGGCGCTCGGAAAGGTGGCGCGCGAGAACGGCGGAAGTCTCGAAGGTATGGAGCAGGGCCTGCGGCAGATGACCATCATGGCTGGTCAGGCCGCGCAGCACATCGGCCGCGGCGCCATGCTGTTCAAGCGGTTCGGCATCCAGGTGAAGGACACGCACGGTCAGGTCAAGCCGGTCGAACAGTTGCTGGGAGACGTGGCGGACAAGTTGCAGAAGCTCCCCAGCCTTGGCCAGAAGCTCGCGCTAGGTTCTCGACTGGGATTCGATGCCGCGACCGTCAAGCTGATGAGCAAGGGCAGGGCCGAATTCGACCGTCTGCGGGAAGCGGCCCTCAAGGACATTCCCTTCGCTGATCGTGACTACGCGGCCGCCCTTCAGACAGAGCGAGGGTTCAAGAAGGCCGAGGCTGCCGTCACGCAACTGAAAGACCGGATCGCAGTTGGCCTAATGCCGACCGTCAACGCATTCCTTTCCAACACAATCGCGTGGGCCAAGAACGAGAACAACATCCGCAAGCTCAAGAATATCTTCAACGAGTTGGCCAGCATCCTGACATTTGTGGCCAAGCACGCAAAGGCGGCGGCGCTTGGATTTGCCGGCATCACGCTGGCCATGAAGGGAACGAACAACCTCATTCGGGGAAGCCTGCTGGGCGCGCTGTTGCTGGTGGCGGAAGATCTTTGGAGCTTCTCACGTGGCGGAAAGTCAGTGACCGGGTGGATGAAGAATCACTTTCCCGAGGCGGTTGGGACCATGGAGGACGCACTCGCGGTGTTGGGCGCGGCTCTTGTGGCGTTCCAGCTCAAGAGCGGTCCAGCCGGTCTGATGGTGTTGGGTGTCTACGAAATGATCCAAGCCGGTCGAGAACTCCAGCGCAACTGGACGGCCATTAGCGACTGGTGGGACGACGTCATGGACGGGATGTTCAACTCGGTCGCCGACATGGTGAACCCCATTATCTCGTTGCTCAACGTTTTCGGCGCCGGCATCGCCAAGATGGACAAGGATGTGTTTCTCCACGCTCGCAATTCCAGGGTCCTCATTGCGTCCGTCATGGGGAAACAAGTTCCGGGCGAGACGCAGAAGAACTTCTTCAAGGAAGAAACAACGCCGAGCTGGCTCAAGCCTTCCGCCAAGACGATGCAACGTTGGAGAGACGGGGGAGGCGCAGCGGGAGACGTGACCAACACCACAACCGTCGGTGAAATCAATCTCCATGTCCACGGCGGCGCGAAGATGACTGACGAAGATTGGAAGCGGGGCGCGAAGAAGATCAAGCACCACCTCGTGCGGGAGGCTCAGGCGACCGGCAAGGACGCGGCCCGCGTGAGCAAGAAGAACGCTGATCCAGGTAGTTGGTGATGTCCCAGCTCGCCCTCATCCAACGAAAGATCGCATTCGCGCAGGACACTAGCTTGCCCGCGAGTGGCGACGCCGAGGACGTCGTGATGATCTTCGACGCCACGCTGAGCGAGCGCCATGACTTCGAGATTGCCATCACGGAGAACCCGGTCGAGACGGGCGTGTCTATGGCTGACCACGCCTACGCGAAGCCCGACAGACTGACCATCGAAGTAGCGGTCTCCGACACTCCAATGCTGGCCCACCAATCGGGCGACCCCGCAGGCGTCTACAACGTGACGGACCTGGCGGTCAGCCAAGGGCTACTCTACTCGGGCAGTGGGCGCCGTTCGGTCAGCGCCTGGGGCTACATCAAGCGGGCGGCCAAAAGCTTTCAGGTGTTCACGATTCAGACCGGGCTGGAGCTTTACCAGAACATGATGTTCGAGACCGGCTCGGCCGAGCAGAAAGTCGATAGCGGCGGCATCCTGAAGGCCACGATCAATCTCCACCAGGTGACGTTCGCCACCACGTCGACGGTCGTCTACCCGCCGCGCGCCAAGCCGGTGAAGCGCAAGGCAGCGCCGCCTGAGAAAGTCGGTGACCAGGAGGCCATCGATGCGGCCAATGAGGCCTCTGCGGCAGTACACAATCAAGCGCAGGCGCAGATCTCAATCCTGTCTCAGTCCACCGGGGTGGCCGAGTAATGCTGATCATCCCCTTCAACTCGACGCCCTTTCGCACGTTCACCACAACACTGAACGGGGCAAAGTACCAGTTCACGACCAACTACAACGACCGAAACGGCGTGTGGAGTTTCGACCTGGCGGACGGCGTGACGGGAAACCCACTGGCGTCGGGTGTGCCGATTCTCCTGGGTTGTGACCTACTGGCCCCGTACGGGCTGGGCATTGGCTCGCTGTACGCGGTGGACCTGGCGCCCACGCCCGCCGCCGCGCTCGTGACCTTGACGGCCTACCAGGCAGCGCTCAAGAACGCGGCGACCAGCAGCGTAGCGCCCGTCCTGCAATCGACCGACGCTGACCCACTGGGAGCGTTCAACGATGACCTGGGAAACCGCGTGATCGTGGCGTACCTGGCGCCGGGGGAGACCATCACGTGATCGGCTCAACCGGCACCACTCTCTCGGCCGTAAACGCCCAGACCCCGCAGCAGCAGGGCAACAAGTGGTTGCGGCAGGCGCAGGTCATCGTGGGCAAGAACGGCGATGGCAACGTCAGCCCCTCGAATGGCTTGCTGATCAGCAGCGTGCAGAGCGACGGCTCGCCCGGTCTGCGCATCACGTTCGACATTCAGAAGACCATCTACCGCACGCCAAACCAGGCGCTGATCAAGGTCTACAACCTGACCCAGGCGCACGAGAAGCAAATCGACGCCGAGTACAATGACCTGATCGTTCAGTGCGGGTACGTCGGCCAGGGTGCCATGCGGCTGGTGTTCCGTGGCAACATCCGCTTCACCCACTTCTACCGCGAGGGGAATGATCACGTCGGCGAGATCAACGCTGGCGACGGCGACAAGGACTTCCGCAACGCCATTGTGAACTTCACGCTTCAGGCGAACCACAGCGACGCCGATGTGATGGACAAGCTGCTCGAAACCATGCAGGCCACCATCAAGGGCCACATCGCGGGCAAGAACATCAACCGCAAGCGCATCCGTGGCAAGACCCACGTGGGGCTCGCGCGCGACGTGATGGACCGCATCGCCAAAGAGAACGACGGCCACTGGTCCAGCCAGGACGGGGCACTCACAATGATTCCAGTCGACTCGGTGGTCTCGCCCGCGCAGGCCATCGAGATTTCGAGCGAGACAGGCCTGCTGGAAACGCCAGAAGTGAACGACAAGGGCATCACCATCAAGGTCATGCTGGACCCGCGCATCGTGGCCGGAGGGAAGCTCTGGCTGAAGAACAACGACGTCAAGATGAAGCACTTGTCGCGCGTCCTCACGGGCCAGAGTCGCAAGGCCAAGGGACCGAAGACGCCGGTGCGGCTCGATCCAGACGGCGTCTACAAGGTGTTTGCGGTTAACCACGTGGGAGACACGCGCGGCGGCGATTGGTATAGCGAGTGTCGCTGTGTCGGTCTCAGTCAACCGATACCATCGAGCAAGGGCATGCCTGTTTCAACCACGCCTGACGGCGACTTGCTTTAGGATAACCGATGGACCCCACCCTCCTCGAACAAGTTCAAGACCAAGAGGCCATGACGGACGACCCCGAAGCGGCCGAGAATGCACGCATCGAGGCGCGGCTGCTCGATGTCCACACGTGCATGCCGGGCGCCATCGTGAGCTACGACGCCACCAAGAAGACCGCGACGGTCAAGCCGGCGATTCAGCGACTGTACCGCAGCAAGGGCTACGTGGACTTGCCGACCCTGGTGGACTGCCCGGTCTGCTTTCCAAGTGGAGGCGGCTTCACCCTGACTTTCCCACTTGTGGCCGGAGACGAGTGCGTGCTGTACTTCAGCGAGCGCGCCATCGACCTCTGGTGGCAGAACGGCATCGGACTGGGCGACGGTCAGGCCCAGCCGCCGGCCGAGTACCGGACACACGACCTCTCGGACGCATTCGTGCAGGTGGGCGTATCGAGCGTGCCGAACGTGCCGGGCAACATCAGCACGACGGCCGTAGAACTGCGGAGCACCACCAACGCCAGCAAGGTCAGCATCGACGGTAGCGGGAACGTGCTGGTCAACGCCACCGGCGCCGTTACGGTGGCGGCCAGCGACTCAACCAGCATCACGGGTCGGCAGATTCTCTTGAACGCGCCTCCGGGGGCCACGCCGCAACTGAATGGTGTCATCACCGGTGCCTGTCCGTGCCCGATGGGCGGGACACACGCCGTCTACGGCGCGGCCGCCGGGCTCTCTCAAACTGTCTTGGTGGGGCCATGAGTCTGATGGTGCGCAAGCTGGTGGCCGGTGATATCACCAGCGTGATCCTAACTGGCGACGCCGCCATTCAGCAGAGTGTCGGTTGCGCTGTCAAACTCAACCTAGGCGAATGGTTTCTCGACGTGAGCGCGGGCATCCCGTGGATGCCGAACGCCAACGCACCCAACGTCACGCCCATCCTGGGCAGCTTCCCCGCTGACCCGGCCTACGCGGAAGCGTGGCTGAAGTCGACTATCCTTGCAGTCGATGGCGTGGTCAGTATTTCGTCATTCGAGTTCATCTTCAACCACGCCAAGCGCTCCGCGACTTGTACGGCCAATGGCGTGACGATGAACGGCGGCCCATTCACCATCCAGGAGTCCATCCCATGAGTCGATTCGCGTCTGCCATTTCGTCCACCGGGTGGACCCGCGTGCCCATGACGGACATCATCTCGGATCTCAATGTGCTGTGGGCCACCGCCTACGGGGCAAGCCTCGACACCAGTGCCAGCTCTCCTGATGGCCAGATCATCGGTGGCGTGGCCGAGATGTTTAGCGACCTCGAGGGCAACGGCTACGACATCTACCAGGGCCTATCGAACCCCAACGGTTCCACCGGGCAGATGCTGACCAACATCGCGGCGCTCAACAACGTCACTCGTAATGGCGGCATGCCGTCGTCGGTGCCCGTGACGTTCACGGGCGCGCCAGGAACTGTTATCCCGACGGGAACGTTGTTGCAAAATACACGTGCCGACGGCACGACCGCCCAGTGGTCGCAAATCTACACGCTCAGTGGTGGCACCAAGACGCCGGGGGCCGTCGTGAGCGGTGGTGGCGCTACGTCTGGTGTCTGGGGTATTTGCACGGTCAACGGTGCCACCCAATGCTTGACCACTGATACCATGAAGGCCCTCAGCGTCATCACCGGGATGACGGGCGTGACGGTCGATAGCGCGGCCACTACCGGCTACGTGAGCGAAGGCGACCCGAATATCCGCATTCGGCGCCAACAGAGCTTTGGTATGGCGGCGCAGGGCATGGCGGATGCTCTCGACAGCGCACTCAACAACATGCCGACTGATGTGGTGCAAGCGGCGGTCTGGGAGAACAACACTTCATTGCCCCGGTCGTTCGCTGGTGGCGGGACGCTCAACCCAAACAGCATACGGGTCATTGTGGCCATGCAGGGGGCAGGCGTCGCCCAGCACGTGGTCGACAATATCTACGCGATGAAACCGCCGGGGTGTGGCATGCAGGGCGGGACCACCGGGACCGCGACAGACGAGCAGGGGAACTCGCACATCATCACCTACGACTTGGGCACCCCGATAGCCGTTCACGTGCGAGTGCCGATCACGACTCGCGCTGGCTGGCCGAGCGACGGGCAAGCACAGATTGCAAATGCTATCGCAGCATGGGGAGCCACTCCGCAGAATACCCCACTCGGCGGAAACAGCGCAGGCGTTGTGTCCTGGAAAGAAGTGCTCGGATCGTTTCTTGGCGTTCCAGGGTTCGACTTCGCCGATACCGGGATGCAGCTCGGAACGGTATCGGGAGGCAGTATCTCCTGGCTAGCGTCTGGGAGTTCGCTGCCAATCGCGTTCAACCAGTACGCGCAGTTCCTTTCGACCAATGTGACGTTCGCGATATACGGGTAACCCATGAGCAGCCCAACTATCGACTTCGTCGGCACCGTCGGAGACCCGACCACGCAGGGGCTCGGTCGCCTGATTTCCCAATACGTCAACAGCCCGAAGCTGATTGGGTTGCTCTCGGGCATCTACTCGATGGGGAAGGACCTAGATGCGCTCTTTCAGCGTCTTGCGCGCGTACTGAACATCGACGACGACATCACGTACACGCCTGACGGCGGGGCCACGTATCCAGCCAACACCAATGGCGCAATCGGTGACCAGCTCAAAATCATCGGCAACATGGTGGGGGTGACCAGCACGCTGCCCAATGGGACGGTGTTGTCTGACTCGGATTTTCGCACACTCGTGAAGGCCAAGCGATTTCGCAACAGCGCCGTCGCCAACATGCCGAGCCTCCGACTTGGGCTATGGTGGATTTTCGACCCATCCTGCGCGGCATCCCTGACAGCCGGCGGCTCCTGCACGAGCCCGATTGAGTTGCTCACGGAAGACCTTGGGCACATGACGGTGCGGATCACGCTGATCTACTACGTCGCCGGCCCTGGCCCGGCGGCACCATCGGCCGCGCAGCTTTCGTTGCTACATCTAAAAACGGGACGCAGCAATCTACCCTATGCGCTCCTACCACGCCCGGCCGGCGTTGAATTGGGTTTTCAGTGGCAGCCGCGCACCGACGTCTACAGTTTCAGCGACGTCAACGACATCACCCACACCCCACTGAGCCTCGGCGGTGTCGGGTGGAACATCACCACCGGCGTCTGGGCTTCAGCTTTCGTCTAAGGAGATCCAATGTCCAAGCCTTCAATTTTTGCACCATGGGCGAGCGGGGCGGCAGGTGGAGATATCGCCCAGCCATCAACCGGACAGCAAGCCGCCGGCTTCACGCCAACGATTGCGGCTCCGCCCTATCAGTGGTTCAACTGGGCGCTGAACTGGCTAGGCCAAGTTGCGGCGTACATGATGGAGCGAAGCATCGCCGATTACGATTCCCTGCAGACATATGCGGTGGGCGACGTCGTCCAGATTCCCAATCGCACCGTCTATCAGTGCATCGCCACGTCTCCGATCACCGGGATTGCCCCGCCCAGCTTCGGTAACTGGGAGGTATTCGGTGTGACGTGGCTGCCTGCGGCCATCTCGACCCCGCTGGTCAACATGTGGTCAAACGCTTTTCCGTCCACGCTCTTGACCGCCATGCTGGCGGCACTGGGTGTGAAGGTGAACGTTCAAAGCACCTACGGAACCTTCCGTCTTAACGGTTTCCAGCTCTGCTGGGAGTATTTCGCGTTCCCCTACTCGGGCGCATATCCGACAAACAAGACCATCGCTTATGATTCCGCCTTTGCTGCTGGCTCTACACCCTACGCGGTATCGACATGTGATGCCGCCAATGAGGTTACGTCGGTGGTGCCGCTCGGGAACACCGGATGCAATATTGTGCCGTCGCTGGTCAACATCTCACAGGGCGCGCCTCCTGCCGGCATGCACGGCACCGTCATCGCCATAGGGGCAGCCGGCACCGGGTAGCGCATGTCGACCGACGGCGCCGAAATAGGGCAGGCCATAGCGGGCGTGCTGGGAATTCCGGCCACTCCATGGCAGGTCGTCGGCGATGCCGTTGCCGGCTACCTGAGTCGCGCCATTTGGTATCTCGACGACACGCCTGCCCTAGTGGCAGAACAGCCGGACTTCAGCGTCATCGCCGTTAGTGCAAGCGCGAGCGCGCCCGCCGTCATCACCGCCACCATGCCCGCAGGATGCCCAGGGCTTGCGCTGTGGCCCGCGCAGCAGATGGTGCTGCATCTGTGGACTCAGAGCGAGCATAAGCCCCTGGACGTACTGTATGGCGTCCAGGCGACGTTGCAGCAGGTAAACGCCAGCGGGGTCGTACTGGTCACCATCGGGCAGCGGCAGCAGGCCGTCGACCCCTACTACTCCGGCGACATTGCGACGAATGATTGGTGCGAGACGGTGCTGCTGTGGCCACAACCGCAGTTTTCCGTTGACCCCACGACGCGTCTGCGGCTCGTTCTGACGGTACTGACGACAAGCACATCGGCCATCGTAGTCAACCTCGGCATCGGGACCGGGGCGGCTACCAATGTCGAAACGAGTTTGGTGGCGGGAGGCAGCGGCGTCAACCTCTCGACCGCCACGCCGACGGTCGACGGTGGCGCGGGCTCGCCTGGTGACCCGGCGGACAAGACCAGCGCCAAGGGGACGCACCAGCACCCGGCTGGCCCCGTCGCGGCCGTGACGTCCACCCTCTACGCGGTGCCAGACAACGCCGGCAACTTCACGATCATGCCACCGACCGGAGAAGGATCAAGCTACTTGAACGTGGGATCGCTCACGAGCGTGTACCCGGCGAGCGGCAGTTTCGTCCAGGCGGCGTACGAACCGAACGTCACCACGTTCTACGCGTGCGCCGATGGCACTCTCGGCACTACCCCGCCGAGCGGAAGCGGCTTTCTGTCCCAGACGTTCACGAGTGTTGGAGGCGGCGGCGAAGGGACCGGCGGAAGCGGTGCTACAATAGCGTTCGGGAATGCCGGCTACCCCAATCTCGTTTCCTGGCCGGGAGGAACCGCTCCCGTCACCATCTACGCCCGCATCGCATCTCTGCCCGGCGGATACGATGGGTCACCGTTCCCGCTGACGCTTGTACTGTTTCGCAGCGACGCTTCCAACGTCGAGGATACCATCGCGGAGTACGGTACGCTGATCAACGTAGCAAATCTTCCGACCAATGGCAGTTGGGCGGCGCTGAATGTATCGGTCCCTGTGACGGCCATTCCTGGCGGCAATGCGAGCGACATCCTGGGGTATTTCGTCGAGGTCACATCGGGCAACGCATCGGCAGGCGCGGTGCTGGAGGTGGCATATGGCGGCTCTCAGATGTCGAGCATCACGCTGCCGTTCCCACCGCCGGGTGCCGACTACTGGACCGGCATGGCGCGGCTACCGTTCATCTCGCTCGCGAACGTGCCGGGCCTACTGACGTGGAACGCCGGCAACGTCGGCGTCCTGGTCAACTGCCAGATGAGCGGCGGCATCGCCGGTCACGTCTACGAATTCAAGGTGCAATTGCTGCGGGTTACCGGCGCGACGTCCTCGGTCATCTATGAAGGCAACGGCTCCTTTTGTACTCCAGGTGAACCGATCACATCAAGCCCACAGGTGTTCGCGTTCGCCGTTCCCGTTCAGGTTCTGGTTGGCCTGACGAGTGACCAGCTCGTGCTCAATATCGTAGGGACGTCGGACGTCGGTGGCGTGCCGGCCCCTGCGACGGTGTTCTTCCGAGTCAACACGGGCGGCGCCGACCCCACGCAGGCCACGCAGATCCAAACGCTCTTCGTTCCTGGCGGCGGGTCGGGCGCCACAGGCGACCATCAGCTTCTGTTCAAGCGAGGGACGTTCCTCAATCCAGCGAACGCACCACTTCTCGGCCACCCGATGTCGTTTATCGAGCCGGGCGTCATGCATTCGCCATGCGGCGGCATCATCACGACCGCGTCTGGTCTTTTCACGATGCCGGACTCCAATACTGCGCACATTGATGGAGGGGAGCCGCTGATCGGCATTGCGACCACCACGGCAGGCGGCACAGCGTGGCAGGTTGGCGACTGCATCACCGTCTGGCTTGCGCAGGCGCGGATCATTCAGGGTAACGACTTCTCTTTCGGAGACTCGGGGTTCAGCGGTTACGCTCCAATCTATCTACCACTTAGAGCGTTCGTTGATCCAACAAATCCGAGTGTGGGGCCACAGGCGCAAGCTGGTTCGGATGATTTCATTGACCTATGTTTTAGCGGCAGCATTTGGATGCACAAATCGTCAAGTTTGGGGTGACCATGAAGAAGATATTTCACATCGCTCTCGCAGTCATCGTGGTTGCTATTTGGACCAACAACGTCAAGGGCGCCGCGCAGTTGTACTCGATGATCTATGGCAACGGCTACACCAACCCCGCGACCACGCTCGCCGGCTTTCTCGCGACAGCCGACGGTGGCGTGGTCAACGTCCTAAACAGCCCCGCGCCCACGGCGGTTGGGCAGGCGCTGCTCATAAAATCTATTGGCCCTTCCGCGAGTGCCAATTGGGCAACCATCCCCGGCGCAAAGGCAGATATGATCTGGACGATTCGCAGCAGCGCTGCAGACAACAGTTGGCACAGCGTCACCTACGGCAACGGCACGTTTGTCGCCGTGGCGGCTACAGGGACGGGCAATCGAGTGATGACATCACCCGATGGGATCACATGGACGATTCGCAGCAGCGCTGCGGACAACGGTTGGTACAACGTCACCTACGGCAACGGCA
>Ga0182027_10005786_pt1 | contig 18685 bp, 11 predicted proteins | sample 712E1DmetaG_FD_121300 | JGI IMG/M metagenome (GOLD analysis project Ga0182027, IMG submission 121300) | Permafrost microbial communities from Stordalen Mire, Sweden - 712E1D metaG (Illumina Assembly) | ecosystem: Environmental > Terrestrial > Soil > Wetlands > Permafrost | place: Sweden...
AAGGTTCTCCCTGCATGTTTCTTATAGCCGAAAACGGCTCGGGCTTGCGGGCTACTCACCGTCCAATCTGCGGCAAAGACGGCATGGGCGCGGCACGGTGGCCGGGGTGCTGGGCGACGGTGACGCGGTCCTCAATATGTCACTGGCCCCTGTCGAACAGATTCGGCGTAGAATCCAACCCTACTCACGTTTGGGGGTACATATGCAGGAAGCTTCGGAACCAGCCTTGTCGGCGATTGCCTTTGGGATTCGCTATCACCCTCACTTCACTGTCGGTGATCGACTTGGAGAAATCATCGACGGCATTCTGGCTACACGCGGCTGGGAGCCGGAGCGGTTTCCGGAGGCGGTCGCGGCAGCCGGAAGTTACACGATCATGAACAGGTCCACGAACGAGAGGCTGACCGTCAGCCTGACGGATTGTCTCCTCCATGCCGAGTTGGACTCCATCGCGCCGAACGCGATCATCAGCCGCGCCGAGGCGTTCGCGTCCGACCCTTGGGACAAGGTTTGGAAGATCGGGGACCACCCGGCTGTGACCAGGTTTGGGTGCCTGTTTGGTTTCTCCATCCCGGACGACTGGAGCCCTGCTCAGGCACTATTGGGTAGCCCGGAGGACGCCCACTCGACGTTCGTGCTCAGGTACTCGCACCGACTCCCCGTCGAGGATGCCGTGATGCATGCCGAGATCAACGACTACAAGAATGTCATCTACACGATCTCCTGCCTACCGGGAAAGCGTCTTGCGTCCGTCGACTACCAGCGCTACTTCGACCCGATGATCGAGGGGAACGATGCCATGAAGAAGGAACCGTTTGCGGGCTTCGTCCGCGATGCGGTGCGCTTCCTGCTAGGCACAGGCTGGAAGTACCTGGAGGAGCGGTTGGCACAGGCCAAGGCGGCCTAGCGTGGCATCCCGGAGCCGACGGCAGTCTGGCCACGTTGGGCGGTCTCCAGCCAGCAAGGACGCCTATTTCAGGACCGTTGTCAGAGGTCAGAGCACCGAATCGACGCTGCCCGATTCCGACGATTTGGGCGATGCGGCTCTCTCGACTGACTCCGTTCTTCCGGTGGAAGAGGCTGCAGACCAGCCAAGGCCGACCCAGCGGCGGTCATCTCGCGCACCGGGTTGGTGGGAGGAGCACAAGAGCGACGTGGTCAAGGGCATCCTGATAGCCGTCGCTGGAACGGCTGTACTGGCGGTCGGCCGTGAACTCTTCTGCCTCAACCGTGAGGTCGGGGAAATTCGCCAAGGACAGGCCAAAGCTGACGAGCAACTGCGGGATCTGCGTGAACGCACAGCCAGGGTGGAAGACAGGCACGAGCGGCTTCAGGAAGGCATCGACAAGAGGATTGACGAGCGAATCAGTCGGGAAACTCGCCTTTCGCAGGGCGCAGCGGAACAGCAGCGGCAGGTGCATGAGGCGAGCGCGAAGTAGCATGTCGGTGACCCTGGTGTTGCTCGCGTGAACTACCGGTGGAAGTCGCCCATGTGTCGTGTGAGCAGCAGGGGCCACCAAACAGGCTGCCGACGTCGCAATATGCCTCGCTAAACACGCGGCCATCAGGATCGGTCACCTACAGCCCAGGTTAGCGAGTTTTCGTGCCTTGAGGTCTGGCGGCTGCACTCCAGATCTCGCGGCCGTGGCTGAGGTGTCGGCCAAGGGGCGGTCCCGCCCTTGATTTGCACGAGGACAATCTCGAACAGGTCGCCTGGCCGCAACACGCCAGACGTGGGCCGGTGGTCGCGACGGATGGCAAGGATATCCACGATGCCTCGTGACTCGGCACCATTCGGGCCGGCGAAGCCCACGAACTGCCATCGCTTGGCTATGTTTGTGCCTGCGCGTTTGCCGGTCGAGGAGAAGCGGATCGCCCACCTGGTCATGGTGGTCGCCCAGTGTGCGGTCTTGGCGGCCAGCGCCGACGGCGAACCGGGGATGGCGGGCATGCGCCCTAGGATAGGCCAAGCGGGACTAGGCAGGCTGAAATCATCGCCTCCAGACGGACCTGACTCAGGTCTGCTGGCTTGCCTCACCCGCCTCGACCTCTCGCCTCTCGTGCGGATTGATTTCAACAGAGCCCGACGACGTTTCAAGCGCATCTATGTCGCACCACGTGGCCTGGAAGGTATCCTTCTTCAACGTCAACGTGAAGGCGACGTTGCCCTCCTCTTCTGCACGGATGCTCGAATCCCCCGAGCAGTCACCCCCGAAGAACTCCCTCACATCTCTGTGACGTTCACAGTCCTCCCACCCGGCGCTCACCACCACTTCGATACGGATGTCGGCGTTGGCCATCAGCAGGATATCTCCTGACGGAAGCAGGCGCACGTCGTCAATTACGGTGCTCTCTATGCCCATCAGCTCCGATGCCCAAACCCTGCCGTGGCCATATTCGAGGGGCACGAAGTGGCGGACGTCCTCGTTTTCGTTGATGGCCTTGATGATGTTCTCGTCGATCCACCGGTCGAGCGAGAATGGAGAGAACGTGCCCTCTTCCAGCCTGTGCATCAGGTCTCCCAGCCGCTCAAGCACGGGCACCACCTTGGCCGCGTTGAACTGCTCGAGCGTGTTGAATAGCTCGACGACCACCCCGGACCTGACGTCCTTTTGAAGGTCGGGGTGAAGCGCAGGGGCGATGCCGAAGTCCTTTGTGTTGGCGGTGACAAGGCAGACGTGGTCGGCGTCACCCTCAATCAGCGCGAGCGTTGAATGCCAAATCAAGGCATCCCGATAACCGCCGCCGGACTCTTTGAACGGCCTGCAGCGGGCGAGAGCGCGTGCAACCAGAGTCTTGTGAGGTACGTCCGGATAGGGAAGGATCTCAACTTCCCGCTCTTTGAGCTGGGCGCGAAGGTACCCCGCATAGTCGGGTCTCGTCTGAGATGTCGCCGCTGGCACCAAGGGAAGGGGGCATCCCGCAAGCTGCATCCACTTCCCCTGGAGTCGCTCCACCTTTTGCTCAATCTCATCAAGTTGCCGTCGCTGGCCAGCAATCACCTCGTCCAATACGGTTTCCGGCAGGTAGCAGCGCGCTCCGATTCGGGTCAAGCCCTGGAAGAACGTCTCGAAGGGGCCGCCCTCGAGCCGAAAATCGGCGCAAAGAATGCTGGAGTCGAGAACGACCTTCACAGTAGCCCCTGCGTCTCGACGAGCATCACCAGGAACCCACACCCACTATGATCATCGCCTACCTCACCCGCATGTCATCCAGAAATTCCGACGCCGGCTCCACGCTCGTGACCAGTAGGTGGTCCCTTGCTCGCGTACAGGCCACGTAGAGTAGCTGGCGTTCGGTGTCGTAAACTTCCTTCAGGTCGGCGTCGTCGCCGACGGTTTCTATGCGCTCCTGCAGGGGGATGATCTCGTCATCGCAGGCCATCACGACCACGGCCCGGAACTCCAAACCCTTGGCCAGGTGCATGGTGCTGATGGAGACGTGGCCACTGGTGGTCTCCACGTGTTCATCGAGAACCTTGAAAGCCAGTCCCGCTGCCTTGACGGCAGCTTGCGCACGCCCCAGTTGCACAGCGGATCGAACGAAGACGCCGAACTCGTGTGGCACCACTCCGGCCTTCGCCTGTTCCACGATCCAGCGGCCCACGGTCTTGATCTCGTCGTCCTCACTCTTGAGCGACTTGATCGTCGGCGGTGGGCCGTTGAAAACCGAGACCGTATCGCTCCGGTCTTCGCTGTTGCCGTCCACGTCGGTCACGACCGGACCCAGCAGGCGGTCGGCCTGGGTGCGGATCTGGTGGGAGGTACGGTAGTTGACCCGCAGGGTGCGGGAACGCCCCCGGACGTCCACACCGAGTGCCTTCCACGAAAACGGCTGCTGGAAGATACGCTGCCCCAGGTCACCAGCGAAAAGGAGCGCGTTGGGCCGTCCCCCGCCCAAGGCGGCAAAGAACCGTATGTGGGCCACGCTGATGTCCTGTGCCTCGTCCACGACCGCGAAGTCGAACAGCATGTTCTTGTCCTTCGCAACCATGGCGGCCACCAGGCTGAACAGCCCGGCCTCGGTGATCATCTGGCGCGCCTTCAACCCGGCGCGGACACGCTCGAAGATGGACCACAGCACCGTGCGCTGCGACTCGGGAAGCCGCGTCTTTCTGCCAAGGCGCACCACCTCGCGGTACGCATCCCAGTTCTCCAACTGCCAGGCATCCACCACTTGCTCCCATTCGGTGAGCAGAAAGTGCAGGCTGAACTTGTGGCCGCCAACCGCATCCCCTGCCTCCTTCACGATCTCGCGCACGGTCTCGCGGTCGGCAATCGTCGCCCGCCCGCCGTGCGCCTTGTAGAGCCGCATCCCGATGGCGCCCAGCGAACAGACGTCGATTCGCTCGCCGAGCCGGGGTTCACTACCCAGCAGTCGCTTCAGCTTGGTGTGCAGTGCGTTCGCCAGCGCGTCGGAGAACGTGGTCAGCAGGACGCGGGCATCGGGATGCTTGCGCGCCAAATGGGCGGCCCGGTGCAACGCCACGATGGTCTTTCCCGTGCCCGCCGATCCTGACACCCGCGCCGGGCCGGTGTACTCGCGCTCCACCCACTCTCGCTGTTCGGGGTGCAGGAAGACCGTCCACTTCTCCCAGGGGAAGTCGAGGGCGCGCTCCAACTCCTCCACGTTGGTCATGACGCGGAAGCGGCGCTGTGCATCGGGATGATCGAAGGGATTCGCCGCTGCCGGGGCTGGTTGGGCCACCCGTGGCTTGCCGCCGGTCGCCAGTTCCAGCAGTGCCTCGGCAGCCTCCGCAGGCAGGTGGTCGGCCACGGCCAGGATGGTGTCCTCCGTGGCCTTCTTGACGTCGTTCAGCCATTCCGCCGGGACGCCGTAGCCGAGCAGCTCGTCGTCAGCCACCCCTGCGAAGACGGCTTTTTGCACGCCGGCCGGTTTTGGCTGCGTGGCAGCCGGCTGCACGTAGACCGGGACCACGACCTCCTTCACCGTTTCGCGTATCTCGACGAACTGGGCGGCGCCCGTCTTGGGGTGCGTCTCCAGCCTGCGTCGCTCGGCCCAGTCGTATGCCTTGTCGTGGTGGTCCACGTAGCAGAGCAGCAGGCTCGATTCGCTTCGGTGAACGATCAGGCGGATGTCACTGCCAACCCGCACCGACCAGAAGTTCTTGTCCTTGGCCTTGTCGAGCTTGTGGAAGCTCATGCCAGGGGTTGCCGGGTTGAGCTGCAAGTCGAAGGCCGTCGTCTTGACGATCTTCTGCTCATCCCCAGTCAGGCGGGCGAGGCTGTCGGTGAATGTGTCAGCGATTCGGAAGTCCATTGATCAGTTCACCATCTTCTCGTCTCACACCGTGGCAGCCACCTGCTCGTGGTTTGCCAGCGGGCAGTCAGCCCAACCGACGCCGAGGCTGACTCCATCCGCCGCTGTCGTCGCCATGGTTCCCCTGTCCGCAGGTAGGTTCACGGCGCGACAGAAGTTGGCATAGTCCTCAAAGCTACTGGCTGGTGCGCCGAATGCTTGGACAACAAACGCTGCGTGGGGGAATCCGAGTCGCTTCGCCTCAACAACCGCAGCGGCGCAACGGTGCAGTAGCTGGTACCGCACACGCATGAAGGCATCCGACTTCGGGAGATGTGCCTGAATGTAGTTCCACCGCTCGGCTCGATTGGTTTTTGAACGTTCGGTCCCATTGCCGCGAAGCCACTCCACGAGAGCCTTGTCGCCAAACGCCTCCCTCGCCTTGGCTTCCACGGTCAGCGACAACATCCCCGCCCCCGTCCCCACTACGGCCCATACGTCGCACTGCGAGGCCGCTCTCCCGCCGGGCAGGTCGACCTTGTGTTCGACAACCCCGAACAGGAGACGTGGAGCGCAGTAGCCCCCGTGGAGTAGGACCTTCTCGACAGCATCAGGAATGCCAGAATCACTGTCGCCAGCAAGCTCCCATGAGACAGCTGTTTCGAGCGCCGAGAATTTCCGCTTCCACTGTCGCCCGGGATTGGCCAAACGTCCCCGCCAACTGCCACTACCCCGTGTCGAAATGAACAGGCGATTCATACCTTGAAGACCTTCATGACCTCGTCTCCGAGGTGGTTGATGACTTTCACGGCGATGCGACCATTCTTCGGCTTGTCGAAGGGGCGGGAGGTGTCACTGTTCAGGGTCGCCCAGGCTTCGGGATCGATCTCGGCCTTCAGCGTCGTCTTCAGGGCGCTGTAGGGATCGTTCGCGCCGAGGAAGTAGGCATGGCGGACGAAGAAGCTCTCCTCGTTGTAGTCGGTGTCGATGAACCAGCAGGCAATGCCATCGGCGTTGTCGCTGATGACCTCGCCGGTCTGGGGCTTGAACACGTCCACGCCGTTCACTTTCACGCGCAACTGGCCGTTCTTCTCTTTGAGCAGGGTGATGTCCGGCTCGCCGAAGATGACGAAGAGGTTGCCCTTGCCGGTGTTCTTCAGGTCCTCGGCCATGTGCAGGTCGGCGTTCATGCGGGCTTTGAGCACGGGAATGCGACCCAGCTTGTTGAACTCGGTGGTGTGCGCCTCGTAGTTGAAGGCGCAGGCGATCAGCACATCGAACGCGGCATCAGCGGCCTCGCGGGCGGCGGCGACCAGGTCAGCGCGCTGGACGGTGCCAAACTCGGGACCGATGAAGATGGCCGCCCGTCTCTCGGTCTTGCCTTCCAAGTAGCGGCCTTCAGCGCAGACTAGGTCCCCTGGCCATGGGGTGAGCGCGGTGAACGTGATCCGATCCTCTTTGTGCGCCTGCTGGACTCCAGCGGTTTTGAGGTTTTCGAGGATCATCTGGGGAAAAGACTGCTTGGCACCGTACTTGGTCCCCTCGTCCCTCAGTGTGTCGATCAACTCGTCGTTCTCGTCCACGCCGAGGACGCGGTGGGGGCTGAGACTCTCCACGGTAAACGGGCCTGCCACGCGGACTTTCTTGTTGTCCTCGTAGGGTTTGTCGTAGAGGTACTCGAACTCGGCCTTGGCGGCGATGGACTTGTCGATCTCCTGCTGCCGGGCGATCCGAGCCTGCCACCATTCGGCGTGCAGTTTTCTCGCCGGCTCCCGCCAAGCAGCATCCGGTTCCCGTGGAATCTCCCACTCCTCCCAGCTCTTCTTGAGCGCGCTGTTCAGCTTCTCCCGTAGCGGCTCCAGCTTCCCCTGCCATTTTTCCCAGATGACATCGATCTCCATGTTGTTGGCAATGGACTTGAGCGTGATGTGCGGCACGCGCTCACAAACGAATCCGTGCCGGATATTTGCATGAACCGGCTGCAGACTCGGGGCGGAGCGGGTGATTTCAGCTTCCTTGAGCTGGCCATCATGGGAGTCGGCCAGTAAGTAAAACGGATAGCGCGCACCCATGATCCGGGCACGGGCCAGTGCCAGCGCCACGCGGGAGGTGTCGATCGTGATCCAGCGGCGGCCCCACTGCTCAGCAACATAGGCGGTGGTGCCGGAACCGCAGGTTGGGTCGAGCACGAGGTCGCCGGGATCTGTGGCCATGAGGAGGCACCGCTCCACAGTCTTCGAGCCCGTTTGCACAACGTAGAGCTTGTCGTCGGTGAAGTTACCAGTCCCCGTGTCGGTCCAGATGTTCGCGTAGGGCAGGACGGCGAAATCGCCTTGGAACCTCCGATAGCGAAAGCTGTTCTCTGCAACGTGGACGCGCTCGGCCCGGAGCAACCGATTCAAACCGGACGGGTAGTTGGGTTTCCAGTGCGAGTTCTTCGCGAACGGGTCTTGCGAAACGCCGCGAAACGCGAACGGCTGAGGTTCGGAAGCCCGCCCCTGCGAAACAAGGTTGTCGGGGTTGTATGGTTGCGCACCGTCCGGAATCTGGGCTCGCCCGTCCTTCTCTGCTGCGCCTACGCCACGATATGTGAAGTCCGGCAGGAGAAGCCAACTTGCATTGCCCTTGCCGAGTTCGTATGGCTTCTCCCTGTAGAGAGGCCGGGCCTTCAACATCTCGCGTCGCTTTGCATACCAAAGAAGATAATCTGACACGTTAGAGATTGCGTCTGCCGAGAAGCCGTAGGTCTTCTGGACAACAATTGCGCTTACCAAGCTGTCCGCTCCAAACACCTCATCCATCACCGCCCGGACGCGGTGGACATTCTCATCGCCGATCTGCACGAAGATGGAGCCAGAATCTGTAAGGAGATCGCGGGCGACAGTGAGGCGGTCGCGAAGGTAGGTCAGGTAGCTGTGGATGCCATCCCGCCAGGTATCACGGAAGGCCCTCACCTGCTCTGGCTCGCGGGTGATGTGATCAACCTTCCCGTCCTTCACATCGGGGCTAGTGGTGGACCACTGGAAGTTGCTGTTGAACTTGATGCCATAGGGCGGGTCGAGATAGATGCACTGGACCTTGCCGCGCAGGCCCTCGCGCTCGGCCAGGCTGGCCATCACCTGGAGGGAGTCGCCCAGGATCATGCGGTTCGACCAGTTCTGGTCGTGGGCGTAGAACTCGGTCTTGTCGGCGCCCTTGGGCATGCCGTTGAAGTCGGCAAAGAGGTCGGGCTGGAAGCCCGATCGCTGCGCTCTCGCGTCCTTGGCTTGGCGCAGGAGATCGTCAATCAGGACCTTGGGATGCACCTTTTCTTGGATGTAGAGTGGCGGCGCGTGGACGACGAGATCGCTCCAGTCCTGCTCGTCTTTCCCGCGCCAGACGAGTTGCGGGTCCAGGTCGGTGTTGCGCGGATAGCGTTTTTCAATGGGCTTCTCCTCGCTCGGCTTGAGGATCGACTGACACTCCGCCGTCGGGATGTTCTTCCGCTTGTCAGCGTCGTGCTTGATGGTCTCGACGGTCTTGGTGGTGGATTTCTTGGCCATGACTACTGCTTCCCCGTGGCCGTCTGCGCAGCCGCTGACGTGATCATCTTGTTGAACTCGCTTTCCACCTTGGCCTTGAAATCGGCCTGCATCTGGAAGACGTCCGTGAACTCGGCGAACGCCCACCGGCCGTAGGTGCCAAGATGGTTCACGCCGGGCACCCAGTAGGTGTCCATCGTGGATTTCTTCTCCTTCGCGTCCTCGCGTCGGTAGCCTTTGATCTCGACCACCAGGTGCAGCGGATCTTCGGGACCATGAGCGTCGTCGACCAGCACGATGAAATCGGGCAGGTACTTGCGATTCTCGGAGCCGAAGCGGTAGGGCACTTCGAGGCCAAGGTTGTGGTTCTTCACGTAGGCGCGAACCTTGGGATGCGACTCCGCCACACGGCAGAACTCCGCCTCCCAATCGCTGTCGAGGATCACCCAGTTGATGTGGCACGACTTGGAACTTGTCTCCCAGCGGTCAGCTCTCGACGTGGTGAACCGAACATATTGGGTGGAGCCGGTGGGGTTGAAAGGATCGAGCAGCGCCTTGATGGGACTGTCACCAAGGAACTTCCGGGTCACAGCGGCGGTGATCTTGTTGCTCGCCATGTCAGCCAGATCCCGATACATGAGCAGCGCGGGATATGTGTCGCCCTTGCACACGAGACAGGTGTCGAGCCATTGCTTGGTGATACGCTTGAGCTGGCCGAAGAGGTGGAGTCTCGGGGCCTCACCGGGTTCGCGCCATTGTTCGTAGATCAGATGGCGGGTGACTGCGTAGACGACTGCGGAGGGCCTCGTGTCCTTGAGGTGCTCAAGGCTCATTTCCGCGCCCTCGCCTATGATGCCCTCGTTGCGCGTCTTGGATGGGCCGATGAGGTCAGGGGTGAGTTCCAAGATGGAGTCTTGATTGAAATCGGCGGTCAGTCGTTCCTCCGGCAGCTCTACGCGATAGCCCTGGACGCGGGGAAAGCGGATTTCGAGGGCGTCCCGCTCCGGACGCATGGCCTTGACTTGTACCGTCTCTCGCGGCGGCTGCGGCGGGGCAACGACCGGCTTGGCCGTGAAGTCAAAGGGAATGCCGAAGACGTCGGCGTATTCCACGTTGAAGAGTCCTTCTTCGTTGAGGTCGTAGGACTGGCGGCGCAAGGCTCGGCCGATGACCTGTTCGCACAGGAGCTGGGTGCCGAAGGCACGGATGCCGAGGACGTGCGTGACGGTGCTAGCATCCCACCCCTCGGTGAGCATCGAGACAGAGACGACGCATCGGATGGTGCCGCCGAGTTGGCCGGGCTTCCCCACGGTGTTCATGACCTCGCGAAGCAATTCCTGGTCCGTGAGATTTTCCCCTGCACGGACATCACCGGAACGCTCCACGATCTCGCGGCGGAAGCGGTCAATCTCGTCGGCAGCCATGCGACGGAAGTTGTCGTCGAGCGCATCGCCTGCTTCGAGCTGCTCGCTGTCGATGAGGAGCGTGTTTGGGCGCGGGAATGGGTTGCCTGTGACTTCATCGAAATTTCGGAAGAGTGCCAGACGCCCGTTCACCGGCGTCGTTGTGCCGTCATCGTTCTTGCGCTGGAAGCCGGAGACGAAATCGTAGACCAGCTTCGAGATCGCCGTGTTCTGACAGACGATGATGAAACAGGGCGGGACCTTGATCTTCTTCTCTTGCCACAGCCCGAAGGTCTTCTCGTAGTGGCCGTAGAGGGCTTCCAAGGCCGTCTGCAACCGAGTGGGGAGTTTCAGCGGGTCAAGTTCCTCGCCCTGTCCACGTCCCTTCTTGGGCATGTCCTTGCGGATGTTCTCCCAGAGGTTGCGGAACATCGGCATCTCGTCGCCGGGGATGTTCTCTGCCACCGGCACGCGAGGCAGTTTGACGATGCCGCACTCGATGGCATCCATGAGCGAGAAGTCGCACATCGTCCACGGGAACATCGTCCCCTCGGCGTAGCCAGCACCGCCAAGGAAGAAGGGGGTTGCGGACAGGTCGAAGACGCGACTGATGCCTAGCTTGCGGCCCACGACTTCGAGCCCGGAGATCCAGACCCGGGCGGCCTCGTTGTTCTTCTCGGCTTCCTTCTTCTCATCGCCTTTCAGATCCTCATCATCCTCCTCTTGCGGCTTTTCCCGGTAGCAGTGGTGGGCCTCGTCGTTGATGACCAGAATGTTCTTCATGCCCATCAGATCGGGCATCACGCGCTGGAGCATCTGGCCCTCAGTCTCCTGCGTCTTGAGTTCGTCGCCGGTGCGGCCTTGAAGCAAGGATCGACCACCGGCTGACAGCTCCATGCGCTCGCGCAGCATGAAGGCGTGGTAGTTGGTGATGACGATCTTGGCGCTATTCACGTCGCCGAGCATGTCGCTGGGAACGAGTTCGCGGCTGGCGTAGTAGCTGTCGGGGTCGTTGGGTTGTAGGACGCGCAAGCGGTCCTTGATCGTCAAGCCAGGCGTGCAAACCAGAAAGCCGCGTGTGAACTGCTTGCTCGCCGGTCGGCGAACCGCGTTGATCGTCTGCCACGCGATGAGCATGGCCATCACGGTGGTCTTGCCGGCGCCGGTGGCGAGCTTGAGCGCCAGTCGCATCAGCTCTGGGTTGGCATCCCTGTTGGCCGAAGCGAGATACTCAAGAAGATGCTTCCCGTTCTTGAATTGGGGCGCGACCTCGGTGAGCCAGATCGCGGTTTCCGCCGCCTCGACCTGACAAAAGAACGGGCGGAAACTGCTGAACTGGTGATGACGCCAGTGCTGGAGGAGGCGGGCTGTCTCCGGCGTGACCAGCCACTGGTTGGGATTGGGCAAGGTGCGCCAGGCGTCCACATGACTGCGCACCTCGTTGATCATCGAGGTGGTGTCGTACTGCTGCTCCTTCGTCGAAAGCCCCTTGCCCTCATCGAAAACGAAGTCCTCCTGCTGGACGGCCTTCTTCCGCTTCTTCGGCTTCGGGATCGGCGTGATGAACTCGGCGCGGCGTCGAGTTTCGAGGATTTGGTGAGTGGGTTGGCCCTGTCCGTCCAGCTCCCAGTGCCGGGTGGGAGGCGCGTAGGGGGAGTTCAGGATCGGATGGTCGAAGAATGGGTTGGACATCGTTTCGTCGGCGCGACGACGACGGATGGGGAGAGCCACGTCGAGCCACGGGCATCGTACACCCGCAGGCTGACGCGCTCAACCGTCGGCGAGGATCATCGAGGAGCGGAAGTAGGGCGGCTTGGGCCGCGACGATGGGCGTCTAATGGCGTGCCTGTCTTGAAATTCCAAACCGTCACACAGCCTTGGCAAATGGACGGCATGTTTGCACGCGGTAGCCTGTCAAGGAGCCCAGACGCGAAAATGTGAGTTTTCGATCTGGAAGCCGGAAGCAATTTCTGCGGCATTGATCGTGAACAGGCGATCCGTGTCGCTGCCGGTGCGAAGGCCACGGATGTAGACAGGAATCGACGTGGCGCCTGGATAGGTGGACGAGGAAGAGTCAGGAACCCAGTCTGGGATTGGCGTCATAGATCACTCCTGGAAATAGTAGGGGTCGACGGCCAATAAAACAGATGCCAGGACATCATCCTTGATCTCGATGGAACAGGGAGAGTTCTCAAAATCCCACTGCATGTATCCGTCGCCCGCCGCGAAGGTGCGCTTGGGCTTACCCAGTTGCGTTTCAACCTTCGACAAATTGTCGCCAAGGTGCAACCCGTTGGCCAGTTCAATTTGCGGATTCTTGTCGCCTGAAAGCTGCACCGTATGAACCCGCCCTGGGTACTGCGGTCCACCGTCTGCAATCGTCATCACGGTGTGGCGCTCCCCGTCGACCACGTACGCCTCATATCTTCTCTCGTCATCTCTCTTCGCTGCGAAGATGGGATCGCCGTAGCTCTTTCTGAGCCGGCCGGCTGCAGCGTCGAAGAGGTTGCCTGGGGACACACCAAGAAGGTGATCGGCAAAACACGTGCTCTTCTGGATTTGGGCCATGGCATCGTCGCGAAAATTGATCATTACGAAGACAAACTCGGGGCTGACTTCCGCCGAATTGTTCTCAGGGACGCCGGGCGAGTAGCTTCCGAGATACCTGATGTCCATTCCCACAAGACCGCCCGTCCTCACGTCCCGTATCAGTTCATCGCATAGCTTGTCTTGAACCGGAATCCACCGTTTCCGCCCCTGTTCGTCGACCTCAATTTCCCGCTTGTACAGTTCCGAAAATGGCTTCCTGCCCAACCCGGTCATGGCCGCACGCAGAACCTCAAGCTTCCTTGCGCCGATCTCCCTGACCCTACCCGTAAACCTCGCCACCACCGAGAGGCCGGGCGTTCTAGCATCCATGACAAATGAATTCTCGCCTGGCCCAGCTACCTCCTCCGCCCCGAGGTTCCTCTGGAAGTACTTGAGCGTAGACGGCAGAAACTCATGGCCCATCTCTGCTGCGGCTACGCCGGTGCCGGAAGCAGGAGTAGGAAATCCAGTGCCCCTCTCTCTTCCGGACTGCCCCGCCAAGTCCGGGTCGAAAGCAGAGGGAGGAGTCCCATCGCCGGGCTCTCCTCCAGACTGCCCTGCCAAGCTTGGGCCAAAGGATGCTTCAGCGACGCAAAGTGCTTCTGGGTTCTTGAGATTCACATCCAAGAAAGGTTCAAGTGTACTCGCGGCGTAGACATCCGCACCCCGAAGCCGCAGAGCTGCAAGATATGGGGCTTCGTCGGGCTTTGGCGGCAGTTGAGTCCCACACGGATATCGAACAAGCTCCTTGCTGAGGACATCCACATCACCAAACCCAGGATACGCTTTCTCCATGCTTTGCAGAGCTGCGCTGACATTGTCGCAGTGACCCTCCTCGATCTCCTTTGCAGTTTTCCTGTATTGGCGAGCGAGTTCGCCCAAGAAGGCCCTTCGCTCGCGGGCGGCTGCCGCACACCCCTCATGATCTCGATCCAGGCGAAACACATCGCTGATAAGGCGAACTCGCTCACTGCTGTATTTGGGCACCCTTTCGAGAAGGTTTCTCAACACCGTCGCCTCTTCTAGGCGGACAGTGAGTTCATGCTTTGCGCGTCCGCAAACCCTCGAATTGAAGAGCTTCTCGCAGACCTCCAGATAGGCAACTGCCTTTGCACTCTGGCCCCTGTTGAAAAGCGCGAACGCCCGATTGCGCATAACACGCGGGTGAAGCTGCATTTGAAGATGCTTGCCAACGACTAGCCACTTTCCTTCCCAGCAGACAACGCCGATGGCCAGTGAAGCCGCCAATATGACCAGCATCGTGCGGACGCTCAGCAGACGTCCCGCGACTGGCGGTATCTTCTCGCGAAGCTCCGCTCGTACTCTTCCCACGGTGATTCCCAGCCAGCGCGCAGATATGAGCGCAACCGCCACCAGGACAATTTCCCTCCCGAACAACTCGACTAGCACCACTCGAGCGTAGACTCTCCAAAGCGACGCCGCCACGCTCGGCACGGTCACTTCGAAGAATGCCACTAGCCCAACCAAGAAAGCCACTCCGGCTCCCACCCGCTTGGCAATCTTCACGCGACTCATCTTTGCTGCAAACGCTCCTTCCATCTATCCAAGACGCGGATCAGGATCTCTTCAGACTGCATCCTGTCGAGCGTCGGCTCGTCGAGTCCAAGCAAAGGCGCCAATGCCCCAGCAATAGCTCCGTCAGCTTGCGCCGCAAGCTTCAGAGACGCGAAGACCACTGGCGGGCTCTGCGCTGCCTGTCGGACAATCACTTCAACGGAATGCGCCATCCGTTCCGAGTAACCAACCGCTCCGAATACCGCTTCTCGGGTGCGCATCGCGACGAGCTTGGCTTGATCGAGCGACGGATAGTCCCTGTAGAGCCTGTGCATCCATGTGGCGGCTGTCCTGGTGTCATTTCGGCTGCAGAGATTGGTTGCAATCGCTAGGAAAATGACGTCATCGGCCAGATAGCTGGTCGGGAAGCGGCGCAGAAATGCGCCGACTCGCTCAGTAAAGTCCGCCAGGTCCGAGGCCTTAGGGGGACCCTTCTGGTTCTCAATGTGGCGCATGGCGCTCACCACAGCGTTGTACGCACCCTCCTCGGCAAGGGGACTTGACCCGAATAGCCGAACGAATCTGTCCCACGCCTCAGCATCGAGGTACTCAGTTGGACCCTGTTGCCTTATCGCAAGGTTGTGATAGGTGACGTCGTCCCGCAGGGACTCGGAGGTCACCCCCTCTTCTATGGGCTTCAGACCAGCGCGTTTCTGTGTTCGCGACTTGCTTTCGAATTCCCAACCCTCGTTGCTCGGAAAGATACGGCTGCGTAGTAATTCTACGACGGGCCGGTCGAAATAGAGATAGTTGCCATTGACTAGATCGACGATGGCATGTGCTGTTGCTGTGACCTGATAGGCTTCTCGCGATTGCGGGATAGCTGGCAGGCCATAGAGGATATTGAGAGCGCGCTGGGCCTTGTAGCGGGCCAGCTGATAGCGCCGCCCATCCAGGGAACGCCCCACGGATGGCATCAGGACTTTCTTGACGTAGTTGTACAGCGTAGGGGCACCTTCTGGGTTTGGGGAGCGCTTCAGAAAGGCCGTCGCCCTCGCCTCGGTGGCAGCTAGGCCGAGATGGTCGAGTAGAGCCATCCTGCGCAACGGCGCTTCCTCGAGTCCAGCCTCCCGCCAGTTCTCGCGTAGGAGTGCGTCCGACTGATTCGCAGTCAGCCCGTCCAGGGTAGAGGTTACCCACCACGTCTGGTCGTCGGGTACGTCGCGATTCTCGCGATTCTCCGTCCGCTGGACATAGCGGTCGACGCAGACGAGGAAGGCCACGATTCCGAGCAGCGCGAGCACCCGTGTGCCAAAGGCCGCCACGAAATGTCGAGCGGCTGCGAATCTCAGGAGCGCCCTAGACCAATTTGTGGGTACGCCTTCGAGTGAGGGTCCGACAACTAGGACATCCAGTCCCGCATAGGCCGTTCTTCGGGCAAGAGCAACCGGCAACTTGTCAACCATAGCGGCAGGCTGCCAGCCATCACCCTCCACTGTGGCGTGAAAGGAGGCGACCGCCGTGAGAAGAGCGTGAAATCTCTTGGAAAGAGAAGACAGATGCCCTGGGATGTTGCCCAAAGGTACGGATCGGACAAGAACCGAACACGATGTCAGCTGCTGCGCCGTTGCCAGATTGGATCGAGGCGAGAATAGCCATATGATCGTCGCACCGGTGCGACGAAGGTCGCGTAGTTCGTCCAGAATCCAATGCTTCGAAACCTCATCAGATGGCAACTCCACAATGGCAATGTCGTAGCCGAGCAGGCTTCTTGGCGGACTCGACCACGTCAACGGCTCAGCCGCGAGTTCGGTTGACTCGATACGCTCACCAGCCACGAGGACGGCTTTTGCGGGTAGGCGCCGTCGCCTTCGATGGAACAGGAACGCTTCACGGATGTTCCGGATCAGGCTCATCGGAGACCTGAGCACAGCTTATAGGCCATCCCTGGGGAAACGGCGAAAAAGATGGGGGCCAGGCCGACGACGCAGTCGGAGCGAGGTCCGGCGGCGCCGTGATGTGCAAGAGAACCCGACCTGGAGCCCCCCCGTCGGTTGGCGGTGCCTCGTTCCATCCCGTGCCGAAGCTCTGACGGCCATCAGGTAGCAGAAGAGTGGAACGCTGAAGCACGCGCGACGAGGAAGCACAGCTCACGCATCTCCGATGTCTACGTCTTCTCCTTCTTCAACGACAGGGCGATCTTCACGGCCTCGGCAACGCCCTTCTCCGCTGCGGTCTGCTTCACCTTTGCCCTGTCCGCGCCTGTGAGCGACTTCAGCGCACCCAAGTACTGGCCTTGAAGTTTCCGCGCCCGCGCAACCTTGGGCGTGGCCTTCTTCACCTTCTTTGCCGTGGCCGGCTTTGCGCCTGTTGCCTGGGTGACCAGGCCCTCCCGTCTCTCCTCCCTGTACTTTTTGATCTTGGACTTGGCCACGTTCTTGTGGTCCTTGCAGACCATGCCGAAGATTGGTGCTGCCACGTTCTTGCAGCCGGGTACTGGACATAGTTGCCTTGGCCGCGTTTTCTTACCCGCCGATTTCTCCACCGCCACAGGTGCCACATGCGCCACGGCTTGCTTCGGTGGCCGACCTGGTCCTCGCTTCTGCTGCACGCCAAGGGCACTGGTAAGGGCAGCCTGGATTCGTTGAGCTACGGCTGCTTCCACGGTGGCCACGAGCTGCTGGGTGAAGGTTTCGATCTGAGCGGTGATGTTCGGGTCGGTGTTGGGCATTGGTTCTCCTGGGTGTTTCGTTCCCGGCCATCGTATGGGCTGCGGGGGAGATGGGCAACCAGATCGAGCTGGCCAGATCGAAGTGGCCGAAACATGGTTAGCGCTGTCAGATCGTCCAGATGCCCTCACCTGCCGGCCCCAAACCGGGTCAGGTCAATCGGAAGGCCGGCTTGAGAAAAGCGCTCTTCCCGCGCATGTAATCGGCGACTCTTGTCAGTGCTGGACTATCTCGCAGTACCTGCGCATAGAGGTCCTCCCAAGTTTTGAATCGGAATCGCTCCCGGATTCCAGGTGGCATCTGCATCGTCGGATCGCTGAAACCTGGATGCGGCTTTCCCCGTCGGGAATGGTGCCTGTCCCACTGCGTAGATGTGACGAGGTTGGCGGCGAGCCAGTCGAGCCCCGCACACTCAGCCATGCGGGCCGCGAACACCGAGACGCGCAGGAGTTGCGAGGGCACCTTCGCGACGACATCCTCAGGCCGGAACAGTGGCTTCAACCCATCCTGGTTTCTTCCGACGTACTTAGCGACGAGATCCTCCCGCCGCTTCGGCTTTTCGCCTTTCTTGGCGTCTTCGTCCCGTGCCAGGGGATTGCCCGACGTGAACTTCACCTCGACACAAACTAGTCGACTGGGACCAACCAAAATCACATCCGGCTCAGTCTTGAATCGTCTGATGTCCGGCTCGAGAATTTCACGGACGGTTTTGAGCGGCGGATATACTTGAGGTTCCGAATTCGGGGGATCAATGCGAAGGCCCCACAGGTAAAGTTCGATGCGGTTTGGCGCGGCCGGCTCACCCGTGAACCACTCATACAGCGTGTGGAGCTGCCCCCGCTCGCGGATGCCCACAAGTACGTTCCATGTGAGGGCGTCTTCGCTGTTCTCGAACGCAAATCGATGCGTTTCGGCCTTCTCGCGGTTGTCGAGGATGTGGTGGCCGAAGAAATCAGTCTCGAACCGGATGTTGCGCCGGCTTGCCGTCCGTTGGGCCGGCCGGTCCGTACCGTTGTAGTAGACGAACGTCGGTGAGGAGGGGTGGATGCGGAGCCCATGATCGGCACACAACGACATTTTTCCACTCCCCTGGCTCGGCGCTGACGAAAGCGTGGCAACGCAGCCCTTGACGGGGCACCTGCCAGGCAGCCGCGAAACATCAAGTTCATCAGCGCTGAAGCTGGCATTGCATGTCGATTCACTTCCGGTGTCAGGCATGAGTCAGAGGATATACCGGCTTCCACCGAGGCGATATCAGTGAGCGCCACTTCGCCGTCGCCTAGCCTCAGCGGTTTTGTCCTGAGGGCACGCACGGGCCACTGATCACGCCTGCTCGAGAATGAAGTGGTCTGGCTACGCCAGTGCCACCCTGTCACCGGGCATGGCGCTGGTCCTGTTGAGCGTGCTTTCAGATTTCCACCACGAACCGGTCCAGGAACTCGCGATTGGGCTCCTCGCCCATGTATCCGAACGGATTGCACAGCACCATGGTCTCTCCGATCTGAGTGCGCATGGAGGCGTGTGAGTGTCCGTGCAGCCAGAGCCGTGGCCGGCGTTCTAGTATCAGCTCTGTGAGGTCGCACACGAAGAATGGGTTGAGCGGGTTCCCCACGAACCTTGAGGCGACACAGCGCTGTGACGGCAGGTGGTGAGTCACGACGATGTCGCC